>Ga0182024_10006323_pt1 | contig 26076 bp, 19 predicted proteins | sample P32metaG_FD_120480 | JGI IMG/M metagenome (GOLD analysis project Ga0182024, IMG submission 120480) | Permafrost microbial communities from Stordalen Mire, Sweden - P3-2 metaG (Illumina Assembly) | ecosystem: Environmental > Terrestrial > Soil > Wetlands > Permafrost | place: Sweden: Stordalen... | reverse complement strand
TTCATGAAGGGCTTCGGGAGGCGTTCGGATGGTCGGACGACCACCTGTACTCGTTTTGGCTCGACGGCCGCTTCTGGGGCAGCCGCTCGACCGAGTACACAGCTCCGGTCGAACCGGATGAGGATGTCGCGACCGCCGACGTCGTGATCTCCAAGCTTGGCCTGAAGTCGGGAGCGGAGATCGCATACGTGTTCGACTTCGGCGACAACTGGCGCGTCTCGTTACGTCTGGCGGGGCGTGCCGATGATGAGGGCGCTCGCTATCCGCGGGTGGTGGCCGCAGCGGGCGACACGCCCCCGCAATATCCCGACCCGGACGAGGATGAGGAGGGAGCGTGGCTTGCGGAATGGGAGGCCGCCGACCAGCAGGCGGCGGAGGTTGTGATCGAAGCGCTCCCGCAAGCGCGCCGAGCCGAGATGCCGGAGGGTGCGGTTGCGGCTGCGGCCGGTCAGCTGCGAGCAGGTCTGAGCGCGAATCAATACCCGTTCTCGTGGATGGGCAAGGCGGCGGGGCTCGAAGCGAAGTCTCCGTCGGACGATGCGGAGTTGTTGCTCTGCGTCTTGGCGGCCACGATCTACCCCGAGGAGGACACCGGGCTTGATCCCGAAGAGGAGGCTTCGATCGCCGCGCTCGAGCACGGTGATTGGGCAGGAGCGGTGATCGAGCTCTGCCGGCGCGGTCCGGGCGCGACCGCCGAGCCGGCAGCGCTAGCAGAAGCGATCGAGGCGTGCCCGGAGATCGAGCGGCCCCCAAGCGATCCCGGTGCAGCAGTCGTCGCGGAAACGGCCTTCGAGCTGGTGGGGTTCGCGTGGCAGGCAGCCGGGGTTCTCGACGATGACCGCACGCTCACGCCCGCCGGTGCATGGCTGCTGCCACGTGCTCTTACCCGGGCGTGGGGGGTGCACTTCGAATCGGGACAGCGGCGAGCCCGCTAGACCAGCTTCCGCTCGTGGGTTGAGCGCGCCGATAACGCAACCGGCGAGCGCACCTAGATCGTCTCGCGCGAGCCGCGATCTCCCCCGCTGCGCGCTGACCGCTTCAGTGGGACCGCCGCTGCCTCAGCGCCTGGCGTTGATCTCGAAGGTTTCGGATTCGCGGATGAGGAGTTTTGTCGTGAAGGTCAGGCCCGCCTGCTGCCAGGGTCCGCCGTTGGTGGACTCTTCAAGTACTTCCCGGGGGCCTCCTTCGACCCTTTCCGGTTTCTGTTTGCCTTTGGTGGCGACCCATTTGAGGGTCAGGCGCGAGATCGTTTTGTCCGTGCTCGGCACTGGCACGAGAAGCGCGCCTCTGACGAGCGTGACCGAGCTACCGCATTTGATTTCCCACAGGGGGCGACCCTCCCCGCGCGGCTGCGCGTAGAGATCCATCGCGATTTTCGGCGGTTTGCCCGCGACGTTCTTTTCCACCATCAGGAAGCCTTCGAGCGGGTACTGCTGCACCGCGCACCCGCCGCTGCACCCGCCCGCGCTGATGCCGGCGTTGAAGGCTTTCTTCGGTGGTTCAAACCAGCCCGAGTAGAACGCGCCGGCGCATTCCAGCTTCGATTTCCCCACCGTTTCGAGAACGAAAGGCGCGGACGCTTCAGCTTCTGCTTCGTGGAAGCCTTCCGCGAAGGGGGTCCAATCGTACAGAGAGCGGGCTTTCGCTTTGGTGCAGCCGGCGTTTTCGTATTCCCCGGAGCCTTTGGCCACCTTCACGCAGTTGCCGAATTCCGGCGGACCCGGGGGTTCGTACGTGAACAGGTCTTGAAAGCCCGCCGCGCTCGTGCCGCCCGCCGCGCTGCCGCCCGGCGCGGTGATCGTCACATAAACCGCCCCGGGGCTCGGCGAGGCCGGCGCCACAACGGTGATCGAGGTGGCAGAGTCGACTTTGAAGCTGGCGGCGTTCAACGACCCGAACTTGACCGCCGAGGTCCCCAGGAAGCTTGATCCCGTGATCGTCACGGAGGTTCCACCAGCCGCCGAGCCGATGTTCGGCGTCACCGCGCTGACCGAGGACGGATGCGCGCTCGCGAATACCGACACTTCTTTCGCGGAGAGGTGCGCGACCGCCAGCAGCCCGGCTTCCCCCGCGGGGCTGAAGGCGACCTGAACCGGGGCCGAGCCCGCCGCGAAGGGGGATTCTGGAACCTGGGTCAGTACATCGGTTTCTGCGTTGACCGAGAACAGCGAGAGGTTGTTGCCCCCTTCGTTGGCGACCGCGAGCAGCCCGCCGCTGGGGTTGAAGGCGAGCGAGCTTGGAGCCGACCCAGCGCCGAACGGCGAGCCCGACACCGGGAACGCTTCACCGCTGGCTTCGTTGAAGTTGACCATCGACACGCTGTTGCCGGTCTGGTTTGCGATTGCGAGCGTGGACGCCCCCGTGCCTTTGCCGGCGGGGCTGAACGCGACTGCGCTCGGGTCACTGCCGAGGACCTGCGTGGTTTCGAACAAACTGCTGGCTTCGAGTCTGAAGATCCGCACTGCGTTGTCGAGGCCGTTGGCCACCGCGAGCAGTCCGCCGCCGACGCTCCAGGAGACCGACGTCGGGGAATCGCCGCCGATGCCCGCGAAGAATTTCCACGCGCCGGTTTTGCTGTTGATTTCATAAATGGGCACGAAGTGTTCGTTCGTTTCAGCGACCGCCACGAGCTGAAGCGTCGGAGAGAACGCGAGCGTGAGCGGGCTGGCTCCCTCGTTTTTGCCTCCCACGGTGAACGGCGAGCCCGCGACCGGGCTGAGAGCACCGCTCGATTCGTTGACCGTGAACACCGCGACCTTGCCGTCACCGCGGGTGACCGCAAGCTCGTGCACGGAGTAGCCGGCGGGCGTGAACGCGAGCGCGAGCGGTTCGCCGCCCACTGCAACCGGCGAGCCCCCGACTTGCGTCAGCGCCCCGGTCGACTGGTTGACCGAGAACACCGAAACGGTGTCCTTGGAGCGGTTTGCCAGCGCGAGCAGCGCGCCGTTTGCGCTGGACCCCACCGACTCCGCGTGTTCTTCAGTCGCAAAGGGCGAGCCGGGTACCTGGCCGAAGCCGAGCGCCGCCGCCACCACGGTCAGGCTGCCGGACAGGGCGAGCACCAACGCGAGCAGCAAGCGTCGTGCCCGGACAACACGAACACCGCTCCTTACCATCTGCGCCCCCCGATCTCGCCACGGCTCCCGCCGTAAGCTTGTGATGCGAGGTTTTCTACCACCCGGCGGCGGCGCTTGGTGCGATCCGGCACCCGTTTTGCCGCAAAGTGCGGCCTTTTTAGGAGCCACGGTCGGTCTCCGTCTGCGCGGAAGGGAGGGCGGAGCCAGCTGTTCGCCGCCTGCTTACCTGCGCGAGCGGCATTCGGCGCGGTGGGCCAAGCTCAACCTGCCGCGGGCAGCCGTCCATCGGCGTCGCCCTCGCAAAGGTTGGCGGCGAGCGTCGCGAGGGTCTGGACGAGCGAGTTGTGATTGCTCCTGCGCCAGATCAGCGAGAGCACGGCTGGATGGGCGTCGCGCAGGGGGATCGTCACCACACCGCGCAGGATCTTCAGGATTATCGCCGCGTCGGATGCTGGGACTGTCGTGATCGCTCGGCGCGCGGCCATGATCGCCAGCAGCTCCGACGGGGTCAGTGCGCGATCGGTGGTGGTCCGTGGGGCCGGGACCCCGCCTCCAGGTTGGCGCGCCCACCTCGTGACGGGCTGGCCCATAGCCGGCCCGTCACGCTGCCGTCGCGATCTGCCGATCAGCCCGTCGTCGAGGTGAGGGTGGTCACCTGGGTGGCGATGATCTTGGCTCCGGCGGCCGAGTTTTCGCCTACGACGGGCTTGCAGGACACGAACACCGAGCCCGGGGCTGTGAGCGTCAGTCCGCCGCCGAGCGCGAGGTCGCCCTGTTCGACTTGGCCCGCGCCCGCTCCGACGTCGATGACGCCCTCATCCAGCGTTCCTTCGCCGCCCTCGAGGCTGCAGGTCACCTTCGTGCCAGCCGAGATCGTCTTGACGTGCACATTCCCCTGCACGACGTAGCTTCCGGCGGGGAGTTTCAGATTCGCCACCACGAACGGTGTTTCTGCAACGGATAGGTGGAAGTATTCGCCGCTGCCCGGAGGGTTTGTGTCGACGAACCCGTTGGCCGCGCCGTTGCTACCGGCCGAGCCCGTCGAACCCGTCGCACCGGTCGCGCCCGTCGGTCCTCTCGCGCCGACGAATCCTCTCGCGCCGGCGAATCCTCTCGGACCCTGCCGCCCGGCCGGCCCGATCGCGTTCCACGACAGGGACTTCTCGCCCTTGCGGCACCTTGCGCGCGCGCTGACGATGCGGATCGAGCCGCCCTTTTTCTTCACGCAGGCGGAGACGGTTGAGCCGCCGCTCACCGCGGCGAGCGATCCGACGCTTGCGACGCCCAGCGCGAGCAGCGCTACGACCACAACGGGCCAGCGCCTCAAGCCTGCCAGTGCTGTTTGCATTTGAGACCTCCTTGTTGCTCGCGCAAAGAGCGCTCGGGTAGCGCCCACGGCCCCGCCGGGCCTCGCTCCGTTGGAATATCGTCGTGCAGCGCGAGCCGCGGTGCAAGCCCGGCGCCGTCCGCACCGCGAGCTCGCTCAGCCGGCGAGCGTCGCGCGCACCACGCCGCCCATCTCGGCGATCGCTTCGCGCGGACCGGCGCCGCCGGAGAGGGCGTGCATGAAGCCGTGTACATAGCCTGGGTGCCGGCGCAGGATCGTGCGGACTCCGGCCTGGCTGAGCTTGCGCGCGTATGCCTCGCCCTCGTCGCGCAGCGGGTCGAAGCCGGCGGTCACCACGAGCGCAGGGGCGCACCCGTCGAGCTCCTCGGCAAGCAGCGGCGAGACGCGCGGGTCGCGGCGGTCGACTTCCGGACCCAGGAACTGCTCCTCGTACCAATCCATGTTCTCCTTCGTGAGGACGAAGCCCTCGGCGAACGTCAGGCGCGAGGGGGCGACCTCCGCGAGGTCGGTGACGGGATAGATGAGCAGCTGGAACGCCGGAGCGGGGCCGCCGTCGGCGACCGCCTGGCGGGCCGTCACCGCAGCCAGGTGCCCGCCGGCGCTGTCGCCCGCGACCGCGATTCGCGCGGGATCGGCGCCGAGGAGATCGGCGCGTGCCACGACGTCGTAGAACGCGGCGAGCGCATCGTCGACAGGCGCGGGAAAGTGATGCTCGGGCGCGAGGCGATAGTCGACGCTCAGCACGCGCGCTCCGGAGGCCTTTGCCAGCAGGCGGCAGGGCTGGTCGTGAGTGTCGAGATCGCCGGCCACCCAGCCGCCGCCGTGGTAGTAGACGATCAGCGGCCCGGGAGTCGCGTCCTCGGCGTCGTCTGGCACGAACAGGCGCGCCCGCAGCGGGCCGTCAGCCCCATCGATGGTTGCCTCTCGGACATCGGCGATCACGAGCGGCGCGCCGGCGACCAAGCGCACGGAGTGTCGTAGCTCGGAGCGCGCCTCGGCGGGCGTGCGGCCGGACAGCGGCGGGCGCGGGTTGAGCGCGTCTAGCTTGAGCAGGACCTGCATGTCGAGATCGAGCTCCAACCCGTCGCGGCGGACCGGCTTGCCGGCGATGCGACGCTTTGCGCTCGGCGGCAGCGCGGCGATCGCGCGAGCGGTTGCGATCTCCAAGCGGTCGACGAGCGTGACGGGTTGCGGAGCTTCCATACGCGCCGTGTCGCGGGCGTCAGGCCCGGAGCGTCGCCGGGCCGGTCGTGGCGAGCGCGACCGACAGCGCGAAACGGAATCCGGCTTGGCGCGCGGCGGGCAGACGGGTGTAGCGCATCGACCGCCAGGATTGCACAGTCTCGCCGCGCCCGCGCCCGCGCCCGCGCCCGCGGAGCGGGGCGGGTCGTACGCGGCCCCTCGATCGCGCCTTCAGTCGGGGCTCAGTCCTTGAACGCCGAGCGCACCGCGCTGGCGCCGACGCCGGCGCGCTCGAGGAAGGCGTAGGTGTCCCCCCCGCGCAGCTCGTCAGCCGCTTCGACGAGCGCGCCAAGAGCAGCGAACGCGAAGGCGCCGCCGATCGATACGCGGCGCACGCCGAGCGCCGCGAGCTCAGACACGGTCGGCGCGCCGGGGACGGCCAGGACGTTCACCGGGCGCTCCACGGCGGCGACGAGTTGGCGGATGTCCTGCGGATCGCGCAGGCCGGGTGCGTAGAGCACGTCGGCGCCGGCCTCCTGGTACGCCCGCAGCCGGGCGATGGTGTCGGCGAGGTCCGCGCGGCCGCGCAGGTGGTTCTCCGCGCGCGCGGTGAGGACGAGATGGACGGGTCCTGCGTGCGCGACTGCGGCCGCCGCGGCGATCCTCTCCGTGGCCAGGCCGATCTCATAGATCGGTGCGTCGTCGACTCCGGTGTAGTCCTCCACCGAGCACCCAGCCAGGCCGGCGTCCAACGCGAGGCGGATCGTGTCGGCGACGCCGGCGGGATCGTCGGCGAAGGCGTTCTCGAGGTCCGCGGAGACCGGCAGGTCGGTTGCCCCCACGATCGATGCGGCGTGCCCGAGCGCCTCCTCGCGCGTAACCGATCCGTCGAGTCGTTCGAGCGTCGCGGCGAAGCCGCTGCTCGTCGTCGCCAGGGCCTGAAAGCCCAGCGATGTCAGCAGGCTCGTCGAACCCCGATCCCAGGGATTGGGGAGGAGCAGGGGACTCGCGCTCGTGTGCAGGGTCAGGAAGCTTGCCGCCTTGTCGGCCTGGTCAGTCATTGCGGACATCCTCTCGGCGTGCGGTCTGTGTGCGGGTCAAACGCGCAGGCAGCCCGCTCAGGAGGACCGCGTGCCCGGCCGTTCGCCGTCGGGTGCGCTCGTCCTGGTAGGGCGCCGCAGGCTGCGACTGCGCAGCCGGTTGAGCAGTTCGCGCTCCGCTTCGGCGGCACGGCGCGTCGGTGCGCCGGCGAGGTGGATGGCTCCGTGCTGGACGACCCAGTAGCCGGTGGGCGTCTGCTTGATGGTCAGTGGCTCTGATTGCACCGGCTCGCTACCTCGCAACGACCTGTCGAGACCGAACAGGCAGGGGGTACCCGCTTTGCGCGCTTGGCAACATTGAGGGTCATTCGGCAGGAACGTCGACGGGCTGTAACACCGGCGGCGATCACGGAACGAGTGTCCAAGGCGTCGCCGGGGCCGATTGTCAGGTGCGGGACGCTCTGCCGCCGCCCGCGCGGCCGCTCAGCCGCGCCCTCCGCCGATGCCACGGCGCAGGCGGTTCACGCGGCGAAGCTCCTCGACGGCGTCGTCTGTGCCTCCGAGCGCGCCATGCGGCCCATCTCCGAGGAGCTCGGGCTCGAGGCGGTGCCGGACGAGCTCGCCGGCGATCGCGTCCACGCGCTGGGCGCCCGCCCCCGGACGGGAGCTGACGACGCGCTGCAGCGTTCGCTCAGCGAACAGCAGACCAACGCCGTCGTCCAGCGCCCAACCTCCGGGCAGCGTGCCGTCGCGTACGCTCGCGAGCCAGACCGGCAGGCGCTCGGGCTCGCCGTCGGCGTGCACGGTAAGCGACCCGTCGAGCAGACCGAGCCCGGGCATCGGCTCGGGCGGGCCGCTGGAGCGCGTCACACCGCCCTGAAACCAGCACATCGCGCCCGCGCTCAGGCCGGCGAGCACGGTGCCGTTGCGCCAGGCTCCCACAAGCAGCTGATCGAGTCCATGGGCCCGCCAGATCGCAAGCAAATTGCGCATGGACCCGCCTCCGACGTAGATGATGTCCTGCCTTGAGACGGTCGCCGCGAGCGGGCTCTTGGCGTCTGCGAGGCGGAACAGGGAAAGGTGCTCGGGGACGCAGAGGCGGTCGGCGAAGCGAGCTTGGAAGGCGTTGATCTGCGCGGTCGTGTCGCCGGAGGCGGTCGGCAGGAACAGCACGCGTGGTTCCTTGGCTGGCGTGAGGCTGAGCACGAAGTCGTCGAGCAGGGGGTTGGTCGGCTCCATCGTGAAGCCGCCGCCGCCCATGGCGAGGATCAGCCGCTCCTCGCTGCGGGCCCTCGCGTCGGCGCTCACGCCGGGAGTGGCTCGGGGCCGGCGGTGCGGGTGGCGCCCGCCTTGTGCGGGGCGGGCAGGCGGGCGATGCGCCGGCGCCGGCCACCCGGCGGGAGCGCGGCTGCCTGCGGGGGTGGCGCTTGCGTGTCGGCACCGAGATAGGCGGCGTTCAGGCGCGTCTCGACCACACCGTCGTCGGCGGGCTCCACGCGGTAGGCGCTCCCGTCGGGGCGCGAGCTGACGACGCGCTGCAAGCGGGTGCGACGAAAGTGCAGCGCGACGCCGTCCTCGACGGCGAATCCCGGGCGCATTCCGTCGCTGACGAAGCGGTGGTACTCCATCCGCCGCTCCGGCTCGGCGTCGTAGTGGACGCAGTTGCTGTAGGGCAGCAGGCCCAGTCCGGGCACGCTGCGGGGCGCTCCGTGAAAGGCGCTCAGCGCCTCCTGAAACCAGCAGAGCGATCCCGCCGACGGTCCGCACAGCACGACGCCCTTGCGCCATGCCCTGCGCAGGACGTCATCGAGTCCGTGTGCGCGCCAGGCGCCGAGCATGCTCACGACGTTGCCGCCGCCGACGTAGACCAGATCTTGCGCGAGCAGGTGGGTCGCGAGGTCATCCTCGACTCCGCCGGTGCCCTGGTCGCGGCGGAAGAGCGATACGTGGCTCGCTTCGCAGGACGGGGAGAAGCGGCGGTAGAAGCGCACGACGTAGTGGTCGGCGTCGCCAGAGGCCGTCGGCAGGAAGCAGACTCGCGGGCGCGGGCTGTCGGTAAGCGACAGCACGTAGTCGTCCAGCAGCGAGCTGTCGCGCTCCATCGAGAAGCCTCCGCCGCCGAGGGCGACGATCTGTGGGGTTCTGGGTCGCATGGCTCGCTTGGTGAGGATGACGCAACGCGAACGGCTCGCTCAGCGTGCTCGAAGCGGACCCGTGGGGATATGGACCGCCGTCTGAGATTCGACCGCCGCGGCTGGACATCCGAGCACCGCAGCCGTCGGGGAGGGCGGGTACGGGCCGGGCGCCTACAGTGTCGGCGATGGCCGATCACCGCGACCACGGGTGGCCGCTCGCATGAGCGAGCCTGCGATCTCGCTGCGCGGGGTGGCCAAGAGCTATGGATCGATCGTGGCGGTCGACGGCCTCGACCTGGAGGTTCCGGCCGGCGTGTGCTTCGGGCTGCTCGGGCCCAACGGGGCGGGCAAGTCGACGACGATGCGGATGCTCACCGCGCAGGCGCTCGCCGACGCCGGCGAGATCGAGGTGCTCGGCTACGAGCTGCCGCGGGAGTCGAAGCAGGCGAGGATGGAGATGGGCGTCGTGCCGCAGCTGGACAACCTCGACGTGGAGCTGACATGCCGGCAGATCCTGACGGTGTTCGCTCGCCTGTACCGCGTGCGGAGCGGCGAGCGGACGGCGGCGGTGGAGCGGGCCCTGGCGCTCGCGAACCTGATGGGGCGGGCCGACACGATCGTGCGCGAGCTCTCGGGTGGGATGCGACGGAGGCTGCTGGTGGCGCGCGGGTTGATCCACGAGCCGCGGCTGGTCCTGCTGGACGAGCCGACGGTTGGGCTCGACCCGCAGGTGCGCCAGGAGCTGTGGACGCTGATCGACGGATTGCGCGCCGGCGGGGTCACGGTGCTGATGTCCACGCACTACATCGAGGAGGCGGAGCGCCTGGCGGACACCGTCGCGGTGATGTCGCACGGAAAGATCGTCGCTCAGGGGACGCCGCGCGAGCTCGTGCGCGAATACGCGGGCGAGCAGGTCGTAGAGGTCTACGGATCGCCGTCGAAGCTGGCGGATGCGAGCGAGATCGCGGCGCGCAACGGCTGGCAGAGTCGCCGCAGCGGGCCGGCGCTGGCGATCATGCGCGCGGAGTCACTCGACGGCGAGGCGCCCGAGGGCGTGCGCCGTCCGGCCAACCTCGAGGATGCGTTCGTCGCGCTGACGGGGGAGCAGATCGAATGAGCGCGACGGTGGCTCCTGTGAACGCCGAGCCCACCAAGCGGGTCGGTCGACTGGAACCGGCGGCCCTCGCAGGCGTGATGAGCCGCGACGTGGTGATCTTCGGGCGCTACTGGAAGGCGACGACGTTCTCGTCGGTGATGCAGCCGACGATCTATCTGCTCGCGTTCGGCCTGGGCTTCGGAACGCTCGTCAAATCGATCGATCACGTCAAAACGGTGGAGTACATCGGTACCGGCACGGTCGCCACGGCGGTCCTCTTCTCATCCGCGTTCCCGGGGATGTTCAACACGTTCGTGCGTTGGCAGTTCCAGCGCACGTACGACGCGATGCTCGCCGCGCCCGTGGATGTGGAGGAGCTGATCACGGCGGAGGTGCTGTGGATATCGCTGCGCGCGGGCGTGTACGGTCTCGCGCCGCTGCTGGTGGCGATGGCATTTGGGCTGGAACCCAACGAGGGCATGCTGCTCGTGCCGTTGATCGGCTTTGTCACGGGGTTCGGCTTCGCGGCATTCGGCGTGACGATCGCGGCGGTTGCGAAGACGATCGACAACTTCAACTACGTCACGAGCGCCGTGCTGACGCCGATGTTCCTCGTCGCCGGCACGTTCTTCCCGATCTCGACGCTGCCGGACGGCGTGCGCCAGGTCGCGCAGGTCAACCCGCTGTATCACTGCGTTCAGCTCGTTCGCGACGCCTCGCTCGGCGGTCTCGGCACGGCCGACCTCGGCCATGCGGCCGTGCTGATCGTGTTCGCGCTGTTGATGTGGCGCCTGGCGATCTCCCAGCTCGGCAAACGGCTGATCGACTGACGCTTACAGAACTCTGAGGTTCTGCACACGCCGCTCCTATGAGCAGCGGCAAGTCTCCTCCGATGAGCTTTTCTTGGGAGACGCGTTCGGCCACATCTTCGACAGCGTCTGTGGCGCCGGTCACCGCACCTGTCGGCGCTGCCACGCGGTCGGGGGCGCGGGTCAGGCCGCTCGCAATGCGCGCGCCGCGGCCGGAGTTGCTCGGGCTGATCGTCCTGGCCGGCGTGCTGAACCTGTGGGCGCTGAGCATGAACGGATGGGCGAACGCGTACTACAGCGCGGCCGTCCGGTCGATGAGCTCGAGCTGGGACAACTTCCTGTACGCGTCGTTCGATCAGAGCGGCGTGATGACCGTCGACAAGCCGCCGCTAGCGCTGTGGGTGCAGTCGCTGTCGGTGCGCGTGTTCGGATATCACCCGCTGAGCATGCTCGTGCCGCAGGCGCTGATGGGCGTCGCGAGCGTCGCGCTCGTGTATGACCTCGTTCGCAGGCGCTTCGGGCGGATCGGCGGTTTCGCCGCCGGGCTCGCGCTGGCGGTGACGCCGATCACGGTGGCGATCTCGCGGCACAACAACCCGGATGCGCTGCTGGTGCTGTGCTGCGTCGCGGCGCTGTGGTGCGCGGTGCGCGCACTGGAGGATGGGCGCACGCGCTGGCTCGTGCTCGCGGGCGTGTGTGTGGGGCTGGGATTTGAGACGAAGATGGGCGTCGCGCTGGTGGTCGTGCCGGGTATTGCGGCGGCTTGGCTGTGGCTGGCTCCCGCCGCGCGCGGGCGACTGCACGCGCTGCGCCAGCTGCTCGCGGGCGGCGCGGCGATGGTGATCGTCGGCGGTGCTTGGCCCGCGCTCGTCGAACTGACACCCGCCGCCGACCGTCCGTGGGTGGCGGGGACGAGCGACAACAGCGTTCTATCGCTGATCTTCGGCTACAACGGCCTCGGTCGCGTGGAAGGACAGGCGGGCGGGCCGGGTGGCGCCGGCGCGGGCGGTGGCGGGAGCATGTTCGGCTTGACCCCCGGTCCGCTGCGGCTGTTGAACTCCGCGCTGGGCGGTCAGGCCGGGTGGCTGCTGGGGTTCGCGCTCGCTAGCGGCCTGGCAATGCTGATCGCAAGTCGCTTCAGACGCTCTGACCCACGCACCGGCTGGCTCGTGGCGGTCGGCGGCGCGTTCCTCACGACGGCCGTCCTGTTCAGCGCAGCGAGCGGCATCTTCCATCCCTACTACGTGTCGCTGCTGGCCCCGTTCGCCGCCGCGCTCGTCGGCGCCGGCGCCGCCCAATTGGTCGGCGGCCGATTGAACGCAAGGATCGTCGGCCCACTGGCTATCGCCGCGGGCGTCGCGAGCGAGCTCATCGTGCTCGGCGACTACCCGGGGCAGTTGACGTGGCTACCACCGCTGCTGATTGCCATGGGAGCGCTCGCGGCGCTGGCGCTGGTCATCCGCAACAAGCCGCGAGCGCGGCTGGTTGCGGTCGGCGCGGTGCTCGCTGTGCTGCTCGTGGCGCCGTCGGTGTGGGCACTTGACACGCTGGGGCACGCGACAAGCGGAACGTTTCCCGCCGGTGGACCGGCGTCGGTCGCGAGTGGCGGTCCCGGCGGCGGCTTCGGCGGATTCGAAGGTCGGGCTGGACGGCGAGCACTCTCGGTGGGCGGAGCAGGCGGCGTGTCGCTGTTTGGCTCCGGGGGCTCCTCGAAATCCAGCTCATCCCAGCAGGGCTCGACAGAAGGCTTCGGCGCCGGTCAGGCGGGCGGTCCTCCCTCCGGCACGGGCAGCGTCCCGGGCGCGGGTCCGGGTGGATCCTCCGCGGCCGGCGCCGCGGGCGGAGCGCCTCCCGGGATCTTCGGCGCCGGCCCGGCCGGATTCGGCGGCGGCGGCGGTGGTGGGGGCGGTGCATTCGGCAATGACCGCTCGATCAACCAGGTGCTGGCGTACGTCAAGGTGCACGGCGGCGGCACGATCGCGGTGTCAAGCCAGTCGAGCGCCGCTCAGGCGATCATCTCAAGCCACGCAAATGTGGCCGGAATCGGCGGCTTCTCCGGGCGCGAGAGCGACGTCAGCACGTCGTGGCTGGCGCAGAAGGTTCGCTCCGGCTCGATCCGCTGGGTGTTGGTCGAAGGGAGTGGCACGCAGGGCGGGCCCTCCCTGCCTGGCGACACGCGCGCGGGCTCTAAAGCGGCGATGACTGCGGTGGCAAAGGCCTGTCGAGCTGTGACGATGCCGACGAGCACGAGCACGAGCACGGGCACGAGCAGCCGTGCGAGCGGGGCGAGCACGCTGTACGACTGCGAAGGCCGCTCGCAGGCGCTTCTCCGCGCGGGCGATTGAGTCGTTATCCGGGCGAGTGCGCGTCCAGCCCCGCTTCGCGAGCGGCGAGGACCATGCGCTCGTCGTAGGTGTAGAGGCCTTGGAGCCTGTCGCCGACGCTGAGTGCAGTAGCGAGGTGGATCGCGTCCAGCGACCTCATCGAGGGCGGTTCCAGCTCCGACGCCAGCGCGCGGACCTCGGTGCTCAACGGCAGCATGCGCACGCCATCGAGTTGGGCGCGTGCGGTGTCGGTGTCGCCGCCGCCCCGTCGGGTCGCGCGCAGGGCCTCGACCTCGAGGATCTCAGAAGCGATCAGCCATATGACGCCGTCGAGAGCTGCCACGAGAGCCGGCGTCTCGGGCTCGGCGCGCACGAGCTTGACAAACGCCGATGAATCCAGGTACACGAGCTCCGCCGCCGGCACGCGTCCCTACAGCCGCTCGGCACGCAGTTCAGCCAGCGCATCGGAGAGAGGGCGCGGATTCACAAGGTCCGGTGGGCCGAGCCGTGAGGCGGCGGCCAAGACCTCGCGGGTCGAGCGCATGCCCGGTGTCGCTCCGCGTTCGCTCAGCCAGCGGTCGAGCTCGGAGCCGGAGTTGGCGATGAGGTCTTGGGCGCCGCGCAAGATCAGCTCGCGGGCAATCGTGGCCGTCGGTTTGTCGCCCAGCAGCGAGGCGCTGCGGCGCAGCGCCTCATCGAGCTCGGGGTCGCGCGTCAGGGCTATGCGTGGATGAACAGTCGGCATCCGCAAAGTGTAGCACCGCTGTTGCACCGGCCTACGGCGTCCCGTAGATCGACGGCGGCTGCGCGCTCGACGAGGGCGGGGGCTCGATCGCCGAGACGCGTAGCGGTCACTTCAAGTTGCAGGAGATCCGGCCGATACGTCCAATACGTCAGTCGAAGTTCGCAACTTTTCGGGGACAAGATGGTCCCAATGGGCGATGGTGCCTGCAAAGAGCTAGGGAGGTCGGCATGAGGTCTTGCATCCGCTTTTCGTTTCTTGCGCTGATCGTCGGCGTGATCGTCGCCCTGTCAGCCTCTGCGGCGCAGGCCGCCGTCGGCATTGAAAAGTTCGTCGCCGCCAACTGCGAAGAAGGATTCAAAGAATGCGGTGAGGAACCCGGCCCGGCGACCCTGTTCGGACCCACCAAGATCCCCAAGGAACCCAGCAAAGCGGAATCCGAAGCACAGGGCTACAGGCAGGCGGGCGGACGTGTGCCGTTCGGGGTCACCGACTTCAAGCTCTCCACCATCACGACTGGGAAACCGCTGGCCGCCACGGAAGCGCCCACGGGAATCGTCAAGCACATTCGCACCGACGTCGCTGCGGGCCTCGCCACGAGCCCGGCTGCCGTCCCCCAGTGCTCAGGTGCGGAATTTGGCGAAAAAGAAGAACTTCCCGGCACCGGCTTCTATCCGGCCCCGACGTGCGCAACTTCCGGCGAAAAAAACAGCCTGATCGGCACGAACGAAGTCACGGTCTACGCCGGGGAATCAGCGGGTGACGTCCCGATCTCCGGCAATGTCTACAACCTCGTGCAGAAGGAAGGTCTCGCGTCGGAGTTCGGCGTCGCCCTGGAACTCCCGATCCCAATCACCAAAGGCGCCCTCGAAAAAGCGTTCGCAGAAAAAGGGCATCCTTTTGGTGAACCGACGGAAAAAAACTTTGAGACGAAACAGTACTTCGCCCACACATTGATCGAAGGCAGCGTCGAATGGGGCCAGGAAGAAAAGGGCACCAACCGGGGCGACTACCACGACTACTTTGAAATCAACGTCTCCACCGCGCTTCCGCTGATCAGGTCCCGCCTGGTGTTCCTCGGCCGCAGCGGCGAAGGCGACTTCATCACCAACGCGACGAGCTGCCCAGGGAACAACACGACCAGGCTGGCGGTGACCGGCGAAGAAAACGCGACGGCGATCAGGTCGTTCACGACGCCGGTGGGGCTCACCGGCTGCAGCGCCGTCCCCTTCGAACCGAACTTCTCGCTGACCGCCGCCACGGCCACGCATGACGAACCGGACGGGTTCACCGCCGAAGTCGGTCTGAACCATGAACCGACGAAAATCGACAACTCGCAGCTGAAAACGGCCGTCATCAAGCTGCCCGAAGGTATGACGCTGAGCCCGTCGGCCGCGGCGGGGCTGACGGCCTGCACGCCGGCGCAGGCGAGGATCCACAGCTCCGTGTCCGGGGTGGCCTGCCCCGCTTCATCGGCAATGGGCACGGTCAGCCTCGAAGTCCCGACCCTGCCGCCGGGATCGCTGAAAGGGGGCATGTACCTCGGCGGCCCCGAATCCGGACCCGTCACGGGACCGCCGTACATCGTCTACGTCGACGCCGAGTCCGCGAGATATGGCGTCTCGGTGCGCCTGAAAGGCGAAGCGACGCCCAACGAAGCCACGGGTCAGGTCACGACGGTGTTCTCGGAAAACCCCGAACAACCGTTCACGAAGGCGATCCTGCACTTCAAGGAAGGCGCACTCGCCCCGGTCGCCAACCCGCTCGGCTGCGGGTCGGCGTCGACCGAAGCCAGCTTCTTCCCGTTCACCGAAACGGTCGCAAAGAGCCTGTCAAGCAGCTTTACGGTCACGGGCTGCGCAGCCTCGCTGCCGTTCGCCCTGACACAGAGCACCCAAAACCAGACGGCCACGGGGGGCGGTCACACCTCGTACACGTTCAACCTGAGTCGCAACAACGGCGAACAGTACCTCTCACAGGTCAGCACGACCCTGCCCCCGGGCTTGGTCGGCGCGATTCCGGTGGTGACTCCATGCACCGAAGCCCAGGCCGTGGCGAACGCGTGCCCGGCGGCCAGCCAGATCGGCTCCGCGACGGCGATCTCCGGATCCGGCCCCACGCCATTCACCTTCGGCAACGGCGTCGTCTATCTGACCGGTCCCTACAAGGGCGCGCCCTATGGGATGTCGATCGTCGTGCCGGCGGTCGCCGGGCCGTTCAACCTCGGCCCGGTCACCACACGGGCGACTCTCAACATCGATCCGTACACCGACCGCGTGACCACAACGAGCGTCCTGCCGACGATCGTCAAGGGAATCCCCATCCGCTTGAGGGGCATCAGCGTGGCGATCAACAAGCAGGGCTTCCTGCTCAACCCCACCAACTGCGGGGCGCTGGCCACTGAATCCACTCTGACCTCGACGTTGGGCGCGACGCAGAGCATATCGACTCCGTTCCAGGTGAGCGAATGCAACAAGCTCGCATTCAAACCCACGTTCAAGGCGACCGTCGGCGGCAGGACCTCCAAAGCCAATGGCGCGAGCCTCGAAACGACGATCAACCAGGCGCCCGGCCAGGCGAACATCAAATCGGTGCTCGTGCAGCTGCCCAAGCAGCTGCCCTCGCGCTTGACGACGCTCCAGAAAGCGTGTCCGGAAAAGACGTTCGCCGCCAGCCCGTGGATCTGCCCGCCGGGCTCTTACGTGGGAGGCGCAAGGGCGAACACGCCGCTGCTGCCGAGCAAACTGACGGGGCCGGCGATTCTGGTCTCTCACGCCGCGGCCGCCTTCCCGGACCTCGACCTGGTCCTCGAAGCCAACGGTGTGCGCACGATCGTCACGGGCAACACCAACATCAAAAAAGGGATCACGACGACGAACTTCGCCGCGACGCCGGACGTGCCTGTCACGAGCATCACGGTGAACCTGCCGACCGGTCCGCACTCGGCGCTGGCTGCGAACGGGGACCTGTGCACGAGCACGCTCGTCATGCCTACGACGATCGAAGGGCAGAACGGCGGCAAAGTCAAACAGAACACAAAGATCGGCACGACCGGCTGCGGCGTCCGGATCGTCGGGCACAAGGTCATCGGAAACACGGCGTTCCTCACGGTGCGGACGTTCGCCGCGGGGCGGATCAGCGGCAGCGGGGGCAGTCTCGCGACCGTCTACCGTCACCTGAGAAACGCCACCAACGCCACGACGCTCAAGGTTCCGCTCTCGCGAAGGGGGCAGCGTCGGGGCCGGCCGTTCCGTACCAGCGTGCGCGTTGGCTTCGTGCCCAGCCGCAGGGGTCAACCGACCTCGACGGCATTCGTCACAGTGACGTTCTAGCTGCCAGGCAGGGGGCGGCCGACGGCCGCCCCCTCAGCCTTGAAGGCCCCTTCGATCACGCGGCTCCCGGCGCCGCGCAGGCATTCGCCTGTTGCCTGCGCCTGTCCCATGCCCTAAATTGGGCAGATGGGGGTTGTTAGGAGTACGGATACTCAAGCGTCGCCTGCGAGCGAGGCGTCGGTGCTGGGCGGGGTGCGGCGATTGACGTTGCTTGCCGATGGCGCCCCGAACGCGGAGGTGATCTTCCGCGAACTCGCCCGTGAGCTGCTTGCCGTGCCGGGCGCCGAGGAGGTACACGTGCACCATCTCGCCGAGCCGAGCGCTGACGAGGAGCTGGTTGCCGTGTACATGTTCGAAGGCGACGGCCGGCTGAGCTATCTCGTTCCTCGCGGCGAGCGCCCGCCGGGCGTCGACTGGGTGGCGAGCACGGGCCGGACGTTCCTGGCTGCCGATGGCCACGAGCTCGCCGACAGCGTTCCTCGGCTCGCTCAGACGGGCGCGCTGAGCTGCGCGCTGCTGCTGCCGCTCGCCGAGCGCGGCGAGGTCGAGGCGGTCGTCGTGCTGGTACGCCGCCTGTCGGATGCGTTCGGCGAGCGCTCGGTAGAGCTCGCAAGAACGCTCGTCGACCAGGCCGCCACCGCGCTCGCGCTGGTGCGAGCGCGCGCTGAGGCGGGCACGGATGCCGTCGCCGGCTGCATGAACCATCGCGCGATGCGGAGGCGATTGGACGAGGAGATCGGCCGTGCCACGCGCGCCGGCACCCCCCTGTCGTGCCTATTGATAGATCTTGACGACTTCAAGCTCGTCAACGACCGTCACGGCCATCAGGCCGGCGATGCGATGTTGCGCGAAGTCGTGCAGGCGCTCGTCGGCGAGTTCCGCGCCTTCGACCGCGTCGCCCGCTACGGCGGCGACGAGTTTGTCGTGATCCTGCCGAACGCCGATCTGCGCAGCGCCGCCGCCGCGGCCACCCGTGCGCTGGAGCGGCTGCTGGCCGTGCCGTCGCTCGACGAAGAGCCCGGGATCTCGGCCTCGATCGGCGTGGCCCAGTGGCGCGCGCCGATGAGCACCGACGATCTGCTCGAAGCCTGCGATGTGGCCCTGATGCGTTCCAAGCGCGAGGGCAAGGGCCGCGTCACAAGGGCAGCTGAACCGGTCACGTGAGCGACGCGTGCGTGGCAGCACGGCACGCCTCGTCCCTGCCGAGGGGATAACCCTCCCTCGCCTCGGATCACGCTTCCATAGCCGCGCGACCCGCGAGTGGCATCGGGACTCTGCGAGACTGCTGGCACGTCCGTGTAGATCGCTAGACCATGCGGGAGTCGCCCATGTCGCAGAACAGCTTTGGCGCAAAGGACACGCTTGAGGTCGGCGGGCGCAAGCATGAGGTATTTCGCCTCGACGCGCTGCAAGAGCGCTTTGACGTTGTACGGCTGCCGTTCTCGTTGAAGGTTCTGCTCGAGAACCTGCTCCGCACCGAGGGCAACGGCCCGGTCAGCGCCGCTGACATCGAGGGGCTCGCTAGCTGGGATGCCAAGGCGCAGCCGAGCCGCGAGATCGCCTTTACGCCGGCGCGCGTGCTGATGCAGGACTTCACGGGCGTGCCCGCCGTCGTGGACCTCGCGGCGATGCGCGACGCGATCGCCGACATGGGTGGCGATCCCGCCAAGATCAACCCGCTGGTGCCGGCCGAGCTCGTGATTGACCACTCGGTGCAGGTGGACGCGTTCGGCACCCGTGACGCCTTCCGCGTGAACGCCGAGCGCGAGTTCGAACGCAACCGCGAGCGCTACGCCTTCCTGCGCTGGGGTCAGGGCGCCTTCGACGACTTCTCGGTGGTGCCTCCCGACACGGGGATCGTGCACCAGGTCAACCTGGAGTACCTCGCCCGCGTGGTCTTCGGAAACGAGAAGACCGGTCAGGCATACCCCGACACGCTCGTGGGGACCGATTCCCACACGACGATGATCAACGGACTCGGCGTGCTGGGCTGGGGAGTGGGGGGCATCGAGGCCGAGGCGGCGATGCTCGGCCAGCCGATGTCGATGCTGATTCCACAGGTCCTCGGCTTCGAGCTGCGCGGGCAGCTGCCCGAGGGCGCCACGGCGACCGACCTGGTGCTGACGGTGACCGAGATGCTGCGCAGGCGTGGGGTCGTCGGGATGTTCGTGGAGTTCTACGGCGCCGGTCTCGCCGGCCTGCCGATCGCCGACCGGGCGACGATCGGCAACATGTCGCCCGAGTTCGGCTCGACCTGCGCGATCTTTCCGATCGATTCAGAGACGATCGACTACCTGACGCTGTCCGGGCGCTCGCGCGAGCAGATCGCGCTTGTGGAGGCCTACGCCAAGGAGCAGGGTCTGTGGCACGACGAGCATTCGGAGAAGCCGACGTTCACGGACGAGATCGAGCTCGACCTGGGCACCGTCGAGCCGAGCCTGGCAGGGCCCAAACGCCCCCAAGACCGGGTTGCGCTGAGCGCGGCCCAAACCGCGTTCCGGCAGGCGCTTTGCGACTACGTGCCGAGCGACGGCGAGCAGCCCGACGCGCACGATGAGGCCGTCGCCGAGTCCTACCCCGCCTCCGATCCGCCGGCCAACGGTACGCCCGGACACCAACCGGCGCTGGGCGTGGACGCGCCGGCGCTTCCGCCGTCGCACGTGGCCGCGACGCTCGAGCGCCGGCCCAGCGCGACGCCTGTGACGCTCAACGGCGAGCGCTTCGAGCTCGACCACGGCGACGTCGTGATCGCGGCGATCACCAGCTGCACGAACACGTCGAACCCATCGGTGATGATCGGCGCCGGCATCCTCGCGCGCAACGCGCTCGCGCGCGGCCTGCGCACCAAGCCGTGGGTGAAGACCTCGCTCGCGCCGGGCTCGAAGGTGGTGACCGAGTACCTCGACCGCTCAGGCCTGACCGAGCCGCTGGAGCAGCTCGGCTTCAACCTCGTCGGCTATGGCTGCACGACGTGCATCGGCAACTCGGGGCCGTTGCCCGACTCGATCTCCGCGGCGGTCAACGAGGCGGATCTCGCGGTCGTCTCGGTGCTGTCCGGAAACCGCAACTTCGAGGGGCGGATCAACCCCGACGTGAAGATGAACTACCTCGCTTCGCCGCCGCTGTGCGTGGCCTATGCGCTCGTGGGCACGATGGACTTCGACATCGTCAGCGACCCGCTCGGGCGTGACGATGAGGGTAATGACGTCTACCTGAGAGACATCTGGCCGTCCGAGCACGAGGTCGCACAGACGATCGGGGAGGCGGTCCGCGCGGACATGTTCCGCCACAGCTACGGCGAGGTGTTTGCGGGCGACGAGCGCTGGAACGCTCTCGATGTGCCGACGGGCGAGCGCTTTGCGTGGGATCGCGACTCCACCTATGTGCGCCAGCCGCCCTACTTCCAGGAGATGCCGGCGGAGCCGTCGGAGGTGACGGACGTGGACGGGGCGCGCGTGCTCGCGCTGCTCGGCGACAGCGTCACCACCGACCACATCTCTCCCGCCGGCGCGATCAAGCGCGACGGACCTGCCGGCGCCTACCTGCAGGAGCTCGGAGTGGCGCCGCGGGACTTCAACTCCTACGGCTCGCGACGTGGCAATCACGAGGTGATGATGCGCGGGACGTTCGCCAACATACGCCTGCGCAACCGGCTCGGGGGTGGGCACGATCCATTGCCCGAAGGCGGCGTCACGCGTTACCTGGCGGATGGTTCGGGCGAGCAGATGTCGATCTACGATGCCGCCATGCGCTACATGAGCGAGGGTATCGACCTCGTCGTGCTGGCCGGCAAGGAGTACGGATCGGGCTCCTCTCGCGACTGGGCGGCGAAGGGCACCAAGCTGCTCGGCGTGCGCGCAGTGATCGCGCAGAGCTTCGAGCGCATTCACCGCTCGAACCTCGTCGGCATGGGCGTGCTGCCGCTGCAGTTCCCCGACGGTGAGGACGCCGCCTCGCTGGTCCTGACGGGCGAGGAGGTCTTCTCGATCGAAGGTCTCGCCGAGGCGATGCGCGGGGGCGGAGCACCGCCGCGCGAGGTCACCGTGCGCGCCGCGCGCGAGGGCTCGGCAGCGGACGGCGACGGCCCGGCGCCCGTGGATTTCAAGGCGCGCGTGCGCATCGACACGCCGCGCGAGGCCGAGTACTTCCGCCACGGCGGAATCCTCCAGTACGTGTTGCGAGGGCTGCTCGCGCGATGACCGAGGCGGGAGCTGCAGGCGGCTCGAAGAAGGGCGCGCGGGGGACGCGCGCGAGCGCTCGGGGCGCGCGCGCGAGCGCTCGGGCGAAGGGCGAGGACGTGCCGCAGGTGCTGCTCGACCTGCTCGCCGCCCGCGGTCCGTCCGGCTATGAGAACGCGCCCGCTGCGGTCTGGCTCGAGGCGGCAGGGGCGTTCGCGCAGGTGAGCACCGACGTCCTCGGCACGCCGCTGGCGCTCGTGTCCGCCAAGCACGGCTTTGAGTCCTCGCCGCCGCGACTGCTCGTTATGGGCCACATCGACGAGATCGGCCTGATCGTGACTCACATCGACGATGAGGGCTATCTGTGGTTTCGCGAAGTCGGCGGTTGGGATCCGCAGATCCTTGTCGGCCAGCGCGTCGTGTTGGACACGCGCGATGGACCCGTGACGGGTGTCATCGGCCGCAAGCCGATCCACGTGCTGCGCGAGGAGGATCGAAAGAAGGTCGCTGAGGTCCGCGATATGCACATCGACATCGGCGCGCGCGACGGCGCGCAGGCGCGCGAGCGCGTGCGGATCGGGGATGTCGCGGTGATCGATGGAGATCCGGTGGAGCTTCCCAACGGCCGGCTGACCGCTCGCGCGCTGGACAACCGTCTGGGCTCCTACGTGGCACTCCAGGCGGCGCGGCTCGTCGCCGAGGCCGGCGGCGCGGAGTGGGAGACGGCGGCGGTCGCAGCCGCCCAGGAGGAGATCACCTTCGGCGGCTCGCGCACCAGCGCGTTTGCGCTGGAGCCGGCGGCTGCGATCGTCGTGGACGTGACTCACGCGACCGACGCGCCCGGCATCGAGGTCAAGGAGAGCGGCAAGCACGAGCTCGGGTCAGGGCCGGTGCTGAGCCGCGGATCGACGCTCAACCAGGCGCTCTTCGAGCTGCTCTTTCAGACCGCACAAGCGGAGAAGATCCCGTTCACAGTCGAGGCATCCGCGCGCGCGACCGGCACCGACGCCGACGCCGTTCACATCAGCCGAAGCGGCGTGCCGACGGCGCTGGTGTCGATCCCGATCCGTTACATGCACTCACCGGTCGAGCTCGTCCAGCTCGATGACGTCGACGCGTGCACGCGCCTGATAGTGGCCGCGGCCCTGCGCCTGGACAGCGAGACCTCGTTTTCGCCGTAGGCGCCTACGAGCTCGCCGCCGCGAGGCGCCCTCGAGCTCGCCAGACGGCCTGCTAGCCGCTGGGAAGCGGCATGACAATCCCCAGCTGCCGCGAGTGGATCAGAACGGCGCCATCCTCGGACCAGATGACGCCGTCCTCCTCGAAGAAGCCCTCGTGAATCATGCTCGTGCGAAAGCGCGCCAGGCACAGCTCGCTCGGATCGGGGTGCGCGACCCGCGGCATCGGCGTGCGGAAGTGCACCGTCAGGTCGATCGTCGGCGTGGTCGCACGTTCCTTCAGTCGGGTATACGGAGGCGAGAAGAGCGCGTCGCTGAAGAACGCGAGCGAGAGCGAGTCGATCGGACGGGGCTCGGCCAGCCCGAGCCACCCGCCGACTTCCATCGGCCGCTCGAAGCTCGTGAAGGGCGCCCCGCCGAGTCGCCGCTGAAACACGATCTGGCTCGTGAACTGCGGTGCGCCCGCGGTCCGTAGCGTGCCCGCCTCCCGAGTCGGATCGGGTGGTGCCACGTCTGGCATCTCGAGCTCGGCGATCGCAGGCGCGCTCCAGGGGACGGAGAACGCCGCGAGCGCCAGCGCGACCAGCGAGCCGTCCTGCTCCATCCGCGCTGAGAGCGTGCTCAGCGAGCGCCCTTCGCGCTCGATCACCGCGTCGATGCTCACGGGGCCGGGCTGCGGTGCGCGGGCGTAGTGGATCGTCAGCGAGCGCGGCGCGCGCGCGGGGTCGGCCACGGTCTCGACGAGCGCCCGCAGCAGGATCGCAGCGAGGTAGCCGCCGTGGGGTCCGCGACCGGCGCGCCAGTCGGGCGACACGTCGGCCGCGAAACGGACTGCTTGCGCGGAGTCGCGCCCGACGTCGAGCCCGCCCAGGCACCGCACGGCGGTGTCGCTGTCGAAGCTTGCGCGCGTGGCCGCCGTCGGGGAGACGGAGTCGATTGGCGCGGCTTGCCCCCTCGTGTCGCCGGCGCCGGGCGCCGCGGCGCTCCGATCAGCCACGGACCAGTCGCTTGTATGTGATCCGGTGGGGCCGGTCGGCGGCGCTCCCGAGCAGCGCCCGGCGATGCTCCTCATAGGCGTCGAAGTTGCCTTCAAACCAGCTCACCTGTGAGTCGCCCTCGAAGGCGAGCACGTGCGTCGCGACGCGGTCCAAGAACCAGCGATCATGCGAGATGATCACCGCACAGCCGGGGAATGCGAGCAATGCGTCCTCGAGCGCGCGCAGGGTATCCACGTCGAGGTCGTTCGTGGGCTCGTCGAGCAGCAGGAGGTTGCCGCCGCTGCGCAGAAGCTTCGCGAGATGCACGCGGTTGCGCTCGCCGCCCGACAGCGTGCCGATGCGCGCCTGCTGATCTGCGCCCTTGAAGTTGAAGCCGGCCGTGTACTGGCGCGAGTTCACGACCCGGTCGCCGACCTTCAGCTGATCCATCCCCTCTGAGATCTCCTCCCAGACGGTCTTCTGCGCATCGAGCGCGTCGCGCGACTGGTCGACGTACGCGAGCTGGACGCTGTCGCCGAGCTCGAGTGTGCCGTCGTCGGGGGAGTCCTCGCCGGTGATCATGCGAAACAGCGTGGTCTTGCCGGCGCCGTTTGGTCCGATGACGCCGACGATGCCGGCGCGCGGCAGCTCGAAGCTGAGGTCCTCGATCAGCAGCTTCTCGCCGAACCCCTTGCGCAGATCGCTCGCCGCGAGCACCTTCTCACCCAGGCGCGGTCCGGGGGGGATGTGGATCTGGACGTCCTCGAGCTTGACGTTGCGCTCCTCGGCGACGAGCTGCTCGTAGCGGGCCAGCCGCGCCTTGGATTTGGTCCGTTTTCCCTTGGGGTTCGTGCGCACCCACTCGAGCTCCGCCGCGATCGTGCGCTGGCGCCCCTTCTCCGATCGCTCTTGGAGCACCAGCCGCGCCTGCTTCTGCTCGAGCCAGCTTGAGTAGTTGCCCTGATAGGGGATCCCCTTGCCGCGATCGAGCTCGAGGATCCAGCCGGCGACGTTGTCCAGGAAGTAGCGGTCGTGAGTGACCGCGACGACGGCGCCCTTGTACTCGGCGAGGTGCTGCTCAAGCCACGCGACTGACTCGGCGTCTAGGTGGTTCGTCGGCTCATCAAGCAGCAGCAGGTCGGGAGCGCGCAGCAACAGGCGGCACAGCGCGACGCGTCGGCGCTCGCCGCCTGAGAGCCGCTGCACGTCGGCGTCCGGCGGCGGCAGCCGCAGGGCGTCCATTGCGTACTCCAGCTGCGTGTCGAGATTCCAGGCGTCGGCCGCTTCGATCCTGGCCTGGATCTGTGCGAACTCCTCAGCCGTCTCCTCGGAGTAGCTGGCGGCGAGCTCGTTGAAGCGGTCAAGCAGTGCCCTCGTCTGCGCTACGCCGTCCTCGACGTTGCCCTTGACGTCCTTGGACTCATCGAGCACGGGCTCCTGCTCGAGCATCCCAACGGTCGCGCCCGCGGCGAGCGCGGCGTCTCCACGGTACTCCTGATCGATCCCCGCCATGATCCGCAACAGCGTCGACTTGCCCGCGCCGTTGTAGCCGAGGACGCCGATCTTGGCACCCGGAAAGAACGCCAGGGTCAGGTTGTCGAGCACCGTCTTCTCCGGCGGGTGCAGCTTGGACAGGCGATGCATCGTGAAGATGTATTGAGAGGACATGCGCAGCCAGGATAGGTGCTCGCCGAGGTCGCTAACGTTGTCGGGTCATGCCCGTAACGGTCCTGGACATCGAGCAGCACCTGCTCCTGCTGGAGCTGACTGCGCCGTTTGACAAGCGCGATGTCCAGCTCGCCCGCCGCCGGATGGCCAAGCGCTGGCACCCGGATGTCGCGCCGCAGGGTCGCCAGTTCGAGCACGAGCGCCATTTGAAGGCGATCAACGAGGCGGCCGACCAGCTCGAGCGGCTGGCTGAGGGCTCGCGCACAGGGCGCGTGTCGCGCAACGCCGTGCGCGCGAGCGCGGCAGCCGCCCGCCGCGAGCGCGAGGAGGCGGGCAGGCGCTCCTACGAAGCCGAGCAGCGCGCTCGCGCGCACGCCCAGGAGCAGGCGAAGCACGACCCGTTCGCCAGCCGGGTGCCCGACCACTCGGTGGTCCATCGCTACGCGCGCTGTTTGTCCTATCCGGAGTGGGGCGTGGGAACCGTGGCCGGGATCTACTTCAGCGGTGACCCCGACGGCGCCGAGGAAGTGCAGCAGTGGGCGCGCGTGCGCTTCAGCCACGGTGTGCGGACGGTCCCCGCGGGCAGCATGCGGTTCGTCGACTTCTCCAAGCCCGATCCGGCGGAGGAGCGCGTGGAGCGGTTCATGATCGCCGCGCAGCGCGCGATGGCCGAAGGCGACTATGCGCTCGCCGCCCAGCGGCTCATCTATGCGCGCGACGCAGAGCCGGGAAACGTGGCGGTCCTGCGGCTGATGACATTGGCGTTCTGGCAGGCCGGCCAGCTCGATGCCGCCGCTCGGGCGGTGCGCGACTGGGCGCGGGTGGACGGCGCGCGTCCGGCCGCACACCGCTTTGCGGCGCGCATCTACGAGGACATCGGCGCCGTGGATCTTGCGGAGGAGGCGGCGGAGCGAGCCGCCCGGCGCGGGCCTCAGGACGCAGGCGCGTGGGAGCGCCTGGGACGGCTGAGACTCCGGCTGCTGGACCGCG
>Ga0182024_10006322_pt1 | contig 26079 bp, 22 predicted proteins | sample P32metaG_FD_120480 | JGI IMG/M metagenome (GOLD analysis project Ga0182024, IMG submission 120480) | Permafrost microbial communities from Stordalen Mire, Sweden - P3-2 metaG (Illumina Assembly) | ecosystem: Environmental > Terrestrial > Soil > Wetlands > Permafrost | place: Sweden: Stordalen... | reverse complement strand
GGCTATCCCGAAGAGACGAACGCCCCCTACGGGTTGGCCAAGAAAATGTTGTCCGTGCAGCTGGACGCCTACAGGCAAGAGTTCGGCTTCTCCGGGGTCTACCTGCTGCTGGTGAACCTGTACGGCCCGGGCGATAATTTCGACCTGCAAACGTCGCATGTCATTCCGGCCCTGATCCGGAAATTCGTCGAGGCCCGCGAGCGGGGGGACGACGAGGTCGTGGTCTGGGGGACCGGCCGCCCGACGCGCGAGTTCCTGTACGTCGAGGACGCGGCCCGCGCCATCGTGCTCGCCGCCGAACGACTCGACGGCCCGGAGCCGGTCAACGTCGGATCGGGCCGCGAGATCCGCATCGCCGACCTGGCGGCGCTCCTCGCCGACAAGAGCGGTTTCCGCGGGAAGATTCGCTTCGACCCCGGCCAGCCGGACGGCCAGCCGCGCCGATGTCTGGACGTGTCGCGGGCCCGACAACTCTTCGGCTTCACGGCGACGACTTCGCTTTCGGAGGGGCTCGACCGGACCCTCGACTGGTTCCGCACGGAGCGAATGCCAACGCAGAACGCGGCCTGAATCGGCGCCCCCGTTCCTTCCCTCCCGGATCGCGTCCCCAAAGAGTCAAGGCCATGAACAGGATTGAAATCGGTCCCAAGTCGCCTGCGTTCCGCGGGGGCGACTTGCGGGACGAGGCCGAGGAGCGATTCCAAGCGATCATCCGGCTCGAGGAGGAAGCGCGGCAAATTGTGCAGCGTCTCCGGCAGGTGAACCGGGAAATCGCTCCGGCCGCCCAGGAAATCGCTCCGGCCGCCCAGGAAATCGCGCCCCCCAGCCGGCGCCTCTGCCCTGGCGAGTCCTCTGGCGCCACCGGCTGAAGTTGTTCTTGGGGGTCCAGGTGGGGATTTTGCAACATTACCCGCCCCGGCCCCTCAAGCTGCCGGCGCCCTACCAACCCAATCCGCCGCTGGCCGATCCGCCGCTCATCGCCCTCGTGACGCCCTCCTTCGACCAGGGCCGGTTCCTGGAGGCGACGCTCCGCGGCGTGCTCGATCAGCGCTACCCGCGCCTGGAATACGTCGTTCAGGACGGCGGCTCGGCCGACGAGACGCCGGAGCTCCTGGCGCAATACGGCCCACGCCTGACGCATTGCGCCTCGGCGCCCGACCGTGGCCAGTCCCACGCGATCAACCTGGGCTTCGCCCACACCAAGGGCGAAATCATGGCGTATCTCAACTCCGACGACCTCCTCCTCCCGGGCGCCCTCCATTCCGTCGCCGAGTACTTCGCCGGGCATCCCGAGGTGGACGTGGTCTATGGCCACCGCATCCTGATCGACGCGGCGGACAATGAACTCGGACGCTGGGTGATGCCGGGGCACGACGACGAGGTTCTGTCGTGGGCCGACTATGTCCCCCAGGAGACCCTGTTCTGGCGCCGGCGGATCTGGGACCGTGTGGGCGGCGCCGTGGACGAGAGTTTTCAGTTCGCCATGGACTGGGACCTCCTGCTCCGCTTTCGAGACGCCGGCGCCCGTTTCGCCCGGCTGCCCCGCTTCCTCGGCGCCTTCCGCGTGCATTCGCTGCAAAAGACGACCGGCAGCATGGTCGATCGAGGCGCCGAGGAGATGAGTCGGTTGCGCCAGCGCTGCCACGGGCGGAAAGTGTCCCTGTTGGAGATCCGCCGCGCGATCCTGCCTTACCTGTGCCGGCAAGCCGGTTGCAACTGGCTCTACCGGCTCGGGCTGGGATCCCATTAACTCGTGGCCCCGGTCTCGCGGGGCGCGGGCAGTGTTGCGGCGGCGCCTTGCGGGGACGGTTTGATCCCATCGACGATGAGCGAAGTGAAACTGAGCGGCCGAAGTTGATTTCGTCGGTCGTGGCGGGCGGATCGTTGAATGTGGCCGTCCTCCGATGACCAAGGCTCGGCGTGGAACTCCCGTGCTCGTCCCAGTACTCGAGCGGGCGCGCCTGGAAGCCGGCCGCGCGCAGTTTGGCGGATAGGGTTCGGAACTCGTAAAGGACCTTGTGATCTTCAGCGCCGGGACCGTTGCCCCCCGGCCGTACGGCCTCGCGGTAGGCCGGATCGGGATGGGACCCGTCGGGGACGGCGATCCGCAGCCGCCCGCCCGCCCTGAGGAACTCAAAGCAGTTCGCCAGCGCCCGATCCGCCTCCTCCTCCGTCAGGTGCTCCCACACGTGCTCCGCGAGAAACGCCGCACGTGTCCCTGGCCGCCAATACCGGGCGAAATCGTCGCGGCGGGTGACGTCCAGTACGTCCCGGTCGGTCGAATACCAGGCCGGATAATAGGACTGCGCCGCTCCCAGGACGATGGCGGGCGCGAAGAGGAGCGGTCGCAGTCTGACTGGAATCGACCGCGGGGCCGCGAGGTCGGCGCCCGGCGGCGCCGCGACATCGGCCGCGGGTGCTCCTCGCTCACGGAAACCCCGCGGCGTCTCCTCAAGGACAAGGCGCGGCTTCTCGTCGGCTTCCGCGCGGGCCGCCACCGTTCCGGCCGTCGCGTCGGCAGTCTGAGGGGCCGGGCGATGGGTCCGGTCCCAATCGGCAAGTTGCGCGTGCAGTCGCATGATGTCCTGGTGCTGCTGCTGGATGACGCCTTCTTTTTGTTGCAGTTGCTGATGGAGTCGCCTAATATCTTTGTGCTGCTGCTGGATGACGCCTTCTTTTTCCTCGATCTGGACGGTCTGATGAAGGACGCGCATCTCCAGCTGGTACCGTCGCGCGTCCCGCTCCGAACTTGACGACCCATTCGCCGCAACCCCGGACGTATCCGGGGCGCGCTCAACCGCCTCCAGGCCGAGGTCCAGCCGGTAGTCGAAGAGGTCCGCCTCCTTGTGCCGCACCACGAAAGGGGGATGCCGCAACGGGCCGATGGACCGGCTCGGGACGTTGGCGTGGGCGTCTTCGGCACTTGTTGTGTGTGTACCGGCGGGACCAAAGCCTATATTGCTGATGAGGTTCACCTCGGGAACGATCGTCAAGCCGTGCCGTGTCCAGCAGTGGTATTGAAAGGCGTACGAAAAGCTGTCTACCAGCCCTCGGTAGGTGTTGTCGAAGACTTGCGCGAAATAGGCCTCTTCTTCGGGGGAGTCGGCCACGGAGTGCATGCCCCAGGCGAGAAACTCCGGCCAATTGCCCATATCGGGATCGAATTCGTTCCACACCCGCCGCCAGGTCGCGTAGCCCCACGTTCTGAAATACTTGGAGAAGTAATAGCTGGAGGCGGTGCACGATCTGCCGTGTTGCGCGTTGTCGCCTCGAATGGCGACGACGCGCTCGTCGTCACGGTAGCGTCGGAGCAGTTCCTCGCAGAAGGGGAAAAACGTCGGGTCCGGGAGACAATCGTCCTCCAGGACGATGGCCTGTTCAACGCTCTGAAACACCCAATCGAGGCCGCCGCAGAGGCGGCGCCGGCAGCCGAGGTTCCCGGCCGAATAATGCTTCCGCAGGTCGCAGGGCCAATCGATACGATTGATGAGGGCGCGCGTCGCCGCTACCCGTTCCGCGTCTCCAGGGCGGTCGGGGCGCGGCCCGTCGGCGAGCACGAACATCTGCCTGGGACGTGCGTTCGCGATGGCCGCCAGCACCCGCTCCGTGAACTCAGGTCGGTTGAAGATTACGAAGACAACGGGAGTTTCGAGCGCCAAGGTCCTATCCCCTTGGGTCCGGCGGAGAAAAGTCGGCGTTTAGTACCTCGGCAACTTGAGTTTGTCAAGGTGGAAGTATAACCTGGGAAGGGCCACGCCCCTACTGAGTTTGCGGCGGCGTGGGGCGTTGAGCGACAATCAACAACAATATTCCCGCGCGACCGGGGGCCGAGGAGACGACCACATGCGTATCCTGCACACCGCCGACTGGCACCTGGGCGACCGCCTCGGCCGCCAGGACCGCACCGACGACCTCCGCCGAGCGGTCGAGCGCGTGGCTGGCTATTGCACCTCCGAAAAGGTGGACGTACTGCTGGTGGCCGGCGACCTGTTCAGCGAGCTGGCGCCGCCGGACGGCCTGCGCGAGGCCATCCGCCATTTGCAGGAGACTTTCGGCGGCTTCCTCGACGCCGGCGGCGCCATTCTCGCCCTGACCGGCAACCACGACAAGGAAAACTTCTGTCAGACGCTGCGGCACGCCATGACCCTGGCCGCCCCCGCCGGCGGCCGGCCCGGCGACCTCGTGCCGCCCGGCCGGCTCTACCTCGCCACCAACCCGACCTGGCTGCGCCTGCCCGACCGGGCGACGGGGGCCGAAGTGCAGTTCGTGATGATGCCGTACCCGACGCCGACGCGCTACCTCACGGAAGAATCGGCCCAGGCGTATCAGGGTTTCGACGAGAAGAACCGTCATCTGATGCGGGCCTTCACGGAATGGCTGCGCGACGTGCGCTCGGCCCCCGGATTCAACCCGGCGCTGCCGACCGTCCTCAGCGCCCACGTCTCCATGCAGGGCAGCGACCTGGCGACGCGCTTCCGCCTCACCGCGGAAGAAGACGTGTTGTTCGAGGAAATGAGCCTGCTGGACGAATACGCCTACGTCGCCCTGGGCCACATCCACAAGCCGCAATTCCTGGGCGGCCGGACGCATGTCCGCTACTGCGGCAGCATCGAGCGGCTTGATCTCGGAGAAAAGGACGACGAAAAGGGTGTTGTGCTGTTCGACGTCGGCCCGGAGGGGCTGCTCGGCGAACCGACGGTCCTGCCGCTGGACGCGACGCCGATGGTGGACGTGGAAATCCGAGTTCCACAGGCGGAACTGCCGGCGCTGGCGGAGCGGTATCCCGAGGCGCAACGCGCCCTGGCGCGGGTCCGCTGCATCTACACGGCCGGCGTGGACAACCGCGAGGAAACGCTGCGGAAGTTGGAAGAAATCTTCCCGCGCTGGTACGACCGTGAAATGATCGAGTCGGGGGCGCTGGGGCGGACGCTGACCGTGGGCGAGGCGCCGCGGACCAAGAGTTTCGAGGACACGGTGCGCGACTACCTGCGTCAGGAGCTGTGCAACCACGATGACGACCTGCGCAACGCGGTGCTGGCGCGGGCCGAGACCCTGTTGGGGGAGGTGCAGGCGTGATCCCTTTCCAAGGGGTCAGGGGTCAGAAAAGTGGCTCCCGTCCCTTTGCGTCCTACTCCCGATGATGTCGTTTTCCTGACCCCTGACCCCTGGCCCCTGACCCCTTCCACGGAGGTGCAGGCGTGATCCCGCAACGCGTCCAACTCAAAGGCTTCCTTTGCTACGTCGAGGAACAGGAGGTCCGTTTCGACGGCGCCGCCACGGTCTGGATGCTGTCCGGCCTCAACGGCTCCGGAAAGTCGTCGATCTTCGACGCCGTGACCTACGCCCTATTCGGCCACCACCGCGGCGGCGGCCAGCAGGCGGTCGAACTCATCAACAAGGACAGCGATGCGCTGCTGGTGGAGTTCGATTTCCTCCTGGACGGCAAGCCCTACCGCGCCAAGCGCACCGCCCGCCGCGACAACAAGGGCGGCGCCCGCGGCACCCAGCAGGTCCTCCGCCACGAGGGCGACAACGGCGACGGCAAATGGGTCCCCGTCGAGGGGACGGGCCAGAAGCGCGAGTTCGACGCCTGGATCGCGGAGCACGTCGGTCTGAATTATGAAACATTCACGTCGTCGGTGCTGCTGTTGCAGGGCCGGGCGGAAAAGCTGCTCGATTCCAAGCCGGAGGGCCGCCGCGAGGTGCTGGCCGGCATCGTCGATCTGGAACGCTACGAGCGGCTGCACAAGAACGCCGACGACCAGCGCAAGGCGCTGGAAGGTGTGTTGAAGAACTTGAAAAATCGGCTGGATACGCTGCCGACCGTGGAACCGCTGGCGCTCGTGGAGGCCGACGGACGCATTCATGCGGCCGAGGAGGCGCGGGAGCAGGCGCGGGCCGACGTGGACCGGCTGATCGGCCTGGCGGAGCGGGCGCGCGAGTGGGCCGACCTGCAAAAGCGCTTCGCCGACTCCCGCAATCGCTGGGAGCAGGCCGAGCGGCTGCTGGGCGACGCGGCGGCCATCGAGAAGGACGTGGACCGTCTGCGCGATTTGCGCGACGTGCTGCCGCGGTTGCAGGTGATCGCGGAGCAGCGCAACGAGGTTCACAAGGCGGACGAGAAGACGAAACAACTGACGAAAGAGAGGCAGAAACACGCAGATGAACTGACGAAGCGCGACCACGCCCTCAAGCAGTCGCGCGACAAGCGCGTCTCGACGCAGAACCTCATCGACGCCGACGCGGCCCGACAGCGGAACGTGTCGGCGGAGCTGCGGCAGCGCAGCATTCAACTCGAAAAGCTAAAGGAGTACGAGCGGCACGACGGCGATTTGGAACGGCTGCGCTCGGAGAAGAAGCGTCTGCCGGACGACCCCGCGGCGGCGGTCGCCCGCGCCCGCGAGTCGGTTGAAGGGCTGACGGTGCTGGCGCAAACGGCGCCGCCGCTGGCGCGGCTGGCGTCGCGGCGCGACGATTTGCGGCAAGCGATGGAACGGGGCCGGGCGGCGCGGCAGGCGCGGGAGGCGATCGAGGCGCGCGGCATTCAGGCCAAGGCGGAGCTGGAAAAGATTCGACCGCGGTTGCAGGAGGCGGAAGGCGCTCAACGCCGCACCGCCGACCAGTCCACGGCGGCGCGCACCGTCTGGCAGCAGGCCCGCGAACACCTGAAGGAACTGACGCAGCTGGACGGTTCAAAGGTCTGCCGCCATTGCGGCCAGGCGCTGACGGAAGGCCATCTGAAAGAGGAGAAGCGCCGCCGCACCGCCGCCGTGGCCGCCGCCGCCGTCGCGCTGAAACAGGCCGGCGAGGGGCAGCAGGCGGCGCAGCAGCGCGAACAGCAGGTGCGGGCGGAGTTCGATCAGGCGGAGCGCGGCCGCAACGATTTGCGCGTCGAATTCGCCGCGCAGAAAAAGGAAGAGGAGCAGGCCCAGGCGGACACGGTTCGTCTTCGGGAGGAGTGCGGCCAGGTCTACGGCGAGTTGCCGGAGACGTTCCGGGTCCGCGTCGCCCCGACGCTGCCGGCCGATTGGATGGCGACGACCTACCCCGCCGCGTCCGACCTGGCTTCGCTGCGCGCCGAGGCGGCCGGCCTGTCGGCGGCGCGGCAGCTGTTGCAGCAGGCGGAACAGGTCCGCGACCAGTGGCACAAATTGACGACCCAAGAGGCCTCCAAACTCCAAGACATTGCGCGCCTGCAAAAGGAACTGCCGGCCGACCCGCAGGAGGTCCGCCGCGAGCACGCCCGGCTAGAGGCGGATGAAAAGAGTCTGGAAAAGAGCCTGACGGCCAAGCAAAAAGAGGTTAAGGAGATCGAAAAAGAGTTGGAGCGGCTGGCGAAGGAGCGCGAGCAGGCGCAATCCCTGGCGTCGAAGTGCGACGCCGAGCTGAAGAATCAGGAGTTGGTACGGCAGCACGCCCAGCAGACGTGGACGCGCACGCGGAACGCGCTGCCGTCGTCGTGGCAGGCGGAGGCGGAGAAGGTCGGCACCAGCGAAATCTTCGTTCTTACCGGCGAACGCGAGCGGTTGGAAAAGGGCAGGACCGACGAGCGCGGCCGCGAGCTGCAACAGGCCCGGCTCAACCTCGACGTGCTGCGGCAGGACAAGGACGCCCTCGAAGCCCAGGTCGAGGCGTTCCCCGCCGACGCGCGGCAGGACCAGGCGGCGCTGGCGGACCTGGTGAAGACGGCCCGGTCGAAGGACCGCGCCTGTGACGAGGAATTGGGACATGCCAGGCAGCAGCGGGCGTTGCTGGAGACGTACCGCAGGCAGCGCGAGGAGATCCAGAGGGAGCACACCAAGACGGATGGCGAATTGGTGGTGCAGGAGACGCTGGCGAAGTTGTTGGGCCGCGACCGGCTCCAGTTGTACCTGGTGCGGCAGGCGGAGCGGCAGGTGGTGGAGCACGCCAACGCGGTGCTCGACCGGCTATCCGGCGGCCAGCTGTACTTGCGGCTGAGCGGCGAGGCGGACGGCGATGGCGCCTCGGGCAAGGCGTTGGAACTGGAGGCGTACAACCGCGAGACCGGCGAGAAGCCGATCAACGTGGCCTTTTTGTCGGGCAGTCAGAAATTCCGCGTGGCGGTGAGCCTGGCCCTGGGCATCGGCCAGTACGCCAGCCGGCAGCACCGGCCGATCGAGTCGGTCATCATCGACGAGGGTTTCGGCTGCCTCGACCGCCACGGCCGGCAGGTGATGATCCAGGAATTGCAGAATTTGCGCAGCCAGATGCGTTGTATCCTTCTGGTGTCGCATCAGGAGGAATTCGCCGACGCCTTCAGCGACGGCTACCACTTCGAGCTGGAGGGCGGGGCGACGCGGGTGCGGCGGTTCCAGAAGTGAGGAGTGGGTCAAAGCGTGGGATCGGTTTGTAACCTGTCCTAGCGAAAGGAAAGGTTACAAACCTATCCCACGCGCTGCTCGCCGGCATCGACGCCCACTCCGAAGTCGCGGATCGTGAACACCGGCTGATAGTTCACGACGCCTTCCGCCCTGAAGAGCTCCTCGGCGCCTTGGAGGCGGTCCACGAGCGCGAGGACGATGGCGACCTCACACTCCAAAGCCTTCACTTCCTTGAGGGCCTTGGCGGCGGAGGCTCCTTTGGTGAATACGTCGTCAACGATGGCGACGCGGGAGCCGGCCTTCAAGTTCCCCTCGATGAGTTTTCGCGTGCCGTGTGCCTTGGCCTTGTCGCGGACCCAGAACCCTTCCATCCGTCTGCCGTGCAGGTGGTAGCTGAAGACCGCGGCGGTGGTCAGGGGCACGGCCCCGACTTCAAGGCCGCCGATGGCGTCGATGTTGAGGTCCTTGGTGCGTTCGTACAGGATTTCGCCGATAAGAGGCACGGCCTCGGAGAAGACCTCCGTCATCTTCCCGTCGATGTAGTAGTCGCTCATACCCCCCGAGGCCAAGTGGAACGACCCGCGCTTGAACGAGCGATCCTTGAGAAGCTGTAACAGTTTTGCTTCGGCTGCGGACATCGGCCGGACCCTTTGTCGGGCTAAAAACAGGGGGGCGGGAAACTCCCGTCCCCTTCCCATCGTCCCTGCCGGGATCAATTCTATTGCCGAAGTCAAGCCCGGCTAGACGCCTCGGGGAGGGCGGAAGGAATTGGCGGCTTAAGCGGAAAGTCCCGCAGCGGCCGGCCGGGCAGGCGCGCGAATCTGGACTCGACCGGGCAACCGCAAACGGATAAACTCCCCCGATTGCTTTGGCCTCGCACCTTGGGGAATGGAAGCCTCCGTCGGTGCGGCCGCACGCCCCCAAGCGGGCCGACAGGAGGACACGGATGTCCGCAACCGACGCTATTCCCTCCCCGCTAACGGCAAATTCCCCCGTCCGCCGAAACGCCATGCTCCCGTGGTGGGTCGCGTTCGCCCTGGTCGCGCTGACCTGGGGCCTCGAACTCTACGCCCTCTGGGCGCACCCCTACGCCCCGCTCGTCGACCTGCCGAATCACATGGCGCGCCACTACCTGGAGTCCGTGCGGCTCCGCGGCGGCGAGTTGCCTCCGTTCTACGCGGTCGAGTGGCGGCCGCTGCCCAACCTCGGGGCGGACTTCGTGACTCCCGTGCTGATGCTGATATTCCGCCCCGAAATCGCCTGCAAGGTGTTCCTCACCCTCTCGGTTCTGCTCTACTGGATCGGGCCGGCCGCCTTCCTCATGGAATGCCTGGGCCGCAAACCGCAGGCGCTGGCGGCCTCACTGTTGCTGCTGCCCTGGACGTTCACCGGTCACTTCTTCTGGGGCTTCCTCAACTATTATTCCGCCGTCGGCCTCGCCTTCCTCGTGCTGGCGCACCACCTCCGACTCGCCCGGCGCGAGCGCGTCCCGGTCGGCGGCTTGCTTCTGCACGCGGCCCTGGTCGTTCTGCTCTACTTCTGGCACCTGGCCCCGTGGGTCCTCTATTGCGTGATCGTCGGCTGCCGCGTCGCGGGGGACCTCGTCCGCGGCCCCGACGGCGTCCGGGCGCGTCTACTCCGCGGCGCTCGCGCCCTGGCGCCCATCGTCCCCTCACTTCTGCTATTCGCGGTCTATTTTCTCGGCAATCGCGGCGTCAACCCGGAAGGCGGCTGGGATTGGGGCGGCTGGGGACGCAAGCTGTTGGGGCCGCTCGAAATCTTCGCCGGCTACGACCTGCGCGTCGACCTGCCCGCATGTATGCTCTGGGCCGCCGCCGTCGCCGCGACATTCGCTATGCCGCGCTTCAAAGACCTTGCAAAGGGCTGGCTCCCCCTCGCCCTGGCGGCCCTGTCCGCCGTGTATCTCATTCTTCCCCTGCAACTCGGCTCCACCAACGAGGCCGACACGCGCGTGCTGCCGGTCCTGTTCGTCGTCGCCCTGGCGGCCGTCGGTTCGGCGCCGCTGCGCCGGCCGCGCCTGGGGGCGGTCCTGCTCGCCGCCTGTCTGCTGTTGCGCTTCGGCTCGATCCTCCACGCCTGGGACGGGTTGTGCGGCCGCCTCGACGCCGACGCCCGCTCGTTCGCCGTCTTCGCGCCGGGCGACCGCGTGCTGCCGGTGGTACTGCTGCCGGAACGGTCCAAAAACTATCCGGAATATCATTTCGCCGCCTGGGCGGTGCCCGGCCGCGGCGCCTTCCTGCCGACGCTGTTCGCCCAGTCCGACCAGCAACCCCTCCGCATCGTGCCTCCCTACGCCTTCGCGGCCGGCCTCCCCAAGGGCTGCAACGGGCCGGACGCCTGCACGCTCCGGGAGGCGCCGCTGCGCGACAAGTACGACTACGTCTGGCTGTACAACCCCGTCGGCAAGGCCGTGCGGGCGCCGGCGTCGTTCTCGCGCGTCTTCTCCGAGGGGGCGGTGACCGTGTGGCGCGTGCCGCACGACCGGGCCGACCTGGCGGCGGGCGCCGGGCGCTAAAATCGGAAGTCGCCCCGTTCAGCAGAACGAGAGCGCCAATGTCCTACATCGACGCGACCGCCTACGACGGCTACCGCGGCCGGAAGTATTTCCTCGAACTGGACGGCCTGCGCGCCCTCTCCGTCCTGTTCGTCATCACCCACCATTTGCCCGAGGACGCCTGGGGGAATTGGCAGTGGTTGGCCGGCGCGCGGGGCGTGGCCGTCTTTTTCGTGCTGAGCGGGTTCCTTATCACCACGCTGGCCCTGCGCGAGGAGGACCGCCGCGGACGGCTCTGCCTGGCCGCGTTCTACGTCCGCCGCTGTTGCCGAATATTCCCCTTATACTATCTCACCCTGGCGGTTTACTGCCTGTCGATCCTCGGGCTGTCCCTCGGCGCGGATCAGGTGAAGCCGCTTCGGGACGCGCTGCCCTATTACTTGTGCTACCTGCAAGAGGTCCCGCACTGCGTCCTGCTGTTGTTCAACTGCAACTTAGCCTTCGCCCAAAGTTGGTCGCTCGGCATTGAGGAAAAATTCTACCTCATTTGGCCGCTGTTGGCCTTCGTGCTCTGGCGCGGCGCCGCCCACGCTCGCCTCCGCGGCGCCTCCTCCCTTGCGCTGGGGGCCGCCCTGTTGCCGCTCCTGTTGACCCCGATCGGCCCGGTCGGGAAGGTCGTCGGCCAAATGGTGTTCAGCTACGCCTCGCTGCTGGCCGGCTGCGTGCTGGCCGTCCTGCTGCACGACCCGCGTTGGTTCGACCGCCTGCGCCGCCTGGGCGGGGCCGGCTGGACGGCGGCGCTCCTGCTGCTGCTCCTTGCGGCCCACGGCGCGACGCCTTGGCTCCGTTATTATCCCTTGGAAGACCTGCTTAACATTGTTTACACGCTGGCCGCGACGGGCCTTCTGGCGTGCGTCCTACTCGGCGACGGCCCGGTGCAACGCCTGTTGCGCTGGCGGCCGCTGGTGTTCGTGGGGCGGCTTTCGTATGGCGTTTACCTGATCCACATGCTCTGCATGTCCGCGGTCTACAAGCTGTTCCCGGCGCTACTGCACTGGCGCGGCGGCAACCTCGCAGTCTTCCCCCTGACGTGTCTGCTGAGCGTCGTCGTCGCGTGGGGCCTGCACGTCGCCGTCGAGTCGCCTTGCATCGAGCTGGGGCGGCGCTGGTCGCGGAAGATCATGGACCGCCCCCCGCGAAGACCGGTCGCCTCGGCCCGCGCCGCCTAGCCGGCCGGTCACGCCGCCCGCCTGCCCTTCCGCGCCGGTGGCTGGTGCTTCCAGCGTCCATTGTCCATGCAACCGGCCGGCGCTACAATGGCCACGAGGAGGACGCTGCCATGCCGTTGCGCGACCATTTCCGACCGCCGGTCTGGAACCAGGCGTCGTGGGAGGGATTCCACGGCATCTGGCCGGGCATGATGGTGCTGCAACTAAACCACGTTCTGCCGCCGGAATTCAGCGCCGAGCCGCGCGTTCACCTCGGTTCGTATTTCGAGATCGGCGTATGCGCTTATGAGCAGGACGAACAAGTCCCGCCGGCCTCCGCGTCACCGACCGAGTCCGGCGGGGCGGCGACGGTGACCTGGGCGCCGCCGGAGCCGACGTTGGCGGTGGAAGCCGACCTCGGCGAGCAATACGAGTATGAAGTCCTGATTTACGACCAAAGCCGGGGGCGGGTGCTGGTCGCGGCGGTGGAGATCGTCAGCCCGGCGAACAAGGACCGGCCGGAAAGCCGGCGGGCCTTCGTCGCCAAGTGCGCCGCCCTGATCCAAAAGCAAGTCTGCGTCGCGCTGGTGGACCTGGTGACCACGCGGCAATTCAACCTGTACACCGACCTGCTGGACCTGATCGACCGAAGGGACCCGGCATTTGGGCCGCCGCCGCCGCCCATCTACGCCGCCTCCTGCCGCGGCAGAAAAGTCGGCGGCCGCCCGCGCTTTGAAACCTGGGCCTACCCCCTGGTAGTCGGCCGCACGCTTCCGACGCTGCCGATCTGGCTGCGGGACGACCTCGCCGTCTCGCTCGATCTGGAGGCCAGCTACGAGGAAGCTTGCCGGGCGCTGCGGATCCGCTAGTACCCGTTTTTCCCACCCTTTGGGCCGGCGCCGTCCTATGCCGCCCGTTTCGCCTTGCGCACCGGCGGCTCGTGTTTCCAGCGGCGGTGCAGCCAGAAGTATTGTTCCGGCGCCCGCCGCACCATGCGCTCCAGGGCCGCGGTGAACCGCTGCGTGATGGCGCGCACCGCGTCTGGCCGGACGGCGTACTCTTCCGGCAAAATCACTTCCTCGGCGCGGACCTCGTAGCGCATCGGCTCGCCGAGCCGCGGCACGCCGATCACCACCATCACGGCGTTGAACTCCAGCGCCAACAGCGCGACGGCCTTGTGCGTGGACGCCGGCCGGCCGAAGAAGTCCACGAACTGGCCGCGCCGGCCGGCGTCCTGGTCGCCGAGCGTGGCGATGGCGCCGCCGCCCGCCAAAACCGCCTGAATCCGCTCGAAATCGCCGTCCTTGTACAGAATGCGCTGGCCGGTTCGCTGGCGGAAGCGGTGCAGCAGGAAGTCATTCAGATACGGATTGTCCAGTTTGCGGGCGATGGCGAAGGTGGAGAAGCCGAGCAGGCCGAGCACGTAGCCGCCCAGCTCCCAGTTGCCGAAATGGCCCGTCACCAACAACAGGGGCCGGCCGCCCAGCAGCGCTTCGACGAGGGCCGGGCCGTTCCGAAGCGTCACGTGGCGGCGCCAGGTGACGGGGTTGAGCAGGCGCGGCAGGTGGGCTATTTCCACCATCAGCGAGCAGAAATGACGGTAGACGGCGCGAACCCGGCGGTCGCGCTCGCGGTCGTCGCATTCGCCGGGGAAGGCGAGCTTGAGGTTGTCGTCGGCGACGAGGCGGTGACGACGGTCGATCCGGTACGCCAGCCATGCCAGGAGGCCGGCCAACCGCCTTGCCGCGGGGAGGGTCAGCATCTGGAGGATGCAGAGGACGATGCGTAGGGCGATGTATGAGGCGTAGTCGGCGACGGCGGAACGCGGCTTGGACATGGAGTCACTCCTTTGACGGCCCTGGTCCCCACGCTCCGCGTGGGAACCCACGTCGGGACGCTCCGCGTCCCGTCCGGTCGGAGGTTAGTCTTCGCGCGGTTCAGGACGCGGAGCGTCCGGGCGGCGTTCCCACGCGGAGCGTGGGAACGAGACGGTTTCCCCGGTTCGAGCCGAATGGTACACGGCCCGGATGACCTCCACCGACCGGCGCCCTTCGCGCCCGTCCACCAGTGGCGCCCCGCCGGTGCGGATCGCATGGACGAAATCGGCGAGCTGGCGCGCGTGCCCCTGGTGGGAGATGGCCGCCGGGTCGCTGGCGCCCCCGGACGCCCCGACCCTGCGGGCGAAGCGCTCCTTCACGGCCCGGTCGTCGGCCGTCTCCGGCGTGAAGTCCCAGCGCAACACGTCGTCCTGTTCGATGACGGCCGTGCCGCGGTCGCCGTGGACCGCGATCGTTTTGGGTAGGCCGGGATGCACGCTGGTCGTCGCCTGGATGACGCCAAGCGCCCCGTTGGCGAAGCGCAGACAGGCGACGGCCGTATCTTCCACTTCAATGCGTTCGTGGGCCAGCGTGGCGATGAAGCCGGTGACGTGCGTGACCGGCCCCATCAGCCAGAGCAATAGGTCCACATTATGGATCGCCTGGTTCATCAGGGCGCCGCCGCCGTCGAGCGCCTGCGTGCCCTTCCAGCCGCCCTGGTCGTAGTATTCCTGCGACCGCCACCATTTACAGGTCGTTTCGGCCAGCGTGAGCCGACCGAAACGGCCGCCGTCCACCGCCGCCTTGAGCGCCCGGTTGGCGTCGCCGAAGCGCGACGGGAAGATGGTGCAAAGCCGGACGCCGTTTTTGTCGCAGGCCTCGATGATGCGGTCGCAGCGCTCGGCCGTGATCTCCAGCGGCTTCTCGACGACGACGTGTTTGCCGGCGTTCGCGGCGGCGACGGCCGGCTCCAGGTGGGCGCCGCTGGGCGTCGTCACGATGACGGCCCGCACGTCCGGCCGGGCCAACGCGGCGGCCAGGCCCGTGTAGGCCGGGCAGTCGAGGCCGAGGTCGGCGGCCAGCTTCTTCGCGTTGTCGAGGTTACGGCTGACGAGGGCGGCAACGCGAGCGCCCGGAACTTCCGCCAGGGCGCGGGCGTGGAAGCGGGCGATCATGCCGCAGCCGACGAGCGCGAAACCGAAATCGTCGTCCCCAGATGGCGTCACGGCGATGTCTCCGCGTCAGGTCCCCGGCGCCGTCTTGAACAGGACGATCGCCCGCCAGACGTATTGCAGGCCGCTCAGCACCGTGGCGATCACGGTGGCGTAGACCAGGCCGAGGCAGGCCCAATCCGGCACGGCGGACGGCCCCTCCGGCCGCGGGCGCAGCAGGAGCATGGTAAAGATGGCGAACAGGGCCGCGAATTGCAACACCGTCTTGAGCTTGCCGAACCAGTCGGCGCCGAATTTCGACCCGGACGTTTCCATGAAGCTGCGCAGGCTGGTGATGATGAGTTCTCGCAGCACGATCACCGCCGCCATCCACGGCAGCAGCCATTGCCCTCTTATTCCCTCCGGCAAGAGGAATATGAAGGCGCCGCAGTTCAGCACCTTGTCGGCCAGCGGGTCGAGACTGCGGCCGAGGGCGGTGCCCATCTTCCAGCGGCGGGCGATGTAGCCGTCGAGCCAGTCGGTGACCGCCGCCACGACGTAGACGATCAGGCAGCCTAGCCACAGGTCGTAGGCGATGAGAACGAAGAGCACCACCGCCAAGACGAAGCGGCTGAAGGTGAGTTGATTAGGGAGGTTCCGCCAGTCGGGGATGCGAGTCGATGCGCCCATGAAGCACCTTGCGGCTCAGCGAATCTTGACGGCCCGCGCCATCAGGTCGTAGCCGTCGGCGCCGGTGACGCGGGCGCGCACCAGATCGCCCGGCCGCAGGCCTTTGCCCTTGAGACGCACGGCGCAATCGATGTCCGGGGCGTCGGCGTGGCCGCGGGCCGTGACGTGGTTGGGCGCCTCCACGTCGGGGCCGTCCACGATGACCTCCAACTCCTTGCCGACCTGCGCCTGCGCGTGGGCGAAGGCGATGTCCTGCTGGATTTCCATCAGCCGGGCGCGCCGCTCCGTCTTCACCTCCTCGGCCACCTGATCCGGCAGCCGCGCCGCCGGCGTGCCCGGCTCTAGCGAATACGGAAAGACGCCGACGCGCTCGAATCGGGACGCTTGTACGAAATCGCGCAGTTCCTCGAACTCCGCGTCCGTCTCGCCGGGAAAGCCGACGATGAACGTCGTCCGCAGCGTCAGGTTCGGCATCGCCTTGCGCAGCCGGCCCAGCAGGTCTTCGGTGGCGGCCCGATCGACGCGCCGCAGCATCCGGCGGAGGACGTGGTCGTTGATGTGCTGCAACGGCATATCGAGATACGGAATGATCTTCTTGGCCGTCGCCATCGTCTCGATCAGCTCGTCGGTGAAGTGGATCGGGTAGGCGTAGAGGACGCGGACCCACTCCAGACCGTCGATGCGGTCCAGCTCGCGCAGCAGCTCCGCCAGCCGCACCTTGCCGTACAGGTCGAGGCCGTAATACGTCGTGTCCTGGGCCACGACGATCAGTTCGCGCACGCCGTCGGCCGCCAGTTCGCGGGCCTCGCGCAACACCTCCTCGATCGGCTTGGTGACGTGCTTGCCACGCATTCCGGGGATGGCGCAGAATGTGCAGAGCCGGTCGCACCCTTCGGAGATCTTCAAATAGGCGTAATGGCGCGGCGTGATGCGCAGCCGTTCCGTGTCCACCTGGGCGCGCACCGGGGCCGGCCGGAAGAGGCTGCGCTGTTCGTCGCGGCGGTTTTTCTGGAGGGCGCGATCGACGACTTGCGTGATCTCTTCGCGGCCGTAGACGCCGACGATGTGATCGACCTCGGGCACTTCCTTGAGAAGGTCGTCCTTCTTGCGTTCGGCCAGGCAGCCGGCCACGACCACGGCGCCGACGCGGCCCTGTTTCTTGAGTTCGAGCATCTCGCGGATGACGCCGAGCGACTCCTGGCGGGCCGGCTCGATGAAGCCGCAGGTGTTGACGACCACCACGTCGGCGCCGTCCGCGTCGGGCGTCAGCGCGTAGCCTTCGCGGGCCAGCTTGCCGAGCATCCGCTCGGAGTCCACGAGGTTTTTGGGACAACCCAGACTGACGAAGGCGTAGGTTCGGCTCGTTTGGGGTCCTGATTTCATGGGTGTCTTAATGGACCGGGGCCTCCAGGTGCGAAATCGATTCGGTGAGCATGAGCGATACGCTTTCCCACTCGTCGGGCAACTCCGCGTCGTCGGCCGCCTTGAAGATCAAGACATAGTTCTTCAGAACTTTGATCATTTCGGGATGGCGAATGTCGAATGTCCGGCCGCTCGCCACGTGCAGGCGAAACGGACGAAACGGCTGGGCCTTGACATACGTCAGTACCTGCGGCGGAGTCAGCATCGGTGATTCCTTCCGGTGACGGTTCTTGTCCCCATTGGCCTAAGCTACTGCCAATACATAGGTTTTCGGCGCCATGAATCCGGGCTCGCAACGGCGGTCGCATCAATCACAAAAGGTTATTGTAGCGATCCGAACCGCGGCCTGGAAGGAGGCCGCCCTCACGGCACGCGCGTGTATTCGTCGGCCTTGCCGCCGGCCGTGTCCGTGAGCGTCAGTTTGTCGCCGTTGACGGCCGCCTTGTACTTCCTCGTGACGGCGTGGCCGAGCAGCCTCCCAGGGGTTTCACCCCTGGCTATTCACCGCCGTCCCTTACGGGGCTACGGCTCGAACGTCTGGATGGTCCTTTTAGTTCGCCGAAACCCTCGCTCGCGCGTCGGGCCGGTCACTCAACCCCTTTCACCCCTCCGAAATCAGCACCACCACCGAATGCGGCGCCACGGCATACGCCTCATGCGTCCGCGCCTCCGGCCCCTCGTCCAATCCCACGATGTCCAGCGGCGCCGCCATCGCCGTGTCGATGACCCGCCGCCAGCGCCTGCCCCGCGGCGACGGCGGCACGACGAATTGCAGCGGCTCCCGCCACGCGTTGAACGCCATGTAAAAATCGCGATCCGGCTCGCGGCCGGTCTTGCGGCCGTCCAGCGTCAGCGCCACGCTATGGCTGTCCCATGAGAAGTCCGGCCGGTACGGCCGGACGCCGTGCCACGCCACTTCCGGCCCGTCGAAGAAACGGCGGCGGCGCAAAGCCGGGTGCCGGCGGCGCAGCGCGATCAGTTCGCGCGTGAACCGCAGGAAATCGCTGTTGCTCACCGCCAGCGACCAGTCCAGCCAACTGATCTCGTTGTCCTGGCACCAGGCGTTGTTGTTGCCGCGCTGCGTGCGCAAAAACTCGTCGCCGGCCATCAGCATCGGCACACCCTGCGACAAAAACAGCGTCGTCAGCAGGTTGCGGGCCTGCCGCCGCCGCAGGCCGAGAATGGCCGGATTGGTCGTGTCGCCCTCGACGCCGCAGTTCCAACTCCAGTTGGCGTCGCTGCCGTCGCGGCCATTCTCGCCGTTGGCGTCATTGTGCTTGTGGTTGTACGACACCAAATCCCAGAGCGTGAAGCCGTCGTGGCAGGTAATGAAGTTGAGCGAATGCCGCGGGTTGCGGCCCGACGACCCGTACAAATCGGCGCTGCCGCACAGCCGCGTCGCCAAGAGGCCGGCCGTGCCGGGGTCGCCGCGCCAGAAGCGCCGCACGTCGTCGCGGAAATGGCCGTTCCATTCCGACCAGCGGCGGCCGAATGGGAACTGGCCGACCTGATAGAGGCCGCCCGCGTCCCACGGCTCGGCGATCAGCTTGGTGTCGCTCAGCACGCCCTCCTCGGCGATCAGCTCCACCACCGGCGGCTCCACCAGCACGTTGCCCTGGTAGTCGCGGCCCATGACCGAGGCCAGGTCGAAGCGCAGGCCGTCCACGTGCATGTCGGCCACCCAGAAGCGCAAACAGTTCATCAGCAGCTGGCGGACGACGGGGTGATTGCAATTGACCGTGTTGCCGCATCCGGAAAAGTTCAAATAACGGCCGTCGGAGCCGAGCATGTAGTAGAGCTGGTTGTCCAGGCCGCGGAAGGAGTAGGTGCGGCCGCGCTGGTCGCCTTCGCCGGTGTGGTTGAACACCACGTCGAGGTAGATTTCGATGCCGGCCGCGTGGAAGGACCGCACCATCTCGCGGAACTCGATGGTCTGGCCGTGGTCGGTCCCGGTGCTGGCGTAGGACGCCTTGGCGGCGCCGAAGGCGACGCTGTTGTAGCCCCAGAGGTTCCGGTTGCGTTCGCCGTTGACGGGGTTGACGAACACGCAATCGGTTTCGTCGAACTCGTGGATCGGCAGCAGCTCCACCGCCGTCACGCCCAGCGATTGCAGATACGGAATCTTCTCCATCAGCCCCGCGAACGTGCCGGGGCGTGCCGTCAGCGACGACGGGTGACAGGTGAAGCCGCGGACGTGCAGTTCGTAGACGATGGTGTCTTCCATCGGCGTCACGAGCGGCGCGTCCTCCTGCCAGTGGAACGGCCGGCGGACGTAGACGCTGCGGCGGGCGGAGCGGTGCTTTTCCGGCTCGCGCGACAGACCCCAACGGGCGCCGTTGGAAAGGGCGGTGGCGGCGGGGTCGAGCAGGACGGTGTTGGGGTCGTAGCAGTGGCCGAGGCTGCGCGGGCCGTCCACGCGCCAGCCGTAGGCGAAGGCCGGCGGCAGTCCGGCGATGAGGATGTGCCAGTGGTCGCCGGTGCGGTTGCGGCGCGGGTGCAGGGCGATCTCCGCGATCGGCTCGCCGCCTTCGAGCGGGTAGACGACGAGGAAAACCGCGGTGCCGTGGCGGCAGAGCAGGGCGAAGTTAACGCCGTCGGGGTGGGCCGAGGCGCCGAGGGGCAGGCAGCGACCGCGTGCGATCCGCAAGGTGAGCATAAGCGTGGCAGGCGCCGGAGAGGGTCGGAGGGCTATGAGGTGAACATAGGGGGTTCGGGGGAAGAATGGCAAGGGCGGCGCCTTCGGACTGAGGCGAGCGGGGGGCGTAAGCCCCCTGATTTAGCATATGGTCGGCGACCGCAGGAAGAATCAGGGGGCTTACGCCCCCCGCTCGCCCTTTGAGTCGATAGCCATTACGGCGCCTTGGGCATCCGCGGCGGCTCTTGGGCCTTGGCGTCCACAGGCGGGGCCGGCGACGTGGGCTTGAGGAAGTCCCAATCGTCGTGCGGCAGCGCCTCGCGCGTCTGCGCCGGGCGCGGCGGCGGACCCACCTCCGGTGCGGCGCCGTCCCTCGGGCGCGGCGGCGGCCCGACTTCCGCCGCGGAGCCGGCCGCCGGCCCCATGTCGGTCACGCGAACCCGCGACGCCACCTCCGTCAGTTCGCGGGTCAGGGTTTCGATCGTTTGCGGGTTCGTCGGCGTGCCGAAGTGGTAGGTGCTCGAATAATGAATGTTGTCGGCGGCGTCCAGCGACCCGCAAATCCAGTCGAGGCCCTGGCCGTAAACGCTGACGACGTGCAGGGCGTTGGCCGGGTGACACGTCGGGTCGTTGGGGATCGTGACCGGGCCGCAATACATCAGCAGATCGACGGTCACGCCGTCGGGCCGCAACGACTCCACCAGGTCGCGCGCCGTGCGGGCGCCGACGCTGAAGCCCAGCACCACGAAGCGGGCGCTCTCGTCCTCGCGGTGCAGGCGCAGGATTTCCTTCTTGCAGTAGTCGGAAAAGATGTATTCGGCGCAGTAGACCTTCGGGTAGCCCGCGTCGATCAGAGCCTGGCGGACGCCGTCCAGGTTGGCGGCGTGGACCGGATCGTTGCCGTTGATCAGGAAGACGTAAACGCGGTTGCGGCAGATCGTCGGCAGAGCTTGGGCCTGCGCGACCACGTCCTGCGACAGCGGCGCCACCGGATGCAAACAGTTGAGACACCCGGACGAACCCGCCAGCGTCGCCGCCAACGCCCCCGCCAGCCAACGGCTTCGTTTCCCTGTTCGCCCCATGTCTATCGCCTCCCGTCCGGGGCCGGCCTTGCCCGATTTGCCGGGGCCGCCGGTCCTGCCGAGCCGTCCGAATGTGCGGAAAATTCCGTCCCCTCCTTCTTTTCGGCCCGTGCCGGCGTCCGACTGGATGGAAAAGCGGCCGCGGCCCACAAAAGATCCGCGGAAGATGCGGGCCGCGAGCGACGTTTTGTTGTAAGAGCGATTGCCGGCCGACGCAAGGTCGGCTATGCGGGGCGTTCCAGGTCGGAGGCGAACGACCCCTGGGGCGAGGTTCATCATGGCATGGAAACAAGTGTTGGCGGCCGCGGCGGCGGCGTGCCTGGTCTCGGGCGCGCGGGCCGACGGGCCGAAGCTGAACGTCGGCGCCGCGGCGTCCCTGTTCGACCCGTCGTCCACGGCGACCCTGTCGGGCGGCCTGCGCGGCGTGTTGCTGGACGCCCTGCCCGACCCGCTCGCGGAGGACGACAGCCATTGGGGCGGCCGGCGCCTGGCGGCGCACGGCCTGGTGTGGCACGACCACGGCCTGCACCTCCATCCGGAAGTGACGAAGACGCTTCGCAATGACGGCCGATGGTGGAAGATCAAGGCGACGGCCGACCATCTGCCGGACACGCTGGTCGTGGACCTGCGCGACCTGCGCCAGCCGGAGCCGGGCAAGACGACGTTCAACCTGTTCGTTTCGTTCGACGCGCGCGTGGAGTACGAGCACCAGAACTGGGACCGTGGGCTGCGCCTGTACAGCGGCAGCGTGGAGGCGCGGATGCGTGTGAAGCTGACGCTGGCCTGCGAGGCGACGGTCAAGGTGGAATCGAACGGCAAGCTGCTGCCGGACGCGGTGTTCCGGCTGCGCGTGACGGACGCGCACCTCGGCTACGACAATTTCGAGGTGGAGCACGTCCTGGGCGTCGGCGGCGACCTGGCCAAGCTCATCGGCGACGCGGCCAAGACGGGCGTGGACCAATGGCGGCCGTCGCTGGAGCGCAAGCTGCTGGAGAAGGCGGACGCCGCCATCGTCAAGGCGGGCGACACCAAGGAGGTTCGGCTGGGCGTCGGGAAGCTGCTCAAGGGCGAGTGAACGGCCGTCGTTTTCCCTTTGCGATCCGCCCCGCCTCCGATACGTTGACTCTGCCGGGATCGACACGGCGTCTCCGGGGCCGGGTGCGGCGCGCATGGAATATCTCCTCGAAATCCTTCAGTTTCACCCCATCCTGTCGGCCCTCCAGACGGCCTTCATGGTCTGGATGCTGGTGGACTGCTACCGCCGACGCGCCGAGTATTTTTGGTTTTTTGTCATCTTCTTTCTCCCCGTCGTCGGCGCCTGGGTCTATTTTTTCGCCGTAAAGGTCCCGGCCGGCGACTTCCGCAATCTGTCCTTCGGCGGCGTCCTGCGGCGCGGGCCGTCGCTCGACCAACTCCGCTACCTCGCCGACCAGACGCCCACGCTCATCAACCACCTCACCCTGGCCCAGCGGCTCATTGAAGTCGGCCAGCCCGCCGAAGCCGTGCCGCACCTGGAGGCCGTGCTCAAGACCGAGCCGGACCACGGCATGGCCCTGTATTCCCTGGCTCTTTGTCACAAGGCGCTGGGCCGTCCGGCCGAGGCCGTGCCGGTGCTGGAGAAGCTGTTGCGCCGCGACAACCGCTGGGGCAACTACGTCGCCTGGCGGCTGCTGATCGAAATGCAGGACAAATCCGGCGACCGCGCGGGGGCGCTGCACAGCTGCCGCGAGGCGGCGCGCCTGGCGCCGACGCTGCAAAACCGCTGCCTCCTGGCCGACCACCTGCTCGAACAGGGCCAGACGATCGAGGCCCGGATGCTTTTGGAGCAGTCGCTGCGCGATCACGACTTCGCCCCCGGCCACGTCCGCCGCCGAGACGGCCGCTGGGCCGCCGAGGCGCGACGACTTCTGAAAGAGACTGAGTCGGCCGGCTAAGAGGTGGTCCCACCAGCTGGCGAGCGGCGGGTTTATCCCCGCCGGTCCGTTCCCGCCGGAACTAGCTTGGCGGCTCACCATGACGGCGCGAACATTTCTTTACATTAGAATCCAGCCTTTCTTTCCCATTTCTCCCACCCCGTTCAGGTCGTACAGCCGGCCCAAAGAAAATTCTCTTCATTTTCTTCCTTTTTCCTCTACACTTCCCAAGCTGTGCAGCTTATCCTAATTATCGGCATGGGTGGCAACTTCGCTGCTCACGTCAAAGGAAGAGTCGGCAATGGATTCCCTTTCGTCGGCGTAAACCGGAACGGCGCGCGAACCGTCCTGCCCCGTGAGGTTCGCGGCGCCGGTGTTCTGAGCCGTTCGTTCCGCCGAGAGCGCCAACCGGCGGCCGTTCCCTGGCGGAAAGGTGGTTTCTTGGCGTTTAGGCCGGTGTCGTCCGGCTTCGCGGTGAAAGAACAAGCGGCATAAAAATTGCCTATCTTGCGTCTCTTGCCTAAAGCGAAGCAGTCATCCCGGTTTCGTCCCATCGGCATGGTGTTGTCTACCTGTGAAGTGAGGAGGAGCGAATGAAAAAGGCAGTGGGTTCCCTGGCGGTCGCGGCGATTCTGGCTCTGGGCGTGAGTCCGGCCTGGGCGTTCGGCCACCACAAGCGGGGCTGCGAAGCCCCGTGCGACTACGGCGCGGCCGACTGCGGCTGCGGCTACAGCGGCGACTCCGGTTGCGGCTACACGACGCAGTATCACACGGAGTACCAGCAGGTGAAGCGCACCGTCTATCGGTGCGTGCCGGTCACGACCCCGCAGGAAGTCACCGAAGTGGTGATGGTCCCGGTGACGCACGAAGAGACGCGTCAGCAGACGGTCTGCGTGCCCGTCACCAAGCAAGTCGTTATGGAGCGGGCGGTCTGCCACGTCGAGTACCGCAACGTGGAGCGGGAAGTGACCGAACTGGTCCAGCAGACCCAGGAAGTCACACGGAAGTACAACGTCTGCGTGCCCGAGACGCACATGGTGAAGCAGACGTATACCGTTTCGGTGCCGGTGGTGACGCCGGAAGTGCGGAACGAGACCTTCACGACCTACCAGAGCGTCCCCGAAGTCGTGACGCATCAGGTGACCTGCTGCCACCGCGTCCCGGTCTACGACTGCTGCGGCTGTGTCTGCGGCTGCCAGAACGTCCAGGAAGTTCAGAACGTCAGCTGCACCGTCTACCACTGCGTCCCCCAGACGCAGACCCGCCAAGTCACCGTCAACGTCTGCCACTACACGACGCGGCAGGAGACCTGTGAAGTGCCGGTCTGCACGAGCCGCGTCGAGGAGCGCAGCGAGAAGGTGCTGCAGTGCGTCTGCGTCCCGCAGACGCGGAAGGTTACCGTTCAGGTGTGCGTCCCGACGACCGTGATGGAGAAGTACACGGCGCAGGTCTGCTCCATGGAAACGCACCAGGAGAGCTATAAGGTCCAGGTGTGCGAATACAAGCGCGAGGAGCACAAGCACACCATCCAGGTCACGAGCTACAAGACCGTGGCCGAGGAAGTGACCGAGAACGTCCCCGTGACGACTTGCGTCCGGGTGCCCTGCGCGCCGGCGGCCCCGGTTTGCGCCCCCTGCTGCGGGTCCTACTGAGCAACGAACTTCCCGGCATCGCCCCCTTTGTAAACTCCCGGCCGCGGGCGGAAGACGTCTTCCGCCCGCGGCTTTGTCGTTTTCGGGGTTACTGAGGCCAGTGGCGGGGTTTACCCCCGCCGCTCGCCTTTCCGCTTAGCGCTTGACCTTCACTCCGGGCAGCGCCTTTTGCAACTCGCTAATGCCCGCATCGGTAACGTTGGTCACTTCCAGGTTCAACGCCTCCAAATGCGTCAGTCCCTTCAACGGGGCCAGTCCGTCGTCATCGACGCCGGTGGCGCCCAGGTCGAGCGAACGCAGTTCGGTCAGCCCCTTCAGGTTCGCCAAGCCGTCGTCGCCGACCTGCGTCAGATGCAGGTTGAGCTTCCGCAGGTGCGTCAGCCCCTTCAGCGCCGCCAAGCCGTCGTCGCCGACCCGCGTGCTGCCCAGGTCCAACCCTTCCAGGCTCGTCAGCGTCTTCACGTTCTCCAGGCCGCGGTCGCTGACCGCCGTGCCGCTGAGGTCCAACACGCGCAGCTCGGCCAGTCCCTTGAGATTCACCAGACCTTTATCGGTGACGTCCGTCAGGGCGAGGTTCAGTTTATGCAGGCCGGGCAAATCCTTGAGGCAGGCAAGCCCGGCGTCCTTGGTGCGCGTGGAGGCGAGGTTGACCGCCGTGACCGGCTTGCCGGCGGCCGTCGCATCGACCTCGACCTTGCCTCCCAGCTTGACGACCGCGGCGGCCGCCTCGTCCTGGCCGGCCCGCGCGGCCGCGGGGCCGGTCAGACAGCAGACGGCCGTCAGCGTCAGGGCGAGGCGTCGCATGAGCTACTCCGGGGGAGTGTGCAGTTCGGGGAAAACGTCGGGGGAAAGGCCGGCGTCGCGGATCTGTTCCGTCAGCTTCTTGACGGCCGCGAAACGGTAGTTGGCCACCTGCTGCTCGCCGACGCCGAGGAAGGCGGCCACGTCGCGGTTGGCCCAGCCCTTGACCCAGAGCAGTTCCAGCACCTTAAGGCGGACGTAGTCCTCGCGCTCCAGCAGGCCGCGCAGCAGCTGGCCCAGGCAGCGCGTCAGGGCGGCGTACTCCAGCTCCAGCCGCTCCTCCTTGCGGGCGAAGCTGGAGGCGGTGGGGTTGGGATCGAACTGTTGGCTCATCAGGTCGGTCCCGCCCTCGGAGAGGGGGCGGAGCGGGTGGCGGCCGGTTTTGCGGAGGTGGTCGGTCAGCTTGTGCGAGGCGATGGTGAACAGGTACGTTTGCAGCTCGCGGCGGTCGTCGAAGTTGGGCAGGCTGTTGAGGAAGCCGACGAACGTTTCCTGCACCACGTCTTCGCCGGCGGTGCGGTCGCGCAGGCGGCGCTGCACGAAGGCCAGCAGGCGGCCCTCGTAGCGGGCGATGAGGGCGTCCCAGGCGTGCGGGTCGCCCTGGCGGATCTGCTGGATCAGCAGGCGGTCGCTTTCGGAGGGCATGGCAGGGGTCGCCGGGCGCCGGGTCGGTCGGAACGGTTAGGGTTAGCCTAACAGGTCGGCGGCGCAAGGCAAGGGCGGCGCGGGACGCCGCGCGGGAGATGTTGGTACGATGAACGGTGTGAGATTCATCGGCGGGGCGACAGGGGGTGCGGGCCGTGGAAGGGATCAGCACATTCGACATCTTCAAAATCGGCGTCGGCCCGTCC
>Ga0182024_10006321_pt1 | contig 26083 bp, 5 predicted proteins | sample P32metaG_FD_120480 | JGI IMG/M metagenome (GOLD analysis project Ga0182024, IMG submission 120480) | Permafrost microbial communities from Stordalen Mire, Sweden - P3-2 metaG (Illumina Assembly) | ecosystem: Environmental > Terrestrial > Soil > Wetlands > Permafrost | place: Sweden: Stordalen... | reverse complement strand
CCGCAGCCTGCCAGCGTGGCGGCGGATCTCCTCTTTGTGCTTTCGGCGCATTCTGCGAAGTCGCTGGAAGCGCTGGCCGCATCCTGGCGAGAACGCCTCGAGTCCGATCCGGCGTGGCCGGAATCGCTGGCCGATCTGGCCTACACCGCCGCCGTCCGGCGGACCCACCAGGATCACCGTCTCACCGTCATCGCTGCCAGTCGGGAGCAGTTACTCGACGGGCTTTCCGCGTGGCTGGACGGCCAACCGGCTGAGGGTGTGCGCGCCGGACGACGAACGGCCAGCGAAAATACCAAGGTAGCGTTCGTATTTCCCGGCCAGGGCGGGCAGTGGCCAGGCATGGCGAAAGCGCTCCTGTCCGAGCCGGTGTTTCGCGACACGCTGGCGCGCTGCGATGAAGCGATCCACCGGCTTACCGGTTGGAGTGTCATCGATCGCATCGTGGCCGAGGGTGCGGAGATGCCCGACGACGTGAGCGTGGTGCAGCCGTGCCTGTTCGCAGTCATGGTGGCGCTGACTGCGTTATGGCGCTCCTGGGGAGTCGAACCGCAGGCCGTGGTAGGGCACAGCATGGGCGAATGCGCCGCCGCGGCGGCTTGCGGAGCGCTTTCGCTCGCAGATGCCGCCGCCGTGGTTTGCTATCGCAGTTCTCTGATGAAACGCGTCAGTGGCCGGGGACTGATGGCCTTTACGGAATTGTCTCTCGAACAGGCGACAGCACTGGCGGACGAGTACGCCGGCCGACTTTCAGTCGCGGCCAACAACAGTCCGGGATCGACCGTGCTTTCGGGCGAGCCCGCAGCCATCGAAGACGCTCTGCGCCGGCTCACGGAGCGCGAAGTGTTCTGCCGCCGCATCAAAGTCGATGTCGCTTCCCACTGTTCGCAGATGGACCCCTTGCGGCCGGAGCTGGAAGCACGGCTGAACGGCATGAAGCCGCGCACGGGCGAGATGCCACTCTATTCCACCAGCAGCGGAAGCATCGAAGACGGATCGCGCCTCGATGCCGGATACTGGGGCCGGAACCTGAGGCAGCCGGTGCTGTTTTCAGGCGCGGTCGACAACCTTCTCCGGGACGGATTCGACACGTTCATCGAGATCAACGCGCATCCGGTGTTGTTGCAATCCATCGAGAGCAGCATCGGGAATTCCGGCAAGAGCGCCACCGTGGTGGCGTCGCTGCGGCGCGGCCACAACGATCGCGCCGAGATGTTGAACGCTCTCGGCGCTTTGTACGTTTCGGGCTACCCGGTGGATTTCCGCCGCCTCTATCCGCAGGGAGTCTGTCTGCGGCTGCCGGCAATTGCCTGGAATCGCGAGCGCTACTGGATCGAGACGGACGGCGCGCAGCGTCAGCCGCGGCGGCTGGCCGCAGTTCCGGCATCGACGTCCGACCCAGCTAACGACATTTACGAACTGCACTGGCGCGAGGCCGAAATACCCCCAGCAGCAAACGCGACCGGCCTTTGGATCGTGATGAGCGGGGCCGGAGCGGTGGCGGCGCCGTTGATGGCCCAAATGGAAAACGCTAGCCGCGAGTGCGTCCGCGTGAAGAACGTGGAGGAGTTGGAGCGCGCTTTGGAAGCCGTTGGTGGCCGGTGCCGTGGGGTGATTCGCATCGCCGCGATGGAAAGCGCCGATGCGCGGGACGCCGCGGCGGAAGCCATGGAGACGGTTCGCACGGTGCGCGCCGTCGCTCGCGCGGCAGGCGCTCCGCGTCTGTGGCTGGTGACGACCGGCGTATGGCATCTGGCGGCCGATACCGGCGAGGTGCATGCGGCCCAAAGCCCCGCTTGGGGCCTGGGGCGGGTGATCGAGAAGGAACACCCGGAATTACGCTCGGTGAACGCCGATTTGTCCGCGTCACCGGTTGACAAGGAGATCGCGATCCTCGGCCGCCTGATTTGCGGCGACGGCGCGGAAGAACAGATCGCGGTACGCGGTGAGAAATACCTGGTGGCGCGGTATGGCCGGATGGCCCAGGAAACCGGCGGAACGCTAGCGTTCCGTGCGGATGCGTCCTACCTGATTACCGGCGGACTCGGAGGAATCGGGCTGCACGTAGCGGAATGGCTGGTGAAGAACGGTGCGATGCATATCGCCCTGGTCAGCCGCCGCCAGCCGGATGATGGGGCGCGCGAGCGGATAGCCGCGCTCCGATCCACGGGCGCCACGGTCCGCGTCTTCAGCGCGGATTTGGCCGATGACGACCATGTTCGGGCGATGCTCGCCAGCATGCAAGCCGAACTGCCGCCGCTCAAAGGCGTCTTCCACCTGGCGGCTGCCTACGAAAGTGCGCTGCTCGGCGACGTGGAACCAACGGGCCTCCACCGCGTGATGCGATCGAAGGCGGAGGGCGCCTGGGCTCTCGACCGGCGCCTGAATGGCCTTGACCTGGATTACTTCGTGCTCTTTTCTTCTATCGCGGCGGCCATCAGCCAGCCCGGGCTCGGCAGCTACGCGGCTGCCAACGCCTACGCCGAAGGATTGGCCCGCTACCGCCGTGCGAGAGGTTTGAAGGCGCAATCCGTTCAGTGGGGATCGTGGTTGTCTACCGGCCTCAGCAACGACCGGCACGTGCAAGACGGAGTCCGCATTTATCGGCAGGCGGGCATTCAACCGATCGCGGTGGAAGACGCGTTGCGCGTCCTCGCAAAGATCATGGTGGCAGGAAAGACGGACGTGCTCGCCTTGCCCGTTTCCTGGGACCAGTTCGCCCGCAGCTTCGCCAACGCCGCTCCTCCTCGCGCATTCCTCGATCTGTTGCCGAAAGCCGGGATTCCGTGCGCGCCCGAGACACCCGAAGCCATCGGCGAAAAACTTCTGGCGCTCGAACCGGCGCGCCGGCGAGCGGCGCTCGAAGCGCATCTACGGGAAAAACTAGCCGCCGTTTTGAAAACCGACCCCGCCCGGATCGATCCTGCCAAGCCATTCGGCGCCATGGGGACGGATTCCTTGATGGGGCTGGAATTCGTGCGCCGCCTTTCCGCTACCACAGGGCTCCGCCTGCCGGTGACGGCGGTTTTTAACTACCCCACCGTTCAGACGCTGGCCCGCGAGATCGCCAAGCGAATGGGTATTCCGTTGGAAAGCGCCGCGGCGGCTGAAGCGCAGCCCAACGGGAAAGCGATGCAAGCCGCGGCATCGAGCGTGGCCGGTATGACCGACGACCAAGCCATCGAAGCTTTGCTGCGAGTAGGACCGCGCGCCGTATGAGCGCTCCATCGGAGAACGTGCTCTCCGCCGCGCGGATGGCGCTCGCCGTCAGGCGCCTGAAAGAAGAGCGGCCCGATTTTGCCATTCTGCAAGCCGAGCCGCTGGCAGTGATCGGCATCGGGTGCCGTTTGCCCGGAAATGTCAACACGCCGGAAGATTGCTGGCGGGTGCTGGCCGATGGTATCGACGCCATCACCGAAATCCCCGCCGACCGTTGGAACGCGCGCGAATATTACGATCCCGACCCCCAGGCTCCCGGGAAGACCAATACCCGCTGGGGAGGATTCGTACCCGGCGCCGGGATGTTCGACCCCGTGCTGTTCGGGATTTCGCCCCGCGAAGCGCTGAACATCGATCCGCAGCAGCGGCTGCTTCTCGAAGTGGCCTGGGAAGCGATTCAGGATAGCGGACGCGCTCCCGAGTCCCTCGCCGGATGTCGCGCCGGCGTGTTCGTGGGGGTCAGCCTGTCGGATTACGAGCGCATGGCGCTTGAAGACGCCCCGTCGATCAACAGCAACAGTTGCAGTGGAGCGTACCGCAGCGTGGCCAGCGGGCGTATTTCCTATCTTCTCGACCTGCGCGGCCCCAGCATTTCGATCGATACCGCGTGCTCTTCTTCGCTGGTTGCGATTCACTCTGCGTGCCAGAGCCTGCGAGCTGGGGAAAGCGATCTGGCGCTGGCCGGCGGCGTCTGCCTTCATCTGCTGCCCGAACATTACGTGGGGTTGGCGCGGCTCGGCATGCTGTCTCCGGACGGCCGCTGCAAGGCCCTCGATGCCAGCGCCAACGGGTTCGTACCGAGCGAAGGCTGCGGGATGGTGGTGCTCAGGCGCCTTACCGACGCCCTCGCGGATGGCGACCGGATTTATGCGGTGATTCGCGGTTCGGCCATCAATCAGGACGGGCGAACGAACACTTTGACGGCCCCCAGCGGGCTCGCGCAGCAGGATGTGGTTTCGGCGGCGCTGCGCAACGCGCAGGTTCCGCCTTCCGCGATCTCTTACGTCGAGATGCACGGTACCGGCACGTCGTTGGGCGATCCCATCGAAGTGGAGGCCTTGGCGGCGGCATTGGGAGCGCCCCGTGAGGGAGCGCCGGCTTGCGCGCTGGGCGCCGCGAAATCGAATTTCGGACATCTGGAATCCGCGGCCGGCGTGACGGGCTTCATCAAGGCGGTGCTGGCGCTCTCTCACGAGGAGATTCCGGCGAACCTCCACTTTCAAAAACTCAACCCCCATATTTCTCTCGCAGGTACGCGATTCCAGATTCCCGTCCGGTCGATGGCATGGCCGCGCGGGCAGGCCCCGCGCTTCGCGGGAGTCAGTTCGTTCGGATTCAGCGGCACCAATGCGCACGTAGTATTGGAAGAAGCGCCGCGACTGCCGGTCCGGCAGTCAAGCCAAGCAGTGGAACCACCGTACACGCTGCTGGTTTCGGCGCGTACTTCGGCCGCGCTGAACGCGGCGGCCCACGAATACCGCAATTTCCTGATCGGCCGCGGGCGCGACATCCCTCTCTACGACATTTGCCACGCGTCGGCGCTGCGGCGCAGCCATTACGAGGAACGTCTTGCCTTGACCGCGGGCATGCACGCCGACATGGCCGCGCTGATCGACGAATATCTGGAAGGCAGGCGCCGCGCGGGGATCTCGTCCGGGCGGGCCTCAGGGAAGGCGGAATCGCTGGTTTTCGTTTGCTCGGGGCAGGGATCGCAATGGCCTCGCATGGGTGTCTCGCTTCTCCGCCAGGAACCGGTTTTTCGTGCGGCGCTGGAGGACTGCGAGGCCGCCATTCAGCGCTGGGCCGGATGGTCGCTCCTCGATCAGCTTTCGGCGCCGGAAGCGGAATCGAAACTGACCGATACGGAAATCGCCCAACCCGCCATTTTCGCGATCCAGGTGGCTCTCTGGCGCCTGTTGGAATCGTGGGGAGTGAGGCCGGCGGCGGTCATCGGGCATAGCGCGGGTGAAATCGCGGCGGCACACATTGCCGGCATCCTCTCGCTCAGCGAGGCCGCACGGATCGTGGTGATGCGGGGACGGTTGATGCAGGCCGCCACTGGCAAGGGGAAAATGGCCGCCGTCCGTCTGCCTGCGGCAGCAGTGGCGGAAGAATTGTCGCGCTGCGGCGGAAGCGTCTCCATCGCGGCCATCAACAGCCCGCAATCCACGGTGATCTCGGGCGAGAGCGAACTGGTGGACGCTTTGCTCGCCGGCTGGAGCGTTTGCGGCATCGGGTCGGTTCCGTTGCCCGTGAACTACGCCTTCCACAGCGCGCAGATGCAGCCGTTCGAGGAAGAGCTGACGCGTGCTCTCGGTAAAGTTGAAACCAACGCCGGAAATATTGCGATCTTCTCCACGGTGCTGGGCAGGGTGGCATCCGCGGCGGAGTTCGATGCCGCGTATTGGGGCCGCAATGTGCGTCACACCGTTGAGTTCGCCGCTGCAGTGGAGGCGGCCATTGGCAAGGGCCATGACGCGTTCGTCGAAATCGCGGCCCACCCGGTGCTTCAGAGTTCCATCGGCGAATGCCTTGCCGCCCGTGGTGTGGCGGCTGACGGCATTCCCACGCTGCGCCGCGGTCAGCGCGAGCGCGGCGCGCTGATGGCTTCGCTGGGAGCTCTCCACACGGCCGGATATGCGGTTTCCTGGCAAGCCGTGTATCGCGAGCCCGCGCCTCCCGTGGCGCTGCCGGGGTACCCGTATCAAAGACAGCACTATTGGCTGGAGCGGCGAGCCACTCCCAAGAGCGCGCCCCGTGAGGCCGCCCGCGACATCTATGAGACCGAGTGGCGGCTCTCGCGCCGGGGTGCGCCCGCAAACGCGTCGCGCGTCTCGTGGACTGTGGCGGGTGACGGCGTGGCCGCGAGCGAGAAAATGGCGGCCGCGCTCGATCGTTTCGGAATTGCAGTTTTGCCGCCGCAGAGCGGTGCGCGCGGGCTGATCTGGCTCGCGGAAAGTCGCCCGGAGGAAGATCCCGCCGCAACCGGCATGCGCATTTTGCGAACCGTGATGGCGACGGCGCAGGACTGGATCCGCCAGCCATCGCGCGAGCCGGCCCGGCTCTGGTTCGTGACCCGCGGCGCTATCGCCACCGGAGGCGCGCCCGCCTGTCAGGGCTTCGCGCAATCTCCACTATGGGGAATGTTTCGCAGTGTGGCGATGGAGCACCCGGAACTTTCCTGCGTGCGCGTCGATCTGGACGCGAAGGCGCCGGATTATCACGCGCTCGCCGAGGAAATCGCCGCCTGGGACGGGGAAGAGGAGATTGCGCTCCATGCGGCCGGACGTTATGTTCCCAGGCTCGCCACGGTAATCGCGGCCCAATCCGCGCGGCCTGGTGAGGAGCGGATCCGCGCGACCGCTACTTATCTCATCACGGGCGGCATGGGTGCGCTGGGGTTGCAATCGGCGGAGTGGCTCGTGCGCAAAGGCGCGCGCACCATCGTGCTGGTGGGCCGCCGGGCGCCATCGGCGCGCGCGGCGGAAATCATGCAGGCACTGCGCGACCAGGGCGCCCGCATCGAAATCCGCCATGCCGACGTGGCCGACCTGTCACAGATCAGCGCTGTTTTCGCGGCTATCAAGCGGGAACTGCCGCCACTGGCCGGTGTGCTGCATGGCGCCGGAGTGCTCGACGACGGAATTTTCCTCGAGCAAACCTGGCCGCGTATCGAAAAAGTGTTTCGCTCCAAAGCTACTGGGGCCTGGAACCTGCACCACCTCACGGCCGGCAAGCCACTCGATATATTCGTGCTGTTCTCGTCGGTCGCTTCGCTCACCGGCTCGCCGGGACAATCCGGTTACGCCGCGGCAAACGCTTTTCTGGATGCCCTGGCGCACTACCGGCACGGCCTGGGTCTCGCGGCCTTGAGTGTAAATTGGGGAGCCTGGGCGGGAAGCGGAATGGCTGCCCAGGTTGCCGAGTCCGGCCGCCGGCGCGTGCTCGCGGGCATCCAGCCAATGACCGCCGAGCGGTGCTTTGCGGCTCTCGAACTCGCCCTGGCGGATGGACGGCCGCAGTTGGTCATCGCCGATGCCGATTGGAGCCGCTGGAATCCCGCCCCGCGATTGCTCTCGTCGTTCCTGCCACAGCGGGAAGCGCGGCCGGCCGCATCGCGCGGCGCGGAAATCTTGAGTCGCCTGGAATCCGCGCCTCCTGCCAGGCGCCGGACGATTTTAGGGGAGTTCTTGCGCGCCGAGGTGGCCGCGATACTGGGCCTGGATGCGTCCGGTCCGTATCTCGACGAGCGCCAGCCGCTTCTCAGAATGGGCATGGACTCTTTGATGACGGTGGAATTCCGCAACCGGCTGGCCGCGGCTCTTGGACGGCCGCTGAGCGCTACTCTGGTCTTCGACCATCCGACGATTGGCGCGCTGGCCGATTTTCTCAGCCCGGATTCCCAGCCGGAGGAAGAGCTTCCGCAGCCCGATAAGCTGCTCCAGGAATTGGAAGGCCTTTCCGAAGAGGACGCCGAGGAATTGTTGAAAGCGGAGTTGGATCGGGTATGAAGGAATGACAAGCCCATCACCAGTTGCGGAACTCACTCCGGCGAAGCGCGCCCTCTATGAAATCCGGCAGCTTCGCGCCCGGGTGGAAGAATTGGAGCGCGAGCGGCGCGAGCCCATCGCCATTATCGGGATGGGTTTGCGGTTTCCGGGCAACGCGTCCACTCCCGACGAGTTCTGGCAAGTGCTGACCAGCGGCGCCCACACCGCAGCGGAAATTCCTCCCTCACGCTGGCCGCTCGAAAAATACTACCATCCCGACGGCGACACGCCGGGAAAGATGAATGCCCGCCACGCTTCGTTGCTAGCGGATCCGGCACTGTTCGACGCGGCGTTTTTCGGAATCTCGCCGCGTGAGGCGATGACGCTCGATCCGCAACAGCGTTTGGCGTTAGAGGTTACCTGGGAAGCGCTGGAGAATGCCGGTTACTCTCCGGCGAGCTTGGCGAAAACCAGCGCGGGCGTCTTTCTGGCGCTAGCCAATGGCGATTACGGCCGGCTGGCGTTTCAGAAGATTGACGAGATCGATACTTATACGGCTACCGGGACGTGCTTCAGTACGGCTGCCGGACGTATATCCTATTTCCTTGGACTGACTGGGCCGTGCATGGCGTTGGACACGGCGTGTTCCGGTTCGCTGGTGGCTGTTCACCTGGCCTGCCAGAGCCTCCGCGGTGGCGAATGCAGGGTGGCTTTGGCCGGCGGGGTCAACCTGATTTTATCTCCCGAAATCAGCGTCAATCTTTCGAAGGCGAACATACTGGCGCGCGACGGCCGTTGCAAGACTTTCGATGCGGCAGCGGATGGCTACGTGCGGGCGGAAGGCTGCGGCATGCTGACCCTGAAGCGGCTCAGCGACGCGGAGGCCCATGGCGACCGTATTCTCGCGGTCATCCGAGGGTCTGCCGTCAATCAGGATGGCCGCAGCGGCGGTTTGACGGCGCCCAGCCGCGCGGCGCAGGAATCGGTGATCCGGCAGGCATTGGCCAACGCCGCGATGGAACCGGGACGCGTGAGCTACATTGAGGCTCACGGCACCGGAACGCCCCTCGGAGATCCCATCGAGGCCCATGCTCTGGCGGCGGTCTTCGGTCCGAAACGAACCGCTGACAATCCGCTGGTAGTCGGGTCGGTGAAGACGAATATAGGACATCTGGAGGCAGCCGCAGGCGCGGCCGGTCTGATCAAGACGGTGTTGGCTCTCCAGAACCGGGAGATTCCGCCGCACCTGCACTTCCAGAAGATGAATCCGCATATCGAGTGGAATGGAATGCCCGTCGAGATTCCCGTCGAGCGGCGTCCGTGGCCATTGGGACCGTCCCCTCGCGTTGCCGGCGTGAGCTCCTTTGGCTTCAGCGGGACCAACGCGCACGTGATCGTGGAGGAAGCTCCCGTTGCGCCGAAAACCGCTCCGTCGGCTGATCGTCCGCTCCACATATTGGCGCTTTCCGCGCGGACGGAGAAAGCGCTTGGCAACTTGCGCCATCAATATGCCACGGCGCTCGCGGGAGCCGATTCCGCTCTTGGCGATATCTGCTACACAGCCAATGCCGGACGCGCGCACTTTGCGGAGCGCGCCGCCTACATCGGGTCGTCCGCCAGCCGGATGTTCGAGGCAGCCTTCGCGCGCGGGCGTTCGGAAAGCGCGCCGGAAGTCGTGTTTCTTTTCCCCGGCCAAGGCCCGCAGTATGCCGGCATGGCCCGGGAGTTGTTCGAGACGCAGCCGGTTTTCCGCGAGGTGTTGGAAGAGTGCGCCGCGCTCGTGGCGCTTCATCTCGAAGCGCCGCTCTTGGAACTCCTTTGGGGATCGAGATCCCATCTACTCGATCAGACACTCTACACGCAGCCGGCGCTGTTCGCAGTGGAATACGCGGTGGCGCGGCTGTGGCAAAGCTGGGGTATTCAGCCGGCGGCGGTGCTGGGACACAGCATCGGAGAATACGCCGCGGCTGCGATTGCGGGAGTTTTCAGCCTCGCCGACGGGCTCAAGCTGATCGCCGCGCGGGGGCGACTCGCACAGGCGGTCGGGGGTCGCGGGGGCATGTTCGCGGCGGAGACCGGGGAAGCCGAAGCGCGAAGGGCGATGGCGGGCCTGGAACAGCGGGTGTCGATCGCGGCGGTGAACGGACTGCGGAGGGTGGTGGTATCGGGGTATGAAGAGGAACTGGGGCAGGTAGCGAATCGCCTGGAAAGCGCGGGGATGCGGGTAAAGCGGCTGGCGATCTCGCACGGGTTCCATTCGCCGCAGATGGCGGAGATGGAAGAAGCGTTCGAGCGCGTGGCGGGAGAGATCGCCTTCTCCCGGCCGCAGGTGGAACTGATTTCGAGCATGACGGGGCGGCCGGTAGCGCCCGAGGAATTGAGCCAGCCGGGATACTGGCGGCGTCAGTTGACCCAGCCGGTGCGGTTCGCGGAGGCGATCGCGGGACTGGAGAAGTACCGGGTATTCGTGGAAGCAGGACCGGGGTCGACTCTGGCGGGGTTGGGGCGCGAGTGTCTCGGAGAAAGCGACGAGCGCTTGTGGTTGGCGTCGATCCGGCGTAGCTGCGGGGAGTGGGAGCAGATCCTGGAGAGCTTGGCGCAACTGTACGTCTCGGGTGCGGAAGTGAAGTGGCAGAGTTTCGATGCGCCTTACTCCCGCCGCAAAGTGGCCCTGCCCACCTACCCGTTTGAACGCCAGCGGTATTGGATCGCCAGCTCGCAGCCTGCGGCGGGCGACCCGAAGAACCAATGGGAATCGGTTTGCGAATCGGCCGCGCAGCAATCCCGATGTGCGGGATTCAATTTCAATGTAGCGGCCTATCCGCTCCGCTGGGCCGCCTTGGAAGAACTCGCCCTGGCGTGGATGCGGACAGCGTTGGTGCAACTCGGCGCATTTCAGGCTGCCGGGGAATCGCACACCGTCGAATCGTTGATGGAACGCTGCGGCATCGCAGGCGTTTACCAAAAGCTGGTGCACGCCTGGCTGGTGCGGCTGGCGAGCGCGGGAGTGCTCCGGCAGGAGGGCGAGACGTTTACTGCGGCCATCCCGCTCGCGGTTCCCGACTTGCCGCAGCTCTGTTCCGCGGCCGACCGACTGTTTGAGGGCGACCGCATATTCCTCGACTACGTCTTGCGCTGCGGCGAAAATCTGGCGCGTATTTTGTCCGGCCGCATGAGTCCGCTGGAGACCATCTTTCCCGCCGGGGACTTCACGCTGGCGGAAGACTTGTATGAACGCGCTCCGGTATCGGATTACTTCCGCGCGATCGAACGGGCGGCTTTGGAGGGTTTCGTGCGCGCGCGCCGGGAGGGAAACTTCCGGGTTCTCGAAATCGGCGCCGGCACCGGGTCGACAGCTTCGGCGTTGCTGCCGGTCCTGCCGCCGGACGCCACGGAATACTATTTTACCGACGTCTCCGATATTTTCCTGAATCACGCCGAGCACAAATTCGCGGGGTATCCGTTTGTGCGCTACGGCCGGCTCGATATCGAGCAGAGCCGCGGGGAGCAGTCGTATCCCGAAGGCGACTTCGACGTGGTCGTGGCCACCAACGTACTCCACGCTACCCGTGATATTCGCGCCACCATCGCGCACGTCCGCTCGCTTCTGGCGCCGGGAGGGATCCTCCTACTGTGCGAGGCCACCGAGTATCTGGCGTGGTTCGATGTGACTACCGCCTTGATCGAAGGCTGGCAGCGATTCGAGGACGGATTGCGCGGGGAGCATCCGCTGCTTCCCCCGGAAGTCTGGAAGTCCGCGCTTCTCGAGGGCGGTTTCGAAGAGGTAGCGGTGTTTCCGGAGCCGGGGTCGCCCGCCGAAGCGCTGGCGCAGCGTGTATTGGTGGCGCGGAATAAGGCGGCCATGCGCGGGTCGCGCGACTGGCGCCCGGCGCGCGCCGGCGAGGAGCCGCACGTGGCAGCCGGCAGAGAAATACAGCAGCCCGCAAAAACGTCGCAGGCAGCCTCCGTGTTTCTGGCGGCGTTGCGCGAAGCTCCGCCGCTCCAAAGGCACGAGGAACTGGTTTCCCTGATAAGACAGCAGGTCGCCGAGATGCTCCGCTTGCCCTCCGCGGAAGAAGTGGAGCGGAAACGCCGGTTGACCGATCTGGGGCTCGACTCGCTGATGGCCCTGGAGTTCTCCGGGCGGCTTCGAAAAGCGCTGCAACTCGACCGGCCGCTCAGTTCCACGCTGATCTTCGATCATCCCACGCTCGACGCGTTGGCCACGTACGTGGAGACCGATGTGTTGCATCTTGCCGAAGAGACCAAGGCGGCCGATGAGGTCGCGGATTTGACGTCGGCCCGCGCGCAGGAACTCGAACAGCTCGACGATGAAGAAGTGGAAGCCATCCTTCTGAGGAAACTGCAAGCACTCTAGGACTATGCATCCGTCGCCCAACAAATTCGCGAACCTCTCGCCGCTGAAGCAGGCCTTGCTAGCGGTGGAAGAGCTGCAGGAACGGCTGGCGCGGTCGGAGCGCGAGCGCTCGGAGCCGATAGCGATCATCGGCATGGGCTGCCGCTTTCCGCATGCGGAAAATCCCGCGCGCTACTGGGAAATGCTGCGCCGGGGCGAGGATGCCATCGAGACGGTCCCCGCCTCGCGCTGGAACATCGACGATTTTTACGATCCCGATCCCGATGCGCCCGGCAAAATGTCCACGCGCTGGGGCGGGTTTCTCGACGCTGTCGACCAGTTCGATCCGGAATTCTTCGGCATCTCGCCGCGGGAAGCGGTCTCCATGGATCCGCAGCAGCGCCTTCTTCTCGAAGTGGCGTGGGAGGCGCTGGAAAATGCGGGACAGGGCCCCGCGAGCCTGCAGAACGACCGGACCGGCGTGTTCCTGGGTATCACCGGCGACGAGTATCTGCACCGCTACTTCCGCGCCGGCGATCTGGCATCGTTCAACGGATATTTCGCGTCGGGGATTGCCCGCAGCGTAGCTGGCGGACGCATCTCGTACACCCTCGGGGTGCAGGGGCCAAACCTGTCCATCGACACCGCCTGCTCATCTTCGCTGGTGGCCGTACATACGGCCTGCCTGTACCTGCGGTCGAAGGCGTGCCGGATGGCGCTGGCGGGCGGCGCGAACGTGATCCTTTCGCCCGAAATCGGCATCGCTTTCAGCAAGGCGCACATGATGGCCGCCGATGGGCGGTGTAAAGCCTTCGATTCCCGAGCGGACGGCTTCGTCCGCGGCGAAGGCTGCGGGATCGTGGTGCTGAAACGGCTCTCGGACGCGCTCAGCGACGGCGACCGCATCCTGGCGGTGATTCGCGGCTCGGCGGTCAATCAGGACGGGCGCAGCAGCGGTCTCACGGTCCCCAGTCTCTCCGCCCAGCAGGCGGTCATCCGGAAGGCGCTGGCCGAGGGCGGAATCGAGCCTCACGAAGTGGGCTTCGTGGAGGCGCATGGCACCGGCACTGCGCTGGGTGATCCCATCGAAGCGCGGGCGCTCGCCACCGTTCTGGGTCCTGGACGCAGCGAGGAGAATCCCCTGGTAGTAGGATCGGTGAAAACCAACCTCGGGCATCTGGAAGGTACGGCCGGAGTGGCCGGGCTGATCAAGGCGGTGCTTGCGCTCGAGCACGAGGAGATTCCGCCGCATTTGCATTTCCGCGAGATGAACCCGTATATCGACTGGTGCGGCATGCCGGTGCGGATTCCGGGCGCGGTGACGCCATGGCCGCGGGGTGAGAAGCGCCGCGTGGCGGGCGTGAGCGCGTTCGGATTTAGCGGTACCAATGCTCATATACTTCTGGAAGAAGCGCCGGCGTTGGGCGTGCGTCCCGATGTCGGCCGGCCTTTACACTTGCTGGCGCTGTCGGCGCGCAGCTACGCGGCGCTGGGACAACTGACCGAACGCTACGCCGAAGCGCTGTCCGATCCGGCTGCCGATGCTGCCGACATCTGTCATACGGCGAACGCCGGGCGCGCGCATTTCGAGTATCGTCTGGCGGCCACAGGCCGATCCGCTGCCGAGATCAAAGATGCTTTGCTTGCGGCATCTGGAAAGCGCGTGCGCGACCGCGAGGGAGTTCGCGCGGTATTTCTCTTTCCCGGCCAGGGCGCGCAGTATTCCGGCAAGGCCAGGGAGCTGTTCGAGACCCATCCGGTGTTTCGCCAAACGTTGGAAGAGTGCGCCGCGCTGGTGGCGCCGCATCTCGACGTCCCTCTTCTCGAACTCCTGTGGGGATCGAACTCGCATCTGCTCGATCAGACGGTCTACACGCAGCCGGCCCTGTTCGCGGTGGAATACGCAGTCGCGCGGCTGTGGCAAAGCTGGGGCGTTCAGCCGGCGGCGGTGCTGGGCCATAGCGTCGGGGAATATGTCGCGGCTGCCATCGCGGGAGTTTTCAGCCTGGCCGACGGGCTGAAGCTGATCGCGGCGCGCGGGCGATTGATGCAGGCGGTCGGCGGCCGCGGGGGCATGCTGGCGGCGTGGACCGGAGAAGCCGAAGCGCGCGCGGCGATGGCGGGCCTTGAGCAACGGGTTTCGCTGGCGGGGGTGAACGGGCCGCGCAGCGTGGTGATCGCGGGATATGAAGAGGAACTGGCACAGGTAGCGGAGCGCTTGGCGGGAGTGCGGGTAAAGCGGCTGGCGGTATCGCACGGGTTCCATTCTCCTCAGATGGCGGAGATGGAAGAAGCGTTCGAACGGGTAGCTCGAGAGATCGCGTACTCCCGGCCGCGGGTGGAGTTGATTTCGAGCGTGACGGGGCGTCCGGTCGGAGGCGAGGAGTTGAGCCGAGCGGAGTACTGGCGGCGGCAGGTGCGGCAGCCGGTACGGTTCGCGGAAGCGATTGCGGGGCTGGCGAAGTATCGGGTGTTTGTGGAAGCGGGTCCTGGGTCGACGCTGGCGGGGCTGGGGCGAGAGTGTCTCGGCGACAGCGACGAGCGCTTGTGGCTGGCATCGCTGCGGCGTAGCCGTGGGGATTGGGAACAGATCCTCGAGAGCTTGGGCAAGTTGTACGTGTGGGGAGCGGAAGTAAACTGGCAAGGTTTCGATGCGCCGTACTCCCGCCGCAAGGTGGCCCTGCCAACCTACCCCTTCGAGCGGCAGCGGTATTGGATCGAGTTCAAGGCGCCGGTGGCACAGCGTGGCGGCCATCCGCTGCTCGGACGGAGCCAGGAGGTTGCCGGCAATTCTCCCACGCAGGTCTGGGAATCGCGCGTGGGATTCACCAGCCACCCCTATCTCGCGGACCATCGCGCGTTGGGCAATGCCATCTTCCCGCTGACCGGCTATCTGGAAATGGCGGTAGCGGCGGCGAGCCCGCATATCGCCGTGCAAGACGTGGTGCTGCGCGAACCGCTGGTGCTGGCGTCCGAAAAGGAGTGCACGGTCCAGGTGATCCGCCGCGGCGATGACATCGAAATCTTCAGCCGGCAGGAAGGCAACTGGCGGCAGCACGTCTCCGCACGCGCATCGGCGGTGGAAACGCCGACGGCGAGCGAGCACCCACGCGATTTGACGGCCGCGATGCGGCGCACCGAAGATATTCCGGAACTGTACGCCTACATGCGCCGGCGCGGCATGGATTTCGGCCCGGCGTTCCACACCATTCGGGAATTGTGGACCGCACCGGGAGAGGCCATCGCGCAGGTGAAGTCAGCCGGGGCGAATACCTCCGGCAGTGGCTATCGCATTCATCCCGCGCTGCTCGACGGATGTTTCCAGGCCATCATCGGGGCTTTGCCGAAGGGCAACGAAGATCTCTATTTGCCGGTTCGGCTGGAGCGGTTTCAACTCCATCGGGCCGCAGCGGGAGAGCTGTGGGCGCGTGCGGTGCGGCGCTCCGGGACGGCGTCCAACACAACCACGTTCGACATCGGCGTATTCGGGGAGGATGGTCTGGTTGCGGAGGCGCGAGGAATGGAATTCGTACGGGTGGCCGCGTGCCGCCAGGTTCCGATGTTCGGGGTGCGTTGGGAAGAGCAAGCGTGCGGCCCGGCATCGGCGGCGATTGCGGGTGATTGGCTGGTTCTGGCGGATCAGACAGGGTACGGCAAAGAGCTAGGCGCCAAGTTGTCCGCCCGGGGCGCGCGTTGTAGCGAACTCTTCGACCGAGGCCGGTTGGAATCGGCATTGGCGGAAAAACCGTGGGCGGGAATCGTCCACCTTTGGAGTCTCGATGCGCCGCCGGCAGGGACGATGAATGCCGCGGCCCTTACCGCCGCACAGCGGAGTCTTTGCGGGAGCGCCCTCGAACTGGTGCGAACACTGGCCGCGCACACCGGCGCGCGTTCGCCGCGCCTGTGGCTGGTGACCCGCGGATCTCAGGCCATTTCCGACGCGCAAGAAAGCGTGGAAGTGGCCCAGGCGCTGCTTTGGGGGATGGCGAATGCCATCGCCGAAGAGCATCCGGAGTGGCGCACGGTGCGGGTGGATCTGGATCCCGGCGGCGCGCCCGCGGATGCCACATCGGTGTGCGCCGAAATCGCCGCCGGAGGCGATACCGAGCAGGTCGCCTACCGGACGGGCAAACGGCTGGTCAGCCGGATTGTGAGTCACCAGGCGAACCCACAATTGCGGGCGCCGCAGCGCCTGGCGATCGAATCGCGTGGGGTGCTCGAGAATCTGCAGGTGCAGCCTGCCACGCGGCGCATAGTCCCGCAGGGCGGCGTCGAGATCGCAGTGGACGCTGCCGGTCTGAATTTCCGCGATGTGCTGAACGTCCTGGGAATATTCACCGGTCCTTTGGGCAGCGAGTGCGCGGGGCGCATCAGCGCTTTAGGCGGCGGAGTGGAAGGCTGGTCGGTGGGCGATGAAGTGATCGCGTTCACACCGGGAAGCCACGATGGCTACGTGATAGCCGACGCGCGTTTGGTGGCGCGCAAACCGTCCGGCGTGACAGCCGCGCAGGCAGCTACCCTGCCGACAGCTTTTCTGACCGCTCGCTACACGCTCGAACACCTCGCGAAAATCGGCCGCGGCGATCGCGTGCTGATTCATGCCGCGGCCGGCGGAGTCGGCTTGGCGGCCGTCGCGATCGCCCAACGCGCCGGCGCCAAAATCTTTGCGACCGCGGGAAGCGACCGCAAGCGCGAATTCCTGCGCAAACTCGGGGTCCGGCACATTATGGATTCCCGCAGCCTCGATTTCAGCCGCGAGATCCTGCAATTGGCCGGCGGCCAGGGAGTCGATATCGTTCTGAATGCGCTGGCGGGGGATTTCATCGCGGCGAGCTTCGCCGCGCTCGCGCCCGGCGGGCGGTTCCTCGAGATCGGTAAGAGAGACATCTGGACCGCGGAGCGAGTGGCGCAACTCGGCAGGAATATCCAATACCATATCGTCGACCTGGGGCGGACGGCGATTGAAGATCCGGAATTCCTCGGCGATCTTCTGCGCGACACCGTGGCGGCGGTAGAGCGCGGAGAGCTTCAGCCGCTTCCCGCGGCCCTGTTCGGCTTCACCGACGCGGTGGCCGCGTATCGCTATATGGCACATGCCCACCACACCGGCAAAATTGTGTTGTGCCAGAGCAGTTGCGCGGCTGAGATCGTACCGGCCGCCACTTATCTCGCCACCGGCGGTTTCGGCGGCATCGGATGCCAACTGCTTCGCTGGCTGGTGAAGCGCGGCGCGCGCCATGTCGTGCTGGTGGGCCGCCACGAACCGCAGTCCGACGCGCGCGAGGCAATAGCGTGGGCGGAAGCGCAAGGCGCGCGTGTTGTGGTGCGGCTGGCGGATGTGGCCAACGCTGACGCGATGGTCGGGCTGTTCCGTGAAATCGCATCCGGCATGCCCCCATTGCGCGGCGTTTTGCATGCGGCCGGCGTGTTGGACGATGGCGTCCTCACGGAGCAGAATTGGGATCGCTTCGCGCGCGTACTGGCGCCGAAAACGGTGGGTTCGTGGCTATTGCACGAGCTGACCGCTTCCTCGCCGCTCGATTTCTTCATTATGTTTTCCTCCATTGCGGCGATCCTCGGCGCACCCGGGCAGGCGAACTATGCGGCTGCCAACGCCTTCGAGGATGCCCTGGCGCACGAACGGCGCCGCCGCGGCTTGCCGGCCCTTAGCGTCAACTGGGGCGCCTGGGCGGAAGGGATGGCGGTGCGCGATGGCCTCCAGGAGCGGCGCCGGAAACTGGGCGTCGAAGCCATGTCCGCGGAGGAGGCGCTCAAGACGCTCGATTACGTGATGCTGGAGAAGCCCGCGCAGATCGGCATCGGGCTGATACGGTGGAACAAGATTGTCGCCCGTTCGCGGGACGAAGCCAGCGGCCGGATGGCAGGGCTCACGGGCGCGGAGGATGCGTCGCAGCGCAAATGCGCCGGCGGCGCGCCCCTTCTGGAGCATCTGGGGGCTGCGCCCGAATCGGGTCGGGCGGCGATCCTCATGGAGCGCATTCACAATATCGCCACGCGCGTGCTGGGTTCTCCAGCCGGAAAAAAGATCGATGTGCTGCAGCCCTTGCAGGAACTGGGCCTCGATTCCCTGATGGCGCTGGAATTTCGCAATCTGCTGTCAGCCGAGGTGGGGCAGAATCTGCCTTCCACGCTGATGTTCAATTACCCGGCGCTGGCAGACGTCGCCGCTTACGTCACCGGACTGCTGCCGGGCGCCGGCGATCCCGCCAGTTCCGCTCCGGCGCCGCCCGCCGCTCCTCGCGATGCGCTCGAACTCATCGAAGATCTTTCCGAGGAAGAAGTAGATCGTTTACTCGCGAGCAAATGGGGAACCGCCAATGGATGATTTCCGGACGCGTATTGAGAAGCTTTCGCCCAAACGGCTGGCTTTGCTGGCGATGGAGCTGCAGTCGCGCATCGACGATCTGGAACGTCAGCGTAGCGAGCCGATCGCGATTATCGGCATGGCGTGCCGCGTCCCCGGCGCGGATGCCGGGTTGGATGGATTCTGGCGTCTGCTCGCAGAGGGCCGCGATGCCATCACCGAAATTCCGCCGGAGCGGTGGGACCGCGACGCGTACTACGATCCCGATCCCGATACGCCGGGGCGCACGTCCACCAAGTGGGGCGGATTCCTCGCCGATATCGCGGGCTTTGACGCTCCGTTCTTCGGCATCTCGCGGCGCGAAGCGGTCAGCATGGATCCGCAGCAGCGCATGCTGCTCGAGACCGCGTGGGAGGCGCTGGAACACGCGGGCTATAGTCCGCGCAAGGCGGCCGGTGGTTCGGTGGGCGTATTCACGGGCATCACCACCACCGATTACCACACCCTGATGCTGGAGCGCGGGGAAGACAGCATCAGCGTGCACACCGCGACCGGCTCCGGAAACTGCATCGCGGCGGGCCGCATCTCTTACACCCTGGCGCTGCGAGGTCCCAATCTCACCGTCGACACAGCTTGCTCGTCCTCGTTAGTGGCGGTTCATCTCGCCTGCCAGAGCTTGCGCGCCGATGAGTGTCAGTTGGCGTTAGCCGCGGGCGTGAACGCGCTACTGGGACCGGAGCTTTTCATTGCGCTTTCGAAAGCGCACGCCCTCGCTCCCGATGGCCGATCGAAAGCTTTCGACGCGCGCGCCGATGGTTTCGCGCGCGCGGAGGGCTGCGGCGCGGTGGTACTCAAGCGCCTTTCGCGGGCGGTGGCGGATGGCGATCATATTCTGGCGGTGATCCGCGGGTCGGCGATCAATCAGGACGGTCGCAGCAGCGGCATGACAGCGCCCAACGGCGCCGCGCAGGAGGCGGTCATCCGGCAGGCCCTGATCAACGCCGGAATCGCCGGCGCGGACGTCGATTACGTGGAGGCTCACGGCACCGGCACGGCGCTGGGGGATCCCATCGAAGCGCACGCCCTGGCTGCGGTTCTGGGCCCCCACCGCACACCGGACCGGCCGCTCCGCTTGGGATCGGTGAAAACGAATCTGGGGCATCTGGAAGCGGCGGCTGGACTGGTGGGGCTGATCAAGGTCGTACTGGCAATGCAGCACGGGACCATCCCGCAGCAGCTGCATTTTCAATCCCTCAATCCGCACATCGATTTCAAGGGAATGCCCATCGAAATCGCGACGCGGCCCGTCGATTGGCGCGCGGCTCAGAAACGCCGCATTGCCGGGCTGAATTCTTTCGGCCTAAGCGGCACCAACGCCCATCTCATCGTGGAGGAGGCGCCGGCGCGCGAAAAGCGGACCCCTGCGGTGGAGCGCCCGCTCCATCTGTTGACGCTCTCCGCGCGCACGGAGACGGCGTTGAAGACGCTCACCGGGCACTTCGCCGAACAATTGGGGCACACCGAAGACGCACTGGGCGACATCTGCTACACCGCGGGCGTCGGCCGCACTTCGTTCGAATACCGCGCGGCTTACGTCGCGGGCGACCGTGAAGGCATGCGGGCAACGCTGACGGGCGCTCCCGTCGCCGCGGGTTTGGTGGGAACCGCGCCCCAGGTGGTCTTCCTGTTCCCGGGACAGGGCGCACAATACAGCGGCATGGCCCGGCAATTGTACGAAACCCAGCCGGCTTTCCGCGAATCCCTGGACGAATGCGCCCGGCTGCTGGAAGGGCATCTGGAAATTCCGCTATTCGATGTATTGTGGGGCGACCCGCCGCAGCGCATCGATCAGACGGCATACACCCAACCTGCGCTGTTCGCGGTGGAATATGCGCTCGCTCGTCTGTGGATGAGTTGGGGAGTGGAACCAGCGGCGGTGCTGGGGCACAGCATCGGGGAATATGTGGCGGCATGCGTGGCGGGCGTGTTTTCACTCGCCGACGGCCTCAAGCTCATCGCCGCGCGCGCCCGCCTGATGCAGAGCGTGTCGGGAGACGGCGGCATGGCGGCCGTCATGGCGGAAGAGGCCAGGGTGCGTCGGGCACTGGCCGGCTTCGACGACAGGCTCGTCGTCGCGGCGCTGAATGCGCCCGGCAATACCGTAATCGCCGGCTACCGGCCGGAGTTGGACCGCGTGCTGGAGTCTCTCGAAAAGGATGGAATCCCGGTGCAGCGGCTGGCGGTCTCGCACGCGTTTCATTCGCCGCAGATGCGCGAGATGGAAGCGGCGTTCGAACAAGCGGCGGCGTCCATCGAATGCCGCACGCCGCGCTGCCGGCTGATTTCCAGCGTGACGGGGCGCGAAGTGGCCGACGACATGCGGCAGCCGGCATATTGGCGCCGCCAGGTGAGCCAACCGGTGCGCTTCAGCGACGCCATGCGGACGCTGGGACAGTCCGGTTACCGCGTCTTCCTGGAGGTGGGACCGGGCACGACCTTGTCGGCGCTGGGACGCCAGTCGCTCGACGACAGCGGCGCGGTTTGGCTGCCTTCCATGCGGAGATCGCGCGGCGAATGGCAGCAGATGCTCGAGAGCCTCGCTCACCTCTATGTCCGCGGGGTCGGTATCGACTGGGCTGCTTTCGATAAGCCATACGCACGCGTGCGCGTGCCTCTGCCCACCTACCCATTCGAGCACGAGGAGTATTGGTTCGAAGATCGCAGCGGCGCGAAACGGGCGCCCGGCGAGAAGGCCCGCAAAGAAGAGGACATCAAGGACTGGTTCTACACGCTGTCCTGGGAGGAGAAGGCGCCAAAATCCGCTCCCTCCCGCGCGGTGCGGTGGCTGGTGGTAACGTCCGGCGGCGGAGTGGCGGCGGAACTGGGCGGCAAGCTTCCGGCTGGTTCGAACGTAGTTGTGGCCACGCAGGAATCTCTCGCCGCGCATTTGCAAAACGGCGAATTCGACGCGGTTCTGCACATCGCTTCGGGGGACGCACAGTCGCCCGATTTGGACGATGCGGGGCTGGCCGCGGCAAGGTCCACGCTCGCCGATGCCATCGCGACGGCGCAGGCACTGGCCGCCTCGCGGAGCCGCGCGCGTCTCTGGCTGGTGACGCGCGGCGGTCAATCGGTCTCGCGGGACTCGAGCGGTTTGGACTTGCGGCAGGCGCCGCTGTGGGGACTGGGACGGACATTTGCCATCGAGCATCCCGACGTGTGGGGCGGTCTGATCGATCTCCACCCCGCGATGCCGGCCGGAGAAATGGCTGCTGCACTCCTCACTGCGATTGCAGGCAGCGACGGCGAAAATCAGGTGGCTTTCCGCCGCGGCCACCGTTACGTGGCGCGGCTTTTGCGGTCGCAGGCTCCGGCATCCGCCAGCCCCGCGCTCGCTTCCGATAAGACTTATCTGGTTACCGGCGGCGCGGGCGGCCTCGGCCTGAAGGTGGCATGCTGGATGGCGGACCACGGTGCACGCCACCTGCTGCTGATGGGCCGGCGCGCTCCATCCGAAGAGGCCGCTTGTGAACTGGCCGCGCTCCGCGACCGCGGCGTGCGGGTGGAATTCCGCTCCGCGGATGTGGCTGCCAAAGCGCAGCTCGCCGAGGTGTTCCGCGAACTGGGTGCGCAAATGCCCGCGCTCGGCGGTGTGATTCACGCCGCGGGCGTGCTCGAAGACAGTGTAGTCGCCAACGTGACGCCCGATCGCCTGGCAAAAGTGCTGATGCCGAAAGTGGACGGCGCGTGGAACCTGCACCAGCTCACAGCGGGGATGCCGCTGGACTTCTTCGTAATGTTCTCGTCGTTCGCGTCCGTGACGGGTTCGCCCGGACAAGCGGCCTACGCGGCCGCGAACACGTTCATGGATCAACTGGCGCATTACAGAACCGCCAAAGGACTGCCGGCGATCAGCGTGAATTGGGCCGGATGGGCGGGCGCGGGGATGGCGGCCAGAGTGGATGCGGAAGTACGCCACCGCACGGGTCCGTTCCATTTAATGCCTGCCGCGGAAGCGCTGGCGGCGTTCGGTCGGCTGCTGGCGAACGCGGGTCCGCAGATTGCGGTCGCCGCGATCGATTGGGGAGAGTTCTCCGCGTCGCCCGAGGGGCGCAACGCCCCGCCGCTTTTCCGGTCTATTTTGCAGCCGGCTGCCCGGCCGCAGTCGGCCGGCAGTGATTTGCGCACGCTGCCGCCGGAAGGCCTGCGACCGGCGCTGATTTCGTATCTCAAGGGGGCGCTCGCGCCCATTCTGGGAATCGAGCAGACAGCGATTACTCCGGGACGCGCGATTATCGATTACGGCCTGGATTCCCTGATGGCTCTCGAGCTTCGCAATCGAATTCGCGGCGACCTGGAAATTACGGTATCGACGGCGCGGCTGTTGCAGGGCCCGAGCATGGAATCGCTCGCCGATGAGATCGCGGTCGAGCTTTCGAAGAGCCGGGAAGCCAGCGCGGAAAGCACGTCCACCGCGGCGGCGGTCGAATATCCTCTGTCGTTCGGGCAGCATACACAGTGGTTCGGGCATAAACTGATTCCCGGTTCTTCCACCTTCAATGTTGGATTTACGGCCAGCGTCTCGCCCTGTTTGGAGTGGAACGAATTCGAGCGCGCGGTAACCAGATTGGTGGAACGGCATCCCGCCCTCCATACCACTATTATCGAGACGGAACTTGGGAGTCCGGTACAAAGAGTGGTTGCATTGTCTACGCCGGACCTGGCGCTTTTCGACGCGCCGGAAGGACCTGAGCAGAAGCTGGAGGAGCTGGTCCTGGAGGAATTTAACCACAGTTTCTCCAGCGATCGCCCGATGATGCGCATACGTGTTTTCCGCGCCCAACAGAGGGACGTGATCCTGTTCGCCGTCGATCACCTAATCGTCGACGCCTCTTCTTTGCTGATCTGTTTCGAGGATCTCAAGGAGCTCTACGCGGCCGAATGCTCGAGCACGGTACCGGCGCTCAAGGCGCTAAGCGCGGATTACGGTGATTTCGTCAAATGGGAGGCAAGCCTTGCCGAGGGCCGCGAATCCGAGCGCCTGTGGAATTACTGGAAACAAAAGCTCCGCGGCGATCTACCGGTTCTCAGCCTGCCATCCTCCCGGCCTCGCCCGGAGGTGCTGTTGCCCAAAGGAGAGAGCGTCCCGTTGCCATTTGGAGCGGACCTGTCGGCGGACGTGCATCAGATGGCGCGGGAACAGCGAACCACATCGTATTGCGTGCTTCTGGCCGCCTATTTCGTCCTACTGAAGATGTACTGCCGGCAGGACGACGTCGTCGTGGGCACGTCGGTATCGCAGCGGGAGGATTCCCGATGGTCGAACGTCGTGGGCTTCTTTGTAAACGTGCTGCCTTTGCGCGCTGACCTTTCGGGCGATCCGACGTTTACCAGGCACCTGTCTAATGTCCGCGAAACCGTGTTGGGCGGGCTGGCGCATCATGAGTTGCCATTCCCGGTTATGGTCAGCCGCCTTACTCTGCCCAGAACGCTGAAACATAGTCCGGTCTACCAGGCTTTCCTGAATTTCCTGCAAGATCGCAACGGCGAGTTTGGAGGTTTGGTGACACCGGGCGGAGATACCAGAATCCCGTTCGGCGCCTCCACGCTGAGCCCTTTCATGGTGATCCCCCAGGAGGACGGCCGATCGGAAATGGCCCTCCACATCGGACAGAACGAGGACCAGCTAGTGGGGAATTTGAATTACAATGCCCTCATTGTCGCTCGCGCGGATGCGGAAGCGATGGCCGAAAGCTATCGCACCATCCTGGCGGCAGTGGTGCGGCAACCAGACCAGCAGATCAGCCAGTTAATCGCTCAAATCAGCCAGGATGGGGTACGCGAGGAGATTTTTCTGTAGATTCTGCGAGGCATCTTTCACCCCCCGCCTCCGGCGCACGGCTCTCGTCGCTGGGCACAAATTCGCCGCGGCTACGTTCGCCCTTACAATTGCTTTTCGATGGCATCGCTGGCGTTGCGCACGCCATCTTAGTGTGAGAGCCTGACGGCGATTTCTGCCGCACGCTGATCATAAGATGGATCCGACCGGATGCAATCCACTCCGAGGTGACGCGGGCAGACGTACATTCATTCTCGCATTAACCCGCGCCATGCCCAAGCGGCGGAAGTATTCGGCGTTGCCAAACATATCGTAAGCGTACGGGACAACCAACAACGGACGACCGGTGGCCAGAGCTAGCGAACCGGGCGCCGATACCTCCCTGGTGGACCATCCTTGGATATCGTAAAGACCGATATGAATGAGAACATGGAGTTTGCGCACACTCCGTTCAGTCCTCCTTCTGGCACTCGCCACATTTCACGTGTTGGCGGCCGAAGCTGACGGTCGCCGATCGGCTCCTCTGGACCTGTCTGTACGAAGTCTGGAGCGAATGGCGATCCGCCTTGATCGCAGTCAAACCAGAGACCGTCATTGCTTGGCGCCGCAAGGGCTTCCGCCGGTTCTGGACATGGAAAGTTGGTTATGGCCAACCCAGTCGACCAACCGTCTCCAAAGAGGTGCGAGACCTGATTCGCAAAATGAGTCGCGAGAATTCGCTCTGGGGATCATCTCGCATCTACGGTGAATTGTTCAAACTCGGCATCGACATACGCGCCCAGCGTCGGTAAGTACCTGGTCCGTAGCAGAAGACAGCCCTCCCAAACCTGGCTGACCTTCCTTGAGAATCACGCCAAGACCATCGTGTCGATCGACTTCTTCACCGTGCCAACGATTCGGTTTCAGGTTCTGTATGTTCCTGGTTCTAGCTCACGACCGGCGCCGCATTGTCTATTTCAATGTCACTGCCCATCCCACGGCCGAGTAGACCGCGCAGTAAACTGCGAGAGACCTTCCCCTTTGACCAGGCTGGCGGTACCTGCTTCGCGACCGCGACGGCATCTTCGGCGCGGAATTTCGGACCGACGCGTGGGGTGCTCTCGGCTCCGCGTGCGCCGTGGCAACGAGCCTATGTGGACGGATGATTGGCGGGTCCGGCGTAAGTGCCTGGATCATGTTATGGCCTTCGGCGAGGATCCCTGTACCAGCACGTCAAGTCGTTCCTGGCGTATTGTTATATCACGAATCCAGGACTCACCGCTCACTAGAGACTAGAGTTGCCCAATACGAGATGATCCTGAAACAGAACTTGATTCCAATGCAAGATGATCCTGAAAATGGGAGAAACAGGGTAGGCAAGCCGCTGGGGAATGCACATCAGAACGCGGAATGCCGAGAGTCTGACAAATTCACAAATCAACGAGTTTTTGAAAGCCAGCGCGGGGATCGAGTTCAGCGCGCAAAGCCGCGCGGAAGTGTACATCTGGGGTCGAAGAAATGCTTGTCGACCAGGAATATCACCAGCAACGGAGGAAGCAGCGGAGCGCGATCCGCACCTACTTGAGCAAGGTCGCCGGGTTGAGCCTGGCGCAGATCACGCGGCTGATTCGGACGCATGCCCGGACCGGGAAAGTGGAGGCGAAGGTCTATCGGCGGCAGCGGTTCGCCGCCAAATACACGCCCGCCGACACTGCGCTGCTGGCGCAAGTGGACCGCGCACACGAGCGGTTGGGGGGGCGGCTACGCAACGCATCTTGAAGCGCGAGTATGCCGAGTTCGGCAATCGGAAATTCACGCGGTTGGCGGAGATCTCGGTGGCGCATCTGTACAACTTGCGCAACGGCGCGGCGTACCGT
>Ga0182024_10006320_pt1 | contig 26084 bp, 25 predicted proteins | sample P32metaG_FD_120480 | JGI IMG/M metagenome (GOLD analysis project Ga0182024, IMG submission 120480) | Permafrost microbial communities from Stordalen Mire, Sweden - P3-2 metaG (Illumina Assembly) | ecosystem: Environmental > Terrestrial > Soil > Wetlands > Permafrost | place: Sweden: Stordalen... | reverse complement strand
CCGCATGGCGAGCCCGGGGGACAGCCAGTAGGGCGGCAGGTACCCGGCCAGGTTGGACAACGGCAGTACCTCAGGCTTGAGCTGGATCCCGAGCACGCCGGCCAGGAAGGAACGGCGCTGGCCCGAGCCGGTGGCCCCGGCGCACCCCGTGCTGGCGGGAATCCCGGCTCCCTGGCCTGGTCTGCTCGGGTACAACCGGGTGACCGCCCGTCCCGGGGCGGACGTGCTGGTGCGGTGCGCTGGCGATCCACTGGTGGCGTGCTGGGAGTACCGGGCCGGGCGGAGCGCCGTCTTCACCTCGGACTGCGCTCCGCACTGGGCGCCCCCGGAGTTCCTCGCGTGGCCTGGGTACCGGTCGCTCTGGCCGAACCTGCTCCGCTGGCTGGGCTCAGGCGCGGGCGGCCGCGGGGAGGGGCCGGCCGGCCGGGGGTGACGTCCGGGCCGGGGACCGGGCGGCGGTCAGGAACGTGGCCGAGACGGCGGCGACCAGGACGGCCGCGGCCGCCAGGACCGTGGTCGGGGACAGCTGCAGGAGACCTGCGCCCGCCGCGGCCCCGGCCAGCATGACCGCGACCGAGCCCAGCCGCCGGTGCGGCCTGGCGCCCGGACCGCCGGCCAGCACGCTGTCGGCGGACAGCCCGGTGAGGGTCAGCGTGAGCACGGTGGTGGTCAGGTCGGGCGCGCCGAGGTGGCGGACGGTGGCGTTCTGGACGCCGAGGGCCGCGGCCAGGATGGCGATGGTGGCGAACCGGCCGTCCCCGGCGTACGGGAGCCGGCCCGCGCCGGCCAGCGCCGCGACGGCGCCGATGATCAGCGCTTCGGCCGCGAACGCGCTGGTCAGCCAGGCGCGCAGGTGCCGGGCCGCCAGGTGGTGGGCGGCCCGGCCGCCCGCGAGCGCGCCGAGCACGAACCCGGCGATGGCGATGACGGAGGCCGCGGCGGACAGGCCGGAGCGGGGGTCGGCGGAGAAGCCCAGGAACACGACGTTGCCGGTCATGTTGGCCACGAACACGTGGCCCAGCCGCAGGTAGCTGACCGCGTCCACGAGGCCGGTCACGAAGGTCAGGGTCAGCAGCGCGGCCACGGTCTGGCGGCGGCCGAGCGGGGAGGGGATGGCCATGGTTCTCGTCCTTCCGGGATAGGGGGTTGGCCGGGTCAGCTGACTGCCCCGAGTCCGGCGCTGATGCTGGCGATGATCACGCCGCCGAGCGCGATGGAGACGAACGAGCGCAGGAAGCCGGTGGCGAAGAAGCGCCAGCGGATCCAGGCCAGGGTGAGCAGCTCGAAGGCGATCATCGCGAGCGCCACGATGAGCGCGGCCCGGTACTGGGGGATGAGGAACGGCAGGGTGTGCAGGACGCCGCCGAGGAACGTGCCGGCCCCGGTGATGGCGCCGCGCAGGTACGGGTTGCCGCGCCCGGTCAGGTCACCGGTGTCGGAGAGCCCCTCGGAGAAGGCCATGCTCACCCCGGCGCCGATGGCGGTGGCCAGCCCGGCGAAGAAGGCGTAGATCGGCCGGTGAGTGGCGAACGCGACGGCGAAGACCGGGGCCAGCGTGGACAGGGAGCCGTCGATCAGGCCCGTCATCGCGGGCTGCGCCCGCTGGAGCAGGAAGGACCGGTCGTCGTGGCTGGCGGGCGGACGGGCCAGCGCGAGGATGCTCACGGTGCTCTCTCCTAACGATCCAAAACGAAACTTATCGTTTCGTATCTTGGTGAACCGGGCTGGGGCCCGGGCTATTCCCGGGAATACGGGCCCCGGCGTTCAAGGTTACCGAAACTGATAGTATCGTTTTGGTATTGAGGTCCGCGACCGCCCCCGCCTCGGCGAGGCCCGGCCGGGACACGGCCGGCTGGCTGGGCCGGCGATGTGAGGAGACGACGATGAGCACCATCGGATTTGTGGGGCTGGGGTCCATGGGCGCCCCGGTTGCAGGCCGCCTGCTGCAGGGCCACGAGGTGCACGGGCACCGGGACATCGCGGCGCTCTACCAGGTCCTGGGGCAGATGGCCGCGGCGCCGGGCAACGCACTGCCCGGGCGCCATGCCATGCAGGACGCGGCATGAGCGGCGACGTCGCCGCGGGGGCCCCGCAGCGGGGAAGGCCCCGCAGTGAGCGGGCCCGCAAGGCGATCCTCGGGGCCGCCGCGGAACTGCTGCTGGCCCGCGGCCTGTCGGAGGTCAGCATGGACGCGGTCGCCGAACGGGCCGGGGTCAGCAAGGCCACCATCTACCGCTGGTGGCCGACCAAGGAATCGCTGGCCCTGGACGCGCTCTACACCGAGTGGGCCGCGGCTCCCTCGCAGACCCGGGACACCGGGTCGCTGCGCGGTGACCTGCTGTCGATGCTGCGCCCGTGGGCCCGGCTGGCGGGCAGCCGGCCTTACGGCCGGGTAGTCGCCGCCCTGCTCACCGAGGCGCAGACCGACCCGGTGTTCGGGGCCGAGTACCGTCAGCGGTTTCTGGAGCCGCGGCGGGAGCAGGTCCGGGAGATCTTCCGCCGGGCCATCGAGCGCGGCGAGCTTCCCGCGGGCACGAAGGTGGAGGTCGCGCTGGATCTGCTGTACGGGTCCATGTACCACCGCCTGCTGAACGGCCACGCGCCACTCAACGACCGTTTCGTCCGCGACGTCGTCGACACCGTGCTCAACGGGGTCCTGCCCGGACGCAGCGATGCTCACTGACACCGGGTTCCCGCGGGCCGACGCCGAGAACGACTTCCTCCGGGCCAGGCGGCGTGAGGTCGCGGGCCGGTTCGGGTACTGGCTGCGCCGCGAGCCGTGCCGCCGCCAGTTGCTGCCCCTGGACCGGGTCGTCAGCACGCTCGGCCGGCGCGGCGAACGCCGCCTCGGCCTCCAGACGATCCGGCTGGAGACGATCGTCGGCACGCTCGACAGGGGGCGTGATTTCGACCGGCGGTTCCGCCCGGCGTCCAACCGGCTGCGGCCCCGCTGGGTGGCCCTGGCCCTCGCCCAGCGGCGCGGCGAGGCCCTGCCGCCCATCGAGGTGTACCGGGTCGGCGGGTGCCACTTCGTCGAGGACGGCCACCACCGGGTGTCGATCGCCCGGGCGACCCGGCAGCAGACGATCGACGCCTACGTGACCGAGGTGCTCACGGGCACGCCCGCCCCCCGCGACCTCTGCGCCGCGTAGGGAGCCAGCCTGGCCTCAGGCCGGCCCGGCCCCCCCTCAGGTCCGCCCGGCCGCCCTCAGCTCGTCCCCGATGGCGGTGAGCTCGCGGGTCAGGTGAGGGCCATCCACCCCGAACTCCGTGACCGAGCTGCTGGCCGCCCGGACCGCATAGCCCAGCGCCTGGTCCTCGGCCAGCCCGTGGGCCCGCAGGGCGAGATACACGCCGGCCAGGATCTCCCCCGCCCCGGTGTCGTCCACCACCTGCACGGCGGGGATCGCTGACGCGACGTGCGTCATGCCGTCGGCGATATAGTCCGCGCCGCGCGGCCCGTGCTTCAGGATCGTCGGCGCCTTCGGCATCTCGCTGTCGCGGTACAGGCCGTGGTATTCCGCCTCGTTGATGAAGATCAGGTCGGCCAGATCGCACGTTTCCCGCGAGGCGGCGGGCTCGGTCGTGACGAAATGCTCGAAAGTGTCCACCGAGATCGGCGCCCGGAATCCGTGATCCCGAAGGAACTGCAGCCAGGCGAGTTGCTGGTCCGGGGGCATGGTGCCCAGGTGCACATGCCGCGCGCGGAAGTACGGTTCCGGGAATGTGCCGAAGCGGGGGGCGGCCGCCACTCCCAATTCGGACTGGAAGACCCGGTTCTCCTGGCCGAGGCGCCGGATATGGAACCTGGCCGAGGGGCCAGGGAGGACAGCTAGTCCGGCGAGATCGAGGCCAAGACCGCGCAATCCGTGGAGATTAAGATCCTGGCCGATCTGGGCGGCCAGGCCGATACGGCCGGCCAGCAGGGTGGACGCCGCGTACGCCGCCGCGTAGCCGGATCCGCCCAGGGAAGCCCCGGTGCCGCGGGCATTCTCATTCGTGGCCCAGCCGACGTGGCCGACCAGGACCAGGTCGATGGGCGGGATGTCGTCCCGGTGAACGAGACGATGACGATAAGCGTCCGCGCCTGGCATTTCTGAGACTCTTCCGCGCCAGGCTCGCTTGGGTGCTCAACTTAACTCCTTAGTAACCGCCCAGACATTCTGCCGGGAACCCGCTGGACCGTCATTGTCCCTCGCTGCTGGCGCCGGTACCAGCGCCGGAAAGGCCCGGGTTTCGGTGCGCCGGCCCAATTTGGGTCACGATTTCGTGCGCATGGCCGATGGTCACGCGGTCAAGACGGAGAGCCATCGCTTGTTGCTGGTGACGAGGGAACGGGCCGGGCTCCTGGCCCAGATATCATCCAGCCGCTCCTTGAGGCAGTTGCCGCATTCCTCGTAATCGGACTCGCCCGGCCGCAGGACGGTGCCCGCCGGGTCGACGATGAGGCAGCCGGCCGTCTGGGACTCCGTGGAGAACGCGACCGGCACGGGCGCGACCAGGTCAGCAGCCTGCTCAGCGAGGCGCAGGAATTCCTCTTCGGCCAGGTGGTGGCGCTGCTGGCCGATGTTCTGCCAGCCCCGGCTGCTGTACTGGTACAGCCGCCACACGTCGGGCTGCAGGCGCTGGATGAGCTCCGCGAGACCACGCAGGTCACCGGAGTTCACCGCGCTGACCACGGTGCCGATCTTGAGCCGGGTGCCCGGCTGGCGGACGACCAGATCCGCGGCGTTCAGCGCTTCGCCCAGGTCGGCCGTGGGCCCGCGCATGGCCCGGTGGACGTCGGGCGTCGCCCCGTCGATCGACAGCCCCACGACATCGAAAAGCGCGAGGCCGAATCCCTGGTCGACCCGCCTGGCCAGCAGCGAGCCGTTGGTGTTGAGGACGGTGCGTTTCCCGGCGCTGGCGAGCAGGCCGGCGTATTCGTCGACCTTGCGGACCAGGAGCGGCTCACCGCCGCAGAACGTCACGGCCGCGGCCGATGAGTCCTTTAGCTGCGTGAGGATATCGTCGCGCAGCCCGGTCGGGTCCCGGCCGGGCTCCGGCCCGTAACAGAAATCACACGCTAGGTTGCAGCGGCTGGTTATCCACCAGTCCACCGACGGGATCACGGGCGGTAATCCGGGGCGGCATGCCGGGACGCCGCGGCGCCGGCCGGCGAACTGCCAGGGTTCAACGAAGCTCCCTCTTGTGTGGTCCGCCGGGGGCTGCTGTCACGTCAATACCCATTTCCCCAGCTCAACACCGTGAATTAGGGCGCACGGCGACGGCGGCCGCGCGCACCACACGCGCAGCGTAGTAGTCGCTGATCATCCAGCGGGATGTTTCACCCAGATAGGTAAGCCGGATATCGCCGCAATGCGTGAATCGGCCTGGCGCATTACGGGCTTGAGTCACCGGATGCCGTCCTGGTTAAGGTCCGGGCACCCCGGGGCTCGTTTGACGGGCTTATCGATGGCGAGGATGACGTCACCGTCACTAACCGGGAATTCGCCCCGGGCCGGACGGTACTGGCCAGGGACGCCAGCCGCAGGGCATCCAGGGCGTCGTACGTCATCCAGATGGGAAGGTCGCCGTTGTTCCAGCTCCACAGCGACGCGGTGTCGCTGTAGCCGCCCCAGACCCAGGCCACCGCCTCGCTGACGGCCGGGTGGCTGGCGGGCAGGCCGACAGACACGAGCGCCTTGACCACCCAGGCGGCGGTGAAGTGCCGCGTATACAGGGTTTCTGGCCCCGATTCCAGCCGCCGGTCGATGATCTCGCTGACGTTCCCGAGGTCGCGCCCGATCAGCCAGGCCGCCGCCTGATCCAGGGCCTCCCGGACCTGCGGCAGCGGGCGCACGGCCTGCACCTGGGCCAGGGCGCGGACCGCACGCGCGGTGTGGGCGATCGACGGATCCGGTGAGATGAGCAGCGGTTCGACCTTCTCCGGCCACAGCAGCAGGTCACCGTAGGGGCGGCGGGCGGCCAGCAGGTCGTCCACCAGGGAAGCCGTCAGCCCGGAGTCCGGTGCCAGCCGCCGGCTGGCTTCGAGCATGGTGCTGAGGATGTAGGGCCTGGTTCTCTCGAAGTCCTTGATGTTCGCTTCCATCCGGGACACCTGGTCGTCCAGCGGTGCCGTCCCGTCGATCCGCCGCAGGGTTTCCAGGACCGCCGCGGTCACCTCGGGCCGCGGCTCGCGCTGGGTCTGGGCCGAATAGCCCCCGCCCGTCCCGGCCCGCTCCTTGAGCCGGCTGGCCACCGGCAGCAGGTCCGGGGCCAGCGAGCCCTCGATCAGGAGCATGGCCCGCAGGCCGTACGCGGTGGAGGCGGCCGTCGCCCGGCCGCCGAGCTGGCGCAGGTCGTGGGGCCAGCCCAGCGGCTCACCATTCTCGTCCCGGGTGAGGCTGGCCCGCAGCGTCTGGGCGACGTTCCCGAACACCTGGATCAGCGAGGGGATAGAGGAGACCGCGAGCCGGGGTGGCCCCGACCCGCGCTGGGCCCTGGCCGCCTTGGTGCGCAGCTCCCGAACCAGGCCGGAGATCGCGCCGCGCGCGGTCAGGTAGTCGTCGAGGGCCTGAGCCTGCTCGTCGGTCGGGAAATACTGGCCTGCTTCCCACCGGGCCACCTCGGCCGTGTCCAGAGACAGGGTCCGGGCGGCGTTCTCGAGGCTCACCCCGCGCGACCGCAGTGCCTTGCCCAGTTCGGCCCCGAAGACCCGCTTTTCCGCGCCGGCCAGGGCAAGGCCGGCGTCACCGGATGGCCCGGCGCCGCCGCCTGGCCCAGCGCCCGGCCCGGCCCCGCGTCCTGCCTGGGTGGCCTCGCCCGGCTGGCCGACGCCGTCCTGGCCGCCTGTCTCGGTGAGAGCCGTGGCCAGGGCGGCTAGCGCCTCGGTCTCGACCTCGAGCCGCAGAGCCCGGGGCGACGGAGCCCGCCCGGCGGGCCGCACCGCGCGGACCTCGTGCAGCCGGCTCCAGTTGGCCAGCAGCGCCTTGCGCCGGCGTCCCACATCCGGCGCGTAGAGCTCGGGTTTCTCGGGGATCGCGGCCGCGGACAGCTCCAGGCTGAGGCTCACGTCGGCCACGATGCTCAGCGTGGGCTCCAGGGAGCTGGCCGCATCCCGCACCGCCCGGACGATCGCCCGCTCCGGCTTGTCGCCTGCCGCCACGAACGCCCGTACCCGTCCGAGCCCGGTCAGCGGGTCCAGGGTCAGCTCGGTGCCGGAGAGCCGGTCCTCCTGCAGCCCGGCGCGGGTCCGCAGGCTCTTGAGCAGGGACGCGACGCCCGCCGCGACGGGGTCCAGGGGCTCGGACATGTTCCTTCTTAAGAGAGCGGGAACGTCGGTTAAGGCTAGATGATCAGTTTAGCCGACAAGTAGTTACGCAGAGACTTGCCCTGTTGTCAAGGTTGGACAATGTTACGAGACAACTGACGGACAGTTGACGGACTAGGAGACAGTTGTCATGCTGAAGAAGCGACACCCAGGAGGTCCCATGATCAGGGCAGCCAGCCCCGATGCCGCCCGCAGGCGCGGGCGCGGGCCCACCTCCCGCCGGGCACCTCGTGCCCGCCGCACCCCGTTACCCGCCGCACGATCATCCGCGCCGACGCCCGCACACCACCGGGCCATCTCCACGCTCATCACTCCCCACCGGGAGGTCAGGATGAATCGTCTCCGTCCTCGGCTGGCCGGGCTCCTGCTGCTCGCGGCCCTGCCAGCGTCCCTGCTCATCACGGGCTGCCAGACCCCGAGCCACGTCGCTGACATCGTGGTGGTGCTGCCCAGCGCCACCGCCAACGAGCCCGGACCCGTGCTCGCCGCCGCTGACCGCGCCCTGCTCTACCACGCCGGGGCGAGCAGCACCAAGGGCGCCGCCTACGTGATCAACCCCGCGACCGGGCAGCCCACCCGGGTCAGCCTGACCCCGCTGCGGGCCGGCGGCCAGGTCGAGTACGGGCCGCGCCGCGGCTACCTGCTCCGGCAGAACGTGAACCGGGTGCAGCAGGTGCTCCGCACCGAGGCCGCCACCGGGCCGTTCGACCTGCTCCAGCTGATCTCGACCGCGGTACGGGCCACGTCCCATCCCGGCACGCTGCTCATCCTGTCCTCCGGACTGTCCACGGCGGGCGGCTTCAACCTGCGGGACGTGGGCTGGGACGCGAATCCCGCCACCGTGGCCGGGCAGCTGCAGCAGCGCGGCCTGCTGCCGCGGCTGGCCGGCTGGCGGGTGGACTTCTCCGGGCTGGCCGACGTGGCCGGGGCCCAGCCCGTGCTGCCGCTGCCGCTGCGCACCACCCTCGTCGGCTACTGGATGGCGATCTGCCACACCGCCCGGGCCACCGCCTGCGGCGACGACGACACCCTCCGCCCCGATCCGCCGTCCCGCAGCACGGCCCCGGTACCCGTGGTCCCGGTCCCTGCGGTCACGGCGGTGGCCGGGCCCCATCACGCGGCGGGCGTCAGCGTCCCCGCGGACGAGCTCTTCCCGTTCGACAGCGCCCGGCTGCTCGCGGGCGCGGACAGCATCCTGCGCCCGCTCGTCAGCCAGGCCCGGGCCGGGCGCCGGCTGGTGTCCATCTCCGGGTACGCGTCACCAGACGGCGGCTCCGCCGCGTACAACCTGGCCTTGTCCAGATCCCGGGCCCTATCCGTCCGGAACCGGCTGCTCGCTCTCGGCCTGCCGGACGGCCTGGTCGCCCAGGTGACCGGCCTCGGCACGGCCGGCCTGACCCTCCGGGCCTGCTACCGGCACGGCCAGCTCGACGAAGCCGTCTGCGCCACGATGCGCCGGGTCGTCATTCTCCTCAACCCTCAGTCCGCGGCCAAGACCTGACCGCCTGACCCTGGAGGCCAGAAATGACCATTCCCGAGTACCCCGGCCGCCCGGTGGCCGATCCGCGCCTCGATCTCGCCGTCCCACCCCCGAGGAACGGGCGGACGGCGGGCACCAGTTTCCCCGAGGATCCTTTCCCCGGGGAGCCGCTGGACGGCGGGCTCCCCGACGACCTGTCCGCGGACGCCCGTGAGCAGCGCGCCCGGCGCCGGTCCCGGTCGCGGGTCCGGCGCGGCTTCGCCAGGCTGCTGACCGGCCGCCGGCTGTCCCACCGCCGGGCGGTCGCCGCCCTCGTCGCGGAGGACGACCACATCGGTGCGGGCCGGGACCTGGCCCTGCCCACCCACGGCGAGACCGCGATCCAGGCGGTGGGCAAGTCGGGCGCCGACGCCGAGCTGGCCCGGTCCCAGCGCCACCTGGAGCGGGAAGCCCGCGGGGCGGACGCGCTGCGGGCCCGGCAGGCGGAGCTCTACACGAGGGCCGGATACCGGGCCGGGATCCGGGTCCGGCATCCCGACGGAGGGCGGCGCCCGGCCGGCGAGGCCCAGCAGGACGAGGCCGCCGCGCGCAGGCGGATCGAGGACGAGACTGCGCGCGGCTCCCGCAAGCATCACCGGCTGCCCTGGTGGATCGGCCGGATTCCCGTCCTCGTCCTGGTGGTCGACTTCAGCCTGCTGCTGTACTTCTTCTCCGGGATCACCGACGTGAACTGGGGCAGTCCCCTGTCCGCCAGCCTGGTCTTCGCGATCCTGCTCGCAGCCATGGTGACCGTGCTGTCCTACGGATTCCTGGCCTTCGCCGGGCACCGGCTGCGCGGCTACAAGGACCACTCGGGCGCGGTGGCGTTCACCGAACTCGACGCCCTGACCAAGGTGGCCTGCTGGGCCTCCGCCGCCGGGATCGCGGTCCTGGCCACGCTGATGTTCATCCGGATGCGCGCCGAGGTGCTCGACGCTCTGGGCGGCAGTGCCTGGACCACGGCCCTGGTCATCGCGCTGGCCGTCGCCGTCGTCAGTGCCATGGCCAACTTCCTGGTGGTGGCCATCCACGCGCTCGACGGTTCCCACGAGGTTGCCCGGCTCAACGCCCTCTCGGCCGCGGTCAGCGGGCCGCTCGGCCAGGCGCACGAGATGCGGGAGCAGGCCGACGTCATCCCGCACGCCATCGCCGTCCGGCGGCGCCGGGCCCGCCGGGCCGCGATCGCGGCCGTCACCCAGGCGGGCCGCTCCCAGTGCGCCGCCGACCAGGCCATCTCGGCCGCGCGGGCCGCCCACCAGGGAACCGGCCCGCACAGTGGCCTGCCCAGCGATCCCAACCAGCACGAGCACGTCGCCGGGTACCGCGACCCCGAGTCGGTCCCCAGGGCCGACCTGCGGGCTCTGCGCGCCGCGCTCGAGGACATCGACACGGACCTGCCGCACGGTCCGGCCGCAGACCGGGGGTGACGGGGGCCGTCCCCGGCCAGGACCGGTCCGGGTCCTGGCCGGGGACGCTACGGGGCCGGCGCGGCCGCGCCCGGGCGTGCGGGGACGCCCGGCGCGGCCGCGTCTCTAATACCTGGTCCCCCGGGGTCCTACGCGGCCGGGCGGGGCTTCTCCGGCCCGCCCTCCTCGCCCTTCCCCGGGGCGTCAGCCCGGCCCTTCTCCGGGCCGCCCGGCCCGGCAGTGCCGCCGACGGCGCGCTGGCGGATGTCTTCCAGGCTGTCGCGCAGGGCCAGCCAGACCTGGGCCAGGCTGGCGCTGACCGGCAGGTCGCCGGGGATGGTGCCAGGCTCTGTGGCCTGGTTGCCGAGGGCGTCGGCGGCCGCCCGGGCCAGAGCCTGCAGAGCGGGGTCGGTCACCTCGAGCACCAGCCCGCCGCCGGTCACCCGGACGGCCATGTGGCGCCGGCCCCGCTGCTCGGGCTGCTCGTCGCTGGTGCCGGCGACCTCGGCGTGGCGGAGCGCCTCGCGGGCCTCCTCCAGGTTCACGCCCAGCGCGGTCAGGGTCTTGGCCGCGGCGCTGTCCGGGTCCGCGACCGCGGCGAGCAGCAGATGGTGGGAGCCGACCGGCTGGTCCCCGGCCAGCCGGGAGGCTTCCGCCAGCCCGGCATCGGCCGCCGGTGTCGTCGGCATCCCGCCGGCCTCGCCCGGCTCACCTGAGCCGCCGGGCTCGCCGGGGAAGAGGGGCTCGTTGCGGCGTCGCAGCCAGCGGCGGCCCTGCGGAGGCTGGTACCCATGCAGGATGTCGAGTACAGCCTCGCGGACCACCGTGAGGTCGGCGGCGTGCTCAGCCAGGATCTGCGCGGCGACCCCGTCGCCTTCCTGGATCAGCCCGAGGAGGATGTGCTCGGTGCCGATGTAGTTGTGGCTCAACTTGAGGGCTTCGCGGAGCGCGAGTTCGAGGACCTTCTTGGCTCGCGGGGTGAACGGGATCTTCTTCGGGGGCTCCTGGTTCCCCACGCCGACCCGGGCCGTGACTTCCTCCCGCGTGCCGGCCGGCGTGACCCCGAAACGGTCCAGGACTCTGGCGGCCACCCCGTCGCCCTCCCGGAGCAGGCCGAGCAGGATGTGCTCGGTGCCTATGTAGTTGTGGTTCAGCCCACGGGCCTCTTCCTGGGCCAGGACGACGGTGCGGCGGGCTCGGTCAGTGAATCGCTCGAACATGCGGCTACTGTCGCCCCCGGGCTAGACCCTGTCAATACCATGCTAATAGCATGGTTGTCGTTGCGGAGAAATAAGGGAAGCGGCGGGGCGCGGGAGGGAGGCACGGCGAGTGGAATGGGAAGACCGGCTCGACGCCTGGGAGCTCGAACTCGAGCTGGCCGCCCAACTGGAGGGCTCGGACTGGGTGACGCTCGAGCGGGCGGCCGCGGAGACCGGGGCCTCCCGGGCCGTGCTGCGGACCTGGTACCGCTCGGGCCAGATCCCGTCGCGGCTGGTCGACGGCCCGCACGGCCCGCAGCGGCTGGTGCCGCTCGCGATGGTGGCCGGCCGGGCCGAGGCGTCGCCGCGGCTGCGCCGGACCGCGGAGCGCCGGATCGCGGACCAGGCCGAGCTGGAGATCCTGCGGCACCGGATCGACCAGCTGGAACTGCGGCTGGCCGCGTTGGAACAGCGCGGGCGGCCCGGGCCGTGAGAGCGCGGCTTGCGGGTCACGGCGCGCGGTGCAGCACCACCCCGGTGACCGAGTAAGCCGTTAGCCCGGGCGGTGGGTACGGTCGTTGCATGGACGACAGGACGCGGACCGGCAGCGCGGAAACGGCCGCCGATCCAGGATCGGTGGTGGGGCTGCTCGCTGACGCGGGCCGCCTCCCCGCCTGGGCGCCCGCCTTCGCCGACGCGGTGACCAGCGAGGGCGGGTCACGCTGGCGCGCGGTCAAGGATGGCCGCGACTTCGAGCTGCGCACGGCCGTGGACCTGGAGGCGGGCACGGTGGACTACCTCCGCGAGATCGCGGCCGGCCGCGAAGGCGGCGCCTACCTGCGGGTCGTCCCTCGGCCCGGTGGCGGAAGCGTCGTCATCATGACCCTGCCGGTCCCGGCGGGCGCGGACCCGGCTGCGGTCGCGTCGACTCTCGAGAACGAACTGTCCGCCCTCAAGAACCTGGCCGAGAGCGGCTGACGTTCGCTGGCGTGTGCAGCCTCATGGCCGGCCTGAGATTCCAGATCCCCGCAACGAAGACCCATCGCGCGGCTCATGCCAGCCCGGATCTCACCGTGCCGTGAGGAATGTGGTCAGGCCCGCGGCGATCGCCCGGGCTGCCCTGGCCTGCCAGGCGGGGGAAGTAACCAGCCCGGCGTCAGTGGCATTGCGCATGTTGGCGCATTCGACGAAAACCTTCGGGATGGTGGACAAGTTAATGCCGCCCAGATCATTGCGCGGCTGGATCCCATCCACCCCGTCGTACGAGCTGACTGGCTCACCCGTCCCGGCGGCGAACGCCGATCGTAGATCGGATCCCAAGGAGGCAGAGGGGCCGATGATGGCGTTGTTTGTTCCATCAGCAACCGGCTCCAGGATCGCGAATCCCCGCCCGCTCGGCGGACCGCCGTCCGCGTGGATGGAAACGCCTGCGTTGGCGTGGACGCTGTTACCGATGGCGGCCCGCCGCGTAACGCAGGGTCCCACACCGCTATTCGACGTGCGGGTGAGCACGACCGTGGCGCCCTCCGCGCGGAGATCGGCGGTTAGATTGAGCGCGACGTTCCAGTTGAACTGCGCTTCGGTGTAGCCGCTGTCGGTTTGGGTGCCGGTCGTATCGCAGGTCTCGCTTTCCCGGCCATTCCAGATCAGGCGGTTGATGATCGACGGTGCGCTGGCGTTCCCGCCGTTGTGGCCTGGATCCACCAGGACAACCTTGCCGTCCAGGGGGCCGCCCGCCGTGGGGGGAAATCGTCCGGGTCCGCCGCCGCTGGCCACCGGCACGGCCGTGGGCGATGAGCCGTTCCCCCCGTCCGAACGGGAGATGCGGCTGGGCGCGGTCCGGGCCGGGGGCGCCGAGGTGCCGCGCGCCGTGCTGGAGACCGAAGGGGCCGCGGCGGTGCTGCGGGTGGCCGGGTCCGGCGTCCCTGACTGCCTCGTGAACGCGTGAGTCACTTCCGGGCCGGTCCCCGCGCAACCGGCCAGGACGAGGGCAATCGCGGGCGCGGCCCACGCGAGTCTGGACATCAGAACTGGGCGCTCGTGTAGGTCTTCTGGCCGTAACCGGGTGCGATCGGATTCCAGTAATTAAGGAACCCTTCCTTGGCTGCGGTGGCCTGCACCGAGGCGCTCTGGGCAGCTTGGTAGTTGGAGTCCTGAGCCGGGTTTGACGCGCATCCGCCGCCGGAGCTAGCCGAATCTGCCATCCAGCTCTGATAATCCTGGTCGGCATGGACTGAGTTCTGCATGGCTGCGGACAGCTCGCTGATGAGCTGCGCGCCGTGGGGCAAGGAAGAGGGCGACAGCGTCTGCAGCCCACTCAGGATGCGCTGACGTGTATTGATGGCCTGCTGGATAGTGGCCTGCCCGCTCGACGGACTCTCGGAGCAGGTCTGTACGCCATCGATCGCGCCCTGGACGCTCGGCCGTACAGACGCGCTCTGCGTGAGGTATGAGCCCAGTGTGGCCATGACGGTCCCGCCAGAAGACGGGACCGCCGCGGAGGAAGACTGAGCGGTCGTCGCGGACGCCTGGGTCGTCGGCGACGAGCGGGGTGCCGCCGAAGCCGCCAGCGGGTGTGGCTTCGCCCGGCCCGCTTGGCTGGCGCTCGCCGTAGGGCGTCCACTCACGTGCGCGGCCCTGGCCGCGAAGAAGGCCCCGGCTGTGCTTCCCACGAGCACGACGATAGCTGCGCCGGCTATCAGCCAGCGGCGGGACCATCGCGGGGGGTCGGGTGCGGCGGCCTGGCCGCCGCTGCCTGGCGGCTGACTAGCCGACGTGGTGGTCGGTGAGAGCGGCGTGCCAACAGGAGGCGAACGTGAAACTCCCGCTTGCTCGGTGGCGAGGTGCACGGGGGGAGGATTGACATCTGCCCCGCCTGTCGCCGGGTAGGCAGACCCTGCTCCGGGACGCGGCCCATTGGCCCCCGCAGGCCATGCGCTCGCGGCAGGCCGGGACACACTGACTTCGGCGAGCACCTGGCCCGCGGTCGGCCGGTGGCGCGGGTCTTTGTCCAGGCATCGCTCAATCAGCGGCCGGATCTCGTCAGGCAGCGTGCCCGTGTCCGGCTCGCTGTGGACGACCCTGTAGACCAATGCGGCCGTAGATCCGGTCCCGAACGGTCCCTGTCCCGTAGCTGCGAAGGCCAGAACCGCGCCCAGGCTGAAAATGTCGCTCGGCGGACCAACGTCGTGGCCGTCGGCCTGTTCCGGGGACATGAATCCGGGCGAGCCCACCACCATGCCGGTCTGCGTGAGCGCGCTCGCTTCCGCGGACAGGGAGATACCGAAATCGAGCACCCGCGGGCCGTCATCGGCGACGATCACGTTTGACGGTTTCAGATCGCGATGGACCACACCGGCCGCATGGATCGCGCTCAGGCCCTCGGCCAGCCCGGCGGTCAGGGCCAGTACGGAGCCAGCCGACATCGGACCGCCGGTGACGACGGCAGTGGCCAGCGAAGGCCCGGCAACAAACGAAGTCGCCAGCCACGGCACCGGCCCGTCCAGGTCAGCGTCAACCACTGGTGCGGTGAATATGCCGCTCACCCGTCGCGCAGCGGACACTTCCCGCGCGAACCGGGTCCGGAAATCGGGGCTCTCGGCCAGTTCAGCCCGGATCGCCTTGACGGCAACGTGCCGACCGCCCGGTGAACGGCCCAGGTAGACCCGGCCCATCCCGCCGGCGCCGAGCCGCCCCTCCAGCCAGTACGGCCCTATGCGCCGCGGATCCCCGGGTTGCAACTCGTCCAACCCGCCCACCCCCCTGGTGCGAGTTGAGAAACGAAGGTGCCCTGCGCGATCTCCCCTTTATGTCAGTCCGGCTGCCCCAGCGCGGTTCCCCGCTGGCCTGGTCCGATCTGTAACTTAAGGTAACTGAAATATTACTTTGCGTCGAGGGGGGTGCTCAGGACCGAGGTGAGGGCCTGGCGCAGCCAGCGGGCGGCGGACTCGGGGGAGTCGGGCGCGCTCGCGTGACGGGCCGCGACGTACAGGTCCGGCCGGACCACCAGCACCCCGCCGTCGGAGATCTCCCGCAGCTCGGCCCACGTGCCGTACGGGTCCTCGAACGGCTGCCCCGGGCCGACCGACACCGCGACGACGGGCAGGCCCGTCTCGGCCGACAACGCCTCCGCCGCATCCACCCACGCCTGGCCGCCGATTCCGGTCCACACGCTGAACGTCCCGTGCCCGGCCAGATCCAGCGTGGAGACGCGGTGCCCGTCGCGCGTCACCCAGGTGTGCGGCAGCTTCGCGCCCGGCCAGGTCGTCGGCTGGGCGTACAGCTCGGGGTCCCGGGTGAACGCGGGCATCGCCGTGCCGTCCGGGATGACGGCCGACGACGCGTAGCGGTGGTTGTGCTCGACGCCGTGCGCGTCGAACTCGTAGGCCTTGTACGCGATGGCCTCACGCAGGCTCTCCCGGATCTTCTCGCCCTCCGGCCCGGGCGCCTTGCGCAGCGCGAGCTGCCGGTTCAGCTTGTCCACGTTCGTGGTGTCGTCCACGTCGAGCGCGGCGACGATGCGGCCGGTGTCGGCGATGCTCTGGTTGGCCCGCTCCACGATCTGCCGCGCGACCGGGGCCCGCTCGGTGTTGTAGGTCTCCAGCAGGGACGGGCCGGCCAGGCCCTGCAGCACGTGGTGCAGCTTCCAGGCCAGGTTGTAGGAGTCCTGGATCGAGGTGTTGGAGCCGAGCCCGTTGGTCGGCGGGTGCCGGTGCACGGCGTCGCCGACGCAGAAGACCCGGCCCCGGGCCACGGTGGTGGCGAAGTGATGGTTCACCGTCCACGGCAGCCGGGAGGTGACCGTCATCTCGAAATCCTCGGTCCCGACCAGCTGCACGGCCAGTTCGCGGGCGAACTCGTCGGTGATCTCCGGCGGGCCGGCGGCGACCTCGTAGCCCCACATCAGCATCCACTCGTGCCACGGCTTGATCATCCGCAGCACGCCGAGGCCGACCCCCTCCTTCTCGGCGCCCGGCTGGACCATCCAGTACAGGACCGACGGCCGGTAGTCGACGAACCGGCTCAGGTCGGCCTCGAAGATGATGTGCAGCGCGCCGCCGACCGCGCCGGGGCCCTCGAACGGCAGGTCCAGGTCGGCCGCGACCTTGCTGCGGGCGCCGTCCGCGCCCACCAGGTACTTCGAGCGGATCGGGTAGGTCGTGCCGGTGAGCCGGTCGCGGACCTGGGTGGTGACGCCGGAGTCGTCCTGCTCGTGCGACAGGTACTCGGTGTCGAACCGGACCTTGGCCCCGCGGGCCTGCGCCGCCTGCATCATCACCGGCTCGGTGATGGTCTGCGGGGCGTCCAGCATGGTGCACGGGCTCTGCAGCTCGTAGTCGTGGTGGCGGCGGGTGTCGGTGCCCCAGGACGGGATCCGGCCCAGCTCCTCACCGGCCAGGCTGGTGCAGAACGTGGTGTTGCCCATCCACTCCCAGGGCGTGGCCTCGCGCATCAGCCGCTGTTCCAGGCCCATATCCCGCAGCGTCTCCATCGTGCGCTGGTTCGTGATGTGGGCGCGGGGCGTGTCGGACAGGTGCCCGTACCTGGTCACGGCCATGGTCCGGGTGCCGTACGTGGCCAGGAACAGCGCGGCCGCGGCCCCGCCTGGTCCCGAGCCGACCACGAGGACGTCGGTTTCCACTGCAGGTGCGTCGTTGCTCACGGAACGGCTCCCCTTTGATGTCCCGGAAATCGGCTCACCGATGCGGACGGATGTACGCATAGCGGCGCCTGGCAGTACGATGCCCGCGCAAACGTAGCACTGTCAAGGGTGCGCACGCTGGGGCGATACGGAGGCAGGCAGGCATGGCCGGTCGTGGTGAGGGACCCGACTTCGTCGAGTCGCTGGCCCGGGGGCTGGACGTGCTGCAGTGCTTCAGCGCCGAGCGGCCGCGGATGAGCCTGAGCGACGTCGCCGCGGTCTCCGGCCTGGCCCGGCCGACGGCGCGGCGGCTGCTGCTGACCCTGGAGGAGCTGGGCTTCGTGCGCCTGGCCGATGGCCAGTTCTCGCTCACGCCCCGGGTCCTGTCGCTGGGGATGGCCTTCGTCGCCTCGCTCGGCCTGTGGGAGGTCGGCCGCCCGCACCTCGAGCGGCTCGTGGCCCAGACGGGCGAGTCGTCGTCCATGTCCCAGCTGGACGGCTCGGACATCGTCTACGTCGCGCGGGTCGCCGTGCCCAAGCTGATCACCCTGCGGGTCGAGATCGGGACCCGGTTACCCGCGCCCTACACGTCGCAGGGCAAGGTCCTGCTGGCCGCCCTGGTGCCGGACGAGCTGGCCGGCGTGCTGGCCCAGCCGAGCCGCTCCGGGCTGCCGCGCTTCCTGCCCCGCGACCCGGCGGCGTTCGGCGAGGAGCTGTGCACCATCCGGGCCCGCGGGTGGGCCCTGGCCGACGAGGAACTGGCGCCGGGCATCCGGTCGGTCGCCGCGCCGGTCCGGGACGGCACCGGCACGGTCCGGGCGGCCATGAACGTGACCGTGCACGCGGCCGAGACGAGCGTGGAGCGGCTGACCGGGGAGTACCTGCCGCTGCTGCTGCGGACGGCGGGGGACGTGTCGGCGGACTGGGCGCTGTGGCAGTCGCGGCCGTACTCCGAGGTGCCGTCCGGCCAGGACGCGTCCTCAGAGGGCGGACGCTCGTCCGGATAGCGGCCGGTACGTCGCGCGCCGCGGAGTCAGCCCGACGCCGGTTTCAGGGCCCGGCGATGGCCAGCGCCACGCCCAGGATCACGAGCAACGTCCCGGCGGCGACGAAGGCCCGGTTCCCGGCCCGCCCCCAGCGGCCGTAGACGAGGACGTCGTCGGGATCGCGCGGGTCGTACCAGATGAGCACGGGCTCGCCGGGGCGCAGCGACGCTGACTTCGTGGTCCGGGCCCGGGCAGACGACTCGATGACCCGCCCGTCCGGCAGCGTGTACTGGAGCAGGACCCGCGGCGGGGACCCGGAAGACGGCTGGTCCACGGCCGCGGCCCCGGCCCCGGGCTCTTGCCCGGGTTCCGGCCCGGGCCAGGTGACCGGCAAGGCCCAGGTCGCGACCCCGCCGCGGCGCAGCCGGCGGACCCGGTGCATCCCGGCCAGGCCGGCCAGCGCGGCCACGGCGCCCGCGAGCGCCAGCCAGACCCCGAGGATGATCAGCATCTCGCGTCCTGTGAGCCTCTCCCGCCGTGCCGCCCAGCCCAGCCGCGGCCGGGCGCGCCCTAGCACGACGGTAAGCCGCAGCCGGCCGCGATGTCACCAGCCGCGCCCCCCTGGTCCCGTGAGGGGAAACCATTCAGTTCTGCGCCGGTGGCGCCGGGGTCCCTGTCCAGGAGCTGATCTCCATGCCGTCCTCGACGGGGAAGGAGACGCTCACGTACCCGTGGGCCGGGTCCCGGACGTACTCCAGGTACGGGGCCATGCTGGCGAAGCTGCTGTCGTCGGCGGCGACGACCGCGCCGGGGGCGAGCCTGGGTTCCAGCAGGCGCAGCACGGGCAGGCAGAGGTCCTTCCACCCGTCCAGCAGGACGAGACCGATCGGGCCCGGTACGTCGGCCAGGGTCTGCCGGGCATCGCCCGCCAGGATCGTCACCGGCCCGCCGACCCCGGCCTCCTCGAGGTTCGCCCGGGCCGCCGCGATCTTCGCCGCGGCGAGCTCGGTGGTCACGACGCGGCCGCTGCCGTTGTCGGCTACGGCGGCGGCGAGATAGATGGTCGAGATGCCGAACGACGTGCCGAACTCCACGACGGTGTCCGGCCGCCTCGCCCGGACCAGCGTGTAGAGCAGCCGTCCCGCCTCGGGCGAAATCGGCATGTAGACGTCCTGGGCGGCGACCGCCCGTTCCAGGGCCGACGCGGCCGCGTGCGGCCGCCCGGATGGCAGCCGGGGCGCACCGTCGCTGTCCTGGGCAGCGGCCGCGAACATCCGGCTCAGCGTGGCCGTGAGCTGAGGTGATTCGAGGGTATTGGTCATACCCCGAACCATAGACGCAACGTTGCGTCTAGACAAGATAGGCCGGTATCCTGGCCTGCATGACGGCTGGCGCCCCAGGCACCCGGCACCACGGCAACCGGCACGGCCGCAGCGAGGAAGCCCGGCTGGCCGTCCTGGAGGCGGCCGACGACCTGCTGGTCGAGCACGGGTTCGCCGGCGTGACGATCGAGGGCATCGCGGCCCGGGCCGGGGTCGCGAAGCAGACTATCTACCGCTGGTGGGCGTCCAAGACCGACATCCTGTTTGACGCGCTCGCCGTCGACGCGGCGGAGTACTTCAACCCGCCAGACCACGGGGACCTCGGCCGCGACCTGCGTGATCAGCTGGGGCAGCTCGCGACGTTCCTGAGCAGCACCGACGCGGGCGCGGTGTGCCGGGCACTGGCCGGGCAGGCGCAGCATGATCCGGCCGTCGCGGCCCGGTTCGAGTCCGAGTTCGTGGCCCGGCAGCGTGAGCGCGACCGCGTGCCGTTCCTGCGGGCCCGCGACCGCGGCGAGCTCGGCGACGCCGCGGACATCGACCTCGCCATCGACCGGCTGGTCGGGCCCATCTACTACCGGGTGCTCGTGACCAGGCAGAGCGTCGGTCCGGAGTTCACCGGGACCCTGGTGGAGCGATACCTGGCCGGGTCCCGGGACTTCTGACCCGCCCCGGCTGCGGCACGCGGCCGGCCCGCCGTCGCCCGGAACCATTCACAATCGCCGCAACGAACCGTTCGTCCCACTGCCCCGACATGCAGCGCCACCTGCGCATCAAGCAAAGGATCAGCCGTCATGGCCGGTCGCGTGGTTAGAGAGTGGAGGAGCGGCGATGATGGTGACATGGCCCCCGGGGAGTGCCGCGCGTTCCCTGAAGCTCGTGGGCCCGAGGACAGGGGAGGTGTCGCGTGACCATCGGCGAGACGCTGGCGCAGGCCCGTCACCGGGCGGGTCTCAGCGTGGCCCAGGTCAGCGAGCAGACCCGGATCAGGCCACTGATCATCCGGGGTATCGAGGGCGATGACTACTCGCTGTCCGGCGGCGACTTCTACGCCCGGGGGAACATCCGTGACATCGCCGAGGTCGTCGGGGCCGAGGCCCGCCCGCTGATCGACGAGTACGACCGCCTCTACCGGGCCCAGGAGCCAGTCGCCGCGACCAGCCTCGACGAGCTGCTCGACCGCTCCCGCCCGGACTGGCACCGCCGGCCGGCGTTCATGCTGGTCTTCGGGGTCGCGGCCGTCCTGATCGCGCTGGCCTTCGTCGGGTACCGGATGATGGGCGCCCCGCAGGCCGGCCCGTCCGGGCTCGCCGTGGCCGCGAACAGTACCGACCGCCCCAGCCAGGCCGCGGGCGGGTCCGCGGGCCGCCCGGACGCGGCGCGGAGCGCGCGGGCGACGGCCGGCTCACCGTCGTCCGCCCCGGCGTCACCGCAGGCCCCGGCGCCCTCGCCGTCGGGCACGCCCGCCCCGACGTCCCCCGCGCAGGCCCGGCCGCACGCGATGGCCATGGCGAGCGCGGCCGCGTTCGGCGCGAACGGCGGCATGGGCACCGGCGACGATACGCAGGACGCGCACCTGGCCATCGACGGCATCCGCGGCACCGCGTGGCACACCGACTGGTACACGTCGCCCCGGTTCGGGAACCTGTACCCCGGCACCGGGCTGATCGTGGACATGGGCCGCCCGGTCACGGTCACCGCGGTCCGGGTCACCCTCGGCCCGGCCGCGGGCGCGCACTTCCAGATCCGCGTCGGCAACCAGCCGACCCTGGCGGGCCTGGCCCCGGTCGCGCGTTCGGCCGGTCCCGGAGGGACGGTCCGGCTGACGCTGGCCAGCCCCGCCCAGGGGCGATACGTGCTGGTGTGGTTGACCAAGCTCCCGCCGGACCCCGCCGGAACCTACAAAGCCGAGATCTACGGCATAGCCGTTAAAGGGCAGCCGTGAGTGCGGGCGGCGGGTACGCGCGCGGGAACCGGCCGGGAACTACACGTTCTCGCGGCGTGCGGACCCGCGGATACAGCTGAGCCTGGGGTGGCCCGGCCGCCAGGCGTGGACCGTCAGGTTCGGTGACACGGCTGCCGCCCGGGGGGAGGGACGGACAGGGCGCCCGGGCGTGGTTCGCGCCCACGGGGCGCCGAGGGTCACTGGTGGCACGCCTTCGTGAGGAGCAAGGCAATGAAATCCCAGATCATCGCGGACGCGGACGTCGTCACGTACGTAGTGGTGTGCGATCCGGACGACGAGGCGGTCTCCGTGCTCACGGACTTCGCGCGCGCCGAGGACCTCGAAGCGTCGCAGATCACCGGCATAGGCGGCTTCGAGCGGGCCACACTCGGCTGGTTCGACCGGAGCAGGAAGGAGCACATCCCCATCCCGGTGGACGAGCAGACCGAGGTCCTGTCGCTGATCGGTGACGTGGCCGAGGGACCGGACGGCAGCCCCAGCCTGAACATCCATGTGGTGCTGGGACTGGCCGATGGGACGACCCGCGGTGGGCACCTGATCGCCGGGTACGTGTTCCCGACGCTGGAGCTCACCGTCACGGAGAGCCCGGCGGAGTTGCGGAAGGTCTTCAACTCCGACATCGGGGCGGCGCTCATCGACCTGGACCGGTCCGACACCTAACCCGGGTCGTCGCGCTGGGAGCTCATGCCCGGGACTGATGCCGGGCACTTCGGTGAAACCGGCGGGTCCCGGGCTGCGTCTGATAGCAGCAAATGTCAGACGCCCAGGCCTGGAGGCCCCATGGGGTGGCGAGGATCCAGCCGCCACGCGGCGATAGTGCTCGCTGTCCTGGCCGGCGTGGCGGTCCTGGCGGCGGGCTGCGGGCAGTCACGGCCCGCCGCGGGCGCCAGGGAGCAGATGCTGGTGGGCCGGGTGGAACCGCTCCGCCCCGGCAGCGTGTCCCCGGCTCAGGTCACGGCCGCGGAGGACTCGTTCAGCCTGGCGCTGTTTGGCCGCCTCTGCTCCTCGAAGCCGGGCGCCAACCTGCTGGTGTCGCCGGAATCCGCCGCCGAGGCCCTGGGCATGCTGGACGCGGGGGCCAAGGGGCAGACCGCGGCGGCCCTCGGGCGGCTGCTCCGCCTGCCAGCCTGGAATCCGGGGCTGGTCGCCGCGCTCGCCCGGCACACCGCCGCGCTGGCCAGCCTCCGCCAGCGCGGCCAGCTGGCGGTCAGCAACCACCTGTTCGAGCAATCCGGGGACCGGCCCGCCCAGCGGGTCCTCGACGACCTGCGCACCGCCTACCGCGCCGGGGTGGGGGTGGCCGACTTCGGGGACGAGCCCGCAGCCACGGACCGGATCAACGCGATCGTCGCCCGCGAGACCCACGGCCTGCTCCCGGCCCTCTTCCCGGCGCCGCTGCCCGTCTCGACCCGCGTGGTGCTGACCGACGCGCTCTACCTGAAGGCACCCTGGCAGCACCCGTTCCCGGGGGCCAGCTCCGGGCCTTTCCGTACCGCCGGCGGCCGGGTGGTCCAGGTGCCGCTGATGACCAGCACCGTCCCGGTGGCCAGCTACCGCCGGTCCGGCGGCTGGCAGTCGGCCACCCTGCCGTACACCGGCGGCCGGCTGTCCGCGGTGGCACTGCTGCCGCCCGCGCACGCAGGCGGGTGCGAGGTCCCCACACTGGGCCAGTGGGCAGCCCTGACCGCGGGGAGCCCGACCTGGTCCGCCGCGGTGCAACTGCCCCGGCTGCACCTGAGCCAGACCTGGGACAACCTGCAGGGCCCGCTGGCGGCCATGGGCCTGCCCCTCAACGGCGACTACACCGGCCTCGGCCCGGCCGACAGCCAGATCTCCGAAGTCGTCCAGCAGGACACCATGGATGTCACTCCCGCCGGGACCACCGCCGCCGCGGCGACGGGCGTGGCCGTGGGCACGGCCATGCGCGCCCGGCCCCCGCTGACCCTGCGGTTCACCCGGCCGTTCCTGTTGCTGCTCGAGGACACCGCCACGCACACCCCGCTGTTCCTGGCCCTGATCACCGACCCGTCCCAGTAGTGACCACGGCGGGGGCGGGCACGGCCAGGACCCAGGCCAGGGCGGCCACGCACAGGGGCAGGACGACGGGGATGGCCAGGGCGAGGGGCAGGCCGACCAGGCTGGCGGCCCCGCCGATCACCGCTGGGCCGCCGACCATCCCGAGGTAGCTGACGCCGACGACCCGGGCGAGGCCGTGTCCCGGCCGGGCTGGATCCGCCTGGCCGCCGGCCAGGAAGATCTGCGGGGCCATGCTGGACAGGCCGGCCCCGAGTACGGCAAAACCGGCCACGGCGACCGCGGGCTGGCCGCTGATGAGACCGCCGGCCAGCCCGATCGCGGCCACCAGGCCGCCGCAGCGGACCAGCCGGACCGGGCCGAACCGAGCGGCCAGACGGTCCCCGAACATCCGCCCCGCCGCCATCGCGACCGAGAACGCGGCGAACCCGGCCGCCGCGAATCCCGCCGATGTCCCCAGGTTGTCCTGCAGGTAGACCGCGCTCCAGTCGGCCGCGGCTCCCTCGGCCAGCAGCGCGCACAGCCCGGCGGCGCCCAGGATCAGGATCACCGCGCCGGGCCGGGCGAGCCACCTGGGTGCGGCCGGGGGGCCCACCGTCGGTCGACCCCCAGGGGCCAGCCCAGCCACATCGTCCAGTCCAGCCACATCGTCCAGTCCAGCATCAGCCGCCCGGGTGGCGTCCGGTCCGGCGAGGCCGGTGCCGTCCGCGGCGCTTTCAGTCCCCGCGGCCCCGGGGCCTGCCGCCAGCCAGCGGCCGGCCGCTGTGGCGAAGGCCGCGCTGGGCAGCCCGGCGATCAGGAAGGTGGCCAGCGGGCTGACGCCGGCCCGGGCGAACAGGCCGCCGGCCACCGCGCCGCCGAGGGCGCCGACGCTGTAGCCAGCGTGAAGCGACGACATGACCCGGCGCCCGGACACCTGCTCCACCAGCACGCCGTTCGCGTTCATCCCTACGTTGAGCGCTCCGGCGGCTGCCCCGAAGCCGAACAATGCGGCGGCCAGGGATGGCAGGCTGCCGGCCAGGGCCGGGGTGATGAGCAAGAGGGACATGGCCGTCCCGCCCAGGCAGGTCACCCGCGCGCTGCCCACCCGGTCAACGAGCCGGCCTGCCACCAGCGTGATCAGCAGTACCCCTGCGGGCAGGGCGAGCAGGGCCAGCCCGAGCAGCCCGTCACCGAGGCCCAGCCCCTGCTTGATCGCGGGAATGCGCGTCACCCAGACCGCCAGCACCACGCCGTACAGGACGAAGTACGCCGTTACCGCCACCCGCGCCGTGCGGTCCGATCCGGCCGGCCGGTGCGTCAGTGTGGTGGCCACGATTCAGGAGCATTCAACCCGAAGCGCCCTCCCAGTCAAGGGGCGCGGCGCCCCGGGTGAGATGAAGACCCACGGCGCGGCCGACGAGCTCGGGCCGCTGGAGAACTCGATCACGTCCCGGACTGGGTAGGGCGGCGCCTCGGGTCATCGGATGCCCTCGCCCGGAGGCGCTGCAATAAAACCAGATCCCCTCAGTCGCTTCGGTGGCTGAGTGCGAGGCCCTCGGGTGACCGAGGGCCTTTGCGTTTTCCGGGCTGGCGTTCACCAGTCTGCAGGCTTGGTGATCTTCCGGCCGGCGGTGTCATTGAGCTGGGCCCGGAACTGGCTGGCGGCCAGCGCGCCGCGCCGCAGTTGCTTGAAGAACGTGGCCTGCAGCGCGCGACTGCGCCGACGATGGTGGCAGACGCCGCGCGCCCTCCAGGCGCTCCCGCGTCATCCACCGGCCCAGGCTCATGTCGTGGTGAGCCCACAGGTTGTAAAGACGCCGGACGGAAATATGGCGCTCGTGGGCGGTCTTCCCGGGGCTCAGGTCGCGGTCGGTGAGGTGCTGCCGCACGTAGGTAACGATCCGCGTGTGGAAGGCGTCGTTCAGGGCTCATCCTCGGTCTTGATGACTTCGGCTGTCTTGGGTCCGGAGGCGGGCCATAAACGCGACTACATGTATCAGGTCACCATCGACGTCGCCTCGATCAGGATCTGGCTACGAGACCCCGTCCCGTGATTCAGGGGACACGCCTAGGACACGTCTTATCCGCATTTCACCTCGAACGCGGCGGGGTCCTATGCGCCAGGCGGACACGACACGCGCTTCCCGCCATACTGGGCAGGTGCCGGAGATGGAAATTATCCCGGAAACAGCACCAGCGCCTGCATCAGTAGCACCTCGCTGGCGCTGTTTCCTGACGCCGTGGCGCTCGCCCGCCGACCAGCCCGGCTGGGCCAGGCCGGCGCTGCTCGCCATCGCCGCCGCCGCGGCGCTCGCGTACGGCTGGGGAATGGCCGGCGCCAGCGTCGAGCCGTTCTATGGTGCGGCGGCCCGCAGCATGTCAGAAAGCTGGCACGACTTCATCTTCGGGGCGTTCGATCCAGCCGGGACCGTCACTGTCGACAAGCTGCCTGGCGAGCTCTGGGTGCAGGCCCTGTCGCTGCGGGTCTTCGGCTTTCACATCTGGGCCCTGGTCCTGCCGCAGGTGGTCGAGGGCGTGCTCACCATCCTGGTGCTGTACCGGGCGGTCCGCCGGCTGGCCGGGCCTGCGGCCGGCCTGATCGCCGCGGCGGTGCTCGCCGTCACGCCCATCACCGTGCTGCTGAGCCGCGGCAACGTATCGGACTCGCTGCTGATCCTGCTGCTGGTGCTCGCCGCCGACGCCACGTCCGCCGCGCT
>Ga0182024_10006319_pt1 | contig 26087 bp, 21 predicted proteins | sample P32metaG_FD_120480 | JGI IMG/M metagenome (GOLD analysis project Ga0182024, IMG submission 120480) | Permafrost microbial communities from Stordalen Mire, Sweden - P3-2 metaG (Illumina Assembly) | ecosystem: Environmental > Terrestrial > Soil > Wetlands > Permafrost | place: Sweden: Stordalen... | reverse complement strand
GGGGCGCGGGCATCAAGCCCGCGCCCCCTTTCGCAGAAACTACCACTCCAAGGAAATCTACATGCCCGACACTGCCGTAAAGATCGACGCAAAACTCGTCAAGGAACTCCGCGAAAAATCCGGCGCCCCCATGGGCGACTGCCTCAAGGCCCTGCAGGAAGCAAAAGGCGACATGGAAGACGCCTTCGTCGTCCTCCGCAAGCGTGGCATGGCCTCCGCCGCCAAGAAGGCCAGTCGCACCACCAATGAGGGTGCAGTCGGAACCTACATCCACGCCGGCGGCAAGATCGGCGTCCTCATCGAGCTCAACTGCGAGTCCGACTTCGTAGCCCGCACCGACGACTTCCAGGAGCTCCTCCGCGACATCGCCATGCACATCGCAGCCGTGGACCCCCGCTTCGTCAGCCGCGACGACGTCACCCCAGCCGACCTCGAGCGCGAGAAGGATGTCTACCGCGCCCAGGCTGCCGCCACCGGCAAGCCCCCAGAGATCATCGAAAAGATGCTCACCGGCAAGCTCGCCAAGTTCTACGAAGAGTTCTGCCTCCTCGACCAGCCCTTCATCAAGGAGTCGTCGCAGACCATCGCTGCGCTCATCGCCAGCAAGGTCGCCAAGCTCGGTGAAAACATCAGTGTCCGCCGCTTCGCCCGCTTCAAGGTAGGCGCCCCCGACTGGACGGTAGCCCAGGCCAAGCCAGCCGCCACCGACGAACCCTCAGCCTAACCACGAGCAGGAAGGGCAATGGCTTCAGCCATGCCGCCAAGACCTATTGAAAAAGTATCGAGCCCGGACACCCGTCCGGGCTTTTATTTTTTACAATCAGTTGGACATGAGACAAACGTTTGTCTAAAATGATCGCCGTCGAGAGATAGCCGAACGCTGTAAGCACTCATCAGATTGATCGACCAGGAGACTCAATGAACTCGAAAATCGTACGCTCCATTTTATTCTCCCTTTCCGCCTTGATTCCTCTGTCAGCGTACGCTCAGAAAGATGTCTCTCTCTGGCTGACGAACCCAGATCGATCGGCACTGTTTCAACTACAGACGCCTCCGATACCCTTCACCCATACTCCTGCAACGAATCAAATCATCGACGTTGATAGCAAGAAGACCTATCAGACGATGGACGGCTTCGGATTTGCCCTCACTGGCGGCAGCGCACAGTTGATCATGCATATGGATCCCGCAAAACGGGCCGCTCTCCTTCACGAGCTATTCGCTGACGATGGCAACAACATCGGCGTCAGCTATCTGCGTCTCAGCATCGGCTCCTCCGACATGAACGACCGCGTCTTCTCCTACGACGACCTGCCAGAGGGCCAGACCGATACCCGCATGGCAAAGTTCAGCCTCGACCCCGACAAGGCCGATGTCATTCCTGTGCTCAAGCAGATCCTCGCGATCGATCCACGAATCAAAATTCTCGCCTCGCCCTGGTCCGCTCCCCTCTGGATGAAGACGACCGGTGCCGCGCGTGGTGGCGTGCTCAAGCCGGAATACTTCAGCGCCTACGCCACCTACTTCGTGAAATACATTCAGGCAATGAAGGCCCAGGGCATCTCCATCGACGCCCTCACCATCCAGAACGAGCCCTTGAACGAAAAGAATACGCCGAGCATGCTGATGCTCGAATCAGAGCAGGATGAGTTCATCAAAAACGACCTTGGACCCGCCTTCAAAAAAGCCGGCATCAAAACCAAAATCGTCTTATACGACCACAATCTCGACCACCCGTTGTATCCACTCTCCATCTTGAGAGACCCCGAGGCAAACAAATATATCGATGGCACCGGCTTCCATCTCTACGGCGGCACGGTCGATGCGATGACCGAAGTCCACAATGCATTCCCGTCAAAGAACCTATACTTCACCGAGCAGTCCGTGACCGATCAAAGCGGCAGCGCAACGATGAACCTCAGCAAACCCGTGGCCAGTGTGATGATTGGCGTCAGCCGCAACTGGAGCAAAAACATACTCCTCTGGAACCTCGCCGCCGACCCGAACAATGGGCCTCACACCAACGACGGAGGGTGCACTGGTTGCGTGGGCGCGATCACGATTGACGGCGATAAGGTAACTCGCGACCTTGCGTACTACACCATGGCTCACGTCTCGAAGTTCGTTCGGCCGGGATCCATCCGCATCGGCTCCAACGATCTGGACCCGCTCCCGAACGTCGCCTTCAAGACACCCGACGGCAGGGAAGTGCTCATCGTCTCCAACATCAGCGACTCAGTCCAGAAGTTCGACGTTCGCAGCGGAGCCAGGATCTTCACCACATCCCTGAACGCAGGATCAGTCGGAACCTACATCTGGTAAACAAATCCAGCCCAGACACGCGCTCTAGTCGAGACAACACCAGATCAGCTTGCCAGAGTCTTTCCTGTCAAGCCCCAAACCAGCGCATTCCCGCGCCAGGCAACAACAATCGCCTGTCCCATCAGTTCCACCCAGCCCGCTATACTTGAAAGAGAGAGATAAAAAAGCCCCGGCCAACCAGTCGGGGCTCTTCTCATTGCAGGCACCCTAAGCTATTGATAAAAAGTATTTTAGCTATAACCTGTTTAGAATGAATATTTTGCAGACACACCCTGCGCATAACAGCATGAAACAAAACAACTTCCGTACAAAAATACCCCTCATGGGGGGAGGGGGGTACCTCAATGCAATTCACCACCGGCTTCGACACAAAGTCCAAGCCGAACTCGCAACCTCTCACAAACAGAAGCCTTGCCTCTCCATGCGATACTGAGTTCTGACATGTACAAAAGAATCCTCCTCAAGATCTCCGGCGAAGCCCTGGCCGCAGGCAAAGGCTTCGGCATCGACGCCATCTTCATCCACAAGATCGCCGCCGAAATCGCCGCCGTTCACGCTCTCGGCTGCCAGATCGGCATTGTCGTCGGAGGAGGCAACTTCTTCCGCGGCGTCGCCCAGCAGGCCATCGACATGGACCGCGTCGCCGCCGACCACATGGGCATGCTCTCCACCGTCATCAACGCGATCGCCTTGCAGGACGCCATAGAGAAGCTAGGCCTCTTCTGCCGCGTCATGTCCGCCATCGAGATGCACCAGGTAGCCGAGCCTTACATCCGCCGCCGCGCCATGCGCCACCTCGAAAAGGGACGCATCGTCATCTTCGCCGCCGGAACCGGCAACCCCTTCTTCTCCACCGACACCGCCGCCAGCCTCCGCGCCATGGAGATCAAGGCCGACATCCTCCTCAAGGCCACCTCGGTCGACGGCATCTACACCGCCGACCCCAAAATCGACGATGCCGCCACCAAGTTTGACCAGATCACCTACAACGACATCCTCCGCCTCAACCTCCGCGTCATGGACACTACCGCCGTCTCCCTCTGCAAAGACAACAACATGCCCATGATGGTCTTCAGTATGCGCGAGCAGGGCAACATCGTCCGCGTCGTAAGCGGCGAAAAAATAGGCTCTCTGGTCACCGCCTAGCTGTCGTCGCTGCAGTTCTTGTAACCCTTCCTCCTATTCCAAACCCAAACATGCAGAAATCTGCGTCTTCGAGGGTTCAAACCCCGTCAAACTTTCAAGAAACGGCGTCGAATAGAGTGACGCGCTTACAGCATCCAACCACCAGAAAGAAAACTGAGTGAATTCCAGCATTCTCGAACCGCAGATCGAGCCTGTTTCTCCCCCTGCACCTAAGCTTGCGGCCGCGACCATGCGCAAGCCGCCACTGCCCGCGCTCACTGGCATCCGAACCCTGCTGGCCTTAGCTATTGTCCTCTTTCACTTCACACCACCTCATCTTGGCCTCCTCTATCCCATCATCGACAACGGCTACGTCTTCGTCGGTGTCTTCTTCCTGATCTCCGGTTACGTCCTCACCTACAACTACGCCGACCGCGCCTCCACTCTCGTCAAGCGCGAGTTCTGGCTAGCCCGCTTCTCCCGTCTTTATCCCGTCTACCTTCTCGTCCTTGTCCTCTCCTTCCGCATGCTGCAGAGCGAGTGGCAGGCCCGCTCTCACTTCGAGTTCTGGAAGGGCCTCATCCTCACCCCGCTCGTCCTCCAGGGCTGGAGTCCATCCCTCGCCACCTTCTGGAACACCGTCTCCTGGACTCTCTCCTGCGAGGTCGTCCTCTACGCCGCCTTCCCCTGGCTCATCCGCGCTCCCTGGCCCAAAAAGCCCCTGCATCTGGTCTTCGTGCTCCTCGGCCTCTGGATCGTCGGCCTCATCCCCCACTCGCTTTACCTGCTGCTGAACCCCGACCATATCGTCGGCCCTGTCGACCGTTACAGCTCCACCCAGCTCATCCGTTTCCTCAAGTTCACCCCGCTCCCCTACGCCTGCACCTTCCTCACCGGAGTCACCCTTGGCAAGCTCCAACTAGCCCTTCACATCACCCCGCGCCAGCGCCTGGTACTCACCGCTATCAGCCTCGTCGCCGTGGGTTTATTCTTCTACACCGTCGTTCTACAGACCCCTTATCTACTTATGCACGGCGGCTTGTTGACCCCCCTCTTCGCCGCTCTGGTCCTTGGCCTCAGCGGCCCTCACTTTCTCTCCGCGCTCTTCTCCTGGCGCCCGCTCCTGCTTGTCGGCGAGAGCAGCTACTGCCTTTACCTCATCCATTTCAACGTCTACCAACTCCTCCACACCTACCATGTCCCCGAGCGCCTTCATCTCACGTTCTTCGACCCCTGGCTCTCTTACGCCATCCTGATCCTGCTTGCGATCGCCATCTACCGCTTCGTAGAAACTCCCGCCCGCAAAGCCATCCTTCGCCGCTTCTCCCGCAAGCCTGGCACCCTCCTGCCCACAGCTTCGTAGAGTTCGTTCACCGTTGTGTCCGAAGGCTTTCGATACGCAGCAGCATACTTCCACGAGCGAGAAGATCGTGGTGGTGGCGCCGATGCCAAGCGCCAGCGTAAGAACGACCGTCAGGGCGAAGCAGGGTGTTTGCCAGTTGACGAAGTGCGAAGCGGAAACTCTGTGCCAGCGCGCACATGCTTCCTCCGTGGCTCCCAGAGTAGAGTGAGCCAATCCCCAACGTCAGAACAGCAAAAAGCCTCGTAATCACGAGGCTTTCTGCAAACGCAACCCATCGGCTCTAGGGGTTGATGGTTTGCGTAGGATGCGAGCCATTCGCCACAGCCACCGCGCAGGTCGGCAGGCCGGAGGAGGGGAACGGCGTGTTTTGCACCTGCTGCAGGCCACCGTTATTGGCGTTCAGTTGCATGGCCGAAACGTCCGAGGCCAACTCGTTGGACGTGTACAGATAGATGCCCAGAGCAGGATCGATCGTCACGCACGTCGGATTGGTATCCGTCGCGGTTGAGGCGGACCCAATGGAGCCGGTTGGCTTCCCCGAGACTTCGTCGATCGCATACGCGCCCACGGTGCTGGAAGAGGCGTTCGCGACGTACAGATACTTGCCCCGCGGATCGACCGTCACGCCGACCGGCAACAAGCCCGTACTGAACGGCGAACCCGAAATCGAGTTCAGATCGCCGCTCGCCCCGACGAAATAGCCATAAAGCACGTTGGCGGCTTGGTCGGTGACATAGACAAATCGCGCCGAAGGATCTTCTGCGATCGCGCTGGGCGTTGTGCCCGCACAATAGCCGGTCGCGACCGTCTTGCCGCCCGCAACCACGCTCGGCGCGGCCATCGGGCAATAGTTGACCGTGACTGTCGTGCCGGTGGGTGGTGTCGTGATCACTGTTCCCGGAACCGGCGTTAGAGCGCCCGTCGACAGGTTCTCCGAGAAGCCGAGAGCAACTCCAACCGGGCTGCCATTGCTCGTCTCCTGATCGATCACATACACATAGCTGGCTGCCGGAGTATTGATCTGTGGCTTGCTGACCACGATGCCCGCCGGATTATTCCCCACAAGCACCGTCGACGGTGTTCCCAACTGGCCATTTGTCGAACTGATGGGGAATATCGTTATGCCCCCCGGTCCAGGGGACGCCGGAGAATACAGCTGCTGGCCCGTAGGTCCTAGTTGATACCTGAAGGTCACGTAGAGAAACGCACCCGCCGCATCGATGGTCACAGCTGTCGGTGTGCTTCCTGTTACGTTGACCGTCTGCTGGTTATACAGCTTCCCGTCGGTCCCAATCGAATACACCATCACATTCGAATCGTTCTGGTTCACAACATAGAGATACAGGCTGTTCGGCGAAGCCACCAACGCCACCGGATCGTCGCCGGCCGGTATCGGAGAATCCGCCAGCGGTGTCAGCGAACCGGATTGATAGTCCACCGCAAACCCGCTCACACCGCCGTTGTTCGATCCGGCGGCGAGTGGTTTCGCGGTCGTCACATACAGATACGCCAGCACATAGTCACGGCTGCACGCCGTCACGCCGATCATCGCCAAAGACAAAACCGAGGCCAGTCCTGCACGGCCCAACTTATTCAACTTCATGCTTGCCTAACTCCGGGGCAAATCGTTTCCGCCCGCACTTCTGTCCCATTACTCAGAACCCTTACTGGCGTCCTGCCCTATGTCTTCAGCTGCTCAACCGCCAGCTAGTCTACGTTGCCGCTTACCGCAAGGCACGACGCCTGTCCTACCGCCTGAAAGGTTGACCCTCGAGACAGGTTGGAAAGTTTCCCTGTGTTTTTGTCCAGCAGCTTGCCTGTAACCGTGCCATCTCCGTTTGAGGTATACAGATACTGGTTCGATGGATCTTCCACGATGCAAACCGGCCCTGCGCCCACCGTGTAAGGGTTATTCGCCCCGTCCGGAATCGCAGTATACGGAGCCGTCTGAAGGTTGAACGCGGAGAGCGAACTGTTCGCCAACGTCGAGTTGGTCGACGACTGGTTGGCAATATAGAGATACTTCCCGGTGCTGTCGGCCAGCGAATACACCGGATTCGCCGTCAGCGGCAGGTTCGCCACTGGTCCGCCAGTCACCGTATCCAGTGAGCATGCGGAAGCTGTGCCCACCGTGAATGGCAGTATCTGTCCCGTTGAATTCTGAGCGCCGGCGTCCGTGATAAACACATTGCTTGCGCCTGTCAGGATCGAGGTCGGTCGCGTTGCATTGATCGAAATAAACGAGTTCGTCGTTTGAGTCAACTGACCGCCCGTCCCCGAGGAAAACGGCGTTACCGTGGGCAGCGTTTGCAAAGTTGGCGAGAGACCTGTATTCAGCGCAAACACACACCCACCCGTGACCGTCATCATCGTTGGAGTATTGCCGACCGGGAAGTAGGTCAATTGTGCCTGCCCTACCTTCTCCTGCTGGTTCACGATCAGCGACAGCCTGCCCGTGTCGGACGCTATCGCGAACGCTGTGATATCGCCATAGCAGGAAGTTGCGGTCACGTTAGTCCCGCTGCAGACCGCATCGGGTGCCTGCTGGTCGAGAACATACAGATAGCTTCCCGTGCTGTCTTTGGTTGCCCACACCGGATTGAACCCTTGGCTCGTGAAGCACTGCTGGAAGCTCAGCACGCCTTGGCCGCCGACGCTGAATTCAGCAATCCCGCCAGCGGTCCCGCAGGGCAGTGTCCCTGATCCGGTAGGTGCAGCCGTCGATCCGTGATTGATCACGTACACAAACCGCCCGCCCGACGATACGACGATCGACACAGGATCGGCTCCCCCCGAAGTAAACGGAGAGCCCACGATCTGCGTCAGGTTCCCCGTAAAGTCATCGATCTTGAACGCCGCAATCTGGTTATACTGCGTACCCAGCACCCACATGAACCCAATCGTGCCGCCACCACACGCTGTCATGCCCAGACCCATCGCTACAGAAACTACGAAGGCCATCGAAACCCGGCCAATCCTACTCAACTTCATGCGCTTCCTTAATCCTCGCCGGTGATCGACTGCAACCACCTTTTACTGCGAGCAACTCTGTAGGGAATCAATTCCTCCGCTAATTGTAGAAGCTGTCGCGACTTTGCGCCACTTCTCGACTGCATTCGTACAATCTATCCGCTCCATCCATCGGTCATCGCTCCCTGGTTACCGGACGCAGAGCCTCAGTTCGCAAACAAAAAGGGTTCGAGCCGCAGCTCGAACCCTCTCTTGCAACCCCCACTCTCTTTACCAGACGCGGCACGAGTTCGTTGGCATCATCGGTTGGCCCACCTTGCAGCCAAACGCCTTGCCGAACTCGTCGAAGTTCTGCACTGTTCCCTTCGTTCGCCACTCGCCCGTGCTATGAGGATCCGTCTTCGCCAGCACGCGCGCGCTCTGTTCCGTCTGGTTCTGGCACCACACCTGGCCGAAGGCGATGAAGAACCTCTGCTGCGGCGTGTAGCCATCCTTCTTTCCGTCAACGTAGCCAGGCTCTCCAGCAGCGCCGTTCGCGGCCAAAACCTCCTCGAGCGCCTGGTACGCAATCCGAATACCGCCATTATCGGCAGTGTTCTCACCCAGCGTCAGCTTGCCGTTCAGGTTCTGGCCCTCGGCCACCTTGAAGCCGTCATACTCCTTCACCTCGCAGTCGGTCCGTTCCGTGAACTTCGCCCGATCTTCCGCGGTGAACCACGGCCGCACATTCCCCTTCGGATCGTACTTCGATCCCTCGTCGTCGAACCCGTGCGTCATCTCGTGCCCAATCACCACGCCGATCCCGCCAAAGTTCACCGCCGGGTCCATGCTGTTATCGAAGAACGGCGGCTGCAGAATCCCAGCAGGGAAGTTGATGTCGTTGTTCGATGCACTGTAGTACGCATTCACCGTCGGCGGCGTCATGCCCCATTCCTTCTCATCCACTGGCTTGTCCAGCTTGGCCAGGTTGCGCGCCCGTTCAAACTCCATACCCCGCTCCACGTTGCCCAGGTAGTCGTCGCGCTTCACTTTCAGCTTGCTGTAGTCGCGCCACTTCTCCGGGTAGCCGATCTTGTTCCGGATCGCGTCCAGCTTCGCCTTGGCCTCTACCTTCGTCGCATCGCTCATCCATGGCAGTTGCGCAATGTCCTGCCCCAGCGCCTTTTCGAGAGCTGCAACCAGCTTGTCCATGTTGGCCTTCGCGTCCGGCGGAAAGTTTTGCTTCACCCAATCCTGTCCCACCGCTTCACCCAGCGCCATATCCGTCCCACGCGTGCAGCGCTTCCATCGTGGAGTCTCTTCCTTCTGTCCCTGCAGCGTAGCCGAGAAAAAGTTGAAGTTCTCCTCCACAAACGGCTTCGACAGCGCCGGTGCGGCCGTATGCAGCGCATGCCACCGCAGATAGCTCTTGATCGACTCCAGGCTCGCCGTGTCCAGTGCCGTGTTCATCGCCTTGAAGAAATCCGGCGTCGCCACATTCAGCGTCTTGAACTCGCCGATCTGTGTCCCCGCCAGGTACGCCTTCCAGTCATAGTCAGGAGACAGAGCCTGCAACTCCGCCAGCGTCATGATGTGGTAAATCTTTGCCGGGTCCCTCATCTCCACTCGCTCAGTCGAACCCTTCGCCAGCGCCGTCTCGATCGTCATCACGCTCTTGGCCTCGGTCGCCGCCTGCTCCGGCGTATCCCCCGCCAGCACGAACATCTTCGTCACGTGCTCCACATACTCCCCTCGCAGCTTCTCGCTCCGAGCATCGTCCGTCAGGTAGTAAGACCGGTCCGGCAGCGACAACCCGCCCTGCCTTGTACTCGCAATCTGCTGGCTCGAATCCTTCTGGTCCTGCTGCACATAAAGCGCGAAGAACGTCCCCACGGCATACTTTCTCTGCAACTCCGCTACCATCGCCGCCAACTGCTTCTTGTCCTCGAGCGTGGCAATCCTGTCCAGCATCGGCTGCACCGGCTTTGCCCCCAGCTTGTCCGCCATGTCTACATTCATGCATGCCGCAAAGTAGTCTCCGTACTTCCTCTGCAGCGGCGTCTTCGGCGCCTCCGCTGCCGTCTTCAGCTCCGTGTACAGCAGATACGTGTTTCGCTCCGCCAATTCATTGAACCGTCCCCACCGCACCTGGTCTGCCGGAACCGGATTCTTCGCCACCCAGTTTCCGCAGGCGTACTTGTAAAAGTCCGTACAAGGATCCGCCGTCTTATCGATTGCGGAGAGATCGAAGATAATCGGCTTCTTCGGCTCTAATGTAGGTCCCGGCGCCATATCCGGCGCGACGAACGACTGCCCCAGGCACAGACCTGTGGACAGCACAAAAAAACTGGCAATCGACTTAACGTTCACTGGTTCTCCTTGGCACATCTTTTATCAGAAAATTGTGAGTTTCGAAACAAGATAACCCTACGCTTCCCGCTTCAAGACGTAAACATGGTCGAGTTGATTCCTGAAGGCAAAAGATCGCGACTCAGAGTTTCGCTTCTGCCCCAAAAGCAAAAACGGGCCCAAGCCAAAGCCCGAACCCGCGAAGAACCTCCAGCTTCCGCTGTTAGAAAATCTTCATATGGATCGTCAGGTATTTCTTCGGATCGCTCCGGATCGTTGTCACCAACTCCGTGCTCGCCGTAAGCAATTTGTTAACGTTCGCATAGGCCGCATCGTCGGTCACCAGTTTACCCAGCGTCCCTCGGCCCTCATTCACCCCAGACATCAGCGTATTCACCTGTGTCAGCGTATTGCTCAAGTCCTGCCGGAACTTGGGATCCTTCAGCATCAGCCCCAGGCCGCCCTTGCCCGCGTCCGCCTGCTCCAGTATCGAGTTGGCATGAACCAGCGTCGAATTTAGATTCTTATACATCGAATCGTCCTTCAGCAGCATGCCTGCCGTACCCTTCCCGGCATCTAACGAATTCGCAATGCTCTCCAGCTTTCCCGCCGCCTCGTTCAGCCGGTTGTACATCGTATCGTCGGTCATCAGCTTGCCGATCGACCCCCGCCCGGCATTCAGGTTCTTCTCCAGCGTCAGCAGCTCATCCACTGTCTTGTCGGCCTTGTTGTACAGGTCCGGATTGTTGATCAACAGACCCACCGATCCCTTCCCCGACTGCAGGTTATCCACGATCACGTTCATCTTCGCCAGAATCACATTCAGGCTCTCGATCGTCCCCTGGCTGGCCTTCACCACATCGGTCAGGCTCGGCGTCTCGGTCGTCTTCAGCTCATCGCCGTCCTGCAGACGGGCACCCACGGCAAACTGGCTATTGATGTCCACCACCGTATCGCCCAGCACACCCACCGTCGACAGCGAAGCCTTCGAGTCCTTCTTCAGACTTGACCCATACTTATCGTCCAGCTTCATCACCACCTTCACCGGCGTCAGCTTCCGCTCCGCCGTATTGTCGATCGTCACTGCCTTCACCGTGCCAATCGTCACCCCCTCCAGTTGCACCGCCGCCCCCGTCTTCAGTCCCGCCGAATTCTCAAAGTAGGTCGTCACCGTCAGCTTGTGCGACAGAATCCCCAGTCCCGACGAGCTCGTCATCAGGAACAGCAGCGTCACCAGGATTATGGTCGAAATCAATACGATCACGCCCACCTTCAACTGCGACCATCGGACCTCCTGCTGGCTGGGCATAGCTCTCCTTTAAATCTCGTGACACACCACTCCACCGCAAGGCTTTCTTGTCTGCCGAGTTTCTTCTTCGACACAAAGCGAGCAAGATGCCTGGTAACTCAAAGAATACATCACCCGGCACCTGTCACTCCGCGAATCCCCGGCTACCGTCGAAGCTGCAAAGTGCTTTATCTACAATAGAGAATGGATGCGCGCCGCCGCCAATAGGTTTCAATACCCTGCCGTCAGTCCTCCACGACCACCATCGCGATGGCCAGTCCCCGGCTATGCGACAAGCTCAACTGCACCCTCCGCACCCCCATCGCCGCCGCCAGCTCTCCCGCTCGTCCGTTGAAATGCAGCATAGGCCGCTCGCCCATCTCACGCGTCACTTCAATCTCCTTCCAACTCACACCGCGGCTGATTCCCGTCCCCAGCGCCTTGGCCCCGGCCTCCTTCGCCGCAAACCGCGCCGCAAAGCTCTCCGCCGGCTGCCTCTTCCTCCTGCAGTAAGCGATCTCCCCAGCGCTGAACACCCGCGAAAGAAACCGCTCTCCAAATCGATCCATGCTTGCCTCTATCCGTTCAATCTCGATCAGGTCCGTCCCCACTCCAAGCACCATTGCTTACCTCGCAACACCATCCTCTTACACTCGCGCACAAACAGCACACCTCTCTCTAGAAAAAATAGGAGGCCCGACTCTGGCGGTACCGCAACCTTCCTCTTTTCAATACAATCCAAACCCATCCGTCACATGACCACCGTACCCAAACCACTTATCACGCTTTCCCTATCCCCTCCGATAAACAGCCTAACGGCAGAAACTCCCAGCCCCGGACGGTTAACCCAGGCAATGCAATCTCTCGATATCCAGGGCTTCAGCTACGAAGAGCGGCACGGTCTCCTCCCCACCCTCACCTCGGGTTTCGCCGACTGTGGAGGATGGGTGCTCGACCGCAAGACCCTCTCGCCCAGCACCATGGAGTTCCGCCTTGAGATCCAGCTCCGCGCCGTCCTCGACCTCTACGCCTCCATCGTCTCCTCTGGCCTCGAACTCACCCGCTCCGGTCACCTCGGCCTCACCGACCTCTGCACCTGCCGCAAGAACCGTTCCACCGCCGCCGACCTCGGCCAGATCGTCGCCATCCGCCTCGAGATCAGCTTCCTCGAAGACCTCACCCTCCACTCCCTCCTCCTGGCTGCCTGCTCCGCCGCTTGAGCCTGTCCACCCGGCCTACTTCGTCGGAACCTTCGTCTGCCTCGGTCCCCACAGCGGCATGCGGAACGGGAACCCCACCGAAAACTGCAGGCTCGGCGTATCCGGCGTCAGCCCCACGCCAAAGCTTAGATCCACCGTCCGCCCCGGCGCGTACAGGTAGCTCGTGCCCAGCCGTAGCGTGCCCTCCACCAGGGACGAAGACGGTATATCCACCCCGTTCAACTGCGACGTGTGCGTCCATCTCTGGTCCCATCCCAGTGTCATCGACGTCTCCGGATTCAGTGCTAGGATCGACCCCAGCTGGAACCCATACGAATCACCCGGATTGATCCGCCCCGGCACCGTCGCCCCGGGTGGCGCAGAAGAATCGGTCGACGCGACCGTGTGGGTTGCAGGAAAATTCTGGGTATACATGAGGTTCCCAAAGAACACCACGGGGTCGCTCGACTTCGCCATCGTCAGGTTTCCCTGCAACGCATTGAACCCTGTTCCCAGCCCCGTTGTACTGCTTGCCAGATCAAATGAGTCTGTTCCCGTCGTCGATTTGAACCGCACACTCGCCAGGATGTCCGGAACACGTCCCTTTTCGCTCGCCAGTTGCCGCGAGACCCCAGCCTGGATGTCTCCCAGTCCCCAGTTGGTCGAAGTGGTCACTGTATTCGTTGCGTCCACCGACTGGATCTTCTCGTAGCCATACGGGACGTCGACTTCCATCTGAAACTTGTGCGGCAGCCCCAGCCGCGCCGTGAACGTAGGCAGAATGTAGTCCGCCCGGGTTCGCTGCGATGTGATATCGCCGACCACCAGGATCGGCAACAAGGCGAATCCATTGACCGTAAGGTGGTCCGAAGAGGAGCTGAAGTAAGACGCCGTATTGTCGACCTCCATCATCCCGGAAGGCAACAGCAGGCCGCCGCGCACGATCAAAGCCTGGTCGAGCGCCTCGGTCGCCTGCCGCTCCGTCGTGTCGTAGGTCGAGTCCGCGACCACCGAAGTGACCGCGCGGCTGGCCGACGCTGGTGTAAGCACCGGTCTGTCGTCAGGCCTCGAGGGGCTGGTAAATCCCCCGTTTACCCGCCATTCCAGCTCGCTCACCCGCTCCAGCAGGTTGCGGATGATCGCATCCCGCTCCCGCAGCGCTTCCTGCAACTTGGCATCGATGCTCTGCACCCGCGCGGGGGTCCCCGCGGGCGCTGTCTGTGCCGTCTGTGCCGTCTGCCCTGCAATGGGCCCCACGCATACCATCAACAAGAGCGAACTTTGTAACCCTCTTCGCCAAAACATCGCGCCCGCCTCTTCTCCTGAAATTGACTCAGTACAGCCAGTTGATCGGAGCCGTAACCCCGATCTGACGATCAATCACCGTCTGGTCTGGTATTAGCCCAGACGCAAGCGAAAACTGCCTCTCGCCGATCATTCTTCTATCCGGCGGATGCACCTCAAACACGATGCCGTCCTTCCAAAGCTTCTGAAACCGGTCGACCAGCATCGTTATATTTCCAAATCCCGGATCGGCCAGAACCACACGGCCTTCCACGATGGCCTTCACCACCACAAAATGGTCGAAGCCCTTCACCCGTATCGGTACGATCACCGAGGTCTTCTCCAGCGCAAGGTCCTGGATCGTCATGCCGGTGAAGGCGTCCGCATGGTATCCCCGCGCGATCGCGAAGTTCTTCAGATCCAGAAGCGAAAATCCTCCCCGCGCCCGAACCCGTTTCGCATCGATCCGGTGCAGAAGCCACACCACGATCGACGTCTCCGGCGTGTTGTCTTTGAAGTCGTACGTCAGCAGGGTGCTCAGGGCCGCCGCGCCGCAACTCACGTCCCAGCGCTGCCGCACCACACCCTCGCCGCGAATCTCTTTCAGGCTGCGAATGTTTTTGCTCCCCTCTGCCTCCCACGCTGCTCCGTGATCATTCTGAGCGCGCGCGGGGGCAGGGGAGAGCGAAAGGCTCGCCATTCCGGCAGCCAATACGGCAGCAAGTATGGATCGAGACCAATTCATCAGTGTTTTCCGTTCATGTTGGTCTGCGTCAGAGTGCCAACGGACGAGTTGATGTTGACATTCAGATTCAGCAGCACATTGATGTTTGAGTTCACTGCGTTGATGTTGACCAGTGAGCTTAGATTTTGCTGCGCTCCGCCGTTTAGCGTGAGCGTGCTCGTACTACCGCTCGTGATCGGCCCGGACAGCACTTGCAGTGTTCCCGCGCCTGTTACTAGCCCGTTTGCTGTCGGCACAGAACCCTGAAACTGAATAATCCCTCCAGAGAAGCTCGCCGTAACGCCAGGGCCCGCCGCCGTAATTCTGTCCATGGCAGCGTCGCTCAACGGCTTTGCCTTATGGTGAGTTATGTTTTGGGCCATGCCTGCCTGAGTCAGCAAAGCAAGACTCGCAATCACTAAAAGACGACACATAATTCCTCCTTGAATCCATCAGAGGCGTAGTCCGGGGCTTCACCGGTTAGGCAAAGCCCCCTTCCACGGCTGCTTTTAGCGAGACTGCGAGATGCTGTTGCTCTGCGTCAGGGTTGGGATTGCGCTTGCCATGGTTGAGTGAGCGACGTTGACGGCGCCTGCAACCATGCCGCCAGCGGCGTTCACGATGTTAAGTCCGGATGCGTTCGCCTCTACACTGCCAGCAAGCGTAACGGCGTAGACGTTGGTTGTGCTTACGCTCGAGTTGTCCACTGCGATGTTGGTCGCAGTAGCGCCGTCGATGCTTAACGCACCTTGGATGTTGTCCGTCTCGGAGTAGCTCTTCACTGCGGTGCTCGAGTTCGTGTCCGACTTCGTGGCCGCAAGACTCGCTACCGTGCTGGTGGCGAAGTTGTTCGACGAATTCACATTATGACTGAATGTGTCGCTCGTCGTATTCATCGAGCTCTTGCTGTTTGAGCTGTTGGAGCCCTCAGCAAAGTTCGACGCCGTGCTCGCTGTATTTGACAACGACTCAGTTGAAGCCTTGGACGTTCCAAACGTGTCCGCGGCATTCTTGGTGGCGGCAAAGGTGGTAGTCAAACCCTTGCTTGAAGAATTGACATTACTTGCAGTCAGCGAGGCGGAGCCGGTCAACGTGTCTGCGCTGTTGTTGGCAGAGTTGCTGGTAGAATCGCCGGCTGTTCCCTTGCCGGATGTAGACGGGCCGCTAGTCGTAGTGCCAGTGTCTCCAGAGGTGGCGCCGTTGCTCGCGGATTGGTTGTTAGACCCCGAAGTGGCGTTATCCGTAGCGGTGCTGCCCTTCGAAGTCGATGCTGCATAGGCGTTGGTTGAATTAGAGGTTGCGGTAGCGTTGTCAGTGGTGGCAAGGTTCCCCGTTGTGGATATCGATGGGTCAGACGAGTGGGTAGACGTTGCCGCGACACCGGCGTTTACGGTTGACCCGTAGGTCGCCGTGTTGTTCGTGGCCGAGTTCTTCGACGCGCTCTGCGTAAACGCATCGGATGCGGTCTTGCTCGCAGTTACCGACTGTGCCTTAGTGTTCGAAGACGTCTTGCTGTTCATCGTGCTGAAGGCATTCGACGTTTCGTTGCTGTACGTCTTAGCATCGGTTGTCGAGGCGTTCAGTGAAGTAGTCAAGCTCGACGCGGAGGTATTGCTCTTGGTCACGTTAGAAGCCGCGTTGACCGTCAACTGACTGTTTTTTCCCCGATGATAGCCGGACAGCGTGCCCTGTGTGGCCTCAGTCTGGCTGATGCTGTTTGACTGACCCACAGTGGTTGAACTTCCGGTGGCGTCATAAACGTTCACGCCACCTCCAACCAGAGCGTCGGAGGAACTTACAATGTTGACACCGCTTGCGCTACTCAGAGCGCTGCCGCTCAGATTGACGCTGCTGTTGCCATTGGTCGTAACGGTTGAGCCATCTGCCGCGATCGAAGAGCTCTCTTCGCCGGCCGCGGTAACTTTGTCCATCTGGCTATCGCGAAGCTGCTGTTTGGTTTGCTTGGTTGGTGCGGGTTTGGTGGTGTTCTGGCCAAAGACGACGGAGCCGCTGACGAGAACCGAGGCTGCTACGAGGGTGCATGCGAACTTATTCATACTGCCTCCATGGGCATGGTTGACGAAGCTCGACCGTGTACGCAGATGGGAGGGTCTGCATAGCGGACAATCTGACGCGCCTTTCTGAAATCCCCGCTCGGGGACCACAGAATCCAGGCACAGCGTATTTGTGCGATTGAGGGGCCCTCAGCGAACGCTGAATCAAACAAAAACTGAAAAAGAGCAAAGCCGACATGCGAGACAACCGGGTGGCCCATCGGTCGATCGCGATAATCCAACTTGTGCGAGAAGCCCTTCCCTACTCAAATAACAGTCTGTTCTACCTGACTCGACTTGCCCAGTCGCAGCGGGGTAGATAGAGCCCATTTAAATTGGTCGAAAACTTTCGACGGGACAATACCTGCAATTCGCGTTCCATTGATTGAGTTAGCAATCATAGGGAGTTCCTCCATATTCACCCAACGATCAATGCAGTTTTTTGCAGAACAGAAGGGAAAAGCAAGGGAAATGAACATTCTGAAGCGGTTCCAAATCATCCCCTGGTGACCCCCACCTCGGAAGGCCGCGACAAAAGTTCCAACCGAGCGCAGCCTATTGCAGACTCATCGCTAAAGGCGCCGTCCATGGCCCTCAGATGGACCAGAGATTGTCTACTCCTGTATACCCTTGCTGTAAACGCTCGAATGCACCAGCCCAACCAGCAAGTAAGCTTTCTGAAGCCTCAAGATACGAGGGCTCGTGTTGCGCCTCCCCACCTCTCGCATGCCGTCTCCAACCCGCCTCTTTCACCGTCCCAGCTTCACCACGGTCCGCCGGTGCAGCCAGCTATCTGAGTCCCCAATCACCAGCACACCCGGCTGCTTCCTTCCGTGGGTAAACACCAGCCCCAGCCCCGTCGCATCGCGCGCCACCTTGAACACCGGCTCGCTCACCACCGAATCCCCCGCCACCACCCGCGCCGTCAGCCGCACCCCGCTCACCCCGGCCGACTCCTCCCAGCGGCGCCCCTGCGCATCCACCAGATAAGCCTGCATCAGCCCTTCGCTCTGCGCCCGCCCCCGCCCCCGGTTGCTCACCCGCACCTGAACCCGCACCAACCGGCTGCCATCCTCAATCAAAAAACCCGGAACCTCCTCTTCCCCCACCACCGCGAAGCACATCTCGTCGAAGCACTGATCCTGTCCCATCGCAACCACCCGCTGCGGCTGCATCAACGAAACCGTCACCAGCACCGTCAGATACACCACCCACACCCCGGCGATCCACGCCACTCCACGCACCGCCTTCTCCCGCTCCCCTCGCGCCAGCGACACGCTCACCCCCAGCGACCCGATCGCCGTCCATCCCGCCACACCCAGCAACAAAAGCTCCCGAAGATTCATCCCACCTCATTCACGTAGACTTGAGAGAAGACATGCAAACTCCTACGTCCCCGATTCGACAAAAGTCCGACCAGAGCTCAGCCACAATGCAAACGTCCCCGATTCGACAAAAGTCCGACCAGAGCTCAGCCACAATGCAAACTCCTACGTCCCCGATTCGACAAAAGTCCGACCAGAGCTCAGCCACAATGCCTCCCATCATTCTCGCGCACAACCTCGGCAAAACCTATCGCTCCGGCAAACTCGAAGTCCCCGCTCTCCGCAACGTCAGCTTCTCCATCGCGCCCGGCGAGTTCGTCGCCATCGTAGGCCCTTCCGGCTCTGGTAAGTCGACCCTCTTCTACATCCTCGGCGGCCTCACCAGCGCCACCAACGGCTCCGTCCATATCGACGGCGTTGACTTCGCCAAACTCTCCGATGCCGAGCGCACCAAAATGCGTCGCGCCAAAATCGGTTTCGTCTTCCAGCGTTTCAACCTCCTGCCGACGCTCTCTGCCATGGGCAACATCGAAATCGCACACGACATCGCCAACCTCGGAGCTCGCGATAAAAAAGAAATGGACCAGCCTCTCCTGGCCCACCTCACCCAGATCCTTGGCATCGAGGGCCGTCTCGACCACCGCCCCAACGAGCTCTCCGGCGGCGAGCAGCAGCGTGTAGCCCTGGCCCGAGCCCTCATCACCCGCCCCGCCATCGTCCTCGCCGACGAGCCCACCGGCAATCTCGACACCAAAAACTCCGACGCCGTCCTCCACATGCTCCGCCAATCGAGCCGCGAGCTCAACCAGACGGTCCTCATGATCACCCACAACCCCGAAGCCGCCCAGATCGCCGACCGCATCCTCCACATGCGCGACGGCGAAATCACTCACATCGAAGACGGCAACGGCTAGAGGAAGCAAACTCGATCGCCAAGCCGTCTGCTACCATCGCCAAACGTGGCGAATCTCTTCCATCACGACCCCGAACCCACCTTCGCCGATCTCTACCGTCCCATGTCCGAACCTGAGCTGCACCACCTGGCAGCCGACTGGCATTCGCTCGTCCCCGAAGCCTGCGCAGCCCTCGCCGCCGAGTTCGCCAGCCGCGGTCTCGAACTCATCGAACCTCCTCCGCCCAACGACGAAGCCCCCGAGTACCGCGAACTCATCACCATCCGCCGCTACCGCGATCTCTCCGAGGCCATCGTAGCCCGCGCCGTCATCGAGTCTGCCGGCATCTTCTGCTTCTTGAAAGACGAGAATCTCGTCCGCCTCGACTGGCAGGTCTCCAACTTCATCGGCGGCATTCGTCTTCAGGTCGACACAACCGACGTCGAAGCCGCGCAGTCAATCCTCTCCCAGCCCATCCCCAACTCAATCTCAATCCCCGGACAGCCCGGCTTCGAGCAGCCCCGCTGCCCCCGCTGTAACTCCTCCGACATCACCTGGGAGCGTCAAGGCCGCAAAGCAGCCCTAGCCTCGCTCTACCTTTTGTCGCTGCCCTTGCCACGTGGCTCGGAATCCTGGACCTGTAACAAATGCGGCCTCCACTGGGTCGACGAAGATGACGCAGATGAATCCTCTCGCACTTAATCCTTGACCGCTCGTCGTCACCCTTCCGCCCATTCCCCTGCACCGAGGTTCAATCCGCCCCATCCAGTTTTGACCGTGCAAAAAACTTCCGCGATCCTTCCTTCCTTCCTCGTCTTTTCCGCATCTCTCAACACAAGGGCGGAATCCCGCCCGGGAGATTTCAATATGACCGACTACCGCGTAGCCAAAGGTGAAGCTCAGGAAGATCAAATCACCGCCGCCATCGAAAAATGCACCGCACAGGTTCCATCCAGTGTTTATCTCGGCCTTGCCCTCGCCTCCATGGCCGTTTCCGTAGTCTTTCAAGCCTCGAGGAAGCAACATGCCTCCCTCTTCGTCGGCCAATGGGCCGCACCCTTCCTCCTCCTCGGCATCTACAACAAACTCGTCAAGATCCACGGCTCCGACGGCACCCAAGCCTGATTTCTCAGCGCGTCCGCCGCCAGCAAACCAAAGGCCCCGGCGCAGCATCCCGGGGCCTCATCCTTCTGGTCTCAAGCCATCACCGAAGCACATCCACGACCAGCGTCTCTGGAGCAGCCACTACCGTCTCCCCCAGCATCTGCTGCAAATTCACCTCAATCGTCCTACAGATTGAAGTCATCGGCACGTCATACACGCCATTGTCGAACGGGTCTTCCAGGTCTCGCCCAATCTTGCGATCATGCCGCCCCGCCCCCCAACGTCACTGCCTCAAACACCCGTCCGCCATCCGCCGATATCCGCACCTCGCCCCGTCCAATGTCATACACCCATCCTGACACCGTCAGCTCCTCCCGCGCCAACGCCCCTGCCACCGAGGGGTGCGTCCGCAGATGCTGCAACTGCAGCAGAACATTCTCCTCCGTCAGCCGCCGCATCAGCACACTCGGCGTCTCGTCAGCTTCCGCCAGCGAGCGCGCTACACTCAGCGCGGCGCTCGCATTCGTCAGCCAGTTTTTCACCGCCGGCATCATCTCCACGGCCTTGGGATCCAGCAGCCCCTTCATCGCTCCGCAGTCCGTATGCCCACACACCACCACATGCTGCACCTTCAGCGCCGTCACCGCGTATTCGATCACCGCGCTCACGCCTCCCATCATCTCGCCATAGCCCGGCACCAGGTTCCCGATATTGCGCGTCACGAAAATATCCCCGGGCCCCGACTGCGTAATCAACTCCGGGTCGATCCGCGAATCCGCGCACGTCACAAACAAGGCGTGCGGTCTTTGCGGCTCGCTCACAGCCCTCCGATAAATCTCCTCCTGCTCCGGATAGACCTCTGTCCGAAACCGCCGAATCCCCGCCTTCAACTCCGCCAGCACTGTATCCACAGCTTCTCCGTCTCCAGCCAAAATTCAGAATTGCAGCGCCGGCCCTTATTCCTTCCACTTGATACTGCACCCAACCGCGAACCGTTGATTTGTGTCCGGCCGCTTGCCCCCGATCACCGCATCCATCGCCGCGCGCAAATCCTTCCCAGTCACTGGAACATCATTGCCTGCGTCGCCCCGCCGCGGCCGGCTCTCATCCAGTTGCCCGCGATAGACCAGTTTCATCTCCGCATCGAACAGAAAAAAGTCCGGCGTACAAGCCGCGTCATAAGCCCGAGCCACTTCCTGCGTCTCGTCGAACAAATATGGAAAACGCCACCCCAGCCGCTCTGCCTGCTTCTTCATCTCCTCCGGCCCGTCCTGCGGATAAGCCTCGACATCGTTCGATGAGATCGCCACAATCGCAATCCTGTCTTCATAGTCTTGTCCAATCCGCGCCAACTCCTCCTCTACATGCTTCACATAAGGGCAATGCACACAGACAAACATCACCAGCAGCCCATGCCGCCCCTTCGGCGAGGTCCCTCCACCGGACATCTTATTGGCTGCATCGGAACGCTCCTCGTCCCACGTGGACGCAAAAACATCATCCCGTCCCACGGCCTTCCCGCTCACCACATCCGTCAGCTCGAACGCCGGAGCAAAGCTCCCAAGCGCCACCATCGTCGACTGCATCTTGGACATCGCACCCTCCACTACTCCACCGATCATAGTTCCACCCGGCCCGCCTTTGCTCGCTCTCCTCAACCAATCACAGGCTGTTGTCTGTTCTCTTGTCTTCGCCCAGGAGGCGTCATTTCGACCGAAGCTGCTCACGGCTTCATCGTGAGCAGCGCAGCGGAGAAACCTGCTTCTATCTCTCCCAGCCCGAAGCCGTCTCACCAAACCCGCCGAAAAGGGGAACCCGCCTCATCATCCCCAACGGGGCACGCAGCCCCTATCCTGAAAAAGCATGCTCCCCACCCGCACTCTCGCCGGAGGCCGCACCAACACCAACGCCCTGGCGAAGGGCCCCAACGGCCTTCCCCTCTGTCGCTGGTGCGATTTCGAGATCATGGCCAAGCGCCGCCGCACCTTCTGCAGTGACTACTGCGTCCACCAGTGGCGTCTCCGCACCGACCCCGGCTACCTCCGCGACCAGGTCTTCGCCCGCGACCGTGGTATCTGCGCCCGCTGCAGCATCGACACCATCGCCGCCTACGCTGCCCTAAAGCGAGCAAAAGGCCCCGCCCGAGTCGCCGGCCTCCGCCTCTATGGCATGCGCACCATCACCACCCGCCGCACCCTCTGGGACGCCGACCACATCCGCCCCGTAGCCGAAGGCGGCGGCCAATGCGACCTCACCACCCTCCGCACCCTCTGCCTCCTCTGCCACCGCGAAGCCACCGCCACTCTACGCCAGCGTCTCCGCCAAACTCGAGCCTCCTGACCCAAACCAGCTCCAGCAAAACAAGTCGTTGCATCCTCGCTGTCATCTACGTATCTTCCTCACATCCACTGGCAACACCGCAGAGTTTTTTTGAGGGACCCCTCGTGCCAAGTCAAGACTTCGGATCCACCCCCACTACCGCTGACGTCACCTACGGCAGCGAGCGCCCGCAGCCGCAGCCCGCTCCCGCTCTCCCCCATGCCGGCTTCGTGCGGGACATGGCCGCCACCACCGGCAAGCCGCTTCCTGTCGCGGTGCTCGTCTGTCACGGCATGGGCCAGCAGGTCCGCTACGAAACCATCGGCCAACTCGCCGCCTCCATCCTCACCGCCGCAAAGCGACACGGCTGCATCATCCAAACCAACGGGGTAGAGATGGCGCTCCAGAACGATGCCTTCCTCGCCCGCGCCGAACTCAACTGGACCGACCCCACCGGCGATTCCCATCAGGTCCACGTCTACGAGGCATACTGGGCGCCCATCACTGAAGGCAAAGTCACCTACCTCGACACCATTCGCTTCCTCTTCCTTGCCGCCTGGTCAGGAATCCGTCGCAGCCGCTTTCTCCGCCCCTCCGTCTTCAGCCGATGGATGTTTGGCCGCATGCAGGACAAGATGAAAATCGGCAGCGCAACCCAGGTAGCCCTCCTTGGCGTCGCCGCTTTTCTTCTCGTGCAGGTCGTCGCCATCGCTGTCACTCTGGCTAAACTTGCCGACCAGTTCAAGCAGATCGAAACCGCGCATTTTGCGATCAAGCAGGTCCTGATCATTCTTCTGCCGGGCATCCACACCATCCGCAACCCCGCCTTCTCGACCGGCCAGCACTGGCTCGCGGCTCTTGCCTTGCTCGGCTGGTATCTCCTCGTCGCGGAGGTCTTCATCGTCCGCTACTTCCTCATCCAATATGTTGGCAGCGTCGCCGCGTACATCGAGCCCTACAAGGACAGTAAGTTCGATGCCATCCGCCAGCAGATCCAGGCCATCGGCCTCGACGTCGCCAAAGTCATCTACGGCTTCACCGACACCACCACCGTACCCGCATACGAACGCATCGTCATCGCCGGCCACTCCCTCGGCTCCGTCCTCGCCTACGACACCCTCAACGCCATCATCAAAGTCGACGAGACATCCTCCGCTCCCGGCGACCGTCACGTCGTCGAACGCACCACCAACCTCATCACCTTCGGCTCCCCGCTCGACAAGACCGCCTTCCTCTTCCGCAACCAGTCCAACCACATCGCCGACCCGCTCCGCGAGCAGATGGCCGCCGCCAGCCAGCCTCTCATCCTCAGCTACCGCGACTACCGCAAGCCCTTCCTCTGGACCAATCTCTGGTCTCCTACCGACATCATCAGCGGCTCCCTCGGCTACTACGACGCCAACCACGTCCCCGAAGACGACCCCTTCCACGTCCAGAACCTGATCGATCCCGCCGCCCGCATTCCCCTCTACGCCCACGTCCAATACTGGCAGGGCGAGCTCCTCGCCAACCTCCTCTACAAAGCCGTCAATTAAATCCCACCCCTTTTCCCACATTTCCACCCCCATCCACACAACCTGCACCACTCCTGCGCCTTGTCCCCACCCACCAGCGCGCCTACTCTCAAGCAGTGCCCTATAACCAATCAGTAAACCCCGCCGCAGCCGCGCCCTGAGCGACAATTCCACAGCCAAATCCCCGATTTTTGCGGACTCCATCCGTTTACACCGCGTTAATACAGGTATTCGCGCAGCTAACACAATATGTTGTGCTTTATACTTGACACACCCTACAGAGGGCGTTACTTTCACGACTGCAATACCCAGACATTCGATTTGCTTCAACCTTCATCCCGCTCCTTTGACGCCGGCGACTCCCCAGCCGGGTTCGATCAACCAGCGCCATGAAGCCAGAAAAGATACACAAAACACGACCCAGACTCACCTTAGGCAGTGAGCCAAAAGCAAGATTTTTTCATCAAATTAGAAGGAGTTCTTCCCCATGGCGACCATCCCCAATCAGACCCAGACCACCCCCGGCGCAGCCGACCTCCAGACCACCCCGCCCTTCGGTTCCCGCGCCCCTGGCCTGACCTTCGATCGCCACTTCACCAACCCCGGCACCTCCCCCTACGACGAGATAGTCTGGGAGCTTCGCGACGCCGTCATCCAGGACTTCAAGGGCAAGACCATCTTCGAGCAGAAGAACGTCGAGGTTCCCGCCGACTGGTCCATGACCGCCACCAACATCGTCGCCTCCAAGTATCTCCACGGCCTCATCGGCACCACCGAGCGGGAGTCCGGCGTCCGCGCCCTCATCACCCGCGTCGCCGAGTCCATCCGCGACTGGGGCATTCAGGGCGGATACTTCGCCTCGCAAAAGGACGCCGACACCTTCTACGCCGAGCTCGCCCACCTCCTCCTCAACCAGAAGGTCGCCTTCAATTCTCCCGTCTGGTTCAACGTCGGCTGCGACCGTCTCGAGCCCAACTCTGACGCCCAGAACTGGCATTGGAACCCCACCACCGGCCAGGTCGAGTTCAGCGTAACCGGCTACCGCAAGCCTCAGTGCAGCGCCTGCTTCATCAACTCCGTCCAGGATTCGCTAGACTCCATCCTCACCCTCGCAAAAACCGAGGGCATGCTCTTCAAGTGGGGCTCCGGCGCAGGCAGCAATCTGAGCAACATCCGCGGCAGCATGGAAACTTTGAGCGGCGGCGGCACCGCGTCCGGCCCGTTGAGCTTCATGCGCGGCTTCGACGCCTTCGCCGGCGTCATCAAGTCCGGTGGCAAAACTCGTCGCGCCGCCAAGATGGTCATCCTCAACGTAGACCACCCCGACATCAACGACTTCATCCAGTGCAAAGTAAAAGAGGAGCAGAAAGCCTGGCACCTCGTCCAGGCGGGCTACGACGGCAGCGGCCCCGACTCCGAAGCCTACAGCAGCATCTTCTTCCAGAACGCCAACAACTCCGTCCGGGTCAACGACGAGTTCATGCGCGCGGTCGAAACCGACGGCACCTTCGTCACCCGCACCGTCAAGGAGCGTACTCCCGTCAACGAGTTCCGCGCCCGCGACCTCATGCACACTCTCGCCGAAGCCACCTGGCAGTGCGGCGACCCCGGCATGCAGTTCGACACCACCATCAACCGCTGGCACACCAGCAAGAACACCGGCCGCATCAACGCCTCCAACCCTTGCTCGGAGTACATGTTCCTCGACGACTCCGCCTGCAACCTCGCCAGCTTCAATCTCATCAAGTTCCTCACCCCCGGCGGCCAGTTCGACATCCCCGCCTACCGCCACGCCATCGAGATCGTCACCACCGCCATGGAGATCATCGTCGACTCCGCCGGCTACCCCACCGAGATGATCGGCAAGAACTCGCACGACTACCGCCCTCTCGGCCTCGGCTACGCAAACCTCGGCGCGCTCCTCATGGCCTTCGGTCTCCCCTACGATTCCGACGCCGGCCGTGACTTCGCCGCTACTCTCACCTCCATCCTCTGCGGCGACGCCTACTGGCAGTCCAGCCGCATCGCCGAAACCTGCCCCCCGCTCGGAGCCGCCACCCCGCTCACCCAGCAGGCCCACATCGCTGGCGGAGCCTGCCCCGGCTTCTACGTCAACCGCGAGCCCTTCCTCGACGTCATCCGCATGCACCGCGCCGAGGTCAACAACATCGGCAAGTCCAAGCGTAACGAAGAGCCCTTCACCGTCCCCAATCTCGATCTCCTCCTCGAAGCCTCCCGCCTAGCCTGGGACGGTGCTCTCGCCCACGGCGAAAAG
>Ga0182024_10006318_pt1 | contig 26088 bp, 23 predicted proteins | sample P32metaG_FD_120480 | JGI IMG/M metagenome (GOLD analysis project Ga0182024, IMG submission 120480) | Permafrost microbial communities from Stordalen Mire, Sweden - P3-2 metaG (Illumina Assembly) | ecosystem: Environmental > Terrestrial > Soil > Wetlands > Permafrost | place: Sweden: Stordalen... | reverse complement strand
GGCGGTCCAAGAAGCTAAAGCCACGGGCAACGCGAAACATGCGGCGAAGCCTTTCGAAAGAGATGTGCCGGGCGTGATCAGCGCCCACTGACGGATTATTCCTGACGGCCTTTGCCGTTGTCCCTGTCGGAAATCAGGTCCGAACATACTGATGATGCAGTCCGCCGAGAATTGGCGTCGGCAGAATGCGTCCGACAGCTTGGACGGCCCGCGGTATCGGCGCATCCTTGCTCAGGAAGAGATGTGTGCGCGCCACTGTAATATTGCATGTACGAAAGGAGTATGTGGCGCAGGTGTCGCTCGCCGAAGACGGCGACATGATCGAGGCATTCGCGTCGGATCGAACCGATCAGCCGTTCAGCATGCCCATTCTGCCATGGAGATCGCGGCGCGGTTGGTCGGATGCCCCATGGCGCGAAGCCGCCGTTTGAAAAACGCGCCATAGATGCAGTCGCGATCGCGGATGATAAATCTTGGCGCGAGCTCCCAGCCGCAGGCCTCGGTGAGTTGCCGGGCGATCCATTCCGCCGTTGGGTGCGCCGTCACGCGCGGCCATAAGATCTGGCGTCGACCGTGCCGTAAAATCAAAAAGGCGTACAGCAGTCGGAGGGAGATTGTCGGAACGACAAACAAATCGATCGATGCGATTCCATCGGCATGGTTGCGCAGGAACGTCTTCCATCCCTCGGATGGCGGCCTTCTGCGCCGTGCCATGTATTTGGCGACCGAGGTCTGGCCAACGTCAATGCCAAGCTTGAGGAGTTCGCCATGAATCCTGGGAGCGCCCCAGAGCGGATTGACCAGGCTCATTTCTCGGATCAGTTGGCGTATTTCAAGCGCGACCTTTGGTCTGCCGAAGCGACATCGCGACTTCCATCGCCAGAACAATCGAAAACCGGCTCGATGCCAATGGATGACGGTCTCTGGCTCAACGATCGCCAAAGCGTCCAAAATGCGCGGCGCAAGCCGATAGAGGGTGGCGAAGACCAAACGATCGAAATTGCCGAAAGTGAGCCGCTTCGGCGAATTTCGTCGCAGCACATTGAGCTGGTGGCGCAACGTCAGGATCTCCGCTTCAAGCGAAGCTCTTGATCGGAACAACCCGATGACCGCCCACCAGATCAGTTTGAGCATGTCTGCCATGGGACTATGCATCGTCCGATTCGCGCCGCGGCGCCAGTCGGATTGAGTTTACGGTAGGGACAAGGGCGGGCTACAATCTTATAAGCGACTGGTTGACGCGCGCATCGTCCAGACCGACGCCGATCGCGGCGGCGGCGATCGAATTCCAGGTCTCCTGAGTCAGCGGCACGCCTTCGGTCATGCGCTTGGCGCGAGTGGATCGTTCGGGTTCGCCGGGCGTGAGGATTGTGTGGCCCGGTATGGCCTTGGCCTGCTTGAACCAGTCAAGATAGCGCGCCACGTCGCCATCGAAGAGATGGGAAGGGTCCACTCGCACCGGGTCGAGATATAATGAGAACATGCCGTTCGCGAAACGGCGTCAAGGTCGGGTCGCGCCGGTGCCGGTGAGCGATCCGCCGAGAAGTTCGCAGATAAGCGCCAGCCCCGACCCCTTATGCTCGCCGAACGCGCGTATCGCTCCCTTGCCCAGCTTGGCATTACGCGGCCCCTCGGGGGTGAACGGGCCGTAAAGCGTCGCGGGATCGATCGAGAAGGCGCCGTCAGGTCCGATGAGGGCGCCTTCCGGGAGGGGCTTGCCGCCGCGGCTCGCCACGGCGACCTTGCCTTCTGCGACGAGCGAGGTCGCGAAGTCGAGCACAACGGGCTCGGCACCCTCGCGCGGAATCGCGACGCAAAAAGGCGCTGTCGAAAGACGCCTTTCGATACTGCCGAAAGGCGCCACAAGGACCGAGCCAGCGACGTTCACGAAATGGATCGACATCAGCCCCGCGGCGGCCGCCATCTCGGCCCATTCGCCGACCCGGCCGATATGTCCAGCATTGCGCAGCGACACGGCCGAGAGACCCGCGGCCTTCGCCTTTTCGATCCCGACAGCGACGGCGCTCGGCGCGACGGTCTGGCCAAATCCATAGCGGCCGTCGACGACCGCGATGACGGGCGTGTCGACGATGAGTTCGATCGTCTGGTTGGGCAGGATGTCGCCCGAGCGTACCCAATCGACGTAGCGCGGCAGGCGGATCACGCCATGACTGTCGTGTCCTGTGAGATTGGCGCCAACCAGCGAGGCGGCGACGCGCCGGGCCTCCGGCGGACCGCTGCCCAGACGTTCGAACACGTCGGCGCACAGCGCCGTCAGTCCTTCCACCGGGATATCAAGCGTCATGCGGATGCTTTCGTCTGGCTACCCCCAAGATAGGCGTCGCGTATCCGCGCGTCGCTCCACAGGGTCTTGGGCGCGCCTCCTAGAGCGAGCCGGCCGGTCTCGAGTACATAGCCCCAGTCCGCGACCTTCAAGGCCATGCGCGCGTTCTGCTCCACGAGAAGCACGGTCGTTTCGCGCTTGCGAATCTCTTCAATGATGCGGAACACAGCCTGCACGATCACCGGTGCCAGGCCAAGAGAGGGTTCGTCGAGCAGCAAGAGGCGAGGCTTGGCCATCAGCCCGCGCGCGACCGCGACCATCTGCTGCTGACCCCCCGACAGCGTCCACGCAAGGGAATTGACGAAGGGACGGATGTCGGGGAAGAGCTCGAACATTCCCTCCGCCTCGCGTCGTATTGCGGCGCTCGACGCCTTCCTGTTCGAAGCGCCAAGCATTATGTTCTCCAGCACCGTCAGGCCAGGGAAAAGGCGACGGCCTTCGGGCACCTGCGCGATGCCGAGCCGCGCGATGGCCTCCGGGCCAAGGCCGACGATGGACTGACCGTCGAAGACAATGGACCCCGAATGAGGTCTGTTGAGGCCCGAGATCGCGCGCAAAGTCGTCGATTTTCCGGCGCCGTTCGAGCCGAGCAACGTGACGATCTGGCCTTTCTCGACGCAGAAGGAAACGCCGCGCAGCGCTTCGATCTCGCCGTAGCGAACGGTGAGATCCTTTACCTCGATCAGAGACATCACTCGGCTCCCAGATAGGCTGCCGCGACATCGGGGTTTCGCAGCACGTCGAGCGTGTCGCCATCCGCGATGCGGCGTCCGAAATTGAGCACGGTCAGATGCCGGGCGACCCCGGCGACCAGAGTCATATCGTGGTCGATGATGAGGATCGTGAGGCCCTGAGCCGCAATCCGGTCGAGAAGGTCGTGGAGGTGTTTCTTTTCACTCGAGTTGAGGCCGGCCGCCGGCTCGTCCAGCAGGAGCACCGTTGGATTGCCGGCCAGCGCACGGGCGATCTCGACAAGCCGCTGATGCCCATAGCTGAAGCTTCTCACAAGATCGCTTGAACGCTCGCCCAAGCCCACAAAGTCCAACGCGGCTTGCGCGCGCTCCTCCAGCGCTACATGGTCGTTTGCGACCTGGGTGTTTCCGTCTCTTTCCGCGCCGATCACGACATTCTCGAGCGCGGTCATCGAACGGAACAGACGAATGTTCTGAAAAGTCCGCCCTAGGCCAGCGATCGTGCGCCTATGCGCGGACAGCGCCGTCACATCGACGCCGTCGACAATTATGCGGCCGGCGGTCGGGCGATAAAGACCCGAGATGACATTCAGCATCGTTGTTTTTCCGCTGCCGTTCGGGCCGATCAGCGCGTGGACGCCGCCGCGGCGCACCGTCAAATCAACGCCATCCGCCGCCCTCAGGCCTCCGAAATATTTTGCGAGCCCACGCACCTCCAGGGCGGCGGCGGCTCCGGAATCGGCCGGCCTCAGGACGAGCGGCCGCGCTGGCGCCGGCGAGACGGTTGCGGGGCGCCGAAAAATCCGAGCTATGAAACCCCAGATGCCGTCAGACATAAAGACGACGATGAGGATTACGGCAAGGCCGTAGATCGCCAGATAAAGCCCCGGAACGCTCTTGAGGAAGCGTAGGCATTCGGGAATGAGGATGAGCAATCCCGTGCCGATTGCCGAACCGACCGGCGAGGCGATGCCGCCCAGCAGCGCCATCGTGAGAAGAACGATGGAATCGGAAAAAGCGAATTGATCGGGGCTCACGTAAGTGAACCCGCCCGCGAAGAGACCGCCGCCCAGGCCTCCCAGCATCGCGCAGATCGCGAAGGCGACCACTTTCGTTCGATAGACGTCAATGCCGGCGGCGCTCGCCGCGATCTCGTTGTCGCGCACCGCGCGCATTGCGCGACCGAGCCGCGTATCCGCCACCCGCCAGACCAGATATCCCGCGACCGCAAGGACTGCAACGGCAAGGGCCAGATACGCCTGGCTGGAGGCGAACAGGTCAGGCCGTTTGATCGAACCCACCCCATCGGGCCCGTGCGTCAACTGGATCCCATTGATGAGAACGACGGTCAGAATCTGCTGGAAGGAGATTGTGACCATCGCGAGGTAATGGCCGCCCAAACGCAGTGTCGACAGGCCGAGCAGCCCGCCTGACGTAAACGCGATCGCCATGCCCGCGATGAGGCAGATGAAAAAGGGAATGTCATAGTCCACCGTGCCGAGCGCGACCGCGTAGGCGCCGAGCGCAAAGAACGCCGCCTGCGCGAGATTGATCTGTCCGCACAGACCCAGCACCACCGACAAGCCGAACACGGCGATCGCATAGGTTACGGCCTGCATGAGAATATTGGCGACATAGCCGTCGGTCCTAACGGTCGCAGTGGCGACGACGGCCGCGACGGCGAGCATCGCATAGACAGCGTGGCCGACGGCCGAGCGGGAAAGGCCGGACGCCGCCGTCCTCGTCGCGCGCGCAACACTCATGCCTTTTCCGCGACGCGTTCGCCGAACAGACCCTGCGGCCGGAAGGCGAGAAAGAGAATAAGGACAAGGAAGGCGAATGCATCCTTGAAGGGCACGGATATGTAAGCCGCGCCGAAGGTCTCGATAATTCCGAGCGCCAGGCCGCCAACGATCGCGCCCGCAACGTCGCCGAAACCACCGATGATCGTCGCTGCGAAGGCCTTGAGCGCGATGGTCGAACCCATCTGGATCGAGACGAACAGAACCGGCGCCACGAGAATGCCGGCGATGCCTCCGAGCACCGCGCTATAGACGAACGTGATCATGATCATGGTCGCGACGGGAATGCCGAGCAGCGCCGCCATCTCTTTGTCCTGACTCGTCGCCTGTAATTTCTTGCCGAGCAGCGTGTGTTCGAAGAACCAATACTGGAAGGCGACGAGCAGGATCGTCACGGCGATGATCAGCAGATACTGACTGTCGAGGTAGACTTGGCCGAGTTGAATGCCCGGCGCGTCGAACCAGCCGGGCAGAACCTGCGGTTGCGGACCGTAGAGCGCGAGCACCGTATTGGCGAGGAAGATCGAGGCGCCGATCGTCGAGATGATGACCGGCAAAAAGCTTCGGTTTCGCAGGGGATAATAGACGCCGAGGTTGAAGATCGCGCCGAGGATAGCCATTCCTCCAAGCGAGAGGAGAAACGAGAGCCAATAGGGCCATCCCAGATCGACCGCGAATACAACCATAAGGTAAGCCGCGACCATCGAGAATTCGCCTTGAGCGAAATTGACGACATTGGTCGCGCGGAAGATCAGGACGAAGCCAAGCGCGACGAGCGCGTAGACCGCGCCGATCCCCAGACCCGTGAACAGCAGTTGAAGAACGCTACCCATTTTGAGCCACTGGCGGACGAGAGACGGACAATGGGGGCAGGCGCGATGGGCGTCTCGTCCCGTGTGTCAATCGGTAAATTCGATATGCTTGTCGAAGACGATCGAGCCTTTCTCATTCCGCACGATGTTGTAGCCGTGCAGTCCGTCGCCGAATTGATCGAAATTATATTCGCCCTCCGCGCCCTTGTAGCCTTGCGTGGCGAGGATCGCCGCGCGGACCTTGTCGGGGTCCGTGTCGCCCGCCTTGGCGATGGCGGCGCACAGAACGCCGATCGCATCATAGGTCCATGAACTGTAATTGTCGGGCGCAACATTGGAGACGGCGCCGTAGAGTTTGGCGAATTCCCTGGATTCGGGGCTGGCGTCGACGGCGTAGTCGGCAACGCCGTATGTGCCGTACAACGCGGGCCCAGCGAGCTTCACCGCCCCTGCGACAATGATCGAGGCGGATCCGACCCAGGGAATCGTCACGCCAAGTTGCCGCAATTGGCGCGCGAAGATCGCTAGATCGTTGTCGAAGGTGAAATAGGAGCCAATGACGTCCGCGCCCGACGATTTTATTGCGAGAACGACCGGCGTGAAATCCTGACTCTGGTTCGGGTAACCTTGGTCGATGGCGATCTTGGCGCCGACCTTATCTAGCGATCCCGAAAGCGCTTTCGCTCCGCCGGTTCCGAACGCGTCCGTAGAATGGACAAGAGCCCAGTTCTTCTTGCCGAGCGTTTCGATGCCGTATTCGGCGATCACGCGGCCGGAATAGCTGTCGTTGGGTCGGAAACGAAAAAGCCATGGATTTCCAAGTTTCGTAAGCGCCGGATCGGTGCCGCCGAAACAAACGGGTTTTGCGGTCTTTAATATGTCCGGCGCCATCGCATGGTTCTGAGTCGAGCGGATCGAACCAAGAAAGGCGACGATGTCGGATTGCGCCGCAAGTTTCGAGAAGGCGAGCACGGCCCCTGGATTGGTCGTCTGGTCGTCCTCAGTGACGAGTTCAACCTGTCGCGACAGGACGCCGCCGCCTTTGTTAACGCGGTCGAGCGCAATTTTGGCGCCCGTCAGGGCATATTTGCCGGAATCGGCGGCAGGCCCGGTGACGGGAAGAACCATGCCGATCCGGATCGGCGCGCTTTGTCCGAGCGCGCTACGCAGAACTGCAGGCATGGCTACGCCCGCAACAAGACCGGCGGTCACCGACCGTCTGGTTAAATTCACTGGCGCCTCCCACGACTGGCCGCTCTTTGGCGGCACATCGGTGGATTAGACGATGAAAGGCGAACGCTGTCCATACCGGAAGCCGCGGATGGCGATAGCTAAGTCTTAGGACGTGAAGGCGCCGTAAAGCGGATAGCGCCGTGCGTCCGAATTGTCCGACGAAGGCGGTGGCGAATTCGCGGGCCGAGGGCGACAAGGATTATCACAGCTTCCCGCTCGAAGAGGATTACGACTCCGATCCGATAGACTCGCATGGCCTCTCGAAAGTGGTCAATGAAAAGACCGCCCGCGCTTTCGCGACGCGCTACAAAGCCGATATCTCCGTCTTGCGCATCGGCAATGTGATCGAGCCGCATGAATACACGATGTTCCCCGCGTTCCTCGCCAACCCGATGTCGCGCAAGCGCAACGCCTGGAGCTATATCGACGCGCGCGACCTCGGGGAGATCGTTCATCTATGTCTGCATAAAGACGGCCTTGGATACCAGGTCTTCAACGCGGTCAACGACACCATCACGCTTAACACGCCGACCCATGATTTTCTGGCTAAATCCTGCCCGAACGTGAGATCACGCGCGAGTTGGGCAAGTTCGAGGCCCCGTTGTCGAACCGGAAGATGCGAGAGGTGCTCGGTTTCAAGGAAGCGCACAATTGGCGTCAATACGTGCCGAAGTCGTAACGAAAAAGGCGAAACGCCGGCCCCGTGGGGCCGACGTTTCCAATTCAAGTGACGAGCGCCTTCATCCAGGATAGTCCCGCCAACGTGCCATTCGCGGGACGATATTCGCAGCCGACGTAGCCGGCATAGCCCAGTTGGTCGATCTTGCGGAAGATGCGGGCGTCATCCAATTCGCCTGTGCCGGGTTCATTGCGGTCCGGCACGGCGGCGATTTGGATATGCCCGATGTGAGGCAGCAAGGCCTCCACGCTTTTCAAGACATCGCCGTGTAGGATCTGGCGGTGATAGACGTCGTATTGCAGCTTTAGGTTCGGACGACCCAAGCTCCCGATCTTCTCCACGGCATAGAGAAAGTCGTTGAGGAAATAGCCGGGCATGTCGCGGCCGTTGATCGGCTCGATCACAATGTCCAAACCCTCGGGCCCGGCGGCGTCGCAGGCGTATCGCAGCGCATCTTCATACGCCTTCGCATTCTGAGGGTCGCGGCGATCCGCGTTGCCGCTCATGACATGCAATCGCTTAGCCCCAGTCGCCCTGGCATACCGAAGAGCCGTGGTTACCGATCCGCGATATTCCTCCGTGCGATCTGGCAGCGCCGCTACGCCTCGCTCGCCCGCGGCCCAGTCGCCCGGCGGCAAATTGAACAGCGCCTGTGTAAGCACGTGACGCTGAAGCCGCGTGGCGATTTCGTCCGGTTCGTAGGCGTAGGGAAAGAGGAATTCGACGGCGGTGAAGCCTGCATCCGCGGCCGCCGTGAAGCGATCGAGGAAGTCCCACTCGTTGAACATCATTGTCAGGTTGGCGGCGAATTTCGGCATGGCGCTCAGCTCTCTGTCGGGGCGCCAGGCAAAGCGACGCCGGTCAGTTTCGCGATCATCCGCGCGACGGAGGCATCGTCGTCGCGCCCCATGCCCGCCGCCGCCGTCGCGATGAACATCTGCAACGCGGTCGCCGCAATCTGCAACGGGAACTTTTCCTGGCGGCCCATGTCGCTGACGATGCCGAGATCTTTGGTGAAGATGTCAACCGCGCTACGCGAGCTGTAGTCGCCGTCGAGAATATGTGGCGTGCGATTCTCGAACATCCAGGAATTACCGGCGGAACCGGTGATGACCTTATAGACTGTGGGCAGATCGAGCCCGAGTCGCGCCGCGAACGTCAACGCTTCGCAGGCCGCGGCGATATGAACACCCGCCAGAAGCTGATTGATCATCTTGAACGAAGCGCCGATTCCGGGCGCGTCGCCGAGCCGATGGACGGTTCCCGCGATGGCGTCGAGGATCGGCTGGGCCTTTTCGAAGGACCCGGGCGAGCCAGAGGCCATGACCGTAAGCTGGCCCGCCGCCGCCTTGACGGCCCCTCCGCTGATCGGAGCGTCGAGATAGAGCAAGCCCATCGCCGAGGCTTTGTCCGCGAGGCGCCGCGCGTCTTGAGGCGCCATGGTAGCGCAGGCGATGACCACGCCGCCGCGCTTCATTTGGGCCGCCGCACCGTTTGCGCCGAACAGCACGGCCTCCGTTTGCGCCGCATTGACGACGACGACCACGAGCGCGTCGACGTCCTGCGCGGCCTTGGTCGCGCTGTCGGCCGATACGCCGCCGGCCTGGACGAGATGGGCGATCGCGTTGGCTTTGAGGTCGTAGCCCGCAACCGGAAGGCCGGACTTCACCATACACGTCGCCATGCCGAGCCCCATTGACCCTAGACCAATAACTCCGACCTTCGTTGCCTCGACCATAGCCATGGCGCGATTTCGCTCCCGGATTTGCTTTGCTTTCGGCCTTTGGCGAGCCTTACGGCGTCGGAACCGTCCTCACATGGCGGCCCTGTGCAAACAAGCCCACCTCATTTCCAGGCAGCTTGTAAAGCAATGACAGCGCTGTCATATCCACATATGCTGCGAATTGTGGCTCCAAGTCAACGTGGATTTCTCCACTGGCTAGACAAAAGAAGATTTTTTTAGTCGATCATCGGATGTAGGAAGATGGGTCGTGTGGGGGCGCGAAATCAGATGTCGAGAACGATAGATGGAGCGATGTTGGGCGGAAAGCCTCGTACGCCGAACCGTCGACCTGCCGTGACGCTCGCGGAAGTGGCTTCGCTCGCCGATGTAAGCGAGATTACCGTTTCGCGAATCATTCGCAATAAGGGTCCCATCGCCGACATCACTCGCGCGAAGGTCATGGCCGCGGTGCGCGCGGTCGGTTATGTCCCCAATCGCATCGCGGGATCGTTGGCCTCGGCGGAATCCAACCTGATGGGCGTCATCATCCCATCGCTGTCCAACATCGTGTTTCCGGAAGTCTTGCGCGGCGTGCACGACGCGCTCGGCGATTCGGGCTATCAGCCTGTCGTCGGCGTCACTGACTATGATATGAAATCCGAAGAAAACCTCGTACGTTCCCTGCTCGGCTGGAAGCCTATGGCCATGATCATCGTGGGCTTCGACCATACCGAGACGACCCGCCGCATGTTGCAGCAGAGCGGCATCCGCGTCGCGGAACTCATGGATATCGACTCGCCGCCGATCGATATCGCCGTCGGCCTTTCGCATCGCCGGGCCGGATATGATTCCGGAAAATATTTGGTCGAGCGCGGATATCGGCGTTTTGGCTATGTCGGTCACGACTGGCAGCAGGATCGCCGCGCGCGCCTACGCTATGATGGCCTCGTCCAGGCGCTCGCGGAGGCGGGATTGTCGATCGCAGCGGAAGCCATCGTCCAGGCGCCAAGCTCCACGATCGCGGGCCGCGAGATGCTCGCAGACCTGCTGAAGCGGTCTCCTGATATTGACGTAGCGGTCTTCTCCAACGACGACATGGCGGTCGGCGGCGTTTTTTATTGCATCAGCGCCAACATCAAGCTGAAAGATGAACTGGCCGTGTTCGGCTTCAACGGGCTCGAAATCGGTCAATCCTTGCCGACACCGCTGTCGACGATCCGGTCGAACCGGTATTTGATCGGCCGGGTCAGCGTCGAAAAAATCATAGAAAGTCCGGTGCGCGGCGTCGAACCCATCGTCATCGATACGGGTTATGAGCTCGTCGTCGGCGCCACGGCCTAAACGCGTCGCGAGGCCCAACAACTCTGTCTTTTGAGAGTTCCAAGGAACGAGCCATGCTTTTGGGCGCTGTCGCCGATGATTTGACCGGGGCCACCGACCTCGCGCTGATGATTTCACGTCAAGGCATGAAGACCGTCCAAGTGATCGGCGCGTTGCCGGAAGGCGGCGACTTCGACGACGCGGAAGCGGTGGTGGTCGCACTGAAATCGCGGACCATCGCGGCTACTGATGCGATGGAGATGTCGGTCGCAGCGGCGAAGGCGTTGCGCGCAGCGGGCGCGGAGCAGTTGTTGTTCAAATACTGTTCGACGTTCGATTCGACCGACGAGGGCAATATCGGTCCCGTCGCCGAAGCGCTACTTGATTTGGTCGGTTCCGACCTCGCCATCGTGTGCCCGGCGTTTCCGGCCGCGGGACGCTCGATCTATCAGGGCTATCTCTTCGTCGGCGACGTTCTGTTGTTGGAAAGTCCGATGAAGGACCATCCGCTGACGCCGATGCGCGACGCGAGTCTCGTTCGCGTTTTGCAGCGGCAGGTCCGCGCCAAGGTCGGGCTCATTCCGCTCGCCACGGTCGAGCGAGGTGTCGCGGCCATCCGTGAAGGATTTGAGAAAGCCAAGGCGGCGGGCCAACGCTTCGTCATTGTCGACGCGATCCGCGACGAACATTTGCGCACCATCGGCGCCGCCTGCGCGGACATGCCTCTTGTCACCGGCGGGTCCGGCGTCGCCATGGGCCTGCCAGACAATTTTCGCGCGGCGAAGAAGCTCGAGATGAGTTCGCCATCGACGACGCTGAAAGCGCCCAAAGGCAAGTCCGTGATCCTCGCAGGGTCTTGCTCGGCGGCGACTCGCGGGCAAATCCAAACCGCCGTTGACGCGGGCGTTCCGGCGCATCGTCTGGACGCGCTGGAGATCGCGGCGGGCGCTACGACGGCGCGCGGTGTCGTCGATTGGGTGATCGCGGCCGGCGACGCGCCACCTCCGCTCGTCTATTCCAGCGCCGACCCTGCCGTGGTTCGCGCGGTGCAGGAGAAGCTGGGCGTCGCGCACGCCGGTGAACTCGTGGAGACTTTGTTGGCGGATGTCGGGCGGCTCCTGCTGGAGCGCTGCTTCACCCGGTTCCTGATCGCGGGCGGAGAGACTTCGGGCGCGGTCGGTGCCGCGCTGGGCGTGAGCGCCTTGCACATCGGCCCGGAGATCGACCCGGGCGTTCCCTGGACGCGAAGCATCGGCGTGCCCGATGTCGCCTTGGCGTTGAAGTCTGGCAATTTCGGCGCGCCGAATTTCTTCCTCAAAGCGTGGAAGATGTTGAGCCGATCGCGTCGCGGGCGGGAGATATCCATGAGCGAAGAGACCAAGACGCGTGACGAAATTTGTCGGGTAGGGGCGTCGATCTTCCAGCGCGGCCTCACTTTCGGATCGACGGGCAACATTAGCGTGCGACTTTCGGACGGCGGCTATTTCATGACGCCGACCAACGCCTCACTCGGCGCGCTCGATCCCGCGAACCTCTCGCGATTTGACGCGACAGGGCGGTTTTTAGACGGCGATCCCGTCACCAAAGAGTCGTTTTTGCACTTCTGCATGTATGGGCAACGCCGGGACGCGAACGCGGTTGTGCATCTGCATTCCACTCATTCCGTCGCGGTGAGCATTCTCGCCGACGTCGATCCCGCCGACGTTCTGCCGCCGCTCACCGCCTATTTCGTCATGCGGGTCGGTCGCTTGCCGCTGGTCCCGTATTTTCCGCCCGGCGACGAGACGCTTGCGAAGGCGGTTGAAAAGCTGGCGGGTCGCCACCACGCCGTGCTGCTCGCCAATCACGGACCGGTTGTTGCTGGCTCGTCGCTCGCTAATGCGCAATTCGCGACCGAGGAACTCGAAGAAACCGCGAAGCTGTTTCTGATGCTGCGATCACAGCCCATTCGGCCGCTTACGACGGAGCAGGTGGACGAGTTGCGGCGGCGATATAATCTTTATTGAGAAACCGTGGCGGGGCGTGGGCATTCTCGCTGACGCCGGCAGCCCTGGGGACAAAGAACTGCTCGCCATCGAACTGCAGGGGGCATTGTCACACTGGCCAAGAATAGGCGATTTTCGAGGGATTTGCCACGATAGCGAGTTCCCTAAATCGTTGATTTTCCTCTATGCGTTCTTCGAACGCGCCTCGCGGTTGACAAGTAAAACTCGCGAACGTGACAATGCCGCCAGCTGGCCGCGTCGTGCCCTAACAGTTGCCCTTACAAATGCCCTCTAAGTAAGGGCAATTCGTAAGGGCAATCCCGTCCTCGAAAGAGGCCGGATTTCCTACGTTTCCGCCTCTCATGTCCGCGCGCTGCAAAGCGCGACTATTTATTCTGATCTGGGTTATTTGTTCCTTATTCAAGGACTGACGCCGCGAGGTGATGAACACACTCGCGGGACGCCAGAGAGTCGATGGACATCGAACGCCCCCGAAGGGGCGTCACGATGGTCCCGGCTCTCTGGCGTCCGTTACGTCCTTACGGACGTGACCGCGCCAGACCAGAATAAATAGTCGCGCCTCTGGCGACGACGGACAGTTCGGCGGACGGTTCCCACAATTCCCCCAGGGGGGACGTCGCCGAGCACGGTACAATTCGAGAAGGCAGTTCTTTCGGGCGCGCTCGCGTCCAAGCGCGGCGTCTCGTATCCTCGCACCTCGTACCACGCGGCACGCAAGGACGAGGAGCTAGATGCCGCTCGTGAACACGCACGCGAATTCTCGGATACAGAACAGCGAACGGTGAGGCCGTCAGGCGCAACGTCACCGACGGCAGCATGTTCGTCATCACGCCCAGCATCCACGCGTTGCCGGCGACCGACCAGACGGCGATCTTCGAGCGCGTGTTCGCCTTCGAGGACTTTACGGAAACGCATGACCCGCATGGCGAGCACGACTTCGGCGCGTTCGAGCACAACGGCAAGACGATCTTTTGGAAGGTCGACTGCTACGATCGCGACATGCAGTTCGGCTCTCCCGACGCCGCCGACCCCGCCGTCACGCGGCGGGCGCTCACCATCATGCTCGCGGAAGAGTACTAATCCGCGACCTGCGGCCTCCCCTGCGGGCGGGAGGCCGGGAGGCGTCCTCCCGCCCGCCGCGAGTATTCGGCTCACCGTTGTCTTGCAGGGGAAGCTTCTTCGCTACTTTGATTGTTCTCCCCTTTCCACCCGCGCGATAAATTCGTCACTGTATCTCTTGAGGACTTCGTCCTTAATTCCCAAAGCCTCGCGTGCGGGTTTCATCGCCTTGCCGGTGTCGTCGTCCAACAACTCGAAAGCTTCACCGCGCGATGTGGCTGGGGCCAGCGCGAGGCCATGAAGAGGATAAGGGAGTGCAAGGCGAGCATCCGGCTCGACCTCGACACGCTCGTATGGACGCGGGGGGCGGCGTTCCCCGTGTCGATGCTGGAGGGGCGGCTGAAATGCCCGCGATGCGGGTCGCGGCGGGTCGTACTGCTATTCGATCTGCCGGCGAGCCCGGCGGCGAAGCGGGCGTAAGAACCGCTGGGCTTATTCCGCTCTGAGCCGGAGATTCAAAAATGGGCGACCCAGACCGAGCTCGGAAACTCGCCGAAATGAGTCGATTGCTGCGGTTTTCCGCGCGCGACAGACGCGGGGCTCGCCGCTAACCCGCGCTGCGGCCCCACAATTACTGGCGCAGTAAGCTATTGATATAAAACCACATTATGGCTGGCTGACGACGCAGTGCTGATCGAACCTGTCTGGGCAAGATCTCCCTGCTAACAGGGAGATTTACAGGGAGTTTCTCAAAAAACGATGTTTTAGACGAGATTCCGTCGACAATCACGCAGCGAAAACAATGAGTTGGGAGGAGAACTCCCTAGAGGAGAGAACAGGGAGATAAATCAAACGAGCAGGGAGCTGAATCTGGGCGATCAGGAAAGGAGGGCTCAATTTCCCCTGCTCCAGGTGAGCCCCTTTTCGATGTTTGGCGGACTCGCTGCGAGAAGTAAGAGCAACTCGCCCGATATATATTGGGCATATTAAGCATATCGCACATAGTCAACATAGTCGACATATTGAGCATATTTACGCTGCAGCTGGAGATGTGCCCTCTTTTTGATGCTCGACGCACTCTCTGAGAGAAGTACGAGCAACTCGCCAGATATATATTGGGGATATTGAGCATATTCATATTGCAGCGGTCGGGGTTTGCACCGGCCGGGTCAGACACGGGGGTCGGTCGCGGGACCGCAAGGCGGATGACGGCCCGATCGTAGGCAGCTGACACGTTGGTCTCTTGCCGACCCTACTAGGTCGAGTTTTGGCCGGAAACGGACTGGCGGCTTTGGTCAACCGGCATGTCGGAAGCGGACATTCCTCCTGCATAGCGTCGCGGCAGCTCTCGACCCAAAGGCGACGTTCGTGTGGAGGTCTGGGATCATTATTGTCGGGTGCCGGGAGCGGTGGGCACTATGTGGTATTCCCTGCCGTCGTCGGGGGAACCATGACCGAGACCCGGAAAATCGCCGCGATCCTGGCCGCCGCCGTCGTCGGCTTCAGCCCCGGAAGCGGACATTCCGAGGCGCGATGTTGAAGGGCCAAAACGAGACAAGCATTTCCTTTTAGCCGGGCAGACCTGCGGCCCTGAGCGCGGTGAGGATCAGTTCCCGGTCCTCGGCAAATTTGAAGGGCAACATCTTGCTGACAAATTTAATGTCGAGGGCGGGGTTGATGGCGCGCATCCGCTTCACGGAGCGACGGCCAGCGTCGTCCTGTCCGGCGACCATCTCCGCGGCCGCGCGCAGAAATAGCGAGATCAGATGCCGGGGATTGAGCCGTAGGGCATCCTCGGTCCACTGGATTGCTTGCTCCGGTCTGCCCGCGAGCAGATGCACGATGGCGCCACCCGGCAGCCAGAGGAACATGCTGGAATCGCGAGGGCTCAGCCGCCGTGCCCGGTCTAGCATAGCAAGGGTACGTTGCGGGTGACGGCACAAGGCATGCCCGAAGCCATTGCAGCCGCAGATCCACACGGAGTTCGGATTTTTTTCGAACGCTTCTTCGTGGCGCGCGACGCCGCCGTCGAAATCGCGCTCGATCATGAGCTGCCACGCGCCACGAATGGTCTGGATCAGCGGATCGGTCGCGTCGAGTTCGACCGCTTGCTGCGCAAGGATCATGGCGTCCGTGAGCAGCAGCCGCAGCGATCCACCCTGAATGAGCTGCACGCGAAACAGGTTGGCCCAACTCGCATAGGCGTAGGCCAGGGCATAGTCCGGCGCTAGCCGGATCGCCTGATGAAGAAAGTCCAGCGCTCTGTCGTTATCTTCCAGCGTTAGGTTGAACAAGTACTGATATGCCCGCAGCACGCAGTCGTAGGCAGCGAGACTGTCCGGGCGTTTGCTTCGCGCGCGGCGCATCTCGGCTGATAGAATTTCCGGCTCGACCGCCCCGACGATGTTCTCCGTGAGCTCGTCCTGCAGATCAAAAATATCGCCGATGCGGCGCTCGAACCGATTGGCCCAGATGTGCGTGCCAGTTTCGGCGAGGATAAGCTGGCCAGTGATGCGCACACGATCGCCCGAATTGCGCACGCTGCCTTCCAACAGATAACGCACGCCGAGTTCGCGGGCGATCCGCTTGATGTCAGTCGCGTGTCCGCGGTAGGCGAAGCTAGAGTTGCGCGCGATGACGAAGAGACTCTTAAATCGCGCCAGTGCTGTAATGATCTCTTCGGTCATTCCATCGGCGAAGTAGTCCTGGGCGGGATCGCCACTCATATTGACGAAGGGCAGCACGGCGATCGACGGTTGATCGGCCAGCGCCGGCGGCGCGATTGTAGGCTCGGTCGGGCTCACCGCCGCGGGCACGCCTTGCTCCTCGCTCACTGCCCCGACGAAACGGAAGCCCCTGGCGCGCAAGGTCTTGATCAGGCGCTGCTCCTCGCCGCTGTCGCCGACTGCGGCGCGCGCTGAATTGATGCGAGACGTGAGGGCCGATTCCGAAACAACGCGCCCGTTCCATACCGCGGCCATGAGGTCATCTTTGCTGACTACACGGTTGCGATGACGGATGAGATAGTCGAGGAGATCGAAAACCTGCGGCTCGACCGTGATCAGTTCCGTCCCGCGCCGCAGTTCGCGTCGGGCGACATCGAGCGCATAGCTCTCAAACCGGTACGGCAAGGCGCCTCTCTGGTTCCCTTTAGGCGGGATAGCGCGTCACCTCGGCCCGCAAAACGCAAAATCAAGCTCGCCTTGAGCTTAAATCAAGGAAGTCCGGAGGTTCGGAGTGACTCCCGCTGCTAGCCTTCTATATCGCGTTTGATCTCTAGGAGGAACCCATGAACGACACCATCACCACCACGCGCCCGGGCTCGGCAGGATTGCAAGGAGACTTGTGGAGCACCCGGGCCCGCGAGTACGCGGAGTTGCAGGAAGTCCAATTCCGGCCGCTTTACGAAAGCGTGCTGCAGCGCCCCGAGGTTTCCGCCGCCGGCGCGAGCCTCGATGTCGGCTGCGGGCCGGGTTTGGCCGCACAAGTGTTTGCACAAAAGATCACCAACGTCAGCGGCGTCGACGCGTCGGCTGCCTTCATAGCGATCGCGCACCAGCGCCTGCCGGGCCGGGACTTTCGTGAGGGCGAAATGGAGGCCTTGCCTCACGCGGATGCGAGCTTCGATGTGGTGACCGGGTTCAACGCTTTTCAATACGCAGCCTCGCCGCGCAACGCGCTGGCCGAAGCACGCCGTGTATTGCGACCAGCCGGCACCATTGTGATTGCCACCTGGGGCCTACCGCAGGATTGCGAGGCGGCGGGTCATCTCAAAACGTTGGGCGGGTTGATGCCGCCGCCGCCTCCGGGCGCACCCGGTCCCTTCGCGCTCTCGGACGAAGCCAACCTCAAGGCGCTAGCGACTGAAGCGGGCTTTACGCCGATCGGCATTGTCGATGTTGAGTGCCCCTGGATCTATCCGGATTTGAAGATGGCGTTGCGCGCTATGCTTTCCGCCGGCCCTGCCGAACGCGCGATCCGCAACAGCGGCCTGGAGCGGGCGCAAAGTGCTGTCGCAGCTTCCATTGCAGCTTATCGGGCGCCGTCGGGCGAATATCGGCTGAACAACAAATTCCGCTACCTCATAGCGCGCAGATGAACGACGGCGGTTGACGAAAGACCGCTTTGGGCGCAGAACGGACCTTGAGGTGCGCAGCTATCTATGTCCGTTCCTAGCCAACTAGAATCTCGGCGGCTCCATAACCGAACTTCCGCGAACGGGCAGTATGGTGGCGGGGCAGCCGCAGACGCTTCGCACGCGCTAGCCAAATGACAGTTTCCCCCCACAGCAGTCGATCCGGCCCGTTGCCTGAACGTCTGCTTCGGAGTTGCGGCGACCATCGGCTGAACGGCAACGATGGGTCGAGAGCTGCCACGACGATGCGGAGCGTCCGCTTCGTCGTTTCGATCGCCCAAAGCCGCAGGTCTGCGCTGCGCCCATCATGGTCGCTCAGCCGAAGGTGGTCGCCTCTCGGAAGCGGGCGTTCAGGCACCGGGCCGGATCGACTGCTATGGGGGGAGAGCCATTGGGCATATTGAGCATATCGCACATAGTCGACATATTGAGCATATTCATATTGTAGCGGTCGGGGTTTGCGCCGGCCGGGTCAGACACGGGGTCGGTTCACGGGACCGCAAGGCGGATGACGGCCCGATCGTAGGCAGCTGACACGTTGGTCTCTTGCCGATCCCTACTAGGTCGAGTTTTGGCCGATAACGGAATGGCAGTTTCTGGGCGATAAGAAGTGAAAGCGGTCGTTCGCTAGGAGCAAGGCAAACGGCATAGGCGGGAAGCGGAAGTTGGTCGGCAGAAACAGCTCGAACAAGTCATTGCCGGTCCAAGGCTAGCAGGCGTGCCTGAGAACTGATCGACATGTCCGGCCGAGTCCGCTCCGACGATTATGTAATCGTACGACGCCCGATTCGTGACCATAAACCGTCTCCTCGCTGTGCGATATTCTAGTTTGAATCATCCCTCGATATCGCTCCTTCTCAAACCTCGCCCGAGCCCTTGAGCCTCCAGACGGTAACCCGCCCCTTGCCCTAGATCGGCGGCGCCCGCGCCCAGGCGCGCGTGAAGCCTTGCAATGTCGGCGTCCAGGGGCGACTTTCCGATATCCCGGAGAAGGCGTTCGTTAAGCGAGCGCCAGTGCGTATCGGTGGCCGGGCGAACCAAATAGCTTATCAACGCCCAGATTCCGGTGGCCTTGAGAGACGCGGGGAATTGCCGGACGGCTTTAGGCAGTCGGAATCGCCGCCCTTGTGAAATCTGGATCGCGGTCATTGGCAGTCTCCCTTCACTGAGGATCTGCGATCAGGATGCGCCCGGCCGATAGCCAAGTGAAACGAGTTGTTTTAATCAAAGATATTGGGAGAACTCATTCATGGCTCTCCGGCCCTCGTTCGACCTCGACCTCCTGCGCACCCTCGTGTTCATCGCCGAGGAAGGGAGTTTCACGAAAGCCGCCGAGCGCGTCGGGCGCACGCAGTCGGCGGTGACGCTCCAAATCCGGAAGCTTGAAGGGCTGGCGCGCCAGCCTCTGCTGGTTCGTTCGAAGGGCGGTCCAGTCGAACTCACCCCTCAGGGCCGCCTGCTCGTCGAGAAGGCGCGCACCATGCTGACGCTCAACGATGAGGCCTTTCACGCGATTGGTTCGGCCGACCTTCCGACCAAAGTGCGATTGGGCGCGGCCAATACGCCGTTCTATCTTTCGCAAACTCTCGATGCGTTGCGTTCTGCGCATCCAAATGTCTTAGTCGAAGTGATCGACGGGCTCTCCTGTCAACTTGGACACCAAATCAAAGACGACACAATCGATCTGATCGTATGCGAAAGCAGCCACGCGCCGCGCAACTGGCCTACAACGGAAGTTTGGCGAGGTCCGCTCAGGTGGATCACCTCGACGACGCATCCCATTCATTTGCGCGATCCGTTGCCACTCTGCCTGGCGCCAAGCGGCTGTCCCTGGTTGCCTGCATGGATGGACGAATGTTATTGGCGCAGCGCGCCGCTTCAGGCACTCGAAAAAACGGGGCGGCCGCATCGCGTCGTAGCCGCGGCGGGCTCCTGGGAAGGGCTCTTCGCGCCTGTCGCCGCGGGCGAGGCGATAACGGTTTCGCTCGGCGCCAAACTGCCGCCTGGGTTGCGCGTTGTCATGGACGATGAGGGTCTGCCCCCCTTGCCGGACCTCAGTATCGTGATCATCAAAGGTCGAAAGGCCGTTCAGCCACTGACGGACGCGGTGGCGCAGATAATCTTGTCGACGTTTAGCATCGATTGATGCGGGTCTGCCGAGCGAACGGCGTTTCGGCGCCAGGACAAGTTTCTCTCCTCCAGGTTGCGTTGCGTCCGCGCGCGCGGCCTACAGGCGTCCCTCCGCGCCAATCGCAACGAAGCCGTCCACGGGACCGCAAGGCGGATGATGGCTCGATCGTAGGCAGCTGACACGTTGGTCTCTTGCCGACCCTACTAGGTCGAGTTTTGGCCAGAAGCGGAATGGCAGCTTTGGGCAATCGATATCTCGAAGCGGACATTCGCTCGTGCATCGCGTTGTGGCGGCTCTCGACCCTACCCAGTCACAGGGCAGCGGGGCGTCAGATCTGTCCGCAGAGCAAATGTCGCTGTGACGCAGCGATCTACGCTGGAAAGCCTAACATGCGTGAACCCTCGACCATCTTCTTCAAAAGGTCCCCCTCCAACCCGAATTCATAGAACACGCGGACTCTGAAACCAGGTTCGAGTTCCATCCCCCTGCGAGCGGCCCTTCTCGCCTCATCCTCTCGGCCTGCCAAAACCTGCGCAATGGCCAGCACAATATGCGGCGTGCTGAAATTCGGATTGGCGCGCAACGCTCTCGCGTTACAGGCGACAGCGTCGTCAAGGCGCTCTTCTTGGAGGGCTGCGCTTCCAAGGCCGAGAAGAGCTTGGAAAGCGAGGGGATCGAAGGGACTAAGTTGCAGAGCACGACCGGCGCAATAGGCCGCTGTTTGATAGTTGGTCGCCGCGGCATAGCCCTGCGCGCCCAAATAAAGGGCTCTGGCGCAAGAGGGATTAAGCGCGAGCGCTCGGTCCATCGCGCGGGGTCCTTCATCGCGCTCGTTGAGCCAAGTCATCGCAAATCCCGCGACAGCTAGGGTCGCCGCGTCGTCTGTGTCACTGCTAATCGCCGCGCGGGCATGCTCCAGCCCGGCATCTCTGTCAGCCACGACAAGACCGGCGCGCGCGAAGCACAACTCGTAGCACCAGGCGATGAGCGCGTGAGCTGCGGCATAGTCGGGATCTAGCTTCAGCGCCTGGTTGAGTAAGGGCAGCGCAATCTTGGCCTGGTGAGGCATTTGCGCCGCGACATGGGGCAAAGCGCGGAGATAGAGATCGTAAGCGTCGAGGTTCTCTACGCGCTTTCGACGCGATCGTTGGATTTCAGAGCTCTGTAGGTTCGGCTCAGCGATGCCGACTACGTGGTCCACGATCCTATCCTGAAAATCGAATATCTCGTCCAACCCGCCGTCGTATTGACTAGCCCAAAGATGCGCGCCCGTTTCGGCCTCGATGAGCCTGGCGATGACGCGCAAACGGTGACCTGCCTTTAGCACTCCCCGTTCCAGGACTAGCGTGCGCCGAGTTCGCGCCCCGCGCGCCGCGCGTCCACAGTGGCTCCTTTGTAGGAGCGGGTCGCATGGCGAGCGACGACAGTGAGCCATTTGATCCGCGAAAGCCCAGTGACGAGGCTGTCGTGCATGCCGTCTGCGAAATAGTCCTGCTCTGGATCGTTACTCATGTTCAGAAATGGCAAGACTGCGATAGAAGGCTTGGCCCGTTCCGCGCGTGAGAACGACGTCCTCGAAGGCCTCGGCTTGCCATGTCGCGGCTCGCCTCGAAACGAACCAACGATGTCGTCGTTGAGGGCTGTCAGTTCGCGCGCGCCGACCAGAAGCCGCTCGCCCTCCCCAGTTAACCGCACGCCGCCGCCGTCGCCACGCTCGAACAGACGATGACCGATGAGGGATTCGAGCCGCCGTACTTGCAGGGAAACGGCGGATTGCGTTCGGCCGACGCGCGCGGCCGCGCGGGTAAAACTTCCGCAGTCCGCAATCAGCAAGAAGCTGCGGAGCAGGGCGATGTCGAGCGCCGGAGGCGAACTCATACCCATAAGATTCATTAATCGCGCGATGAGCGCAACTCGTTTCCTCCGCGCCCCGGCGTGAAGGCATCATCCCGCGTGCGTTCGACGGGCTACGCGCGGCCACGAGCCTGGCGCGGCTCTGGCGGGATCAGGGCAAGCCGGACGAGGCCCGCGATCTTCTCGCTCCGATCTATGGCTGGTTCACCGAAGGCTTCGATACGCTCGACCTGAAGCAGGCCAAAGCTCTGCTCGACGCACTGGCGTCATGAGGGCGGCTCACGAGAGCGAGATGGCCTGGAAAACATGAAACCGCGAGTGTTTCGAGAAGTCGTTAAGCTATTCTGTTCAAAGGGTTTCTGAGGTTTACGGTCCAACGGAAAAAGTTCTCATCTTTATCTTGTCCGGCGACACGACCACATTTCCGCTACGCGCGCGCGCCATTACGGAAGGCGTCTGTCCGGCGAGAGCTGCAACGAAGACACTCGCTCAGTCGCTAATGAGATCGCCGAACCAATCCCAGCCGGTACCGTTGAATCTCATGAGCCACATTTGCCGAATAGGGTAATAATTATCAGGCGACGTATTGACCCGCGCGCCGGGTAGACCCATCGCAAATTCAAAGTCTCTTATGTTGGTCGCTTGCCGCATAATGTTCTCCCGCGACAGATCGTCCCCGCATTGCTTCAGGACTTCCACCATTAAGCTCGCCGCATGAAAACCGTAGAGTGCAAAGAGGCTGCCCAAGTCGCCAGGGCTCATATATTTCTCAACGAATTCCGCCCATACTTTGTAGCCGGGATCATCCTTCCAGCGCGCGTCGCTCGGATCCTTTCCATAGGTAGACGTGATCACTCCCTTCGCTTTCTCAAGACCTGCTGGCTTCAATGTCCCGTCGATTGATGCCGCGCCATTGAACAAGTAGCGGTCCGGCGACCAGCCTATGTCGAATGCCTTGCGGATCGCCTGTGCCGCGGCTTTTGCGGTCGCTCCGATGATGAGCGTATCCGCGGCGGATGACTGAAGGGTCACAATTTGCGAATCGACAGTCGGATCGGAGACCTCGTATGAGGCTTCCCCGACAAGCATTCCGGCATGCTGTGCACCGAGACCCCCACGCATGCCGGTCACGAATGCTTTGCCGAGCGCATCGTCTTGAAACAGCACCCCGATCTTCGCTTCAGGTTTCGTCGCCAGAATATTCTTCGCATAGACGCGTGCTTCACTGGCGATGGCGGGGTTCAGGCCCATCGTCCACGGATAGTGCTGAGGATCGCCGATGAGATCGGCGGCTGTCGCGCCGAACAGCTGGGGCACCTTGTTTTCGTTAAGGTATTGGCGCACCGCCAAATTGGTGACGCCCCCGAACATGCCGAAGATCAAAGCGACTTGATCTTGTTCGATAAGACGGCGTGTCATCTCGACAGTCTTTGGAGGGCTGTAGCCATCGTCGACGCTCACCAAAAGGATCTTGCGGCCGTTTACGCCACCATTGTCGTTGATCATTTTGAAATATGCGGCCTCGGCCCTGCCAATTAGCGCATATGCAGAACCGGGCCCGCTATAGGGCATAGTCTGACCGATTTTGATCTCGGCATCCGTAACGCCCGGCGCGATAGCGGCTCGGGCCGCCCAGCCTGCGGACACCAAATAGGCGGCCGCGGCGGTGCTTGATTGCAGCAACAGGCGACGCGAAATCATGGCTGTCCCCCTATGACCTTGCTGAGCCGGCAATCTCGTCGGTGTCGAACCGAGCCGACCTTCCCATTTTCATCGACAGTTTGGTGTGGAGACTTGCGCAGTTTGGACTTGCTGGCAATCGCGCCCGAAATGCGGTAATGGGCCAAACTGGCCCACTACCCGAAATGCGGGTGCCGGAGACTTATTCGAGAATGCGCTTCGCGGCCAACGCTATCCGATGATCCACTCAAATGTGACTGTTTCGCCAAAGTTGCGATGTCGGACAAATGGCCGGAATCCACCCTTGTCAGCCTTGCGCGGCCATTGTCCGACGCTGCCGATGAATGTCCGGTCTCGGGAAATGGCTCCCAAGTCTAGAACGTCGGGGATGGGCGCGAAGCAGACTTCGACGCGGCGACGCATTTTTATCCGATTTTCACCTTTGTTGTCGTTCGTCGCGGAACGCCGAATGGAGGCGTCGTCTCCTCTCCCAATGCGGCAGGGAGAGGAGACGTGAAAAAGGACTATGAAATACCGGGCACGGGATAACCGCGGCACATTGCTTTCACTTCGCTCCGCGTCGCTTCGAGTGTCGCAGAATCGTGGGGATTACGCAGCGTCCGCACAATCCATCGCGCAATGCTCGCCATATCATCCGCGCTCATCCCGCGAGTTGTACAAGCAGGAGTGCCGAGACGTAGGCCACTAGGCCGCAAAGGCGGGTGCGGATCGTCGGGAATGATCTGCTTATTCGTCGTAATGCCTATATCGTCGAGCGCCTTCTCCGCCGCGCTCCCATCGAGACCGAAACTCGATATGGTGTCGACAACGAGCAGATGATTGTCCGTGCCGCCCGTGACCAATTTCACACCTTCCGCAAGAAGCGACGACGCCAGCGCCTTTGCATTTTGAAGCGTCGTCTTGGCGTATTCGGCAAACTCCGGCTGCGCCGCTTTCTTGAAAGTTATTGCCGCACCGGCAATATTGTTCATGTGTGGACCACCCTGAAGACCCGGGAAAACCGCGCTGTCGACCTTTCTGGCATATGCGGCCTTACTTAGAATCAGGCCGCCACGTGATCCGCGTAGAGTTTTGTGTGTTGTCGTGGTGACGACGTCGAAACCCGCATCAAAGGGATTTCGCATGACGTTTGCAGCGATCAGTCCGCCAATGTGGGATACGTCCGCCATCGTCATCGCGCCAACTTCGTCGGCAACCCGTTTGAAGGAGGCATAGTCATAGTCACGGGGGTACGACGAATATCCGCACAAAACGATCTTGGGGCGGGTCGCCTTGGCGGTTTTCATGAGCGCGTCGAAGTCGATCGCCCCGCCCTGATACGGGTCGGTCTTGTAGCGCACGAACTTGAAGACCCTGCCCATATGCGAAACAGGCGCTCCGTGGGTCAGATGCCCGCCGTGCGAAAGATCCATCGCTAGCACCGTGTCGCCTGGGTTGAGAAAGGCGAAATAGCACGCTTGATTCATGGGGCGAGCCAGACAGCGGTTGGACATTGGCGTGTTCGGCGCGAAAGAGTACGCGCGCTCGATCGCGCGCGATATTTTCGATCACGTCAGTATATTCTTGTCCGCCGTAATATCTGCGACCGGGGTACCCTTCCGAATATTTATTGGTGAGAACCGAGCCGAGCGCCGCCAGTACCTCGGGGTAGGTGTAGTTTTCGGACGGAATCATTTCGACGCCGTCGACTTGGCGTCGTTGCTCGCTGACTATCGCATTGGCGATGTCAGGGTCGAACGATTGAAGTTGTGCGCGATCGGCGTCCATGGGCGTCTTCCCTCTAGAATGGAAGATGGACCGACGTTCATCGGTTGCCCAGGCGAACGGCTCATAGATGTCGCGCTTCCCGATGGTGTTCCATCCAAGCTCGCCAGTCACGCGACGAGACAGTTTAGGGGCAAATCCTTCCCCCAAGCAAGATCTTTTGAACGCCGGATGCCGTGGGCGCGTTGGACATGGACTCGAAGTTGGGCGTCGCCGTTGTCGTATAACCTTTATCACTCAGTCGTTGGTTTCGCCCTTCGGTCGATGACGGCGCGCCGCGCAGCCGTCGAACGACCGCTCTCCCCCCTAGCGGACCTCGGTTACGCTGGGCCGAGCGCCCGAACTTGAGAACAAGACGGTGGGTTGTACGCTGGCCGCAGAGAATTGGGGGCATTCCGTCGGCGGGTAGGCGGTGCTACGGTCCGTGGTCATTCGGCCGGAGGGGGCCACATGGTATCCGGGCGTATCGAGCGCAAGCTGGCGGCGATCGTGGCGGCTGACGTCGCGGGCTATTCGCGGCTCATGGCAGCCGACGAGGAAGGTACCCTCGCGCGGCTCAAAGCCCATCGCAAGGCGCTGATCGATCCCAAAATCGTCGAGCACAGCGGCCGCATCATCAAGACCACCGGCGACGGCATGCTGATCGAATTTGCCTCGGTTGTAGATGCCGTGCGCTGCGTGGTTGAAATCCAGCGCGGCATGCTGGAGCAGAACGCCGACATTCCCTCGGACAAGCGCATCGATTTTCGGGTTGGGATCAATATCGGCGACGTGATTGTTGATGGCGAAGATATCTATGGCGACGGCGTCAACGTCGCCGCGCGGATGGAGAG
>Ga0182024_10006317_pt1 | contig 26091 bp, 15 predicted proteins | sample P32metaG_FD_120480 | JGI IMG/M metagenome (GOLD analysis project Ga0182024, IMG submission 120480) | Permafrost microbial communities from Stordalen Mire, Sweden - P3-2 metaG (Illumina Assembly) | ecosystem: Environmental > Terrestrial > Soil > Wetlands > Permafrost | place: Sweden: Stordalen... | reverse complement strand
TGCATAAGCCGTCCGATTTGGTGCTTGCGCGACGCGCTAGTCGTGTCGGATTTCATGAGTCCTTTCGTGGCGGCCGCCAAGGAACCAGTCAAATGAGATTCTTGCCCTTCAGCTCTGAAGTTGAAGTCGCCAAAGGGGATGTTGTACTCTGCCGGCCATGAAGGCACACCTGCTCACCGCGTCGTGGTTGCATTTTCTGGTGACGGTTGCCATGTCGGTTTCCACCCACGCCGTTCGCGCCACCGACCGATACCAGCCCCCCGCTTCGCCGCGGCAGAGGCTCGACATCAACATTGGCTGGAAATTCATCCGCCAGGACGTCACCGGCGCGGAAGCGTCGAACCTCGATGACTCGATGTGGCCGACCATCAGCACGCCTCATACCTATAACGATGTGGACACGTTCAACAAGATCATCTCCCACGGCGGCGGCCAGCAGGGCGCCTACATGGGGCCGGCGTGGTATCGCCGGCATTTTAAGCTCCCTGCCGACTACCGCGATCGCAAGCTTTTCCTTGAATTCGAAGGCATGCGGCAAGCCGGGCAGATCTTTCTCAATGGCAGGGAGATTGGGCTGTACGAGAACGGCGTCACCGCGTACGGGCTCGACATTACCCCCGCTGCGAACTTCGGTGAAACCGAAAACGTGCTGGCCGTCCGCGTCGATAACGACGCCCGCTACATGGAAAAGGCGACGCACACGGGTTTTGAATGGGAATCCAAGGATTTCAACCCCAACTACGGCGGCATCAACCGCCACGTCTGGCTGCACGTCACCGGGAAGATCCACCAAACGCTCCCGCTCTACTACGGCCTGGAAACCAGCGGCATTTACGTCTATTCGTCAAATGTCGTCCCGGCCGATCATGCGACCGACGTACACGTCGAATCGCAGGCGGCCAATGAGTCGGGCAATTCGGTTTCGGGAACGCTCTCGGTAGCAGTGGTGGATAAGGAGGAGCAGGTCTGTGCCAAATTCGACGGAGGCGCCGTCGATCTACCGAGCGGCAAGAAGACAATCCTCAAAGCGCGCGGCCGGCTTGCCAACGCGCGGCTCTGGAGCCCGGAGGATCCGTATCTCTACAACGTCTACACGATCCTCACCGTCGACGGCAAAGTGGTGGACGTCTCGAAGATCACCACCGGCTTCCGCAAGGCCGAATTCCGCGGCGGCGCTGGCGCCGGAGGCGTTTATGTCAACGACCAATTCACCTGGCTCACCGGATACGCCCAGCGCGCCACCAACGAGTGGGCCGGCCTCGGGCAAGCCTATCCCGACTGGATGCACGACCTCACTGCCCGCCTGATTCGCGACAGCCATGCGAACTACCTGCGCTGGATGCACGTTTCACCGCAGCGGGTGGACGTGGACGCCTGCGACCGCGCCGGCATCGTTGAAGTCTGCCCCGCCGGCGACAAGGAACGCGATGCGACCGGGCGAAACTGGGAACAACGGCTGGAGGTCATGCGCGATTCGATGATCTATTATCGCAATAGCCCCAGCATCTTCTTCTGGGAGGCCGGGAACAATGGCATCTCCCCAGACCACATGAAGCAGATGGTGGCTCTCAAGGCCGAGTGGGACCCGAGTGGCGGCCGGGCGATGGGCTGCCGGACGCTCAACGACCCGGCCACCACCGGCATCGCCGAGTATTTCGGCGTGATGATTGGGCAGGACCCGCGCAGCGACGCGCTCAAGCGCCCGCGTGACATGTTCCGCGCTTACAGCGCCGAACGAAGGGACCGAGCGCCGCTGATCGAAACCGAAGACTTCCGCGACGAAGCCGCCAGAAGATTCTGGGACGACTCCTCACCGCCTCACTTCGGCTTCAAGCCCGGGCCGAAAGATACCTATCACTGGAACAGCGAGACCTTCTGCCTGGCCGGGGCGGCGCGATACTGGGCGTATTGGTCCAATCGCATCTCGAATCCCGACCCCGCGCACTCCAAGTGGTCGGGCTATGCGTCGATCTACTTCTCGGACTCCAACGCCGACGGCCGGCAGGATTCGAGCGAAGTGTGCCGGGTGAGCGGGAAGGTGGACGCGGTGCGGGTGCCCAAGGAAATCTATTTCGCCTCCCGCGTGATGCAGAGCCCGCGGCCCGACATCCACATCGTCGGGCACTGGACGTACCCAAAGGGAACAAAGAAGACCGTCTACGTCTTCGCCAGCCACTGCGACAGCGTCGAACTCACTCTTGAGGGAAAATCCATCGGAAAGAACAACCATCCCGCCGACGGCTACGTCTATGCCTTCCCGGACATCACCTGGTCTGCGGGAACGCTCAAGGCGACCGGTTATCGCGATGGCAATCCCGTCTGCACGCACGAACTCACGACGGTCGGCGAAGCCAAGGCCATTAAACTCACGCCCATCGTCGGCCCCGGCGGCCTGAAGGCGGATGGACAGGATGTGGCGCTATTCGATGTGGAAGTCGTGGACGCCCAGGGCCGCCGCTGCCCCACCGACGAGTCGCGGATCGACTTCACCGTCACCGGCCCCGCGCTCTGGCGCGGCGGCTACAACAGCGGCATTGTCGATTCCACCAATAACCTCTTCCTCAATACCGAGTGCGGCATCAACCGAGTCGCCATCCGCTCCACCCTGACCCCGGGCGCGATCGCCCTCACGGCAACGCGTAAGAGTCTCACGCCGGCGACGGCGGAGCTGAGTTCGGCAACAGTGGCATTGGAAAAGGATTCACCGGGGTAATCGGACTTCACCCCTCGGACTTGGGCAAAGCGTGCGCATAAAAAAGGCGGCGTGGTCCTCTCGGGATACCACGCCACCCAGGGAAGGAGGATCGTACAAACATCTAGCACTACGACACCGCGAAAGCCGGGTTCGAAGTGCGGGGAAACATTGGTCTGCGTAGAACACATCAGTCCGGCAGGCTGCAACCAGCGCCGCGCATGAGAGTTCCAAGACGCACGGACGGCCGAGACGCAAAAAACAGATGTTCAATCAAAAAAATTTCGCAAGATCACACTCTTGGACCGACTCGCCCTCGTGTCAGGCTCAGCGTTTTTCTTTGACTTCTCCATTACTGACCGCTAATTTCTTACGGCTGTCGGTGCCTTGGAGAGTTTTCAGTCGGCGGTATTGAAAAGGAGTTGCACCGGCATTCCTGCTATTTCTCGTCGGCGTTCGTCGGACTGATGCGAGTGATGGATCACCGGATGACCGAGGCGGCAGTGCGTCTGTACCCCGGCGGTCGAAGCCGGTTACGGCCCCTGATCCCCCCGGCCTTGGGGCCAAAGCCATCGCCGCACCTAGGAGCAAGCACCCATGGATCGTCATCGTCTTTCCTCTCCACCGGCAACCTTCCGAAAGAAAAAGGGCACATTCAGCTCCTACACCTGCGAGACATTGGAGGAGCGGCAACTGCTGACCGTCTTGGTGGGAGGAGACACCTTCACCTGGCGGGGACCTGATACCAATCTCGATACGATCCAGGTCAGCGGGGTTCCCAGTTCCGCTGAGTTGGAAATCGTGGGCCTGCGAATCAACAATGAGACGGGCCAACAGTTCCTGGATAACCTCCCAGGGCGCTTGGACGGCGCTCCGGTTTTCGGCGGCATTCAGCCGATCCAGCAAACCCTTCCGCCCCCGCCGCCGGGTCCCAATCCAATCTTTGTCACCCGGCCGCCCTACTTTGCTGATACGATCTGGGAAATCTACGTCGTCCAGTCGAGTCCAACCACATCGATCTCGGCCGAAGAATATGACATAAACGGCAATCCGCTCGATTTCACGACCTCGATTGGCTCCCTGCACGTCACAAATCGCGGTGAAGTCGCAGCCCCGGCCAACTCGGGTGCGCTATTGCTTGGCGGGCGGACGATATCGATCGTCGGGTCGACCAATAATCCCAATGTTCCGCCGCCGCCAGCCATCATCCCGAATATCCCGATTTATTCCGCCGGTATCGCCAGCGGCACACCATTCGCGCTGATTCCCAGCGGAACGACCCTTCTGCCCGGGGTTGACGTAACCGCTGCCAACGACTTTGGAAACTTTTACTGGGGCGGCACGATCCTCGGCTCGATGCAATTCGGCGGCTCCCTTGGCGTGTTCTACGCCGGGTGGCTGCTTGGAACCACTAATGACGGCGCGACAAACGCCTTCTCCGTTGCAGGCAACGCCGAGGCAATTATTTCGCTAGGGAGCATTGGAACCGACAACGCGACGCTGGAGGGCGGCGCGCTGTTCGACACCGGGTTCAACCTCGTGGTCGGAGGCCGGCTAGGCGAAGTGCGCACCACCGGTGACTTCCTCGGAGCCGTCAGCGTCGCCGGCAGCAACACCATTCCGGGAGCTGAAGGCGGCTCGACCGCGCCTGTGAACGAGATCGAAGCGCGCGTGAACGATGCACCGCCCGCGGATTTGCTTCCCTCATTTCAATTGGGCAACAACGCCGTATCCTACAACGATACGTTCAATACCCCCGAGATCCTTCCGGTCACTGCGACCGGGACCGCTTCGGTGAACGGGAGCCTTGATGTCGGGCCCACCGTCTCGGACTACGTTGACTACTACGGCATCGCCCTGATGGCGGGGCAGACGATTACGGTTCAGCTCCAGTCTGTCCCCGTCCAGCCCCAGGAGCCGATTGATGTGGGCGTGTTCGACCCGGACGGGGTGCTGGTTGCCAGCGATTACAACCTCGCCGGGTACGCGTACACCAACCAGCAGCCGTTCGAATACACGGCAGTCAAGGCCGGCCTTTATCGCTTTGCAGTGGCCGAGGACGGCGATGGCACTTTCGCCAGCAGCGGGCCATTCCTTGGTACGTTTCCGTACAACCTCACCGTCTCAAACATTGGGAACGTCACCTTTGGAGGCCTCCTGGCGTATGGAACTATCCGCGACATCAATCCTGTCGGAACGGCCGGCTTCCAGGATTCCAACGGGGATCTGGGCGCGGTGATGGCCATCGGAGGCATCCTTGAATCGGAGGATACCGACACCTTCGAAGTGGACAACGGAAATCTCCGCGCCGTTCAAGGCACCTCGCTCGACGACAGTGGAATTTTAAAGCGTCCGGTGACCCTCGCCGTAGCGAATGGCAGCGTGGGATTATTGTCTGCAACCGCCGGAACCCTCTCGGTGTTAGTGGATCCCGCAGTTCCCGTCGGTGGGAACATGCAGATCATTTCGGCATCGGGAAGTGCATATGTCGATCTCAATGTTGACGGCAGTCTTGGCGTCCTGCGAGCGGGTGATATGGCCACCACGCTGGGTGCCAGCATCATCAACGTCAACTACCTGCAGAACCTCAACACGCCCGCGACCATTGATCTCATCGATGTAACCGGCGACCTGGGAACGCTATCGACGGGCGGGCCGGCGATTACGACTGGGCCGGGCGGAAACGTCCGCTACATGGTGGTCGGCGGCAACGTTTATGAAGACTCGTTTTTTGGTGGCAGCTTCCCCACCGCCACCCAGTATCAGCAAGGTGAAAGCGTCCAGATCGTTGATGACTCTGGGACTGTGGTCAATATGACTCCGAACCCCGCGGTCACGAACGTAAATACGGGCGCTGTCACCACCCCCGCTGGGCAACTCACCGTGACGGCCTACGGCATCGAAGGCAGCGGCGGGTCGGCCATCATCAACGTCACCTCCACCGGAAGTGTCACCATCACTGGACAGGGCAATAGCCCCAATCAGACCGCCGAAATCGGTACGATCGTCGAACAGGGTATCGGAACTGCCGTCATCCCCGGGACGACTCCCACCACCGCCGCCGGGAGTGGCTCGGGCGGCAACGGCACGGGTTCTACCGGCGTGCAAGGGTTTGGCGTTCCAGGATCGCCGGGCGGCCCGCCCATCAAGACAAACAGCGGCGGCAACGGATCGAACGGATCGCTATTCGTTGCCATCCCCCCCGCCCCCGTATTGCCCACGACCGGTCAGCAATTGAACCTGATGATCAACGGCAATGCGAAGGTGGGTGTCTGGGCGGTAAACGGGTCCAATTTCTCGAGCGTGGAGAACCAGACGCCCGGTGGCGAACTGGTCAACATGACCGCATTCTCGGTCGGGACGCTCAGCAGCGCCGGGTCCATCGGAATGGTCACCGGCAGCGTGGGCGAGCAGGTCAATGGCCCTACCGTCTTCAACAATACCTATCCATTCAACGATCAAACCTACGGGTTGAACGTGGTCGCGCCGGGCGGGACCGGAGGAATCGTTTCGCTCAGCGCCCAGCAATTCGGCAATATCAACGTCGGAACGTACGGAATAGGTTCCATCAGCGGCGACAACACCGGGCCGGTCGTCACCACCGGCCAAATCAATTCCGTCTCACTCACCGGCATGACATGGGCGGGGAGCGGCTTTGTCGGCCAGAGCGGCCTCTACGCGGCGATGGCCATCGGCAATGTTACCTCAAGTGGCGACATTCGGGGCAACATCGTCTCCCAGACGGGACTTTTGAGTCTTGCCGTCAGGAATGGCGGGTCGCTGGACAACGCGGTCGTTCTCCAAAGCACTAACTATGCAAGCGCCTCGGCCGTGGGGCCCGGCATCGCAACCACAAGCGTGCCGAGCCCGATCACGCGCCCCATTCACCAAATCGGTAATGTCACGGTGAGCGGCAATGGCGGGATTATTGGCTCTTATATCGCGGCAGAGCACATCGGCACAGTCACCTCTGGTGGGTTTGGTGTCTTTGGCTCGACGGTTCAGTCCGGCGGAGATGGCACTATTGATGGATTGATCGGCTCTGGTTACGGGCTGCGCTTCAGCAACGTCATAGGCGGCGCCAGCGCGGGCACCGTCGCCGCCGTGGGCAACGGCAGCCTGGTCCCGACTTCAAATTTCTCAGCCTCGGTTCGTCAGAGTGAAACTGGAGCAACATTCGATCCCAACACCGGCTTGCTGCTCAGCCCACTGAACGACATCGACATTTCGTTGGGAGTGACGGCCGCCGCGCCGGAGGAGGTTGGAGTTACTGACACCGGCGTCATTGAGAACGTAACGATTGAGGGTTCGCGCAGCGTCACCATGATCTCCGCGTACGAGATTCGCGGCCGCGCAATCACGATCGGCGGCCTCCTTTACAACCTGGAATCAGTGTTCGACGTCGCGAACCAGATCAATACATTGCAGACCAAGGGTGGTATTGACGGCCTGACGATTACCGTTGGCCGGGTCCTCAACTTCAAGGCCGCAGGAGATGTGTCCAACTTCACCGGCCAGTTCGCCGGCGCGGTAAACCGGCTGGTGTTTAACAGCAACCTCGACGCCAGCTCGGTCATCCAGGCAACTGGCCCGAATGGCCATATCGGAACACTCATCATTGACGGCAACCTGGCGGGAACGGTCTATGCCAGGACATTCATCACCGACCTTGAGGTTCACGGCGCGATCACCGGCACGGTAACTGCCGCGCGGATCGGTACCATTCACGTCACCGGGGCCGTCGCGTCCGGCGGACTCACCGTCAATGGCCCCATCAACAACTTGATCGTCGATGGCAGCTTTGGGCCTGCCGGAAGTCCCATCACCGTGAACGGGAACGCGGGCAACATCCGCATCAAAGGAGACCTGGCGGCGAATCTCAGCGTCACCGGAAATGTCAAGGAATTGATGGTGGGCGGCAGCATTCTCACCAATTCCGATTCCACCATCGGAGGTATCTTGAACCTGCTCCAGGTTGCCGGCGACGTGCAGGCCGGGGCGATTGTTCAAGCGGAGCTCATCAAGCGGCAGGTGGTCAAGGGGCAGATCCTCGGCACCATCATGCCCTGACGATGGCCGCGAGAGGGATGAATGATCGGCGCAAGTTGGATGCTCGTGGCGGCGCTCGGGGTGGCGGCATCGCAGCCGGCCGCGCCGACGAGCCAGCCAGCGTCACGGCCGGCGCCAACCACGTCGCCGACCACCCTGCCAGCAACTGCCGCTGCTGGCCCGAAGACCTTGCCAACGACGGCCGCCGGCCCAACGACCTGGCCGGCGGCCGTCGTTGCCTTGGGCGACCCGGCCCGATTGCTTGACCTTCTTTCCGATCCCGACTGGCATATCCGCCGCAAGGCCCAGGACGCGCTGGTCCGCGCCGGAGAGGACGCCAAGCCGTTCATTCAAAAGCTGATCGAGCAGGCTGCCAACGACGAGGCCCGCAAAAATGCCCAGGCGGCGTTGGTCGAGATCGACCAGAATCGCCTGACCGGGCCGTCTTATCTCACGCTGCACTTCAAGAATGCCCCTGCCGGCAAGGTGTTTGCCGAGATCTCCCGGCAGTGCTTCACGCCGCTGCTGACGGTGCCTGAAAATCTGTTCCAGGAGGACTCGCTCCCCAAGGTAAGCGTGGATGCCGACCACCAGCCGTTCTGGGCGGTGGTGCCAAAGATCTGCCAGCAACTTGGCGTTGATTTCCGCCATTTTCAGGGCGGAACGCGCCTCATGCGAAGCGGGGGAATGCAAACCGACGGCATCAGCCAGATCGACGGCGCGTTCCTCATTGTCGCCACGCAGATCAACTATTCCCGGTCTCGCTCCTTCGCCGGGCATGCCGAGCAAACTCAATTCGGAATGCAGATCGCGGTATATCCCGAGCCAAAGCTTCAGGTGCTTCGCGGCAGCGGATCGATCAATGTGGATCTGGCGACCGACGATCACGGCAACTCGCTGGTTCCCCAGGGCGCAGCGGGCCGCGGCATGTGGGGCGGGTTCATGGGATTCGGCGGCTGGAGTCTCTTCGCGCCGCTCCAATATCCCAAAAACATCGGCACTCGCATCACGCGGTTCAAGGGAAACACCGCGTTCGTCATTCAAGTCGAAAGCCAGAAGATCGAGATTCCCGACCTTATTAGCCTCAAGCCGACGACCCGGCTGATCTACAACATGCCGGTCTCGTTCCAGGACATGAAAAAAGTCGGCGATGCCTGGAAGCTGCACATCCATGTCAATCAGCCCAACTTCGGGGGCGCCGACTGGCAGCAGTTCATGGAGGGCGTGCAAAACCGCATGCAGGTGCTGGACGCCGAGGGAAACGCGCTCGATCACCGCGGGATGAGCACCACCTCCAACAACGCCATCGTGGACATGACCCTGGACTTTGCCCGCTCCGTCGGCCCCGATGGCCGGCCCGCGGGAGACCCGGTCCGCCTCGTCTGGGAAGTCCCCACCAAGACGCGGGAGATCACCGTTCCGATCGAGTTCAGGGATCTACCGCTGTTTGATGAGAAGTGAGAGAGGGGTCAGGGGTCAGGGGTCAGGGGTCGGGGTCAGGGGTTCAGGGTTCGGGGTTCGGGAAGACCCAGGTGGACCTTCGGTCCGACCGCTACGCGACAGATGAATATCGCGCCGCATCCGCGTGTGCTGACCCCTGACCCCTGATCCCTGACCCCTACTCCCTCAACTTCCGCACGATCATCGCGATCGTTTTCCGATCGACTTTGTTGCCGGCGCCGCGCAGTCCTTTGGCCATGGCTGATGGGCAGAGCAGGAGCACAAGCGGGTTGGTTTCCTGGGCGTCGGGGCTCTTGACGGCGCCAGCCAGAACCTTGAGTTGTTTGACCTCGCCGGAATTGAGCGGGATCTCGCGCAGGATTTCCTTCATCAGTTTTGCCGGCGAATTCAAAGCCTGCGGCAACCGCGCGGTTTTCTGCCGCCGGTTCCCAATCATCGCCACCAGAACGGCCACGCCGCCGGCGGCCGCCAGCAGCAGCACGGGACGGTAGTCAAACTCCTGCGACTTGCCCATGCTTTCCTGAATGCTTTTGAACACATCATCCTGCGACGGCGCGGCGCTGGCCGGTTGATGCGGCAAAGCAAGAAGCAGCAGCGCCAGGAGGATCGGGAGCTTGATGATCTTCATCCCGCGGCCTTCTTTCGCTCCTTGAGCAAGTCCGAGACGGTCTTCAGCACGCCCAGCGCGTAACGCCGCACGCGCACGTTATCGTCCGCCCGCGCGAGGCGGCCGACTTCATTGAGCAACTGCCACCACCCGATTTGCTTGAGCGCCCACATCGCGGAGATGCGGTGGTCGGCCCGCCCGTCGCGGAGCATGTTGAGAAGCTGATTCCCTGCTGTGCCGACCTTCATGCGGTGCATGGCCTTGATCGCGTTAGCCCGCTCGCGGCCCGTCGCCGCCAGGGCCTTCTGCGTGAGCGCGGGAATGAACTCAGGGTCGCCGCGTCCTTCCAGCACCTCGACGGCATTGGCCCGCACGCGGGCGTCGCTGTCGTTGAGCAATTGCTCGATCAGCAGGCTGCTGGGGGCGGTGGGCATCTCGCCGAGCGCCGTCACCGCTTTGCTGCGAATGCGCGGATTGGCATCCGAGCAGAGCTGGATCAAAGTATCGCGCAGCGACTCGGCAACGCCCAATTCCTGCACGATTTGCATCGCCTTGACGCGCTGCTCGACGGCGCCGGCCAGCGTTCGGCGCTGCAGTCGTTGCAGCGCATCGGGGAGCAGCTTGAGCATCGCTTTTCCGGCCTGTTTTCGGGTGGATTTATCCAGGCGATCGAAGCGCTGCCAGAATCCGTCGAAGCCCGCCTGCCCGATCGCCCGCCCGACGACCCGGCGCACCGCGGGAGACGTGGAGGTCATCAGCTTTAAGAGCGTGTTCTCAAAGTCCGCCGGCTTGCGGCGGACAATCTCCCGCGCCGCCATTCGGACGATGCGCTCGTCGGGGTCGTTCAGCAGGGCGCGGATCGGCTCGACCGAAGCCCCCCGCCGCCGCCGCATCGCGATCCGCAACAGGCGAAGCCGCGCTGAAATCGACTCCGGCGCCGCGACGTCGGCATCGCGGTGTACGCGGTCGAGCAACACGCCCAGCCGCTCGTCCTGCTCGACATCATGCAGCCCGCTGCTGGCGATCCACTCGGCAACCGACGCCGCCTCGGCCGGCCCCCGACGCTCGAGGTCGCGCCGCAATTCCGAGAGTCCCCACCACGCTCCGCGGGTGACCTGATGCAAACATACCTGCAACTGCGAGTCTTTCAGCCAGTGCGTCTTCCGCAACAGCGCATCGAGCGCCGGCGCATGATCGATATGGGAGAAGACCGTGCCGAAGTGAGACCGCAATTGGCCGTGCGTCGCGCCAAGCAGAAATGCGGGGACGTGCTCGCTGTCCGGGGCCTGTTGAAGCCTCCGCACCATAGCGCCCTGCCCGCCGTGCTTGGTCGTGTGCAGGATCGCCAATGTCTGGCTGCCGGGCCAATCCGCGAGCAGAAGTGCGGCACGAAGCAGTTCCGTCCCATGCTTCCCCCGATGCACGTTGATCGCCCGCGCCACCGCCGCCTCGATCTCCGGCCGCTCCGCCATCAGCCGGTCGTAATCGGGAGAAAGAGACGCGGAGACGCGGAGACGCGGAGACGCGGGGAGTGAAGAGGACGCGGGGACGGGGAGACGCGGGGACGCGGGGACAGGATCCGATCTCGTCGACGCTTCTCCTTCTTCCTTCTCCGCGTCTCCGCGTCTCCGTGTCTCCGCGTCCATACCCCCCTCCGTCTCCGCGTCTCCGGGTCTCCGTGTCTCCGCGTCCTCTTCTGCTCCCCGCTGCAGTCGCTTGGTTTCGATCGCCACCCATCGGGCCAGCCCCACGATCGCATCGGTGGCCGCCTTGGACAGCGCGACATCCGGGCTATGGAGGTTTTCCGACAGGACGTAGGCAAGTTTCCCCTGCCGGCCGGCGGCAATGAGCCGCATCGCGGAGAGGCGGAGGTTCTGGTCATCGCTTCGGCCGCACTCGGCCAGGGCATGGTGAAGCAGCCGGATATTGGAGACGATGTGCGCCTGCAGCGACTCGGGGAACTCGCCGTAAGCGGCAATGATGCCGCTCATGCCCCGCGTCGTTTTTCGTTTCAGCAGGAGATCGAGAACCAGCCTCTGCTCGTTCTCCGCGCCGATCCGGGCGGCCTGCAAAAGCAGGTCGTCGGCGGCCTGGTTGGAGGTCTCAACGAGTGCATGGATCAACTGCTTGAGCATCCTCCGGATTATCGGACGTTGGGCGGGTGTGCCTTGAGCCGGGATTACTCACGCAGAGGCGCGGAGGCGCAGAGAAGACAGGAAAGAGCGGAAAATATTTGCAGTGTGTAACCTCTGGCGAAGGCAACGCGTTGCGCAGTTGACATCCGCGCTATGACTCCTGGTGTTCTCTTTGCGATCTCTGCGCCTCTGCGTGAGCTATGAGTTTCCCCAGCGGGCCAGCCCGCGTCGGCGGAGCGGTGTTTCTCTTCCGCCCTCTTGTGATACCTGCAAGATCAGTATCATGGCACGGATGAACCGACGACCCTGCCATGCAATTGTCGTGCTCATGACGCTCCTGTTGGTTCGCAGCGTCCGGGCCGCGGACGCTCCGTTTGAGAAGGAAATCGCCGCCTTCGAGGCGGCTGATCAAACGCAGCCGCCGCCGAAGGACGCGGTGCTGTTCATTGGCAGCTCCACCTTCCGCATCTGGAAATCCCTGCCGGCGGATTTCCCCGGGTTGGCAGTCATCAACCGAGGCTTTGGCGGCTCGCAGATCGCCGACAGCACCCGTTATGCGGACCGCATCGTCGTCCCGTATCATCCCCGGCGGATCGTGATGTACGCCGGCGACAACGACCTTGCCGCCGGAAAGACCGCCGAGCAAGTGCTCGAGGAATTCAAGGATTTCGTGACGAAGGTGCGGGCAAGCCTGCCGGACGTGCCCATCTCATACATCTCGATCAAGCCGAGCATCGCGCGATGGAAGTTGATCGAGCGGATCAAACAGGCCAACTCGCTGATCGGCCAGTTTGCCACGAGTGAGAAGAACATCGATTTCATCGACATCTTCCCGGTCATGCTCGGCAACGACGGGAAGCCGCGAAAGGAACTTTTCCGGCCCGACGGGTTGCACATGAATGCCGATGGGTATGCGCTGTGGATCCCCATCCTGAGGCCGCGGATTGAGAAGTAGATGGAGGGTCGCCGGTGGCACGGCCGTCTCGGCCGTGCATGAAACGCCGCAACGGATAGTCGCGCCATCACCTGTATTAGAAGCGCCCCGCACGGGCGGGACGCCCGTGCCACCGGAGATGCACCTCATCGCTTCGGGCTGGATCGGAACTCGACCTTTGGAATCGTTGAAAATGAGAACATCGCTTGCCACCCTCACGTTGCTGCTGTCCGTGACGCTGGCCGCCCGGGCGGACGACAAGCTCGACCTTCGGATGCATTGGTCAAAGGGCGACACGCACCAGATGAGTGTGTCGCTCGATCAGACGGTCGAGCAGATGCCCGGCACGACTCGCCAGCAAACCAGCCAGACGGTCGGCGTGAGCTATAGCTTCAAGGTCGAGGACGTGGACGCGCAAGGGAATGCCACCATCTCGGTGCGCTACGATTCGGTCTCGTTTCATGCCAAGACGCCTTCGGGCGTGGTCGATTACGACCCGACCAAGCCCGCGGCGGGACCGATGCCCGTCATGGTCACGGCCCTGGCGGCACTGGTGGGCCAGTCGTATTCCGTCACCGTTGGCCCTCACGGCAAAGTGACCCAAATCGGCGGCCTGCAGAAGATGCTCGATAACGTGCTGGCCCACCTCAACGTCTCCGAAGGCGTCTTGCGGCTGGCGATCGAGAGAACGATCCGCCAGCAGCTCAGCGAAGCAAACCTGAAGCAGAGCCTTCGCGACGTGTTCGCCCCGTTCCCCGATCATCCGATTGCCGTCGGCGAAAGCTGGACGCGCGCGACGCCGATCTCGATGGGATTCCCGATGAATCTCAACACAACCTACACCCTGCAAAGCGTGGAGAACGGCGTGGCGTCGGTCGCTATCTCCGGCAAGGCCGCCACCGTCCCCAACGCCATGATGGATCTGGGATCAGTCAAGATGGACTACGACCTGAAGGGCGAGCAGACCGGCTCCCTGCAAATCACCCAATCCACCGGCTGGACGCGCTCCGCCAGCATCTCCCAACACCTCGCCGGCAGCGCCACCCTCCGCGGGCCGAATACCGACCCGCAGATCGTGCCAATGACGATCCAATCGGAAGTGAAGTGTGAGCAGAAGTGATCTCGGCACATTTCGAGCATGTCGGAGATCGCCTCACCGATGACCACAAACAAGAACATGGCTCGGAGCCTTTCGGCTCCGAGCCATTGAGATCCGGAATGAGCCACGAATAGCGCTACGGGGTGAAGAGGTTGTACCACTCGTCCACGACGAGATTCGTGCTCAGCCTCGTGTGATTCTGGATATCCAGCGGGGATGCGGTTTCGCCATGCCCGTCGGCGAAGATATAGTTTGCGGTTCCATCGTTGGCATCGGTGGCAGGAGTGTACGGAGGTGGGCCGGGGGGATACCGCCCGCTGCCATGCCGAACGCCAGGGAGGTCGGCAGTACTATAAGCGGTGAAGTTGTAAGTCGCTCCGGAACCGGACGTATACTGAAAGAGAGCATCGTTCGGGGATTGCTCCTCAGTGATAAACAGCTTGTTCGCCGGATGCATAATGCGGGCCATCTTCACCGCTTGGAAGGGATGCCCATACCCGTCCGAGTTGCCCGGGGTGTGGGCGCCAAAGTAACCCGGCGTCGTACTGCCAGCCGTGCCCGTGAAGCTCCAATTCAACATGCCATTGAAGGAGTAGCTAAAGTTGGCAATGACGACGCTCGAGGTGGTGCCAAGGGCCGATGTGCTCGCGCCGTTCTGATCCGACGGGCAAGTAAAGACCTGTTGGACCGAGCCGGTTGACGGGGGAAAGTATGGCATCAACGTGCCTTGGGTAAAGTCGGCCTGACCGAGATTGTTTGCGCCTCCATAGAAATAGAAAGCCAGGGGATAGGTTGTCGTCGGCGGCGGGCCGTCCAGCACCGACGGCGGCACGGGGAGCAACCCCTTGTTATCTTGCAAGTACATCATCGTGTACATATAGATCTGCCGCATATTGCTTGAGCATTTGATCGTTCGAGCCTGCTCGCGTGCCTTATTCAGCGCCGGCAGCAGAATGGAAATCAGAAGCGCGATGATCCCGATGACGACTAATAATTCGACGAGAGTGAAGGCGCGGCGGATGGAGGCTCTGCGTGGACTTTTCATGACTCACCTCAGGCGCGCGTACAGTTGATGGTTCATAGCGAACGCGATAATAAAGCGTATCCACGCCCCCCGCCGCCGTCAATCGAAAACCGCGGAAGTTTCGGCCACTGTGCGCGAAGGGGATGAGACCGTGGAATCACGGCCGCGTCGTGGCGGGCGGCAATGGCATCGTGGGGGGCGAGCCACCGGGACGGCTCATCGCGAAATAGCCATGGTCGTCGCGGGAATGATAGGCGACGTAGAACGCGGTTCCGTCGGCACTGCCGGCATAGTGATACGGCCCGACCGGCCAGCCGAGGTCCTGATCGCCGGTCAGGTAGACCCGCTCGCCCACCTTGCGGCCCCAGAGCGTGGCGTCGTCGGTGAAGCGGAAAATGCTCCAATACGTCGCGTTGAACAGGCAATCGTATGTTTCGGGACCCGACTGGCGAATCACGCATCGCAGGGCTCCGGTGTGGCCATCCTGCTCGCTTTTCCAGACGCCCTGCCAGCGCCCTTCGATTCCGGAGGTGCGGTCCCCTGCCGCGTTCCATTGTTTGTCGATGTTGGAGCAGCCACAGAGGGCCGACAAGGCACCCGTACAGAGCAGGACAAACGCAGATCGAGATTTCACGTTCATGCCTCCTGAAAGTCAGTCATCGCGCCCGTGAAGGACATCGTGGGACCCTCTGATTTGCCCGATTGCCGCTTGCCCTTCGCGGTCGTCTCAGTACTTCCGCGAAGGGCAAGCGGCAATCTGAAGCAACGCGACGGCGCGACATTCGTCCCTGCTCATCCGCTCATGCAGGGGGGCGCTATTGCGTGGGCCTTGTCGCGGGCGGGAGGTGCTTCTTCCCGGTCCGCACCGGCCGTGAACCATACCGCGTGCCTTCCCCGGTGTTGGCGGCGTGTTTTCCGCTGAGCGGATTTTTACAAAGCTTCTTGCCGTCGGGATCCGCTTCGCAGGGCGCTTCTCCCTGCGGCCGCCACCAATGCCGTTTGATTCCCTGCTTTACCTCGCGCACCGCCTCCTGCGGCGTGTCCACGAGCCGGAAAATATCCAGATCGGTTTCGTTGATGAAATGCGGCGCGAGCGTGGCCTTCATCCAATCGATCAATCCGCCCCAGTATGCACTCCCATATAGAACAATCGGCAGCGGGTCAATCTTGCCGGTCTCGATCAGCGTGAGGGTTTCCAGTAGTTCGTCCAGCGTCCCATACCCGCCCGGGAAGCAGATGAACGCCGAGGCGTATTTCACGAACATCACCTTGCGGGCATAGAAGTAGTGAAAGTCGAGCGAGATCGTCTGATAGCGATTGGATTCCTGCTCGTGCGGCAGCGCGATGTTCAGCCCCACCGACGTCCCGCCGGCCTCGAGCGCCCCTTTATTTGCCGCCTCCATAATGCCCGGCCCGCCGCCGGTCACCACGGCAAATCCCGCCTTGGCCAGCAACGCCGCGGTCTTCTCGGCCGCCTTGTACGAAGAATCCTCCGGCTGCGTCCGCGCGCTTCCAAAAATCGTGACCGCCTTCCCCACGTCCGCCAGAGCTTCAAACCCATCGACGAATTCCGCCATGATGCGGAAAACCCGCCAGGCCTCGGCGTCGAGCGGCTGATTGAGCGGTCGGTTGCTATTCCGCAGGGTCATCGGCCGTGATATTCGCGGAAATCGATCAATGCGACAACGGCCAGCGCATTGGCTCATGGGATTGGTTGGGGAGTTCCCGATACAATTCGGCGCGATGCTCACTTCTGTCGGTCCGTATCGCGACAATAAATGGAGCGAATCATGACAGCCGGGACTCGCCTTAGCGTCGAACAATATCATGCGATGATCCGGACAGGGATTCTCACCGAGGACGATTCGGTCGAACTTCTCGAAGGCCGATTGATTCGGAAGCAGCGCGTTTATGCCCGCGCTGGAATCGCTTTGTACTGGATCATCAACCTCGGCCAGCGTCAGATCGAGGTCTATACCTTGCCGTCAGGCCCAGTTGCCGAACCGGTTTACGGCCGACGCGAAGATTATTCGGCAAGCGCCGAAATCCCTGTCATCATCGGTGGGCAGCAACTCGGCACATTGCGGGTCTCAGACCTGATGCCGTAGTTCAATCAAAATTCGATTTCGCTCCAGGCATTCCTACAGTCCCAGCCGCTGCTTCTTGGTTTCCCACTCGGCGTTTTCGCGCTTGTTCTCGGTGCCGAGCGGCTGGCCGTTGCGGATGGCTTCGACTTCGAGGCGCGTGAGATGCATCGATCCGAAGTTGTAATCGAGGAACGCCTCGGCGGCGACCGGGACGATGGGCCGCACGAGCGCGAACATCGCGTTGGCGAAATCGCGGATCTCCTGCTGCGCGTGCGCATCCATCCTCAGCGAGAGGAAGTGGAAGAGATTGTGCAGATCGATCTTCCAATACCATTCTGTGTACACATTCACCGGCAGCCCGATCCGGGCCAGTTCGCGGGCGACTCCCTTATCAATCAGCTTCTGATAGTCCGCATAGCTGGCTTCGACCTTGTCGAGATAATCGCTGAACTCCTTTGCCGTCAACTCGTCCATCGGCTCGTCGCCGCCCTGGCGGTTGGCGGCACTCTGCTTGCGCACGTTCTCGATGCTGGGGTGATAGAAGCGATCGCGCACGACTGAATATCGCGCGCTGTACTCATTCACGCTGTTATGCACGATAAAACCGTTGGCCACAAAATTATGAAACGGGCCTGCAACAGATAGGTCGTAGGTCATTTCTTCGCCGGCAAAATCGATCCGAGCAATACGGCTCCAGTGGCGCATAAGCTTTGTGGGAGCGCCACTTCGCCTTCCTTGCGGGCGCGGTTGGGCGGCCGGATTCAGTTGCCAGAATTCCGAGGCGCTGTGCCCTGAATTCAGGTGCTTGAGGAATGTCAGCTCAAGGTTCTGCCGGTGGATCTCGCCATGGCAATGCCCGCACAACGACGTAAGGTTGCTGATATCCCGCGCCCGCGAGGGATTGTGCCAGACCGGATCCACATGATGAGCCTCGAGATCCGCTTTCGATCCGCAGCTCACGCAAGCGTATCCGTTGTCGCGATGAACGCGCGCGGCCACCTGCGTGGTCCAGCGGCCTATATCCGCGCGGTCGGAACTCACCCCGCCCTTCCAAAAGTTGGAGTTCGGTCCGCTTCGCGCCGATCGCACCTTCTCCAGCCAGTCGGGCCCAAAAGCTGCCCGATGAAACGTCCTCCGTTGGCCTCGTTGGGCGGCCCCCGACAGTACGGCACGTTCGGCCGGAGTGAATTGAAGTCCGTGCCGGTGCAAATTCTTCCGAATGGTGTGGTAGGAGACGCCGCACGCCAAGGCCATTCGGCGCACGTCCCACCCAGCCGACTTGTGTTGCCGTAACCATTCCGCGCTCCGGTGGACGAGCTCTCCGTTCACCGCGAACGCCGGTGCCGCAGCATCCCAAGTCACCCCATTGCCCGCACCCAAGCGGAGGTTAGTTGCGGCGCCCAGCGTCATCCATCCCGATTCGGTCAGGCACCGATGATCGGCTGTCATTTTCAGTTTGCACCCGTTTTCGAGGGTAACGCTGAACAGCGGCTTCACTCCGGTGCTCCAGACGTCGGTGACTGTCGTATGCTCGATAGCTCCGGTGTGCTCGTTGCACATTCGCAATTTCATCCGCCGCAATCGGTCTTGCATTGGGACGCGAATCGAGAATTGTGCCTTGGCCCAACGATGCCACTGACTCCCCCAGACGTACACCCGTCCATCGGAACGTTCCCCGATCAGCGACCCGGCGCGCACCATGTTGCGCAGCGTTTCCTCGCGCCTGCCCACCAGCCGGCTCAACTCTGAAATCGAGTATCGTTCGTGAGGACCGACTCGATCAGTATGAACCGGCTTCCGCTTGGCCGCGGGAATCGGCTCCGCGCCCTTCTCCCATAGCCGATGGAATCGTTCGATCGCCATTCCGTAATGCTGTCGGCGTCCTCGTCTTTCCGCGCCCGGCAGATCGAAGCTCAAGACCGTATCCCCCGCCAGACACGCCGTACGATGCCGAATCCACTGCCGTGCCACAAAGATCGGCATGACATGGTGGAACTTAAACTCGATCATCTCGAACGGCGTGCTGTGCCGATGCCGGGCGAGATAGCGGATCAGGCCGCGGTCTTCGTTGATTTGCTTGGTGCCCTGGCCGTAGGAGACGCGCGCCGCCTGCACGATGGCAAAGTCGGCGGTCTTTCCCGCCGGCACCAGCCGGGGCATCACGTCGATGAGGGCGACCAATCCGTGCTCGTGAACTTTCACTTCCCACCGAGACGAGCCGCCCATCACGTCATACATCTCCCCATCCGGCGGCTTGCGGTCGATCGGAATTGCGTCGAAATCGGTCTGCATGGACGGAATCATAAGAACGGAGTTGCCAGTTGCCAGTTGTGAGGAGCCCGAACCCCAAACCGTCGAGTGGCAGCTATCCCGGCATGAAATTCGCCTTGAGCTGCAGGATTGCTCCCGCAGACGCAATGCGCACATTCGTGTCGGAATCGGCCAGCAGCTTTCGCAGAACGTCCTGTGCGTCACTGCGAGCAATAGCGCCCAAAGCGACGGCGGCCTCAAGGCGTCGGCGCGGGTCGGAGCTGGCGGCGCCTTTGGCGGCAACCGCGTAGCCCTCGTCCGATCCCAGCATGCCCATGGCGCGGGCGGCCACCAGGCTGACCTCGGGATATTCACTCACCAGGCCGACGCGGACGTGCTGGATGATGGTGCGGTTGCGCGGCTCGGCAAGGGCGAGGAAGCCGAACATGTCGTCGTCGGGGAAGCGGCTGATGCTCCAGCCGATCAGGTCGGCCATCCCCTGCTCGCTGCCGAGCTGCCACATGGCGGCCGCCGCCTGCTGGCGGACGGCGGGGTGCGGGTCGGTTCGCATGCCGGTTAGGATTTTCAATCCGCTCGGATCTCCGATCATTCCGAGCACCATCGCCGTGGTCCCGCGGACCTGCGGCTGGGGGTCGCGCGAGAGTTTCTCCAAATCGTGGCTGAAGCGATAATCGCCGATGCGGTGCAGCGCGTAACGGGCCGCCACGCGGACGGCGGCGTCGTGATCGTCGTCGGCAACGCGGATCAGCACGTCGTGGGCCGATTTCAATTCCGTCTGCCCCGCGGCAAGGCACGCGGCGTAGCGCACCAGAGGATCGGAGTCGGTCAAGGCCCTGGTGACCTCAGAAGCACTGACCGATCCGGCCTTCTGCAACCCTTCCAATGCGTGCGCGCGAATTTCGGCGTTAGTCGATTGGAGATCCGTCTCCAACTCCTTTTCGGCAGATGCTCGAAGGGAAGGATCGAGCGCAATATTGCGCGCCGCGGCATAAGTCGGCGCTTGTTGCGACGGGCCCGGGGTCCGGCCGGCGCGCATGTCGGGTTTGTTGTTTTGCTGACAACTTGATGCGGCGCAAAGAAGCGTCGTCATCAAGCTGAGGGAAACGGTATTGCGAAGGTTTTCCATCGGATCAGACCCCACCCGAGCAGTAAAATCGTAACACCGGCGCAGACGTAAACGAAGAGATCGCCAAAGCGGGTATAGAACGTGACGCGATCGTCCAGCCGCAGCGTCGCGATGCTGGATCCCTCCTGCCCGGCGGGAATCGTGGCCGAGACGCGGCCAAGGGAATCGATAAATCCGCTGACGCCGGTGTTCACGCTGCGGGCGGTGGGGACGCGATTCTCGATGCTGCGGAAGACCGCGGCCTGGAAATGTTGCGGCATCTCGTTGAAGCGGAACCACCCGTCGTTGGTGATGTTGACGATGAAATCGGCGCGTTTGGCCGCCCCGCTTTCCGGCTTGAACATCCGCCGGACCAGGTCTCCGTCCAGGTCCTCGAAACAGATCGGCGTGACAAACCGCGCGCCGCCCGGCAATTGAAAGACCGTCATTGCGGCAGGCGAGCCGGGCGTCAATGTGTACTCCTCGGTATACGGGCTGAGCGCCAGAATGAGCCGGTAGAGCGGCGGAATCGTTGACTGAAACGGCAGCGATTCGCCAAACGGAACGAGGTGAATCTTGTCGTATCGGGAACTGGATGCGCCTTGGGGTGTATAAAAGAACGCCGTGTTGCGGCGATCCAACGGCACCACGCGGCGCTCGCCGTGGGCATCGGTCTTGATGGTGAAATCGTTTTGATAGAGCCCGCCGGCCAATAGCGATGTGTGATATTGCGCCGCGAGCTTCTCGAGTTGGGCATTCACCTCAGTGAGAAACTCCGCCCACTCCCGCGCGCTGTCGCTTTTCAGCGACGCGATGTACTGCCGGGCTTGCGGATTCAGCGGCGGCATCATCGTCTCGGACCAGACAATGAGATTGACACCCGGATGTTCGGCCATCGCCTTGCGGGTGGCGCGAAGGTGAAATCCCGCGATAGTGCCTGAATCGGCCCCCTTCTCACCGGTGTTGCTCTGCGGATAGTCCGGCTGCACCACCAGCACCGTCGGGCCGGGGCGGGTGGTCTGCTGGGCGAAGCGGAAGAAGCCGTACGCGAAGGCCGCGACGAACGCGACGAGAACGACAAGCGTGACGGGGAGTAGTTTGCGGGCATGAGACCGATGGATCAGCCACAGGGTCGCGCAGGCGTTGGCCAGCAGGACGAGGAACGTGACACCATATGCACCGGAGAAATCCGCGATCTGGCAGAGATGGGATACCGGCGATTGCGTGTGCCCGATGAAGGCCCACGCCAAACCGCCGAGTGGCCAAACGCCATGGAACCATTCGAGGCAGGTCCACACCGCCGCAATGAGGAAGACGCTGACGACAGCCGCCCGCGGGCAAACCGGCCCATCGCGCGGCGTGCCTTTCTGCTGCCAAAGCCCTTTCGACTCAAGCAAGTGCATGCCGCGAATCATCGCCGCGACCACTCCCCAATAGAGCCCGAGCACCGCCATCAGCGCCGCGAGTCCCGGTCCGGTGACGTACGCCAGCCACCACATGTTGGCGTCGAAGAACATCACCCCACCGACCCACCCCCAGAAAAAGGCGGTGCGCCACGAGCGGCTATGCCGAACCACCATCAGCCACGGCACCAGCGCGACGTAGGCGAGATAAAACTGATTAAAGGGCGCAAACGAAACGGTAAGCAACGCGACGCTCAAGAGCAGCAGCAACACCTTGCCCCACCATCGCGCGACCAATGGTCGGGCGATCGGGGGTGCCAACGGAATCTTTGGTTGAGCAGGCGCGGTTCGAGAACCCATGAGCTTCGACATGGTCAGGGCATCATCCTCGGACGTCAAGTTGAGGCGGGTTTCGGACTTGTGCAGGGGTGAGCGCCGGATTGTGTCGGTTCCCCCGGTGGGGCGGACATTCTTGTCTGCCTCGGGTCGGCGAGTGCGGGGGTGCACTCACTCCCGCCGAGCGGACCCGAAGAAATAAGGAAGATGTTCTCTCTGCTGTAAAGTCCGATTTTGATTTTTTTCGCGCCACGTCCCTTCGTTCGCGAAGCAGCAAGCGGCGATTCCAGCGCGATCGACGGCTTTTGTCAGAGGAAGCGCCACACCAACGGGGTGTGCAAACACGTTACCGCTGATACACCGGCAGCAGCCGATAGGGCACCGCAAGCGCCTGGAGCGCCATGGCGGCGGCGTAGACGCGGCCGGGTTCCTGCGCGGATTTGCTTTGCGGCCAGCCGCCGTCCTTGTCCTGGAGGCGGATGAGCCGCTCGAGCGTGGGCCGGCCGGCGCGGGTCCAGGTCAGGCCGTGACGCTGGAAGGAAGCCTGCGTGAGGTAATAGCTGGCGTAATACGGGAAGGGCGAATTCTCGTCGATTGGATGGGATTCCAGATATTTAGAAGCGGCGTCGAGCTGGGGGGCGTTGGCGTCAGCCGCGTCCAGCAGGTAGAGGCACAGCATGCCGATGGCGGTCTCGCCCGATTGGGCGGCGCTCCCGGGCTGGTATCCGAAGCCTTTGGAGTTGGCGTCGAAGCAGTGCAGGACGAAAGCCGCGGCGCGCGGCCGGGCGTCGGCCGGGACGTCGATGCCGACGGCGGCGGAACCGCGAAGCGCCATCACATTCCAGCCGGAGAGAGACAAATCGCTGTCGGCCGAGTTTCTCTCATAGCGCCAGCCTCCGGCAAAGATCGGATTCGACTTGGGCGCGTTTTGCGCCGCAACAATGATGGCGACCGCTTTCTGCAACGCGGCATGAATGCGGACCCTGCGGGCAGCATCCGGCTCAACGCCATAGGCTTGCGTCAGCGCCATCGTCGCGATCGCGTGCGTGTACATGCCGTGCTCGCCGGCGCCGAAATATCCGTCCTGCGCCGGGTGGGATAGCAGCCACTCGATCGAATTGTGAACCACGAGCCCGAATTTTCCCACGTCGGGCGCGTCTCCGGCAGCAAGAAAGGCCAGCACGCTTAGTCCCGTGACGGCGACCTTCGGCCCGCCGCCGTCGAACGAGCCGTCCGGGTTTTGCTGCTTGGCCAGGAAGTTCAGGCCCCGCGCGATCGATCCGTCCAGACGCGGCGGAATCTCATCGTCGATCTTGGGAGCGGCGCCGGCCGGGCGGCAAATCATCACGAACATCGCGGCCGCGATGAGTACCGCGCTTGCCGTTCGCAATTCCGCATTCCGCATTCGGCATTTCGGGGAAGTGAATATTTTGGTGGCACGGGACTTCGACGAGCTTCCTTCGGGTCTGAGCCTCAGGGTCGAAGACAGTCGAGTCGCGTCCCGCCCGTGCGGAACACCGTCCAAGTAAGAAACCGCACGATTTTTAGGTGTTCCTTGGTTGTGCGGCGCCTCGCACGGCCGAGACGGCCGTGCCACAGGCGAGCGTCGCGACGGAGCGGGCCACATCCCATTTCCGCCTGTCACTTGGCCTCCTGGGCTTTGCCCAGCGCCTCGAAGTAAAGCTTCAGCGATGCCTCGAACCCGGGCGGATCGGCATCGTGCATCGAGGTATTGAGGTCGGGGCCCTCCTGCGGCCGCATCCGCCCCCACTCGCGCGCCGCGGCAAAGCGCGAGCCCTGCTGGTTTCCCTGCCCCGCGGGACCAGCGGGCGGAACGCCCAGAACCGCCGACAACGAGGGCAGCGAGGAAAGGCGCTCGGCGGCGGCTTTGTGGATCGACTGGTCCCACGCCCGCGACAGGGCCACCGAGGCGTTGGCCTGATGCGAGCGAGCGTGGCCGACATCGGGCGGGACCATCGAGAGTGATTCGGCGGCAGCCTTGGCAAACCATCGTGCCGCCACCAGTGGGTCCCGGCGCATCAGCAAATCTTGCGTGGCCGCCAGGTCGCGCTGACAGGCTTCCATGGCGCGGCGCGCCTCGTCGGCGGCGCGTTCGGCCGCGGTGGCGTCGTCGCCGCGAAGGGCACGATCCAGCGCTTCAAACGCGGGCGCCAATTGGCCGAGCAGGGACGCGCGTGCGCCGTCCGTCTCCGGCGCAAACGGATCGAGCCGCTCGGCAAGGGTCTGGGCGGCCTTCGGTGAAATCGGTTGCAGCGATGCATCGAGCCGCGCGGCCGCATCGCTGGCATTCTGCTCGGCGGCCTCCGCGGCGCGCTCGGCGGCGTCGCGCTGGTCCGCCCCTGCGGAATTGGCCGCGTCCGTAGCCAGCCCGGCGCGCATCGCGGCTTCGCGCCGCGCATCGGCGGAAGTCTGCGCCGCGGCCAGCGCCTGAGGCATCGACGACAACTGTTCCTGTGCCGCCAGCACCTCCGAAGCGGCGCGATCGCGGCCGTTAGCGCCCGCGGCAGTGGACCAGAGCGAGCCCTCTTCCTTTTGCCGTTCGACGCCGGCAATTTGGTCCGCGACATCGCGCTGCTGGTCCGCCGCCTGCGCCGGGCGGGTCGCATCCCCGGTGAGCGCTTCCTGGCGGCGTCCGAGGTCGTCAAGAGTTTGAGCGGCGGTCATCTCCTGCTGAACGGCTTGTTGCTGGTGCTCGAGCCGCTCGGTCGGAACGACCGATGCGGGTGCGCTGGCGACCGATGGCTCGTGCTGGGCCGGTTGCTCCAGCCGGCGAACCATCGCTTGGTCGAGCGTCGCGGCCTGCTGATACTTGTGATCAGCCGCGGCGGCGCTGGCCTGGAGCGCAAGCGTCTCGGCATCCTTCTGTCGGTCTTCGATGGCAAAGCTCGCGGCCCGCGTCGAGATGGCAGTCGCGTCCTCTGCCAGCCGAACCAGATCCTGCCGTGCGACAGATGCGGCGGCGCCGGGTTTTGGCCCGGGGTCGCGAAGCAGTGTCTTGAGATCGCCCACAAAACTATTCAACACCTCCGCCGACAGCGAACGGCCGCCCCTCGCGGCGGCGGCGAGCGTCCCAGCGGCGCGAGACGCCAGCTCCAGGTCCCGTGCCCGGATTAGATCGGCGTCCGGACGGATCGCCTCGGCCTGAGTGGCGACGGAAAGCCGGCTCTCCAGCCCGAGCCTCTGCCGCGGGTCGCGCCGCACCTGCTGCGACCACTGCTCCGCCACCGCCACAAAATCGACCGGCTTGGCCGACGAGATCACGTCCTGCTCGGCGCGGATCCGCTGGCGGAGCGGATTCTCCAGATCATTGGCAGCGCCATCGAGCCCCATCTGGCCGGCGTCGGTGGAAATGTCCTGGCGCATTCGCTCGATCGTGTCGCGAAGCCGGCGCCGGGATGGCTCGTCCTTGGGGATCGCGCGCTTGCGCGCCGCTTGAAGGTTTTCATAATCGGCAAGCACCGCGGCGGCCTGCTCGCCCTGGCCCACGGCGGCGATCTGCGGCTGCACCGCGCGAATCTGGCCCAGCGCCGCTTGCAGCCGATCGCGCTGAAGCGCCGGCAGAGCGCCGGCCGCGCCTCCTCGTCGAAACGCATCATCCGCTGCCGCCGATTCCACTTCGGCAGCATCCACCCATCCGGCCAGGGCAATCGAAAGCGGGGCAGAGTGACTGTGGGTGATCGCGCGGAGCAGCGACTGCCGCAGCAGCGTGGCGGTCTGCGAAGCGGTGCTCAGCGCCCGGTCCGCGCGGGATTCGGCCGCCATGAATGCCGGCGAGGCGTGGTCCTTCGACGCATCTGCTTCCGCCCGGCCCTTGACTGCGTCCTCGAATTGGTCGGCCAGGGAGCGGCTGAGCTGTCCGGCCGTTCG
>Ga0182024_10006316_pt1 | contig 26092 bp, 20 predicted proteins | sample P32metaG_FD_120480 | JGI IMG/M metagenome (GOLD analysis project Ga0182024, IMG submission 120480) | Permafrost microbial communities from Stordalen Mire, Sweden - P3-2 metaG (Illumina Assembly) | ecosystem: Environmental > Terrestrial > Soil > Wetlands > Permafrost | place: Sweden: Stordalen... | reverse complement strand
TCCACACCGCCGACCTGGGAGCAGGGAAAGATTTTGACGAAGTCGGCTCCCGCTTTCACCGCCGCGATGATTTCGCTCGGCGTCAGAACTCCGGGTATCACGATGACTCCCGCCTGGACCGCGAATTCGACGATTTCCAGATCTAGCCCCGGACTGGTAATGAATTTGGCCCCAGCCGCCAGACAGGCGCGCGCGGTCTCTAAATCCAATACCGTCCCCGCGCCGACCACCATGTGGGGATGCTTCTTTACCAGCTGAGCGATCAACTCAGTGGCCTTGGGAACTGTCATCGTGAGTTCCACGATGGGGAGGCCGCCCCGCGACACCGCTTCAGCGGCGAACAGAGCGTCGTCATTGCTCGATGCACGAACCGCCGGTATGATCGCGAGCTCCTTAATCCGTGCGCGAACTTCTTCCTTTGTCATTGCCTTCGTCAGTGAGCTTCCTCCAAATGCTCTTCCGGCGCCGGAAGGACGTCACCTTCCCGCGCCACCCAGGCGTATAAGGTGGGCAGAAGAAAGATGCTGAGCAGCAGGCCGGAGATCAATCCGCCGACGATCACGATCGCAAACGGCCGTTGGGAATCTGAACCGATGGCGTGCGATAACGCGGCCGGCAGCAATCCCAACGTCGCTACCAGGCTGGTCACCATGATGGGCCGCAGCCGAAGGACCGCGCCTTCCACCGCGGCTTCCTCGATGGAATGTCCACGCGCGCGCCGCTGATTGATGTACTCCAGCATAATCACGCCGGTCTGCACGGAAACTCCGAACAGCGCGAGAAATCCGATTCCCGAAGACACGCTGAAGTGGGTGTGGGTCAGCAGCAGCGCCAGCATACCGCCGAGTGGCGTCATCATGACGTTGACGATGATGAGCGAGGCCCATTTGAGCGATTTAAACATCGTGTACAGGATGACGAAAATGATGAGTACCGTGAGAGGCACGATGATCGCCAGGCGCGCCGCCGCGCGCTTCTCGCTTTCGTACTCACCCTCCCACTTGATGTGATAACCCCGCGGCAACTGGACCTGCTTGCCGACTTTGCGGATGGCGTCCTCCACCGTACTTCCCAGATCGCGTCCTCGCACACTGTACTTCACCGCGACATAGCGCTGATTGCCCTCGCGATAGATTTCCGATCCGCCGTCTCTCATTTGTATCTTGCAAAGCTGCGCGAGCGAGACGCGTTCTCCCGACGGCGAGAGGAGGCGAATGTTCGCGATGGCTTCGCGCGTGTCCCGGTAAGGCGCCAGATAGCGCGCTACCAGATCGTAACGTTGTTCGCCCTGCAAAACCTGCGTCAGCGCATTGCCGCCCACGGCGGTCTGGACCGCGTCCTGGATGTCGGCCACGTTGAGCTGAAACCGCGCGGCTTGCTGGCGATCCACCTCAACGTTCAAGTTGGGCTGCCCTAATAGGCGAAACACGCCCAGATCCTCGATGCCGGGAACCGTGCGCATCACCTTTACCATCTCGTCCGCTTTGTCCTCCAGCGTTCTCAAGTCGTCGCCATAAATCTTTGTTGCAAGTTGTCCCTTCACCCCGCTCACGGCCTCTTCCATGTTGTCCGCGATGGGCTGCGAAAAATTCCAAATCGCTCCCGGGATCTTCTCTACTTCCCGATCCATCGCTGCGATGAGCTCCTCTTTGTCCTGGCGAAATACGGGACGCCACTGTTCTTTCGGCTTCAGGTCGACGCAGAATTCGGTGTTGAAGAAACCGGTGGTGTCGGTGCCGTCATCCGGGCGACCCACCTGGCTGGTCACAATGGTGGCTTCAGGAAACGACGCCAGTGCGAGTCGCGCCAGGTTGGCCACGCGGACGCCCTCGGTCTGTCCCGTGCTGGGCGCGAAAGTGCCTCGCACCCACAGGGCGCCTTCGTCCAGATGGGGAAGGAACTCGGAGCCGATGATGCCGCTGGTGGCGAGAAATACCATGGCGGCCAGCGCAAGAACTCCAACGGAAAGGGGGGCCCAGCGGTGGCGAATGGACCAGCGCACAGCCGTCCGATACCACGCTGTCAGGAATCGCATCACGGGATTCTCCCATTCGCCGGCCCCTCGCCGGAACAGGAGGGCTGCCAAAACCGGCGATACGATGATCGAAAACAGAAGCGCGCCGAGGAGTGCGAACGCCACCGTCCAAGCCATCGGTTTGAAGAGTCGGCCCTCTACGCGCTGCAGCGTGAAGATCGGGATGTAAGCCGTGATGATGATGGTGATGGCGTAGAAGACCGGCCGCTGTACTTCGTGAGCCGCGATGCGAATCCGGTCGGCCACCGACACGCGCGCGCCATCGCTGGAGGGGTGCGTGTGCAGATGCCGCACGATGTTTTCGATCATCACCACCGCGCCATCCACCACCATTCCGAAATCGAGAGCGCCCAGCGACAACAGATTCGCCGGAATATGCCGGAGGCTCAGGCAGATCGATGCAAACAGCAGCGAAAACGGAATCGTTACCGCCACGATCAGCGCGGCGCGCGTATTGCCTAGAAACAGGAACAAAATGATGACAACCAGGATGATACCTTCGGTCAGATTGTGTAGCACCGTATGGGTGGTGAACTCCACCAGCTCGCTGCGATCGATGAACGGAACAATCTTCACTCCGGCCGGCAGGATAAGGTTATTGAGCTCATCCACCTTGGCATGAATTCCCTTGAGCACGTCGTCCGAATCCGCGCCTTTCCGCAGGAGAACGATCCCGGAAACCACGTCGTCGTTGTTGACGATCTTTCCGTCTTCCCGGCGAATCGCCCGGCCAAATTGGCCCAGCCGTATCTTAGGGCCCTGCGCCACGGTTGCAAGATCGCCGATGTGCAGCGGCGTACCGTTCTGAGTTTTGATCACCGTGTCGGCAATGTCGCGCACCGTGTTCACCATGCCCACTTCGCGCACGTTCACCTGCTGCAGTCCCGCCTCAATAAAGCTTCCGCCGGCATTGGCGTTGTTGTTCGTTAGCTGCTGTTCCACTTGGCCAATGCTCAGCCCGTAAGAGATGAGCTTTTCCGGATCGATGCGCACTTGATACTCGCGAGTGGGACCGCCGAAGCTGGCGACGTCCACCACGTTGGGGACGGATTTGAAATTCTTTTCGATGACCCAATCTTCGAGCGACTTCAACTCCATCACGTCATATTTTGGATTGGTGCTGCGCAAAGTATAGAAGTAGATCTGCCCGACGGGGCTCCAGTCGGTACCCATTTGCGGGTTGACACCCGTAGGCAAGGTGACTTGCGCCAAACGTTCCAGCACCCGTTCCCGATTCCAGGCATTCTCGGATCCGTCTTCAAAGACCAGCTTCAAATCGGAAAGCCCGAAGAGCGAGAAGGAGCGTAGATTCACCACGTCGGGAATCCCATTCATCGCGATTTCAAGCGGTATGGTTACCTGCTGTTCGATCTGTTCGGCCGATATACCCGGCCATTGCGTGATGATTTCGACGTAGTTGTTCGCCACGTCCGGATACGCTTCCACCGGCAGATTGTGGAACGAGATCGCTCCCCAGGCCAGCAATAGAATTGCGATGGCGAGAACGACGAACCGATTGTTGAGCGAAAAGTCTACTACCTTGCGGATCATTAGCGGCTCGGCTCCTTACTGCTCGGCTCCTTACTGTTCCACCGTGGCCTGAAGAACCAGGGCGTTCGAGATCACTTGTTGTCCGGGCTTAATTCCGGAGGCGATTTCCTGCATCCCTCCAGGCAGCATGTCTCCGCCCATGACCTCGATTCTGCGAAATTGATTGGTCCCGGCTGGCGAGTAAACCCAGTCGCGATCGTGCAGGTGCAGGACGGCCGTAGCCGGAACCGTCGCATGCATTTCTTTCTGCATGCCGTGAAAGGTTGCGGTGACGAACATCCCAAAGCGCAGCAAGCCCGGATTATCCACTTCGAGGCGCACTTTGGCGGTGCGAATATTGGGATCCATGGTGGACGCGATGTTCTGAATCTGCCCTTTCAAGACCACATTGGGGTACGCGTTCAAATGAATGTCTGCGTACTCACCGACGTGGACGAACGACATGTCGTTTTCGTAGACATCGCAAATAATCCATACTTTCGAAAGATCGGAGATGGTGAACAGATTGGGCGAATTGTCCAGCGTCTTCACCCCCGCCGAGGCGGTGACCTGCTGATCGGTAATCACGCCGGATACGGGCGCATAGATCTCAATGATGGAGCTGGGATGCTGCATATCGGCGCCCAAAACCCGGAGATGTTCCACCGCAGTCTCGGTGGTCACTTTGGCTTTCACTTCGGCGTCCTCGGCCACTTCCTCGTCTTTCTTGGCGATCGCGCCTTTGTCCAGAAGTATTTTGGCGCGGTCCAGTTGCGCTTTGGCTAACTCTTCGTCCGCCATTGCTTGCCGGTAATCCGAGAAGGCCTGCGCGATGTCTTGACTCTGTATTTTCAGCAGCAACTGGCCTTTCGCTACCGTGTCTCCAAGCCGCGCGTCGATCTCAACGATACGGCCGGAAGCTAGGGAGATCACGGGGATGTTGCGCGAAACATCGGCGTTCACCGAGCCCGTGGTCTTGAGTTCTGGCGCGGTGTCGTGCTCGGCCGCCGTAACCAGCGGGAACTGTTCCACGTGCTCAACTTTGAAAAGACTGCTGTCGGTTTCGTTCTCTACTTGAGCCGCCGGCGGCGCCTCCATTTTGGTGTCCGCCTGTACCTTCGCTCCGCATCCGGAGAGGACGAAACTCAGGCTCACGCTCGCCGCCATGAGCGCAAACTGTGTGCGATTCATCAATCGTATGCGATTCATCGAATGACCTCCTGTCCCACAGACAAATTTAATTGCGCAGCAGCGGTCAAGTAAGAACCCACCAGGTTCAGATAGTTAAGCTGCGTGCTGCGATAGTCTTGCTGCGCCTGCAAAAAATCCAATAGCGATGCGCCGCCTCTGGTGTACGCGAACGAGACGGTTTCGCGAACCTCTGTAGCTTCCTTCAAGTAAGCTTCCTTGTAGGGGCGCAATAAAGTAAGGTTGCTCTCGATAGTGGCGTACGCGGAATCGACGTCGCTGAACACCTGCGCGGTGGCCGCGTCTCGCAGCCGTTCGTTGCGCGTGATGTCCTGTTGCGTGCGCAACTTCTCGCCTTGATTCCGGTCGAAGATGCGCAGCGGAACGCTGACATTCACTCCGATGTAGACCGGGATAGGCGGATTGCGCGCAAAATCGGCCCCGAAGGTAGGATCCGTCGAGCCATTGGCCACGGCCAGCTTGTGATCGGTCTGCGCCTTGTCCACCGATTGCATGGCGGCTTTCAGGTCCGGCCTATTTTCGAGCGCCAGATCCCGGAACGTCTGCAGCGGCTGGACTTCAGTGGTGAAGTCGAACGTCCCGGTTACGTCGAACTGTTCCACCGGAGTGCGCTCGTTGAGCAGCATCAACAATTGGATTTTCGCCGTGCGCATATTCACCAGCGCGGTCTGGACGTCCGTTTCAAACTGGACCCGTTGCAGCTCGAGCCTCTGGAAATCCACCCGCGCGATATCGCCCGCCTTGAGCCGCTCATTGCTTACATCGAGCAGACGGTTGTAAAAAGCCAGACTCTCTCGCGTGAGATCCAGGATGGCCTTCTCCTGTAGGGTCTGCACAAACGCCGTTCGCAGATTGAACAGCAAGTTACGCTCCTGATCGGCATACTGCGAAATCGTAATCGCCGTTCCTTGCTGTGCGCTTTGCTGCCTCAGTTCACGCTTGTGCTGGCGCTCATGCAAGTAACTGATGGAGGCCGAGGGAAGCGCGTAGGCGAGTGGGCTGTAGACATTTGGTCCGCCGCTGGGCGGAGGCTGCGTCGAAAAAAAGTTCATCTGATCAAACGCACCGGTCAAGTCCGGATTGGGCCGCAAATAAGCTGTGATCTCCTGAGCGCGGGACTCATCGACGCCGATCTGCGCCGCCCGCAGGGCCGGGTTGTTTTCCTGAAACTTGTCGCGCACCTCCTGCCAGGTGAGACTGCGCGGTTGCGCCCACGCGTTGCTCACCGCGCAAGCCAGCATGCCGCACCAGATGCACCAGAGCCCAGTCAATTGTTGAAGATTCGACATGTTCGTTGAGTTCGCGCCCGTGGCCGCCCATGGCAGAAACGCGCTTCGCAGGGCTAGCGGCGCACGGAGAGTCTGCAAGTAGTGCAACGTGGAGTACGCCAGAAGATCGCGCGAGGCCCAGTTCATCCAGAGGATGGGATTGTGGCGTTCGATCGTCTGCTATCGATGCAGGTGTGGTACTCGTTAGCTAGCGTAGGCGAAAAGATCTGAAGAAGTCATAAAAACGGCGGCGGCAAGTCCTTGTATTTCAACGGAAGTGAGATATCTTTCGGCTAGTGAGAGAAAATCTTGTGGCTACCGGACCTCGCGCGGCGGGGCGATTAACGCAGGGCGATCCAGGCTATCTTCCGCGCGTCCGCACTTGCACCCGCGAATCTGTTAGCTCTTTCACGTCCAGTTCGCCATCCTTGTTGATATCCAACCTCTGAAACTCGGCCTCCATGAAGCTCATGAACTCCTGCTTGGAGACTTTGCCGCTCTTGTCCGTGTCCATGAGGAGTAACATTTTTTTAGCCTCGCGCTCTCCAGCCGCCAGTTTCTTGTCCTTTTGGGCGTCTACCTTTGCCTGCGGTTCCTGGGCCGTCATGGTAGTACCAACGATCGCCATCGCGCCCAGAACTCCCGCGGCGAAAAGGGCCGTCAATGCAAGCTTGCTTCGGATAGCCCGAAAACTTTTTAGCCTTGTCATAGTCAAGAATCTCCTGTTAGTAAAACCAGATTACATCGGCCGCGAACATGAATTGGCTGTGCCGGGTAGCGCCATTGTAAGCAACACATTGTCGAAGTGAAATCCGCATGCCACTTATCGTTAGATCTTGTGCAGACGTTGCCGGTCAACTGAGCGCTCGGCTTCCACGCCGCTGTGTCGCAGCCAGGCGAGATTCCGGCCTGAAAAGTGAAGAAGCTGCTTAGCTTAATCGTCGCGTTCGCACCGGTTTGTGTGTAGCAATCGTAAGTGGAAGTGAGCGAGTGCGTGTAAGTGTAGTTATTGGGCGCTAACTGCGCCTCAATGTCGGGAAGAGAAATATAACGGCCTATTCGAAGTATCATCCCGTCGGCCACATGCGGGAAGTAGAAATCAAGGTAAAACATCACTGGATCGGCGCCAAATTGGTTGGCGAGCTTGCCGTCCGGCTTACGTGCAGCAACTGAGCCCGGTGAAACGGAAGCCCCAATCGAAGTGATCGGTCTGTACAGTGTCGGGTACTCTCTCGATATACAACGTGAGTTGGTCGAGTTGGATGGAATTGGGTATCTGGTTGTACGCCGCCAGTGCGTTTGCGTATTTTCCGCCCTCGACTTGGGTACTCGTGCTCAAGTTCATTCCTGCGTTCGCCCAGCCATAGATTTGGTGTTTTCAAAACGCCTCTCAATCCCGCATAGACCCGGACAGCATGCCAATGTTATCTGGTGCTCAATACCATCACCCCTTAAAGTTCGAGCTTGCCTTGGAACTGCATATCTTCAACGACGAAGTGTTGCGAGACCTGAAGGCGGCCGATGAGCGCGGCGAATTCAACGACTGCGTCTTTCTTCCCGATCTCGGCCGATAGCGGGAACACGTACACCACCGCGACGCTGTTCTCCAGCTCGAACACCTCGACGCGCACTGGTCTGACGTCACTCTTTCCTTCGCGTCTTAGGAACGCGGATTCTCTGAGAGGTTTTCCTAAGCTGATTGGATCGCCTTTGGCGAAACTCGCGGGAACGCCATAAACGGCGATGCTGTAGCCGTCATCGGACAAGGTGGGCGGACTCGGCGCGTGCGCCTTGAGTTCGGCGGCTCGGATCGGAAATGCACTTTCCCAGCGAACCAACAGTCGGATCGTGGGAGCCGTGGAGGGCAAAGGCTTGCCAGGCATCAATGGGTTTCCGATTTCCTCGCGCAAGGGAAGTTTCTTATCTTCGACGCCATCGTATCCGACGCCTTTCGGCTGGCCCATGTTGCCGCCCTCTCTGCGTTCGTCCTCGGTTTCCCGCCGAGCGATGCCCGCAACTACAATTTTTGCCCAGGGAGAGTTTTCGAGGATCTGTTGTGCATCCTCATCGGTCCAGTTCGCGACGGGCTTGCTCTTCCAAGCTGGTTCCGCCGCCATCAGCAAGAACGCTGTGCAAAGAATCAGCCAATACCGGAATTGTAGTCGACGCACGGGGTCTCTGCTTTCCTGCTGTTATCTTAAGGCTACTTACCAAGGCTTGGAAAAGGATGGCTGACACGCAACTGCGATTGCGTCAGTTCCTTGGGGTCCAATTCGCCGCTCTTGTCTTTGTCCAGCCGGTCGAACTCGGCCGCCATGAAATTCATGTACTCCTGCTTGGAGATTTTACCGTTCTTGTCGGTGTCCATCAGCAGCAGCAACTGCTTGACCTCATTCTGGCCGAGCGCCACCTTATCCTGGGCCTTAGGCGTCGATGCCCTTTGCCCCGCTGCCACCGCCACGACGGCGAACATTACAACGATGACAATGAATAGAAAGTTGTCTCTTTTCGACATGTAATTTCTCCGATAAGTGTCAATTCACGGCGCAGCGCCCACTGGAAAGGCAAACTGTGGACGCCGCGCGCGATGACTTCAATTTCACTGGCCTAGAACTTCACCATCACGCCGAACCCGAGCGAAGATGTGCTTTCGCGAAGATCCGGGAACCATACGTTATTGGCGCCACCGCAGGCTGCTTGCGCGGCGGCCAAGGCGGCGGTGCCGGCCGAGGCGCCGTTCATGCAGGTATAGTATTGAGGCAATCCGTTGTTGCCGCCGGCAGGCGTGATGCCGCCTCGGCCCGAGAAGTAAGGCACATTCGAATGGCGATAACCAAGTTCCGCCCACCACGTAATATACTGCTTCGGCATGTATTGGAAAGTGAGGGTGCCGTCATACATTTTAGCCGTACTGCCCGGGAGTTCAGGAAAGTAAGCACTGCCCACCGATGCCCACGCTCCATCGATTGGAGGGAGCAGCGTAAGATAGCGTCCCGTGTTGTTCATCTGGCCACCGCCGACCGTGACTGCAAAGATGTCTTTGTCCCACCAGAAGCGTTGGTATCCCATCCAGCCAAGGAACGAACTCTTATTCGGGCCTCCATGACAGGTGATTCCGCCGCCGTATTGGCACCCGGCGTCTGCGGTAAGAGAGAACGCCATCTTATCGAGGCCGGTGCTCTCGGGCTTGTTGTAGTACCTGGCTTCGATACTGTCATCGGTGTGGATGCGTTGCGTCTTGGGAAGGCCCAGATTATCCTCGCCATACCCATACTGGTTCGCCACCAGCTTGAACCACTCCTTGGGCTCCCAAAGAAGCTGCCCTCCTAGCCCGAGGTGACCGTTGTACTTGGCATAGGACTGCCAGCCATCGATAATCCAGGGCTCGATCTTCAATTTATTCGTTGGGAACCATTGGATTCGGACGCCCTGGAAAAACCACGGCGTGTTGGACGACACGTAGGACGGCTGATACGTCCAGTTGTCAAAGTTGTAATAGCTAAACAGACCGACATACGACACGAAAATCCCCGCGTCGACGTTAATACCATGCTGCACGTTGAAGTGGTATCCACCGTACGCTTCCGAGACGTACTTATACGCATTCTGGAGATCCCACTGGCCGACTCCGCCCGTATTTCCCGGCCCATTGCCCGTCGCCGAACTGGCGTCGTTACGAGGCGTAGTGACCGCGAACAGGCCATCCATGAACATGACGCGGCCGCGCACGTTTTGCCAGTGGAAATCGCCGCCAATGCCGATGTCCTCTATCTGGAATTCGCCGTTGCGGAACTCCTCGGTGGACCCGCCCATCGTATGATCGATCGGCTGGTTGAAATCGTTGATGAAGTTGACGTCGAAACGTACCTCAGGAGTGAAGAACGGCGTGTCCAGAACGACGTCTTTATTGCGCGGCGTGCCGTTCATCCAGGTGAAGTCGGCAAAGGCGAACGGGGTTTGATTGTCCACCGCCGGGGCCGCGGGAGGAGCCGATAAGGGTTGACCTTTGGCATCTTGCCCGCTTGCATCCGGCCCAGTGGCTGAGGCCACAGCTTTGGTGGTGTCTGGCCTGGCCAGTGTAGCTGGCACAATGGGGATCTGGCTTGGATCTTTTGCCAGTGTGGCCACGAGATCGCCATGGGCCGCCGGCTTAGCTGGCTGTTCTTCGGCGCGCTCCTTTTGCTGCTTCTTCAATTCCGCCGCTACCAGTTGCTCAATGCGCTCGTTCATCTTCGCTTCGAGTTGTAGTTCGAGGCGAGCCTTCATCCCCTCCAGTTCCTTGGCAACGGCCGGACTGAGCAGCGCCAGATCTATTTTGAGATCTTGCTGCGCCTCCACATCCACGGAGACTGGCAGACTGTGGAACTCCCCTCGGATGGCTTTGACTTCGTAGCTGCCAGGTTGTAGATTCGAGATCGAGAAGGCGCCGTCAAAACCACTAACCACCGTTCGGTCGATGGAGTCGTCCCGGTGTATCATCACCTGAGCTGATGCGATCGGCGTGCCGTCTGCATTCGCTGTAACTCCATGTAGAGCGCCGTTGGGCGTTTGCGCCTGAACAGAAACAAGAGTGACCGCCATCCAAAACGGCACGGCGATGGAGACTAACGCTGATTTTGTCATAAAGAGTTTTCCAATTGTAGAGTTGCGTCTAGCTGCTTAGCTTAATCGTCGCGTTCGCACCGGTTTGTGTGTAGCAATCGTAAGTGGAAGTGAGCGAGTGTGTGTAAGTGTAGTTATTGGGCGCTAACTGCGCCTCAATGTCGGGGAAAGAAATATAACGGTCTACTCGAAGAATCATCCCCTCGGCCACATGAGGGAAGTAGAAATCAAGGTAAAACATCACTGGATCGGCGCCATATTGGGTGCCGAGCGTGCCGTATTCTCCGCCCTCGGCTTGGGTACTCGCGCTCAAGTTCATTCCTGCGTTCGCCCAGCCATAGATTTGGATATTTGATTTCTTGAGCCACTGCCAGTGCTGGCTTCCGTAGAGCGCGGTGGTCAGCGGGTAAGAGGTCGCGTTAGGATAACCGATCCACACCGTCCCGCCAATAGGCCATTCATTGAACGAATAGGGAGGATTGCCTTCGGGCATTGGAAAACCACGATATTTCGGCGCTGCGTTGCTACTCGCGGAAGGGCGCCAGTCGTCGCCATAGGCCTGGGCGAAGCGCGCCCAAAAGCCTTTTTGCGCGACCGCGGCGGCCGCGTTTCCCGAAGGTGCTGCCGACCCGGCTCCCGCGGCGGGATCGGACTGTTGAGGAGTATCCGCCGGTCCTTTGGGAGCATCGCTCGGGTTCGCAGCATTCGAAGCATCAACTGTGCGCGAGGTATCGGCCATAGCTGGAACCGCGGCCGAACTGCTGTCCGCCGGATCCTCCGCTCTCAGATTTCGAGACGAAACGCAGAGTAGTGCGCCGGCCACAAGGCCACCCAACGCAATCCTGCGACTGCTTCTTCCCATGTCACCTCTTTCCTCTCAGTGGGTCTCTCTCGGGAGTATGCCGTTGACCCTGTGAAAAAGGCATAAAGGGTGCATGAGGCTAAGAGCCTCGACGGAGCTAATGGAGCATCGCGATTGACCGTTGTGAGGAAATCGATAAGTGCGTCCGCTCATGCACTTACGTCCGTCGAAGACGGCGGGGGTTTTACGTTAAGAAGTCATAAAGACGATTTCTTTAATGGATACGATAAGGAATTTGGATTGCCGTCAACCGATAGGAGCGGCCCACCGTTCCGAGCTGCCTCAATAGAACCAGATGACATCCCCAGCCACCATCATTTGGTTCTTTTTCGTGCCGGTATCAAAGGCCGGATAATCGTAGGCGCGTAGGAAACTGATCTCGGGCCGAAGAAGAATCGTGCTTCCAATCCAGTGTCCCCAGCCCAGCAAGTGTTCGGTGTAGGGCGTCTTATAGCCGGTCCGTTGACCCTTGATGTCATCGAAATACTCGTTGCGAATCGAGAGATAGTCCTTCTTGCCGAACTGCCTCTCGACGTAATTTACGATTGCCCACTCGGGCGCGAAACAACTTTGCTCTCCGGGATTGCACCAGGCGCCGTTGGACCCCCTCTCCGCTGGTATGGAGCCGAATACGCTCGGCACATCGCGCATGTACTGATACCAGGACTCAGTATCGGTATGCCACTTACTATTGAACTTGTGGTACCAGGTAAGATAGTAAGCCGCGAGGTTGTTATACGCGTACTTTGAGTCATTGATAGAATTGGCGCATCCATAGATCTCGTCACCGCCATTCATCCAGGTATAGCTCAAGCAAGCGTTGCCGGTGAGCTTGGCGTCCGAAGTCCACGGCGCGGCGTCGCATCCGGCCGATAGTCCTCCCTGCAACATCCAGTGATCGCCGAATTTGAACGTTGCGTTGACGCCATCCTGCGTGTAGCAATCGTAGGTGTAGGTTAGAGAATGGGTGTAAGTGTAATTATTCGGTGCTAACTGAGCCTCGATGTCAGGCAGCGAGATGTAGCGTCCAATTCGCACATTCAACCCATCGGCGACGTGCGGGAAGTAGAGGTCGATATAGGCCATTACCGGGTCGTAGCCGTACTTATTGTTCTCTCCGATGAGCTGGTTGCTGAAGATACCCTTCGAGGTAGTGAAGCGGTAATCCATCCCGTAGATGTTCGTAAATCGGAATCCCCAATCGAAATGATCGGTCTGTATCGTATCCGGCACCTTCTCCACGTAGAGAGTCAACTGGTCCAATTGAATAGAGTCGGGCACCTGCGCGTAAGCCGCCGGAGCGTTCGCGAACTTGCCGCGATCCGAGGTGCTCACGTTGAAACCGGTGTTCGCCCATCCGTAGATCTGGATGTTGCTGGCCTTCCAGGCGTCGCCGTTCGGCCCACTGTACAGGGCCTGCATCAACGGTGGGGGTGTTTGATTGGGTTGACCGATCACCGGCGAACCGCCGTAAGGCCAGACTGTGAATGGATAGGGCGGATCGGATTCGGGCGCGGGATAACCTCGGAACCCGGGGTCCGGGCCGCCAGGAGTTCGGTTATGCCAATCGTCCGCGTAAGCCTTCGCCAGCCGATTCCAGAAGCCCTGCGGCACCGCGTTCGTCTTCGGCGCGGCGGCCGAGGCGTTCTCAACCAGCGGGATCTCCACTTGCGCCACTTCGCCCGGTTCCAGGTCCACAACAGAAGCATTGGGACTTACGAATTTCTCGGTCTTGGCTGTAAGTCGATACTTCCCTGGTTTGAGATGTTCTATGGAGAACGATCCGTCACCGCCGCAAGTTACGGTCAGATCTGACTTCTCATCCACACTGTGAATCGTTACCGTCGCGTTCGCCAGCGGCTCTCCGGTCGGGTTTCGTGTTACCCCTTGAATATTTCCGGGTGCGTTGGGGTCGGATGCGGCGGCAAACACACAAAAGCTCAACGCCGCTATCGCGGGCCTAAGCCAGGAACACAACTTTCGCATCGGAATGTCGTCCTCGAACGCTTTTTAGAGTTCCAGCTTCCCCTGGAATTGCATCTCCTCAACGTTGAAGGTCTGCGACACTTGGAGCCGGCCGATCAGCGCACTAAATTCGACCATGCCGTCTTTCTTGCTTATTTCCGCCGAATACGGAAAAAGGTAGACCACCACCGCGCTGTGTTCCAGCTCGAACGCTTCAACGCGAAGTGGTTTGACATCTTTTTTTCCCTGGCGCTTCAAGAATGCGGACTCTTTGAAATCGCGGGCGCCCCTTGGCGTCAGTGAACGGAACTCCGTAGACAGCAATGCTGTATCCGTTGTCGGACAACGTAGGCGGCTGGCCTTCACCGCGCTTCAACTCCGCCGCCTGAACCGGAAGAGCGCTCTCCCAGCGAACGAGCAATCGAATGAGCTGGGCCTTGGAAGGAGCTGTGGGAGCCGGCACGAACACGTTTTGCGGCAAGACTGGCCGGACTCTTCTGTCGTCTATGCCGTCATAGCCGACGCCGGTAGGCTGGCCCATGTTGCCGCCCGCCCTGCGCTCGTCCTCGGTCTGCCGGCGAGCGATGCCTGCAACGGTCATCTTTGCCCAGGGCGACCTTTCGAGAACCTGAAGCGCGTCGCCTGGGGTCCAACTAGCGATCGGTTTGTCCCTCCAGCGCTCTGTTGAAACGGCAGCCGTCGGGGCCGCCGTCTGGGGTAGCGCATTCTCCGGGGGCAGGATAAACCACGTGAGCGCCGCTATCGATAGAACGGCCTTATTCTTTTTGGAAATCATTTGTCGATTACTCATCTTCTTCTCACAAAAAGCCGCCGAGTTTAGAGTTCCAGCTTTCCCTGCAACTGCATCTCCCGCGGGTAGAAGTACTGCGCCACGTAGATACGCCCGAGCTGCGCCGCGAATTCGATGCGCTTGTCTTCCGTAGTGATCTTCGTCCCGCTGCGAAGAAAGAGATAAAGTACTGTGGCCAATCCGCCACCGGACGCCGTAATCTCAACCTTGGCTGCCTTCAGATCCTTCATTCCATTTCGCTTCAATACGCCCAACTTTTTGACTTCTCCGGCTCGCCCAGGCTCATCCAGCCGGCCAGCTTCAATAGGTACGCCGTAGACCGCAACTGCGTAGTAGTCGCCATCCCAGCCGGGTGCACCAGTATCCTCTAACTTCAGTTCCGCTTTGCGCACCGGAGACGCGCTTTCCCATCGAAGTATCAGATTGCCTGGCTTCTTGACCACGGAATTCGAATGGTTACCGCCGCCGAGTAAGTTAGTCAGTTCGAGGCTTTCCAGGCCGACACCCTTTCCTCCGCCCATATTGCCTCCGGCGCGCAATTGGTCTTCACTGGGTTGAAACAGGAGGCTGACTGTAGCTCGCTTCACCCACGGGGAGGCGAAAAGCACCTGCTTGGCGTCTTTTTCATTCCACTGCGCGATCGGTTTGCTCTTCCAGGACGGGTCTCCCGCCATCAGCAACGCGGTGGAAAAAAGGAATAGGCAAAACGTCTTTGGTCGATACATTTTCAGTGTTTCCCTTCACAAATAGATAAAGCAAGGTGTCCCAACAGGAACACCTTGCCAAATATGCCGTTCCGCGCCTAGAGTTTCACCATTAAAGCGAAAATCCACCGGCGTTCTTGTTTGACGAGGTCCGGCGAGAAGCCGGGAACAATTTGGGTTGGATCGCCGGTATTCACATAGAGTCCCGGTGTCACATCCGGAGTCATGCCGCCCGGGCCGGCAAAGTACGGAACGTTCGTCCCGCGCTGGGTGAATTCAGCGCGCCACGTTACCCACTGGCTCGGCTGGTAGTCGAAGGTAACCTGGAAATCATAGCCCCGGAAAGGGAGACCCGGAGCCTCGGGGAAATAGGGCGAGCCGGTGGTTGCAGTTGCGCCGTTGATCGGCGGCAAAAGAACCAGATAGCGGCCGGGATTATCCATGACGCCACCGCCCACGGTTAGGCCAAATCTGTCCTTATCGAACCAAAAGCGGTGATAACCCATGATGCCCATGAAATTCTGGGCTGGTGTGGCCGCGTTTCCGTTGGTGCAAACCACGCCGCCTCCGGTTTCGCATCCCACGTCCTCAGTTAATGAGAACGCCATCCGATGCAAGAAACGGGCGGGATTTTCATAGTATTTCCATTCCTGGCTGTCATCCTCGTGCCAGCGCGAACGGCCCGGGACGCCCAGCGTGTCGCGGCCGAGTGTGTATGTATTCCAGACAAAATCGAGATTGGCAGTCGGCCTCCACAGAATCTGGCCGCCAACTCCCTCTCTGCCGTTGTACTTGGCGTAGGTCTGCCACCCGTTGATTAGCCATGGTTCAATCTTCAGCTTGTTGGTTGGGAACCATTGGGCTCGCATTCCGGTGAAGAACCACGGCGTGTTCGACGACACGTACGACGGCTGATAGGCCCAGTTATCAAAACTGTAATAACTGAACAGGCCGATGAAGGAGAGGAAGTCACCCACCTGAATATTGAGGCCGTGCTGCACGTTGATGTGGTAGCCGGCGTACATTTCGGACATGTAACGATAGGCATCGGCGAGATCCCATTGGCCCTGGCTATAACTGGCGTCGTTGCGCGGCACGGCCGTGGAAACGGCGCCGAACTGAGTCAAGATGCGGCCCTGCATGTTGCCGGCGTGAAAGTCTCCGCCGATATTCAGAGCCTGGATCACAAATTCGCCGGTTCGCTCGCCTTCGGTAGTTCCATCCAAGGTGTGATCGATGGGGTGGTTATAGTCGTACATGTAGTTGGTGTCGACCCTGAACTCACCCGAGAAATACTTTCCGTCCAGCACCTCGTCGTGGTTACGCGAATTGGAATTCATCCATGTAAAATCGGCGAACGCGAACGGCGTTTGTAAGTCCACCGCGGGCTCCGCTGGAGCGGCCGCCGCAGGTTGGGCTTCGGGCTGCGACGAGCTCTGGTCGGCTGGAGACGGAGCCCCTGCCTCGGGATTTGCGTCGCCTACCGCTGCTACGGTCCGCGACGGGTCCAACGTCCCCGGCGCCAGCACGGTACGCGACTCGCCCACGGTGCTGCTCGCCGGAATTGTGGGAGAGGCGCCGACTGCTTCGCCTTTGGCCGCTTTCAGCTCGGCCTCCAACTTCTCTATGCGCCTTTTCATAGCGCTCAGCTCTTCAAGAACCGTCGGAGCGGGCTGCTGCGCCCCGCTGGTTCCCGGCGAACTGGGCGTCGTGGTGACACTCTCTGGTGGGGCTTCGGCGCTGGCGATCGTCTGCGGCGATGAAGCGTTTTGCGCAGTTAGAAGCTGGCCACTCAATAAGCCCGCCACTCCCGCTGTAAAGACAGCTTGTTTTAGCATGCGCACACGTATCATGCGAATCTGCATGTCTCCATGCTCCTTTGTTAGTCAGAATTGAACTGAATTACGAAACCGTCTCAGAGACGGATGGTAGACACTAGACTTGAGGTGCCAACCCGCCTAGCCTGACTTGGGCGGCGTAGTAACTGGATCCATTGCGCGGTCCGACGTCTGTCTCACGACGCTCACTTACAATAGATCGTGTAACGATTCACTTGTTGGACTAGTATGCGGTTGGAGAGATGAAAAAGTCATAAAGGCTGTGAAATTTTCATTAGGAACTTGTGAAGATTTCTGGACCAGGGACAAAAGACTTACCGGTTTCGTCTGGCCAATAGAAATAACTGATGACGAAGATAAGCGTTCACACCCTTTAGCACGATTTAGCGCGCCATAAACTAAGCGGGGTAGTGACGATCAACGGTATTTTGCGCGAATGCGGACGGAAGCGACGGCCGGGACGGCGGGGCTGGCTGGGCTGGCGGAATTTCCTGGATGTATCCCGTCTGAATCGCGCGACGCTTCCAGGTGGACAGTATCTGCTGGATGCGCTGGCGAAGGACACCGTGGCGTTCCGCGATTCTGCCGCAGCTCCAGCCGAAAAGAAAATAGAGCTGCACGGTCTTTCGCTGCAGATCGGGGCGGTCGTGTTTTGCGAAGACCGGCACTTGGGATGGGAAACTGACGCGGTTCCTCCGAATCCTGCCCCGCAGTTCGCTCAATGAAAGTTCCTCGATCTTGTTTGCGCCTTCAGGCTGCGGCCGCGCTCGATAGATGGCAACCGGCGGAACTGGCGCCTGGGAGGGGTTTGGCTGCAACGGTAGAAAAACACTTCGGGCCGCCATGGTATCCCACTATTCTGGGTGAAAAGTCATAAAAAAGGCATGAAAACGACCTGCTGAAGATCCTATTGGTCTTCCAGCAACGGGGCCGGAGGGAATCCCGAGTCGGCCGGGTTGTTGAAACGGTATCCGACCCAAGGCTCGGTCATCAAGTAGACGGGTTGGGCCGGGTCGTCTTCGATCTTCTTACGAAGCATCCGGACATACGAGCGCAAGTACTCCAATTCGCCCCCATATTCGGGCCCCCACACCGCACCCAGGAGTTTCGCGTGGGTCATGGGTGCGCCCTGGTTCTTCATCAGGAAAGCCAGAAGATCGAACTCCTTGGGGGAGAGATGAATCTCTTCGGCTCGTTTCCACAGCTTACGGCGTCGAAAATCCACAAGTAAATCTCCGGCCTCCACATGAGTGGGCTCGCCTAAGCTATGCCTGCGGGTTCGCCGCAGGACCGCACCGATGCGCGCGACCAGCTCGCGAAATCGGAAGGGCTTAGTAACGTAATCGTCGGCGCCCGCCTCCAATGCGCGAACCTTATCCTCTTCGGAGTCCCGCACAGTTACCATCACGATGCCAGTCTGCGGAGCGATGGATCGGATTTTGCGGCAGGCTTCCAGCCCATTCAGCCCGGGCATATTAATATCCAACAGAACCAGATCGAAGGACCGTCGCTGAAGGAGTCCCACGGCGTCCGTGCCTGTGCCAACTTCTTCCACCGTATAGCCGCCGGCCGCCAGCGAAGCGCGAATTACTTTCCGCAAGGAAGGCTCGTCATCGACGACCAGAATGCTAAAACTAACTGCGGATGTCATCGATCTCTCTTTCAGGAATTGGTAAGGTCATTCGAAAAGTCACACTTTCGTCGGGCGCGGGTTCGCTATCCAGTTCGAGGTTCCCGCCATGAGCAATCGCGATTTTGCGCGCAACGTACAGACCTAATCCTGTTCCGGCCGTTGTCCGGCCCGCATCCACCCCGCGATAAAAGCGATTGAAGATGTGGGATCTCTCGCTGGACAAAATCGGTGTTCCAGTGCTAAGTACCCGCAATGAGATATAGCCGTCTTGCTTGGCGATAATCAGGTCGACCGAGGATCCATTCACCGAGTACTTACAGGCATTATCGAGGAGCTGGCTGATGGCCAGGCGGAGTAAGTCCGGATCGGCCAGAACATCGGTGGAATCGCAGCGCTCCAGCACATTGATGCGACGATCGCCGGAAAGCCTGGAATACTGATTCACTGCGTCCGCCACCACCGATGTGAAGTGCGTCAGTTCCATCCATGGCCTGATTTCCTCTTGCTCCAGCCGGGCGGTGCGAATCAGCCGTGTGGTCAAGCGGCCCAGGCGTGCGGCCTCCGCCTCCACCGTTTCAGCCATTTCCAAGTGTTCGGGCCCCAGCGAAGCCGCTTCCCGGAGAGCGCCGGCCGCAGCCAGGATGGTGGACAGCGGGGTCTTGAATTCATGCGCCAGCGCGTCCAGAATCACCGAGCGATAGGCTTCCGTTTGGGCCGCCGCGGCAGCTTGGTTCGCGTTCCGGACGGCGTGCCTTCTCTCGAGAAGGGCCGCGGCCAGCGCGGTTAGCGGACCGGCGGTAAGGGAAGCGTCTTCCAACCCTTCAAACCCTACCGCCCCGGTGGTTCTGCCGGCCACCCGAATGCACCGCACGAAGACGCCACAACGCTTGTCATCGTCGTTCTGGCCGCGTATGAAGGCATCCCGCGTTCTCCGCTGAAGATCGAATTCCGAATTTCCGGCGGCATGAAGCTCGCTGCTCTCTGCGTCAAACAGACAGGCCGCTCTCACTCCAAACGCGCCCCGAAACGGTTCCAGAAAGGTGCCGGACGCCTCGCGCGGGTCGGCGGCCAGTAAATGTTGCGCCACTTCATAAAGCTGCTGTGTCTTTTGATTCTGGGCGTAAGACAACTCCGCCTTGTCTCTCACTGTTGAGACCAGACGCGTAATTACCAGGGCGGTCGCCAGGAAACAAAACAACGCCAGAATATTGATAGGGTGACCCACTCGAAAGGATAGGATCGGGCTAGTGAAGAAATAATCGAGGCTCCCGAGCGCTACCAGCGAAACGACGAAGCAGGCCGGAAAGTCCCCTGTCAGAGACTGAAATACGATCAATAAGAGAAAGCATAAACTCGCGGCCGCGAAATTGAATTGCAACCGATACCCGGCCCAAGTAAGCATCGCCACCCCGAGGCTCCCAAGCGCGCACCACTGAACTGAACGCCACCGGTTCGGATCGGAGCGGCGGAGGTTTTCTTGTTTCTTCGGACGCGCCAAAGCCTCACGGATCGGTACTTGGGGACGCGATTGCGTGCCGGGCGCTGCCGCAGGCTCAGCGGGCTGCATGCTCACCGGCACGGCGGACGGTTCCTTCCGACACTACTCCCCGCCGAACGACATAGTCGATCCGGGTGTCTTGTTCTACGCTTTGCAACTTGAAAAGCGATGCAGAGAGACGGGGCTGCAGCACATCCGAGGTTGCCCTGAACGCATGGCGTGATACACGTCGCACCTTTCAGAGACATCACTTGGCGCAAATCTCCTTAGCATGAGTACATCTTGCAGTATGGTCGAAGAGTTGTGAAAAACGCATAAAGACGCCACAAAGATTACATAAAGACCGTGGCAAAGAGCTTACTTTTAGACCTGAAAGAGCAAGTGGCGCCTGCCGCCTTCCTGGAGCCGGCTAGGCCTGTGATAGATTGAAAAATAGGAGCTTTACGCTGTTTTCTAACAACTATTCCGCGCCAACCGGCACGAATCTGACGCTCCGAACACTCGCACAGCTCTGCGTCTCCCTGGCAGTCGTTCTGATTTGCACTTGGCTCGGCTTCCGCTTCCAGTTGAACTTAGCCACGATGGGCTTTCTATACCTCATCCTGGTGATTGCGGCTGCGCTGCGCCGTGGATTTTGGTTTGCTACTGTCATCTCGGTGGCGTCGGCACTCTGTCTCTATTACTTTTTCGCGCCGCCGGTTCTTAGCTTTTCAGTAAGTGACCCTGCGAATTGGGTCGCCCTTGGCGCTTTCGAGCTGACCGCATTAGTGATCAGCCGGTTGTCCGACAAGGCCACCGACAAGACGGCGGAAGCGGTTCGGGAACGGCGCGACGCGGAAAGACTCTATCAAGTATCGCTTCGGATGTTCCTGTTGAATAGATCTCGGGATCCCGGCAGTATCCTGGCGTCCATCATTTGCAAAACGTTCGATCTCAAAACTGTCGCGCTGTTTGACTCAGTCTCCGGCAACACCTACTCTTCCGCATGTTCAGCCGGAGAAGACACGGCCGCCGTTGAGGAACGGGCTCGCCAGGCTTTCCTTCGGGATTCCAATGAATTCGATCCGGCGCTCGAAAGCTGGTTCTTTGTGCTGCGTGTGGATCTCCGGCCCGCGGGCGGACTGGCTTTGTGCGGGCGCGAAATGCGATCGCTGCCGGCTACCGCCTTAGCTTCTTTATGCGCTACTTCCTTTGAACGATTCCGCTCCTTCGAAAGGGAATATCGCGCCGAAGCCGGCCAGCAGGCGGAGCAATTGCGGGCTGCGGTGCTGGATTCATTAGCCCATCAGATTAAGACGCCAGTCGCTACGATTTCGGCCGCCAGTTCCGGCCTGATGGCGCTCGGAGGGTTGTCTGAGACGCAGTCGATGCTCATGAGCGTGCTGGACGAGCAATCCAAGAAACTGGCTGAAATCGCTCCACAACTTCTAATAACCTCGAAGCTCGACAGCTCCACTCTCGCTCCGCGGCGCGAAGTTTTGATGCTCTCCGATGTGGTTGACGAGACCGTGCAGCCTGTGGGCCAGCGCACCCGCTTGCGCGTTTCCTACCCCGCCGAAGAGATGCCCGTTCTGGCCGATCGCAGACTGCTTTCGGATGCTCTTGGCCAGATTATCAATAATGCCTTCAAGTACTCCACGCCCGGAAGTCCAGTCGGCATACGAGTGGAGCGCGGCGGCGCGGAAGCTACCGTCTCAGTCCTCAACGAAGGGCCCCCGATTCAGCCGTCGGATCGGCAGCGCATCTTTGACCGATTCTATAGGGCGAATTCGACCCAGGAGGGGCCCTCGGGATCGGGCTTGGGACTATCTATTGTGAAGAGAATTGTCGAGGCCCATGAAGGACGGGTCTGGGTGGAAAGCCGGCCCGGACTCACCGTTTTTTCCATAGCCCTGCCGTTGGCTCCAAGGGAAGTGGTGGCCGCAATCCATCCGCCCAATTCCACCTCGTTGGACTAAGGCGCGTAGTATCCGTTGCGCGCGTAAACATTCACCTTCGGCACATTCGCTTTCACATGAACCCGATGCCATTTTCCAGTGGGTCCAAAGCCGGGTGGCTTGTATCCGATCACGTACTCGTTGCGGAGGGCCCGGCCGATTTTTTCCGCCGCCTCCCTCGCCTCAGTGTCATTCTGCGCGCGGAAGTGGAGTCCACCGGTTTTGTCGGAAAGATCTTCAAGCAGAAGGGGACCTTGGCGCTCTCGCGCTTGGTCGATGGGTTTGCCGATAAGGCTTGGACGGAATGGGATGGACGCGCTGGGCAAGCCGTTGACGATTATAGTGTAGATCTGAACATTGGCTTCGAGCGCCACACGTTCCAGCTCGCTTTTTGAATATCGGCTGTAGTTGTCCATTCCATCTGAGAGAATGAGCAGGGCTCGCCGGGGCTGCTTGGCCTGCCGCATCCGGTTCAAACCGAGATAGACGGTATCGATGAGCGCCGTCATCCCCCCAGGACTGGTGAACGCGATGCTTTCTTTCAGAGCGGCAGTATCGGTCGTGAATCCTGAGACCGTCCCCGGCTGCGTCGAAACAGTAAGCAACAGAAATTCATCGTCCGGGTTCGCGGTCTGGAGGAACGACTGGGCGACGCCCTGAGCGCCTCTCAATGCATCCCGCATGCTGCCGCTGATGTCCAGCACAAGCCCAACGGAACAGGGTGCGTCCTCGGCGGTAAAGGCCACAATCTGCTGAGTTACCTGGTCGTCCAGAATATTGAAATTCTCCGCTCGGAGCCCTTCTATGGTCTTCCCGTCGCGATCGGTGACCGTAACAGGAACCAACACCATTTGGGCGCTGGCGCGAAACCATGCCGGATCCCCCGTTCTTTGAGCGTCTAATTCGCCCAATGTCGGGAGAAGCAGCAGCGCCAGGCAGGAAAACCGCAAGCCTGTCGGAAGAATCATCCTCATCAGTGTGGAGCGAGAATGATAAAAAAGGCATAAAGGTGCTGCGATTGGCAAAGAACCAAACGGAAGGCATCCGGCGCCGTTTCACCAGAGCCGGCATGCCGTTCGGTTCTAAGCCATTAAATCGTCGTATTGTTCAGGATTGGACGTAGTATTTGTAGTATTTGGCAACATCGTCGGTGCCCAGCTCATGGCCGCCGGGATGCCAATGCAATGGCTCGATCGCGTTAGAGTTAATTCGCGGCTACTCCGCCCACGGTAGACGAACCGGTCCCGCTGCATCCGGTGGCGCCAAACCGAAGAAACTTCTGAATCCGTTTGGCGGTATCCACCTCCCCTGTATAGATGTTGCCCTTGCTGTCCACGCTCACCTGATGTAGATAATGGAATTCTCCAGCCGCCCGCCCACTGCGTCCGAATTGGCCGAGCTCCTGCAAAGTGCTTCGGTTCAGAATGTAGATGGTCATATTGGCGTTATCGCCCACATAAAGGCAACTCTGCGCTTTGTCCGTGGAGAAATTCATGGAAACTGCGGTTCCAATTATGTTGGTGTGATCGCTAATAAATTGTTCGGCTCTGAAACCGCATGTGCCGGCCTTGCCAGTCGGATTGCTGCACGGCTTGCCAAGCGCGGGATCGTTCTTATCAAACACCTGGATGCGGTCGTTTCCCCGATCGCAGACATAAATCTTGCCGTCGTCGGCGATCTTTACGCAATGCACGGGGTTCCGAAAGAAGGCCGGTTTTTTGTTGCCTTTGGAATAGTCGACGATCCACGCCCCAGCCGCCTCAGCGCCCGCATCGTCAACTGGATTGTTCCCGTAGGCGCCGAAGTGGCCGATATATTTTCCAGTGTTGGCGTCAACGATTAGAACACGCCGATTGCCGTAGCCGTCGGCGATATACAGTCGGTTGGTTGCGGGATCCACCACCATGTCCGCCGCTTGATAGAGCAGGGGCGTACCATGAATGCCACCTTCCGTGTCGTTACTGTTCGGCCCCCCTGGAGTTCCGCCGATCCTCATCTTGAAGTTGCCGTTCATATCGAACTTCAGAACAAAGCCATCGCCTCCCTCCCTGTGTGTCGTCCAAGGCAGCGCTTCGCGTCCCCCACTCCCTCCGCCACTTGGCGCCGCGGAGTTTCCCGAAATCCAGACGTTGTCGTTTTGGTCGACGTAAATACCGTGCTCGTTGTTTGGCCAGATGCAGCCAGCCTCGGCCTTGCATTTGCCGCCGATGAAGCCGGGATCGGACGGACCGCCCCAGGCAGCGAGCAGCTTGCCGTCGGAATCGAACTCCAACACCGAGGGAGCGGCTTTGCAGCAGTCCGACACCGGGCCATAAGCGCGCTCTTGGCCGAGGCCGTCGATTGGCCGGCCCTTATCATTAGTGGCGCCCGTCACCGGCCCTTCCAGTCCAGCCTCATCGGTTGACATGGTCCGCGGCCGGTTATAGACCCAGATATGATCGTGCCGATCGACATAGAGGCCGCCTATTTGGCCGAGAAGCCAGTTGTGTGGCAGCGGTTGCGGCCATGACGGGTCCACCACGAAACTCGGCGTCTTCCCGCTGCTCGATGCATTGTATACGCCCGTTTTCTTGAACAGGCGGTCCAGAGAGCCGCTGTTCTTTAGGACGTTGCTACCGGGATCGGCGGCGCTGAGCAGACCGGTGATGGTCAAAATCATCGCAGGAAGTGTGGCCGAAACTTTACGTTGCATCATAGTTGTGTCTCCCTACGCGCCGAGTTGCGACGCCAAATCTATGATGTCTGCGGACACCACATCGAAATCCCCCGGCCTGGCGTCATCCGCCTTGCGCGCCGGTCCGTATTCGTTGGGCCGGTGAATGAATCCGGTCCGCAGACCCAAACTGCGCGCAGACATCAGATCGCCGGAGTGCGCCGCACACATCATCACTTCTTCGGGCTTCAGCTCTAACAGGCTGACCGCCGTCAGGTACGCTTCGCGATCGGGCTTGTAATGCTTGGCCAACTCGGCCGAAAGGATGAGATCCCACGGAATACCAGCGTGCTTGGCCATGTCTGCGAGAAGAGCGACGTTGCCATTCGACAGAGGCGCAATCGTGTACTTCTTCTTGAGGCGCGTAAGACCGGCGACGGAATCGGGCCACGGCTTCAGGCGGTGCCAGACTCGGTTCCAGTGGTCTTTTTCCGCTTCTGACAACCCTTCGATGTGAAACTCCTGGAGCAGATCTTCCAGCAACGCGCGATGCAAGTGGTCCAAATTGGTCCAGGGCATCTCCCCTTTGCGAACCTTGTCCATGGAAGGCGCATAACCGGCTCGCCATCGATCGGCAAAGCGCCCCCAATCGATGCTGATGCCTCGGGTCTTCTCCCATGCCTTGCCTTCCTCGATAATCGATCCGCGCCAGTCGACCACGGTGCCAAAAGTGTCAAAGACAAGTGCCTTCACCGCGGGCGCCGCGCGTGCAAAATCCTGGCCACTTGCGCCGCAGGCCATCGCCGCAGCGCCGATGCTCGCGTTTTTCACAAGTTGCCTTCGCGTCATATCCAAGGCCCTGGCAACATACTATATCGAACGGAATCGCCGAGTGCGCCCGGACGGAACAGAATCGTGCGTCTATTTCCGAGTCGCGCGATCCAGAAAGAATCGGCTGCCACAAGCCGACTTCACATTATTCATCCCTGGAAGGATTGCGAGGATAAGAGTCCTAACATGCCTTTAGGAAATGTAGGGGCCGAAGCTGGCCGTCACTGTATCGCTTTCATCAGCGTTTGAGAGGATGTGCACGGCGAAGGTCTCCCCGCCGGGTTCTACCCGGATAACGATGTGTCCGGCGCGCGACTTGAGGTCGTCGGTCTTCTTATTGGCGATGCGATTCTCCTGCTTGACCAAGGTTGCGAAAACGTCGCGGTTCCCGGAGTAGATGGCTTTGGAGTAGAGGGTATTCAGCACATTGACGGTCGGGTGCGCGGAGTCCCAGGTCGGGATGACAAAGACCTGCGGCTGTAGTGCCCGGACATACCGGTCGCCATTGGCATTGAAGTAGCCATGGTGGTTAGCGACGGCGACACTGACCGGACCGCATACTTCGGCAGCGGCAGATTCGGAGTCGCGCCAAGGATCGCGGCCGTAGTTGGTGTCGTTGGTGAGATCGCCGCCGGTGTAGTAGCCGAACTTTCCATAGCGGAGACGAATGGCGCAGGAGCAGGGATTCTCCGCGGGGTACTCGGCAGGCTTGAGAG
>Ga0182024_10006315_pt1 | contig 26093 bp, 27 predicted proteins | sample P32metaG_FD_120480 | JGI IMG/M metagenome (GOLD analysis project Ga0182024, IMG submission 120480) | Permafrost microbial communities from Stordalen Mire, Sweden - P3-2 metaG (Illumina Assembly) | ecosystem: Environmental > Terrestrial > Soil > Wetlands > Permafrost | place: Sweden: Stordalen... | reverse complement strand
GTGACGACGAGGAGCATGCCCTTGGAGAGGGGATCGAAGATCATGCCGATGTCGACGTTCCAGCCGGGCAGCGAAATCCATTCGTAGGGTGTCGGGGGCTGAATGCCGCCGAAGGCAACAGCCAGGGCAATGAGAAAGCAGAGGGCCGCGGAGCCGACCGAGGCGAAGATGGCCATGTCGGGCTTGCGATGGAGATGGAGCAGGATCGCGATGGTGGCAACCAGCGGCAGGAGAAGGAGGAACCAGGCGATGTCCATAATCTTTAGAACTTGAGGCTGGTGAGGTCCTCAACCTGGGTGGTCCGCTTGAGGCGATAAAGGGCGACGATGAGGGCCAGTCCCACCGAGACCTCGGCGGCGGCGACGGTGATGACGAAGAAGACAAAGACCTGGCCGTCGAGATGGTTGTTAAAACGGCTGAAGGCGACGAAGGTGAGGTTGGCCGCCTGCAACATCATTTCGAGCGACATATAAATGATGAGGAGATTGCGCCGCATGACGACGCCCATCAGGCCGATGGCGAAGAGGACGGCAGCGACCGCGAGGTAATGATTGAGGGTGATCTCCATGGGAGTTAAGTTTTGAGGGCCTTTTCTTTGGGTTCAACCGGCGGCGCTTCGCGGGTGATTTCTTCCCGGGGCTTTGGGCGGGGGCGTTCTTCCTGTTTGCAAAGGACAATCACCCCGATAGTGGCGACGAGAATGAGCAAGCTGGTGATTTCAAAGGGCGCGACGTAGGAGGTTCCATAGGTGCCGACATTGGTGCGGAAGAGGAGATAGCCGATCCTGTGCGTGTCGTCCTGCTGATCTAGTTCGCTTTGGCTGATCGTCACATCGAGGGTTTTGCCTTCAGCCGTTACCTGGGGCTTGACCATGATGGTCTGGCCGGGCGTCTTCAACGAGTCGACCGTGGCGAATCCCAGCGGCGTGGCTGCGAGGACCTTTGCGACGATCAAAAGAAAGCCGAGCGTCAGGACAAGGGTGCAGCCCATCCAGAGTTTCTGGCGGGGTATCTTTTCCATCGCGGTGAGGTCGAGGAGCATGATGATGAAGAGGAAGAGGACCATGACGGCGCCGGCGGTGACAAGGATTTGCACGGCGGCGAGGAAGAAGGCGCTGAGCATGACAAAAAGTCCCGCCATGAAGACGATGGCGAAGGTGAAACAGAGCGCGCTGGCGACGGCGTTGCGATTGAGGACGACGGCAAGCGCGCAGACAATCATGCCGCCCGAAAACAACCAGAAGAAGAGGGCGTTCATGCAGAGGCCCTCGCTAAGAAAAATCGGTTAGAGGTGCCTTTTACAAATGTCATTCACTCCCCCTCGATCCGCCTACTTGTTCTTGTCCCACTTGTGAATGGGCTTGGGCAACGTTCCGCCCAGTTCGTAAAGCTTGGCCTTGTCATGAACCATTTCGGCGCGGCTGAGGCCGGTGATCGCGTAATCCTTGAGCAGGAAGATGGCTTCCTCGGGACAGACTTCCTCGCACAGGCCGCAATAGATGCAGCGGATCATGTCGATGTCGAAGGCCTTCGGCGCTTTCTCGACTTTGGCGTGGGGTGAATCGAGCGGGATTTCGCCCGGCTTGATGCGGATGGCGCGGGGTGGGCAGACAAATTCGCAGAGCTGGCAACTGACGCATTTTTCGCGGCCCTCTTCATCGCGCACGAGGGTGGGCGCTCCACGGTAGCCTTCGGGCATGGGCCACTTTTCCTCGGGATACTGCATGGTCTCCGTCCCACGATTGAAAAGTACCCTCTTAAAATGGCCGGCGGTGATCTTCAAGCCCTTGAAAATTCCGGGCAAATACAGATTCTCAATCCACGACAGTTTCGGGCGAGAGACGATCATAGCGCGGTTATCGTAACCAAAGATATTCGGGAGACAACGAGATTGTTGGAGAATTTTTGAGGGGTAATATAGACGGGAGGGACATGAATGACGTGAGGGGAAGGTACGGGAATCTTTGCCGGAACTCCTGCGGAGGGCAGTAACGAAATTTTCTTGGATACCTCCTTTTTCATGTTCTTCATGTTCCTCCTGTCTAAACCTAGTATCCGCTTTGAAGCCAATTGGAATCATCATTGTCACCTACCAGAGCGAGCGGCACGTCGGGCCCTTGCTCCGCAGCCTGGCCGCCACGGTCGATCCGGAGCGGTGCGCGATCTGGATTCTCGACAACGCCTCGACGGATGCGACGGTCGAGACGATTGAGCGCGAAGCGACGGCGCTCAATCTGCCGGTGCGCCTGACGCATATCGGCCCCAACATCGGCTATGCCCGGGCGGCGAATCGGGCTTTCGGGGAATTCCAATCCGAGGAGCCGTGTGAAATCGTCATCATGCTGAATCCCGACATGGTGGTTCATGAGGGTTGGTGGCAACCGCTGGTCGCCGCATTGGAGGATCCCGCGGCGGGCACGGCGGCATCTCTTCTGCTTTTGCCCGACGGCACGGTGAACAGTTGCGGAAATGCGCTCCACTTTTTGGGCCTTGGATTTGTCCAGGGTTATGGCGAGTCGGTTTCCGCGCTGCCCGCGAAGCCCACGTTCTTCTGCGGCAGTGGCGCAGCGATGGCGTTTCGGACGGCGACCCTGGACGCGGTCAACACCAGGCTGGGAACAGCGCTCATTTTCTGGGAGGAGCTTTTCCTCTATGCCGAGGACACCGATTTCTGCTGGCGAATTCGGCTGGCGGGGTTTGACCACCGGTTGGTCACAACGAGCCGGGTGACGCACGATCACCAATTTTGGGTCCAGGCCCCTGCGGCGTCGCGCGAACGGTTGTTCTTCATCGAGCGGAACCGCTACCTGCTCCTACTCGCCAATTTCAAATGGGGGACGTTGATTCTTCTTCTTCCCTGGATTGTAGCTTCGGAAATCGCCCTGAGCCTCGGCTTATGGAAATTGTATCCGCGCCGGTTGCACCTCTGGTGGGAGGTATTTCGCGAGGCGCGTTCGTCGCGCTTCTGGGCCCGGAGGCGGCGTTTGCAGGCGGGCCGTTGCGTGAAGGACCGCGACATCCTGCGGGCGATGACCGGCTCGATCCGCCACGGCGCGCTGCCTTTCCGGACGGTGGATCGATGGCTCGATGCCGGACTGCGCTGGAGCCATCGGTTTCTCTGTTTTATTGTCCGGTGGTGAGATGATTAAATCGAAGCAAAATGTTCGCGCAGGAATTTACTTGCGCACTTCCGGCCTTATCATACCATCCGGCCTTAAGGTAAGTTGACGTTCGGTGCTAGGTGAGTTTTAGCTCAGTGGCAGCGTAGATCCGATCCCGGAGACATCAGCAAGCCATCCAAGAAGGAAATAATGAGCGTAAAACTCTATGTGGGCAATCTGCCCTTCAGCATGACGGAAAACGACCTGACCGATCTTTTTGCCCAGGCGGGCAATGTCGCCCGGGTGCAAATGATCAATGATCGCGTGACGGGTCGTCCCCGCGGCTTTGGTTTCGTGGAAATGGGCACTGCTGAAGAAGCGCAGGCGGCCATCGCGAAATTCCATGGCCAGGAAATCAACGGCCGCGCCCTCACGGTCAACGAAGCGCGTCCGATGGAACAGCGCGAAGGCGGCGGCGGTGGTGGCGGCGGATACCGTGGCGGTGGTGGTGGTCGCGGTGGAGACCGTGGCGATCGTCGCGGCGGAGATCGTGGTGATCGCGGAGATCGCGGTCGCGGCCGGTACTAAACCGATAACATTTTACAAGAAAGCGGCTCAAGCAATTGAGCCGCTTTTTTTGTGATTAGATTTAGTTTGGGACGCGAAGGGACTCGCGTCCCTACCACAGGATCGGTAATAGTGTCCGGATGGCTGGACATGAAAAGAAGGCGGGCATCCTCGGTATCGAGGGTGGGGGGACAAAGACGACCTGGGCGTTGCTGACAAAAGAGGGGAAGGTCCTCGCGCAAGGCGTGGCCGGACCGGGCAATACGCTTTTGTTGACAGATGCGGTATTGGAAAAACTGTTCCGCGAGATTCGCCGAAAAGCGGGCATGCACGTCGAGGCCATCGGCGGCGCTTTCGCCGGTTGCCAGCTTCCGGCGGAGAAATCGCGCGTGGAGAAAATTCTCCGCCGCGTTTGGCCGAAGGCCGAGACAGTTCGTGTGATGGAAGACACGCGGTCAGTTCTGGCGGCGGCGTTTGGCGACGGGCCGGGCATCGTGGTCATCGCGGGAACGGGTTCGAACGTGGCGGGGCAGAAGTCGGCGCATGATCCGATTGAGAAAGCAGGAGGCTGGGGGCATCTGTTTTCTGACGGAGGCAGCGCTTATGATATTGCCCGGCTGGGTCTCCAATGCCTCTACACCAAATACGATGCGACCCAAAAGGTGGACGTGCTCGGCCGGGAATTTCTCGCCGCGGCCGGCAAAGACTCGCTGGAGGAATTGGTGCCGTTCCTTTTGCAGGACACGAGCAAGACGACCGTGGCGAGCTGGGCGCGCTGTGTTTTCAGTGCGGCGAAGAAAGGGGACCGCATCGCGTCCATGGTGCTTGATCAAGGCGCTGCGGAACTCGCAGATCGCGTGGCCTATGTCGCGCATCGGCTCGGCTTGGAGCGGGCGAGAATCGCGCTAACCGGCGGACTCTTCGATAATCAACCTGACTATGTGCGCCGCTTTAAGGCGGCATTGCGCCGTGATCGACCGGGATTCACTTCATTTTTGCTCGATGTCCCCGGCGTTTTCGGCGCGGCGCGGTTAGCTGGGTTAGAGAAATTGCCGAGCGACGATCCCGCGCTCGGAGATCGCGGGCTACATGATCCGGCCCGCCTCAAAGCTTTTGCGCAGGCTTCCACCGAGCAGCGCAATCCCCGTTCGCGCGGATTGGATAAGCGTTCTATTTCCGGTTTGGTTGATCTTTTTATCAAGGAAGAGCGTCATGTGGAAAAAGCGCTCGCGTCGCAGCGTAAAGAAATAGCCAAGGCGGCTACGCTGGTGGCAAAGAAGCTCTCGGCTGGCGGACGTCTCTTTTATATAGGCGCGGGGACGAGCGGACGCCTCGGCGTGGTTGATGCGAGCGAGATGCCGCCCACTTTCAACGCTCCGCCGGAGCAGGTGCAGGCGATCATCGCGGGCGGTGCGGCGGCAGTGTTCCGCAGTCAGGAAGGGGCTGAGGACGCCCGCGACACTGGAGTGACGGAACTGAAAGCGCGGGGTCTGACGAAACGCGACGTGGTTTGCGGCATCGCGGCGAGCGGCCAGACGCCGTTTGTGCTTGGGGCGCTCGACTACGCGCGCGATCTGGGCGCGGGGACGATCCTGCTCACCTGCAATCCGAAGCGGTCGATCCGCGTGCCGGTCGAGGTTGAGATCGATCTGCCGACGGGACCGGAAATCGTGACCGGCTCGACGCGGCTGAAGGCGGGCACGGCGACGAAGCTCGTTTTGAATATGCTCAGTACGATCGCCATGGTGCGGCTGGGGCGCGTGCGGGATAATCTCATGATCAATGTTCAGGCGACCAACGATAAGCTTCGCGCACGCGCCGTGCGATTGGTTCAGGCCCTGACCCCAAGCAACGCTTCCGAAGCGCAATCCGCCTTGGAGAAAAAGGGCTGGAGCGTGGCCGAGGCGGTTAAAAGCCTGGAACGTCGCTAAACCGCAATGGTAATGAACGTAGCCGCCGAGTTCGGGTCAAAGAAGGAATGAGTTCAAGGGGATCGATGATTTGAGGGGGAATCTGCTCCTTCATCAGTCGCGCGTCGGCTTGAACGGTGGTGCGTCGCCGGCCCCTCGGTTCTGTCAGCAATGCCCTTGGACACTATTGCATAGATTACTTGTAATCTAAGAGATGGTTGACTTTTTACCGATAAACTAATTAAATCTCACTACATGCGTCGGGGTGCTTATTTGGTAATTCTAGCGTGGCTACTGACAGTCCCGTTCTCTCTCGCCCACGCGGAGCAAACCCTCCAGCAGAAGTATCTCGATATCTACCTTAAGATCAACGACGCGGAGCACCTGGAAAAGCAGGGCGATTACCGCGGCGCTCTGGACGACTACAAGGATTGTTACGCCAAATTGTCGAGTATCCACGAGTCGGATCCGAATTGGGAAACGGCGCTTGTCGTCCACCGGCTGGCCGATTGCCAAGCCAAGATCATCGAACTGCAACCCCAGGCGGATGCCCAGCCGATCGAAACGCCGACGCCCCCTGCACCGTCAACGAATCTGGACAACGGCTACACTTCGCCGCCCCAGCCGGGTGCCGAAACCAATCCCGCTTCCGACGAAATCGCCGCGCTGAAGCTGCAATTGCAGGCGGTGACCGAGGAATTGCGGATCACGAAGGAGAATCTCAAGGATTCGCAGGCTCAACTTGAAACCTATCGGACCCAGCTCGAAACGGTCAACGCACAACTTGCCGCGTTGAAGAGCCAGCAATCGGTGGACGATCGCATGGGCAAGCTTTTGAGCGACAACAAGGCGCTGACCGACAAGCTGGCCGCCGCGCAACAGGAAATCGAGGACCTCAAATCCAACCCCAAGTCGAAGCTCGCGATGGCGGAGACCCAGCTGAAAAATCTTCAGGACCAATATGACGCTTCCCAGGAGGCCAACAAGGCGCTGCAGGATACGACGACGACGTTGAAGCAACAGCTCGACCAGGCCAATGCCGATCTCGTGGCCGCCAACCAAAGGCTGGCCGAGGCCGGGCCCGGCAGTCCTGAGTACGAAACGCTCAAGCGCGAAAACGAGATCATGCGCGACATCCTCACGCGGGAACTTCAGGAGCAGGCTCACCGCGACATGGCCAAGCGTCTGGCCCAGGAAGAGTTTGATAATCTCAAGCTCAAGTCGAAGGTCCTGCAGGAGCAACTCGATATTCTCGGTTCGCCGATGACGCCGCCAAGCAACGATCAGGAGCGAGAGTTGCTGGCCAGCCTGAAGGTGCCGGGGCCGGATGTCGCGCAACCTTCGGGCAATGGTTTTGCCGCGAGTGCCTCTGGAACTCCGCCATCAACCGATCAGGCGACGACGACTCCGCCTGCCACGAACACGGCTTCATCCACTCCGGATACCAACACGGTGTCGGCCTCTCCGCCTTCCACCAATACGGCTTCGACTACGCCACCCGCCACCAACAGCGTGGCCGGGACGATCCCATCCGCTCCGGCGACGAATAATGCGACGGACAACGCGACGAATCAGCCACCCGTTACTATTGTCATGAATAACACGGCGCCCTCGACGAATGCGTCGCCGGATACTTCCGTCACCAATACGCCGTCATCCGACACTCCGCCGGCGGTTCCCACCGGGACGCCTGACACCACGCCTGCGCCGACCAACGCCCCCGACACGAACGCTCCCATTCCGCCGAACACGCCGACGGGCGCACCCACGCCGCCCTCGTCGGATACGAATACGGTGACGCCTCCGGCCCCACCCCCACCGGCGCCGACCGGGGACACCACGACTCAGCTTCCGCCGGCTACTACGGTCGTCCAGGATACGACGATCACGCATGGCAACGCCGCGGCGAAGCAGAACGATCCCACGGAATATTCGACCCAGGCGCGTCTCCCCGACGATATGCGCGAGACGGCGCAGGATGCGGCGGACCTTTTCAAGAATCAGAAATACGACGAATCGGCGGCGAAGTACCAGGAGATCATTGATAAATATCCGGAATCGCTCTACGCATGGAGCAACCTGGGCGTGGTCCGTTTCCAACAGGGCAAATTTGATGAGGCGCTCAAGGCGCTGCAGCAGGCCGTCAAGCTCTCGCCCACCGACGCCTTTTCCTACTCGAACCTGGGCATCGTTTACTACCAGTTGAACCAGTACGAAAACGCCATCGACGCCTTGAACTCGGCGAAGGCTCTCGATCCCAACGACGCGAAGACCCACAATTACCTCGGCTGCGCCTGCTCGCAAAAGGGCTGGCAGGAAGTGGCGGAGAAGGAATTCCGCACCGCGATCGAGATCGACCCGAATTTCGGCGACGCCCACTTTAATCTCGCGCTGGTCTATGCCACCTCGAAACCGCCGTCGCTGGAACTGGCCCGCCGTGAATATAACCGTGCGCTGGAACTTGGCATCGCCAAGGACGAACGCCTGGAAAAGCTGCTGCAGGGACCGCAGCCGTAATTCGCCAAAAACCGGTTGGTTGTTGGCGCGCTTTCAGGCATGGTAGGCGGCTCTTATGAATCGCGTTGGCATTGGTTATGACGTCCACCCCCTCGTCGAGGGCCGCAAACTCTTTCTCGGAGGCATTGAACTGGCGCACGACAAGGGCCTCGAAGGCCACTCGGACGCCGACGTTCTGATTCACGCGCTGGCCGACGCCGTGCTTGGTGCGCTCGGTGCGGGCGACATTGGCCATCACTTCCCGAACACCGACGAACGGTGGCGAGGCGTGAGCAGCCTCGTCTTTCTCGAACAAATCCGCGAGATGCTCGCGAAGCGCGGCGCCGTGTTGGAGAATGTTGACGCCTCGGTCATCGCCGAAGCGCCCAAGATCGCGCCGCACCTGGAAAAGATGAAGGCCAAGCTCGGCACGGCGCTGGGCATTCCGCCCGCGCGGGTCAATTTGAAGGCGACCACGAATGAGAAGCTCGGCTTTGCCGGTCGCGGCGAGGGGATCGCGGCGATGGCCGTGGCGTGTGTGACGTTGCCGGAAGGGGGTTAGTCGAGGCCAAGGCGTTTCTTCGCTTCGGCCCACGGGATGCCGGGTTTGCCAGCGTTTTCCTTCTCCGCTTCCACAATGGCGCGATGATCTTCCTCGTCTTCCAGATGCTCGATGAGCTTGACCAGACGTTTTGCCAAAACACGCTGATCCTCAATTAGGTCACGGAGTTGCCGGCCATAGGCCAAACCGCTGACAGATTTGATTTTTTTGCGTCGAGTGAGTGTTTTAACGGCCATAGATGTCCTTTCGATCTCCTACATTGGTAACAATAAGATGGCTTCCGATCAATCTAAAGAGAACACGGTAGGACCCCACTCTCAAACGATATTCATCCTTGTACCCTTTGAGTTTTTTGATGTCGCCGCTCAAATTACGTTGAAGCAAATCCAACTGATATCCAATCTGTTGGCGAAGATCTTTCGGAAGGCCATCCAGTATTCTTAGAGGCTTCTCCCGAATTTGCAGCGTGTATTTGTATTCGTGCTTGGCCATTTCTCGGATTGCGTTTCATCCATCGTTACCCATGATGTTTCATTCCACAAGTTGATCCCGCCATGTCCCGCCCGACTTTTCAGCTCTACAACACGATGAGCCGTAAGGTTGAGGAGCTTAAACCGCTCGCTCCGCCTCGCGTCAGCTTCTACGTCTGCGGGCCGACCATCTATAATTACGGGCACATCGGCAATTTTCGCACCTATGTCGCGGTCGATTTGCTGCGCCGCGCGTTGAAGCATTTCGGCTATCAGGTCGATCACGTGATGCAGTTCACCGATGTCGACGACAAGACCATCCGCGGTTCGCGCGAGAAGAACATGCCGCTCACGGAATTCACCGCGATCTATCGGAAGGCCTTTCTTGAGGACGCGAAGACGCTGAACATCGAAATCCCCGAGCGGACGCCGAACGCGACGGACCACATTCCCGCGATGATCGCGCTCATCCAAAAGCTCATCGACAAAAAATCGGCCTACGTCTCCGACGACGGCTCGGTTTATTTCCGCATCGCGTCGTTTCCGAAGTATGGCTGCCTCTGCCATCTCGATCTGAGCAGCCTGATCTCTGGCGCGCGGGTGAATCAGGACGAATACGAGAAGGAAGGCGTCGGCGATTTTGTACTCTGGAAAAAATGGGTGCCCGCCGACGGCGACGTGGGTTGGGATTCGCCCTGGGGCAAGGGCCGGCCGGGCTGGCACATCGAGTGTTCCGCGCTGAGCATGGAGTCTCTCGGGGAACAAATCGACATCCACGGCGGCGGTACGGACCTTCGCTTTCCGCATCACGAAAATGAGATCGCGCAGAGCGAAGGCGCGACGGGTCTGCCTTTTGTCGGACATTGGTTTCATGTCGAGCACCTGCTCGTCGACGGCCAGAAGATGTCGAAGTCGCTTGGGAATATGTACACCGTGCGCGATGTGATCGAACGCGGTTACACGGGACGTGAATTGCGCTACGCGCTTCTTTCCGGAGCGAACTACGCGAAGAATCTCAACTTCACCTGGCAGGGGATGGATGACGCGAAGACGGCGCTGTCGCGGATCGATGAGTGGCGCAAGCGGGTGCGCGAGATCGCGCCTACGCAGCCGCTGCCCGATGCGGAGCAAATGGAGGTGTCGCCCGGTGTTACCACCTATCTCCGGGCATTGGACGAAGCGCTGGCGCACGACCTGAACATCAACGACGCGCTCGGACATTTCTTTTCATTGATCCGTGAAACGCACAAGGCGCTCGATGCGGGCGCGCTGATTCCTCTTCAGGCGCATCATCTGGAGATCGCGTGGCGCACGCTCGACTCTATCCTCGGCCTCGGCGATGCGGATGTCACCATCCCCGCCGAAGTGCAGACGCTTCTCGATCAGCGCGCCGCCGCCCGCCAAGCCAAGGATTTCGCCAAGAGCGACGAGTTGCGTAAAGCCATCGAGGCGCTCGGCTGGAAAGTCAAAGACACGGCCAAGGGGCAGGAGTTATTGCTGGGCTGATCTTCAATTAGCCGCAAAAGAACGCAGAGAGGTTGTGTAGAAAGGCTGATGCCCTTTCATTTATAATCGCTACCCTTATTGTTCGTTTTCAATAAGGGTAGCGATTTGATTATAATGCAGTTTAAGTTGAAAAAAGACCTCCGGGCAAGACCTATTTACAGTGTCGTTTCCCGGTTCCCAAGTTGCACTTGAGAACGAGGGAAAAAATAAAGCGCCCATGATTGGGTGGCCCGGACAACTTGTTATCCGGGCCACCCTAAAAATCACCCGCCCGCCAGCAACTTCGACAGGATGGGCTCCATCGCGTTGGCCCAGATTTGATAACCGGACGCGTCGGGATGGAGGTGGTCCGGGCCGAGGCCCTTGAAGTTCGTGTTGGTTTTGCCATCGGGAGCGGTGGTCGTCACCGGAGGCATCAACGGAACGAGGTCGAGGTAATAAACGGTGCTGTCGTCGGCGTCGTTTTTAATGAGCGAATTGACCTGCATCATTTTGTCGTTGGCCCGTTCGTTGGGCATGATGCTGACAAGGATGATTTTCACGCCGGGGAAAGCTTCCTGGGTATTGGCCAGGACCGCCTTGATCCCATCGGCGATTTCGTGAGGATTATTCCCCATGTTATTCGTGCCGATCAGAACTACGGCCACTTTGGGCTTCAGGTTCTGGATGTCCATGTTGTTGAGCCGCCAGAGCACGTTTTGGGTCTTGTCGCCGCCAATGCCGAAATCGAGCGCGTTGCGAGGCGCATAATCTTTTTCCCAGATGTCCTTGCCCGGGCCGAGCCAGTTTGCCGTAATCGAATCGCCGATGAAGATGATGTCGCACGGCTTGTCGTTGAACGTGGCCAGCTGCACGGCGCATCTCGTCAGCAAGCTCGGGTCGTTCAGGTAGCGCGTATTGTCCGGCGTCGTGGCCGACAGGGGCTCGGGAAGTTTGGCAGGAGGGGTTTGCGCCGGGGTGCTCGAAGGCGAGCTTGCCAAGGGTGGTGAGGCACCGGGCGCGTTGGTTTGTGCGGTCGCGGCAAAATCGAGCCCCAGGGCGAATCCCATCGCACAGAGGACGATAGATAACTGCTTCATATCTTAAGCTCGCCTCCATCGATAAACTTGTAAAGTTTCCTCTTATAAGCTCCCAGAGCACCTTTGGTTATTGCTCATCCCGGCGAATACGGCATACTGACCGATTGTCCATGCCGCCACGCCCCGTATCCCATTCATCCACGCGTTCCGGTCCGGAAAGCCAGACGCTTACCCGCCTTTTTCAGGCTCGCAGCGAGTGGGACCGCCTGGCCCAGCTCAGCACGCTGCTCAAGGAGACGCAGATTGATCTGCCCGATTTCTTCGATTCCAACATCGGCGCGACCATTTGCCGCGAACCGGAGCCGGAGAAGCTCGCCTGGCGCCTGGCCCGGGAGATCTTCCGCCGCAATAACGGCAAGATTCCCTCGTCGCTCCAGCCCTATCTTGACCGCCCCGATTTCGAGCAGCAGGAACGCGCGGAGGAGGCCGATTCCTTTCGCAAGGAATTGCTTGAATGGCTTTCTTCGGGTCAGGACGATACGCCGGCCCATCCGCGTCGCGAGTTGCGCATCGTCTGGAAGATCGAGGCAGGTTTCGATCCGCTCGAGGCCCGCGTCCAGATCGATCTGCGCGTTAATTCTCCGAAGCTCCGGGAAGGCTCCCGCAACTTTTTCCAGGTGCGTGGACTTTGCAACGAGGCGGCCAACCGCCCGGAACTTTTCAACGCCGAAGACCAGGTCCTGCTCCGCTGGCTCAGCGATTTTCTTCCGCTCCTGCTCACCGACAAGAACCGCGTCAGCAGCCCTTTTCTCAACGACAACCGCAGCCTGCTCACGTGGCTGACGCAATGGGGCACGAGCGGACGTTGTCATTGGGAGGAGGGCGCGCCGGTCGAGTTCAGCCCGCTGAGCGCGCGGATCGTCCCGCAACTTCATCCCGCAACGGAGTCAGAGAACGGACGCGGTGGCTCCAACGGATCGCGGCTCGATCTTAATTTTGAAGTGGTGACCGCAGCCGGTCTGCGCGAGCCGCTGGAAAACGCACGTCTTTTTCTCGCGCCTAAGTCGGACCATCCCCGGCCCGAGCTGGAATTGGTTTGCGTGAAGCATTGCTTCTATCGCCTGACGGAACGCCCACCCCGTTCGCTCATGGCGCTGGCGCTCAAACGCGGTGTGGGCGCGGTGGATGTCGCCGCCGCGAGCCACCTGCTTCCGCCCCTCCTGCGCCGTTATCCCCATCTTCAGCAGCAAGTGAGAGTTCACTTGCGTCAGGTCCCGTCGCAAATCAAATTCTACTTTCACCTCGACGAGGACGACGCGCTCCAGATTCGTCTGAAGGCTGACGCCCGCGAGGGCAATCACCATTGGGAATGGTCCGATGACGGGTGGACGAAAACGCAATCTTCCAAAGTGGAATCGACCGGGGGCGACCAGGATGACTATATCCATATCGCGCCGCCGGAAATGATCGTCCACCAGCAAGCGGTGTCGAACTCGGGCGCATCGTTAAGCGGACACGCCGCGAATGATGTCGAAATCTGGGACGATGTTCCCGCCGATGCCGATACCGCAACGGCGTTGACCTGGCTGCGCGGCTTTGAATCGGAACGGGGCGAGCTTTGCGGACGGCCTGATAACTCCGGCTGGTGGGTCATTCTGCAAGCTGGGCGCATTCCCGCGTTGCTGACGCATTGGAAGGATCGTTCGCCGGATTGGCAATACTTCGCCAACCGCCGGTTTCAGCATCTCATCAGCGGCAAGCGCCGCCGTTTCCCCAAACTCAAAATCCAATCGACCGGCATCGACTGGTTTAGCGTCCAGGCCGCCTGGGAAGACGAGACGCTGGCGATGACCGAAGCCGATTGGGCGCGGCTTCATCAAAGCGACGATCCCTACGTCAAGCTTTCCAACGGCGCGTGGATGGAACGGGAGGAAGTCGCAGCCATGGCGGAGGCCGTGACCGCCCTCGCGGAAATCGGCGTGCAGGTCGGTGCGGGCGAGCAGCAGCTCGGTGCATGGCAGATGTCGGGCGCGCAACAAACGGCGTGGAAAAAACTGGAAACTCTCGTCGATGGCGAAGGCGGTACGGTCATCAGTCAATTGCGCCAGGCCGTGACTGAGTTCAAGGGCCTGCCGGAAATCGACCCGCCGAAGGGCCTCATCGCCGAGCTGCGTCCCTATCAGAAAACGGGCCTCCACTTTCTGGCCTACGCTTCGCGCTTCAAGCTTGGGGCGCTGCTGGCTGACGACATGGGTCTCGGAAAAACCGTGCAGGCGCTTGCCTGGTTGCAGTACCTGCGCGAAACGCAAGGCCCGGCGCCGAGCCTCGTCATCTGCCCGGCCAGCGTCGTTTTCAACTGGAACCGCGAAGCAGCGCAATTCACCCCGGAGCTGAAAGTCTTGCTGCTCACCGCCGGGGAACATCGCCATACCCTGCGGGAAGAAATTCCGCAGCACGACCTGGTCGTCACCAACTACGCGCTCCTGCGCCGCGATCTCGCCGCGCTGCAAAAATTTGCCTTTCGCGCGATTATTTTGGATGAAGCGCAGAACATTAAAAATCCCGAGTCGATGGTCGCGCGCGCGGCCAAGGCGCTCAAGGCCGAGCATAAACTTGCGCTGACCGGTACGCCGCTGGAAAATCGCCTGCTCGATCTCTGGAGCATCATGGAATTCGTCCATGCCGGCTACCTGCCCGACCGCTCAAAATTCCTCGAGCAATATGATCGCGGCGCGTCCCAGCCGGCGCGTGCGCTTCTCTCCAGTCGGATGCGGCCGGTCATGCTCCGCCGCCTGAAGAAGCAGGTCGCGCAGGATTTGCCCGACAGGATCGAGGAGCGCATCGACTGCGAACTCACCGAGGGCCAGCGCAAATTCTATCTCGCCGAATTGCAACGAAGCCGCCAGGCGCTTTCGACCCTCGACATGCAGGCCGGGCAATCGCGGATGCACGTGCTGGCCGCGCTCACGCGCTTGCGCCAGATTTGCTGCCATCCTTCGCTCGCCGGAGGCAAAAAGAATCTCGGCTCCGGCAAGACGTCCGCGCTTTTCGAGTTGCTCGAGCCGCTTTACGCCGCCGGGCACAAAGTCCTCGTCTTCTCGCAATTCGTCGAAATGCTCAAAATTCTCAAGACCGAATTGGAGGATAAAAAGCGTCCCTATTTCATGCTCACCGGGCAGACGACCAATCGGGGCGACGTGGTGCAGGCTTTCCACGATTGCAAGGAGCCAGCCGTGTTTCTGCTTTCGCTCAAGGCTGCAGGGACGGGGCTCAATCTCACTTCCGCCAGCTACGTTGTGCTCTATGATCCGTGGTGGAATCCCGCCGTCGAAGCGCAGGCCATTGACCGTACGCACCGCATCGGCCAGGACCGCACTGTCATTGCCTACCGGCTCGTCACGCAGGGCACGGTGGAGGAAAAAATCTGGCGGCTGCAGCAGAGCAAGGCGCAACTCGCGCAGGACGTTCTCGGTGAGGAAGGCTTCACGGGAAGCCTCTCCAAGACCGACTTTGATTATCTCCTCGAAGATACATCGGAAGAGTTGGAGCCGACTGCGGGCGAGTAAGCTTTTTCTGTAGCGGCGGTCTATGACCGCCGACGAAACCAGAACGAAGAACCAACGGCGGTCATAGACCGCCGCTACAGACTGAACTGATCCCTCGACAAGCTCGGGATGACGGACTTTAATTTGGTCGAAAATGTCCTCGCTCAATCAATTCATCTCCCTCGAAGGAGGGGAAGCCGTCGGCAAATCGACGCAAATCGAACTGCTGGCCAAGCGCCTGACCAAGCTCGATCACAAGGTTCTCGTCACGCGCGAGCCTGGAGGCACGCCGCTCGGCGAATCGATCCGGCACCTGCTCAAGCACGCGCCCGAGGGCAGGGGAATGACGCCCTACACGGAACTGCTTCTCTTCCTCGCCAGCCGCGCCGAGCTGGTGCGCAAAGTCATCATGCCCGCGCTCGACCAGAACGTGTGGGTGCTCTGCGACCGCTTTCTCGATTCGACCACGGTCTATCAGGGCGTGGGCCGCCAATTGCCCACCGAAATTGTGGAACGAGTCAACGCCTTTACGGTCGGGCCACATCTGCCGGGCCTGACTCTCGTGCTCGACCTCGAACCCGAAGCCGCGCGCGAACGCCAGATTCGCCGTTCGCATCCGCCCGGAACCGGCACGTTCGACCGCATGGAAGCGGAGCCGGTCGATTTCTTTGAGCGCGTCCGCCAGGGCTACCTCGACGTTGCCAAGGCTCACCCACATCGAGTCAAGATCGTCTCCGCCGCTGGTAGCATTGAGCAAACCGCCGATGCCGTGTGGAAGGAAGTGGCAGCAGCCTTCGACCTTTAGAAGGCCGTTATCAGTCGCTACTTCGTCAGCGTGTGGTTGGAGGCGTGAAGGAGAATGATGGCGGCCTGTTTCTGGATGGCGGTAATATCGGCCTGCGAGAGGTTGTCAGCCTTCCCGGTGTAGTTGGAGATCGTTATGACTGCGGCCTGCACCGGGGGCTGCAAGGTCTGAAAGATCGTCGGACAGTTTTCCGCGAGTTGAGCAAACTTCTGCAGTCCGGGCTTGGCCAACGATTGAGCGTATGTGAGGTCAGCGCCCCAATCGAATTGCGAGGGCACGGTTTTGCCCAGCAGCTCGGTCTTGTTGCCGAGCCAGAAAAAGAAGCACGCCTTGGTGTCCAGATTTGTGCTCAGCCAGTTGTCCAAGGCACCCGAATCCATCTCGGACTTGTTCCACGCATCCTGTTGGGCCTGCGTCCAGCCATTATAATTCCGGAAGAGTGGCAGCCCAAGACTCGTTTTGACGATGCTGTCATAGCTGGCCAAAACCTGGGGTGTCGCACCGGCCTGGACGAAGAATTGACGTCCCGAGGCAAATTCGGACTTGATGCCGTCCGGCGAAAAGTCCTTTAAGTTATTGATGTTATTCGTGAATTCCATGAACTGACCCGCGTTGAAATACTGAAACGGACGCTGCGCCTTGGCAGGAAGGGGCAGTGTCAGCAGAGCGATAACTGGGAGAACGTAGGAGATAAGCTTGTTCATGGTGGCCTCGATGAGGAATTTGGTGGAATCCTTCGACAAGTTCAGGATGACATACTTTAATAGGGGAATCCATGCCCTTCCGCGCTGAAGAACTTCGCCAACGTTTTGCCGCCAGCATTGAGCAGGGGCGGATGGGCCATTCCTATCTGCTGACGGGCGACCGCGCCGAGTCGCTGGAAAATCTCGCGCTCGGCCTCGCGGGACAAGTCCTCGCGGGCGCGCCGCAGGAGCATCCCGATTTCCATTCGGTGCGGCCCGAATCGAAATCGCGTCATATCACCGTCGAACAGGTACGCGAACTCGAACGCGAACTTTACCTGCGTCCCTTCATGGCGCCGCTCAAGGTCGCGGTCATTTTCGATGCCGAGCGGATGTGCCTTGGCAGCGCCAGCGCGGCTAACGCTTTTCTCAAGACGCTCGAAGAACCGCCAGCGCACACGCTTATTCTTCTTACCTCGGGCCGTCCCGCAATGCTTTTACCGACGATCATCTCGCGCTGCCTGCGGCTCGATCTCGGCTTTGAGGATATAGACGCGGGCGCGGTGCATGAACCCGAGTGGATTTCTTCCTGGTATGCGCGGCGGCCCACCCCGGCCTTGCGCGCTTACGCCCGCGCCCAGGTGCTGCACGAGCATTGGGCCGGCATTCGCGAAACGGCGGAGGCGCATCTCAAGGAGAATTCCGAGGATGTGGAAGAGGATATCGGGAAGGCGCTGGTCGAGGCGGAATTTCAACTCGGCCGCCAGGAATCGATCGCACAATTGCAACGCTGGTACTGGAGGCGTTCCGAGGCGGTTGCGAAGACGACGGAGCAGGAACGGCTCCGTGCGGTGAAGGCGCTGGAGGAACTTCAGGCGGGTCTTGCGCAAAATTGCGAGCCGAATCTCGCGGTCGAGTACGCGTGCCTGCGCATCGAGGGATTGGTTTAAGTTATCTTGGAGAAGTGGCGTCTTAGAAAAATCACCCAGATGCCTGTCCCGGCCAGAAATCCACCAAGGACAAAAACCAGGCCAATCCCGCTTAAATGAGGCTTACCGCCCGGAGCGTTCGATTGAACGATAAGCCAGTGAAGGCCGGTGACAAAGAGCACATTCATGCAGGCGAACCAAAGCGCGAAATGGAGCAGCACGATCGAGGTTGCCTTGCGCCGCTCCGGGGCCAGCCAGTAATCGCGGTTGGGTAGGTTCACGAAACTGACAGGTATCCGGCCCGTGATGGCCATCGTCCCCACAATGAACGCGGGCATGAGAATGCCAAGGCCGAGGGTGAATCCAACGCACGTGTCGCGGCTCATCCATCCGTTGGGTTGGCCATCAATGCCGAAATGGGTGGCGACGTGCGCAGGAAGGCTCCCGTATGACGTGATCACATAACCAAAAAATAGAGCGTAACAAATCGTCAGCGCGGTGAGGGGAATGGCGAGCCGGCTCATGTTGCTCCGCTCTTAATAAGGGATGCGTATATCCGGCTCGCGGCGTGGGAAGTCGCGATGATTGCGCGTGACCAGAAGCAGGCCATGCACCCGCGCCGTCGCGAGGATGATGGCGTCAGCTAGTTTGAGGCGAGTTCGCTGGCGAATTCGAACGGCTTCCTGACTGATAGCTTCGTCTAATTCGATCAACTCAAATTCATCCAAAATGAACCTCCTTCTGGCCTCAACGTCCGCCGTTTTTGCGCCAGTGAGAAATTCGATCCAGATGATTCGGGAAACCGATAGCTTTTGGTACCTGGTCAATTCTTGAACTGCTTCTTCGACATTGTGAATACAGTCAACCAGGATGTTGGTATCAAAAATTGCGTTCATTCGATGTCACGATCCCATTCAGCTCGGAGCTTCCGACAATACTCGACGGAATCGAATCCCTTCGGCCTTTTCTCACTGCCAATGGCGGGATGATTGCGCCAGTAGTTGAGATCGCGCTTCTTCTTTTTCTTTTCCGGCAAATAAATCGCCACGGCTTCCCGCACTACGGCGGCGCGCGATAAGCCCTTCGCTTTGGCATAAGTGTCCAAAGCTTCAATTTGCTCCTTGGGGAGATCAACGATCGTGCGCATAGTGATATCGTCGCATGATAACGCTTTGGGTCAAGCCTTGAGGTCACCCCGGTCTTAGCACCGTATCGCTGGGCGGTGCGGTGGTGTCGGTCGTCGGATAATCGCGGGTGAAGTGGAGGCCGCGGCTCTCGTGCCGGCTCAGGGCGCTGTCGACGATCAGCGACGCCACGAGCACGAGATTGCGCAGCTCGATCAGGTCGCAGGTCATTTTATAATTCCAATAATAGTCCCGCACCTCTTCGCTCAGGCTGTGGAGACGGCTCGCCGCGCGGTGCAGCCGCTTGGTCGTCCGCACGATCCCGACGTAATCCCACATCAACTGCCGGATCTCGCGCCAGTTATGGTAGATCACGACCAGCTCGTCGGGATCCTGCGCGGAGCCGCTTTCCCACGGCGTGATGTCCTTCTGCGGCGGCGGCATCTTTTCCTTGGTGACCGCGTCCGCCGCGCGATGCGCCACCACCAGCGCCTCAAGCAGCGAATTGCTGGCGAGCCGGTTCGCGCCGTGAAGGCCCGTGCAGCCGACTTCGCCCACGGCCCAAAGTCCCGGCAGTTCGGTGCGGCCCTCGGGGGTGGTCACCACGCCGCCGCATTGGTAATGCGCGCCGGGCACGACCGGGATCGGCTCGATGGCCATATCGATGCCGAATTCCATGCACCTCGCGTAAATGGCCGGGAAGCGATTTTGCAGGAACTCGCGGCCTTTGTGAGTGATGTCGAGATAGACGCATTCCGCGCCGGTCCGCTTGATTTCCGCATCGATGGCCCGCGCGACGATGTCCCTCGGCGCGAGCGACGCCAGCGGGTGGACGCCCTCCATGAACGCCTTGCCCGCGCCGTTGCGCAGGATGCCGCCTTCGCCGCGCACCGCTTCGCTGATGAGAAATGATTTTGCTTTGGGATGAAACAGGCAGGTCGGGTGAAACTGGACGAACTCCATATTTGCGACCGGGACGCCCGCGCGGTAGGCCATGGCCACGCCGTCACCCGTCGCGATGTCGGGGTTCGTGGTATAGAGATAGACTTTGCCGCAGCCGCCGGTAGCGAGGAGCACATGCGCAGCGGCGACTGTCTCCACGCGACCGCTTTTGTTATCGAGCACGTAAACGCCGACGCAGCGGTTGTCGGTGGCAAAGCCAAGCTTGCGCCGCGTGATCAGGTCGATCGCCGCGTGGTTTTCAAACATCTCCACGTTGGGATGCAGGGCCAGCGCGGTCAGCAAGGCGGTCTCAATTTCACGTCCGGTCACGTCCTTGGCGTGAAGGATGCGGCGTTTCGAGTGGCCGCCCTCCTTGCCGAGATCGAGTTCGTGATCGCCGCCGCCGTTTTCGCGTTCGGAGAACGACATGCCGAGTTCGATCAATTCCTTGATCCGCGCCGGGCCTTCCTCAACGATCCCGCGCACGACGTCCTCGTGACACAGGCCCGCTCCCGCTTCCAGCGTGTCGCGCACGTGAAGGTCGAATGTGTCCTCATTCGAAGTCACGCAGGCAATGCCGCCCTGCGCGTAATTCGTGTTCGACTCCGCCCGGTTCTTCTTCGTGATCACCGCGACGGAGCCTTTTCCCGCCACGTTGAGCGCGAAAGTCAGCCCGGCAATGCCCGAGCCGAGCACAACGTAATCGTAACGGTGGTCGGGTAGCATGAGACAACTTGCTCTCAATCATCGCCTTGGGCCAATCTAAAAAAACAGGGGGTGGCGTTGTCGAATGCCCTGGCATGGTTTATTGTAGTGGGTGCGGTCTTATTCCACCCATACGCTGCAAATGAGCGAGGGTCTGGTACTGTCCCATTTAGGCCACGAATATCTGGCTCTGGTTGACGTGGAGTCATACCCCTCCTTTGTCGCGAAGGACGTTGATCATCTCGATATGATGGCGCACCTCTACAGCCAGATGAAGGCGCTCACCGCCGTCGCCTGGGGCGCGCCGGGCAAGATGCTCAATATCCGCTTTGTGCTGACGGAGCACGACCGCACCGCCGATCACATCGCTTTCTCCGAATGCCGCACGACCGCCTCGGGGTGGCTCCGGACCAACGGCCAGTTATGCTTCACCAGTCATGACCGGCTTTTCGATTGCGCTCATCACCGGACACACGGCGTCTTGCGTGACGAACGCCTGCCGAAAGATTCGCGGCCTCATGTTCTGGCCGTTCCGCCGGGGATTTATTCCGTCCAGGTCTTTTACCACTATTCTTTTCCGTATGGAGGCGGGATTTCATCCATGCCGTCCGCCAAGCCCAAGATTTATTTTACGGTCATTCTTCGCCACTACGCCTTTCCCGCGCCCCGCGTCGCTCCGATCCGCTTGCCAGGACTGATCCCTTGGGCGGCGTGAACAAAAGTTTTCCCCCAAGCCGGAGGCTTGGTAGAACCGTAGCCGGTGGTAAGACCGCGAAGCGGTCGCCACCACCGGAATGCATCCCCGAAAAACCGACCCCGGCAGGCGGTCGCAGAGTTCTGGCACCCCGCCGGGGTGCGGTCGTGGGGGAACCTTTTTCCGGTGGTGTCGCGCACTTCGTGCGCTCAACCACCGGCTACGGTTCTGGCAAGCCTTTGGCTTGCTCGGTACAAACAACGCCCCGACAAGTGATCGGGGGGCGTTATCCTGAGCTTGTCGAAGGATCAGTTCAGTCGCATATTATAAGCCATGCCCGACGAACCGCGTAAAATCTTCGATCTCATGGACACCGAGACCGAGCCGACCGACGAACAACTCGCCGAGTTGATGCATTATGTCGGGGAGGCCGTGCGCGCGAAGAAAAAGGCAGCTGGATTGGCCGTACGGGAACCATGCGGCTCAGTGAGCGAATCCCCCAAGCCGGAGGCTTGGTAGAAGCCTAGCCGGCGGTAAGATCGCGAAGCGGTCGCCACCGACTTTGACCCCATCCTGCGATCACCTTATGTGTTAGCAACCATGAGAACTGCCTTATCTTTAATATTCAGCGTCCTCATAGCGAATACGATTCCTTGTCGCGCAAACTTGGGTGACACAATTGACCAATGTATCGCCCGCTATGGCCAACGTTTACCGCCAAGCGGAGTTGCCGACCCCGGAAGGACTGGTGCGCCAGCAGCCCTTTTCACTCACGATGGCTACAATTTTGAAGTTTACCTTCTAGATGGAGTGGTTCAGTGCGAAACCATTACGAAGACGGACCATTCCCTTTTGTCAGAGGAGGATAAGGAAAAGGTAGTTAAGATGGAGTCGACCGGTGGAGACTGGGCCAAACCTATAAAGGCTCATGGTCAGATTATTTGGATGAGATCCGATGGCGCAGCTATTTCCGGCTATGCCTCGGACACTCCCTTGATGTTTGTGATGTCCCAAAGCTACATTCAACTTGCTACGAAAATCAAAAATGCCTCAGCAGGTTTTCCAAGTGAGGCCGAGGTTAGAAAGTTCGTTGTGCCAGGATTGAAAGTAGAAGATGTTATCCAGAAATTTGGTGTTCCTGGAATACGTTCGCCTCTGGATAAGGACAGTGAAGTGCTGACTTATTGTCCTCTTCCTAGCCATGAGGAAGCAAAGTTTGCTTATGCTGGATTTGAGGTGTTTGTGAAAAATGGAAAAGTAACTGATTTGGGGATCATCCACGGCAATCACACAATCGCCAAATAGGGGCTGCATTAATGAACTTCCATTCCGTTTATCACGTTACAATCTGAGAATTCCGTCGAACTCTGTAAAATCCGTAAAAAATCTCTTGCACGCTATTGCGCCTATGGCATGATTCCACTCCCTCGCAAAACGGGGGGGCCTTGTTGAGCAGCTAAATGCACTCACCGGGGTACGAGTGATGAGGAAGCGTGTGACGGTCTTCGGGCTTGATGTCCGAAGGGAAAGTAACCGTCCTCCATGCGAGCTTCGAAGCTTAGCACGCCACCCAAATGGCGTGTTTTTGTTTCTGAGGCCCGGGTGGCAGAACGTCTCCGCAACACCCAAAACAGATTTACGACAGATTTAACCTAAACAGAAATACGGAATGCCCACGATCAACCAATTGGTCCGCAAAGGACGCCGCAAAGTCGTCGTCAAGACGAAGTCGCCCGCGCTTAAAGGCGCGCCGCAGCGCCGCGGCGTTTGCGTGCAGGTCATGACCCGCACGCCCAAGAAGCCGAATTCCGCCTTGCGTAAGGTGGCGAAAGTCCGCCTGACCAACGGCCAGGAAGTCATCGCCTACATCCCGGGCGAAGGTCACAATTTGCAGGAACACTCCATCGTCCTGGTTCGCGGCGGTCGCGTGAAGGATTTGCCCGGTGTTCGTTACCATATCGTGCGCGGCACGCTCGACGCCCTCGGCGCGGCCGGCCCCAGCAACACGAACAAGCTTACTCGTAACGTTTCCCGTTCCAAGTACGGCGTCAAGAAACCCAAGAAGGCCGGCTCCGCTGCCGCCGCCGCTCCTGCGAAGAAATAACCCTTTCACCTTAATCCCTCACCCTTAACTATCCATGGCACGTCGTCGCCGCGCAGAAAAGCGCTCCATCATTCCTGACAGCCGCTACGAATCTCAAGTCGTTGGCCGCCTCATTTCCGCGATCATGCAGCGGGGCAAGAAGTCGCTCGCGCAGCGCATCGTTTACGGCGCAATTGATTCCGTCAACGAGAACAATAAGGACGGCGATCCGCTCGATGTGCTCACCAAGGCGCTCGAAAACGTGAAGCCCCGCCTTGAAGTCAAGTCGCGCCGCGTCGGTGGCGCCACCTACCAGGTGCCGATGGAAGTGCCGCCGGAGCGCCAGCTCGCGCTGGCCATGCGCTGGATGGTCGCCAATGCCGCCAAGCGCAAAGGCGTGCCGCTCCAAAAGGCGCTCGCTTCGGAAATCAAAGAGGCCTCCAACGGCCAGGGCAATTCCGTCAAGAAACGCGACGATGTCCACAAGATGGCGCAGGCCAATCGCGCGTTTGCCCACTTCCGTTTCTAACGTAACTTTTAAGTCCAACCTTTCACCTAAACTTTTATGGCCACCGCTACCGCCTCTCCTGCCACGCAGGCCAAAAATCCAAATTCGCCGAAGCGCCCCTATCCGATGGAGCGGACGCGCAACATCGGCATTGCCGCTCACATCGACGCGGGCAAGACCACGCTGACCGAGCGTATCCTTTTCTACACCGGCTCGATCCACAAGATCGGCGAGGTGCACGAGGGCACGACGGTCACCGACTGGATGGAGCAGGAACGCGAACGCGGCATCACCATCACCTCGGCGGCCACGACCTGTTTCTGGCCCGCCCGCAAGGAAGAGGGTATCGTCAAGCTTTACGAGGGCCAGAAGTTCCGCGTCAACATCATCGACACCCCCGGTCACGTCGACTTCACCGCCGAAGTGGAACGCTCGCTTCGCGTGCTCGACGGCGCCATCGCCGTGTTCTGCGGCGTCGCCGGTGTCCAGCCCCAGTCCGAAACCGTCTGGCGCCAAGCCAACAAGTATGGCGTTCCCCGCATCGCGTTCATCAACAAGATGGATCGTGTCGGCGCGAACTTCCAGAACGCGATCAACGAAATGCGCGACAAGCTCGGCGCGAATGCGTGGCCCGTCATCCTTCCCTGGGGTGCGGAAGACCAGCTCAAAGGCCAGATCGACATCATCAATCAAAAGGCCATTCTCTATTCCGACAACGACAAGATCGGCTCGACCTATGAACTCGTCGATATCCCGGCTGAATTGAAGCCGCTCGCCGAGAAATCGCTCAAGGAACTCATCGAAGCCGTCGCCGACAAGGACGAGGAAATCGGCAATCTATTCCTCGAGGAAAAAACGCCCACGTCCGTCCAGCTCAAGCAGGGCATTCGCCGCTTGACCGTGACGAACCAGCTCGTTCCCGTCGTCGGCGGTTCTGCCCTCAAAAACAAGGGCATCCAGTACCTGATCGACGCCGTCATCGATTACCTTCCCGGCCCGCTCGACATTCCGCCGGCCGTCGGCATCAACCCGCACAACCGGGAGGAAAAAGTTCCGGCTTCTCCTGATGACAGCGCACCTTTCTGTTCGCTTGCGTTCAAGCTCTGGACCGACCCCTTCGTCGGCAAGCTCGTCTTCTTCCGCGTCTATTCCGGCCAGCTCACCAAGGGCACCACGGTCTATAATCCGCGCACCAACAAGCGCGACCGCATCAGCCGCGTCGTTCAGATTCAGGCCGACAAGCGCGAGGAAGTCGAAACGGTTTACTCCGGCGACATCGCCGCCATCGTCGGCATCCGGGATGTCAAGACCGGCGACACGCTCTGTATCGAAGACTTCGACATCCAGCTCGAACCGCCTTCCTTCCCTGAGCCGGTCATCTCCATGGCCATCGAGCCGAAAACCAAGGCCGACCGCGAAAAAATGGGCGAGGCGCTTGGCCGCCTGGTCGAGGAAGATCCCACCCTCACAGTCAAGACCAACGAGGAAACCAGCCAGACGATTATCGCCGGCATGGGCGAACTTCACCTCGACATCATCATGGACCGCATGCGCCGCGAGTTCAACGTCGAGACCAACGCCGGCGCACCGCAAATTGCCTATCGCGAAACCGTCACCAAGGCGAGCGAGGGCGAAGGCAAGCTTGTCAAGCAGTCGGGCGGCCGCGGTCAATACGGCCACGTCGTCGTCGACATCATGCCGCAGGAACGGGGCAAGGGCATCGCCATCGAAAACAAGGTCGTCGGCGGCAACATCCCCAAGGAATACATTCCCGCCTGTAAAAAGGGCATCGAAGAAGCGCTGCTCAACGGCGTGGTCAACGGCTCGCCCGTCATCGACGTCGCGATCAACATTACCGACGGTTCGTATCACGAAGTCGATTCCAACGAATTGGCGTTCAAGCTCGCCGCGATCTTTGCGGTGCAGGACGCGATGAAGAAAGCCGGCCCGATCCTGCTCGAACCGATCATGAAAGTCGAAGTGTCCACCCCGGACGAGTTCCAGGGCGACATCATCGGCGACTTGAGCCGTCGTCGCGGCAAGATCATGAGCACGGAAAGCAAGAGCAAGACGACGAACGTGCATGCCGAAGTGCCGCTCTCGGAAATGTTCGGCTACGTCAACAACATCCGTTCCATGTCGAAGGGCCGCGCGGCCTACACCATGGAGCCTTCGCACTTTGAACAAGTTCCCGCGCAGATCGTCGCGCAGATCACCGAACAGAAGAAGGGCAAATAAATTTATGGCCGAAACCCGCATCCGCATCCGCCTCAAGGCATTTGATCACCGTCTGCTCGACCGCGCCGCGACCGAGATCGCCGAAACCGCGTCTCGCACCGGTTCCGTCGTCGCCGGCCCGATCCCGCTCCCGACCAAGATCGAGCGCTACACGGTCAACCGTTCCCCTCACGTCGACAAAAAGAGCATGGACCAGTTCGAAATGCG
>Ga0182024_10006314_pt1 | contig 26099 bp, 23 predicted proteins | sample P32metaG_FD_120480 | JGI IMG/M metagenome (GOLD analysis project Ga0182024, IMG submission 120480) | Permafrost microbial communities from Stordalen Mire, Sweden - P3-2 metaG (Illumina Assembly) | ecosystem: Environmental > Terrestrial > Soil > Wetlands > Permafrost | place: Sweden: Stordalen... | reverse complement strand
GGGTGCGAGATCATCAAACCAGGCTTTTACGATGGTGGCGCATGCGCCTGCGACGGTGCCGTGGCCCTGGCCGTAAGAGGGATGCTGCGGGCAGCCTTCAGGAAATGCATGCGGGAGAAAATAAGTGGCGTTCTTAGCGAACACGCGGGCAAGGGCCTCGGAATTCAAAATGTCGGCATGAACAGGGTAGTTGGCCTGATGCGTTTTGGTCATGTGCACCAAGCCGCCGTACGCTTCGGGGCGCAGATGACGGTGGACGAACCATTTCTGGTACCAGACGGCTTTGAGGGCGCGCTGAGCGACTTCCGCGACGAGCGTTTTGAGATGGGGAGAGCCAAATGTGCCGAAGCCGGTTTGCGTCTTGGAACCGGCGTAGGGATAGCTGGGGTCGAGAGGCGCGCCACGATCGACGAGAATTAAACACGCATTGAAATAAGCTTCGAATAAAACGTCAAGATGCACGTAGGCGCTGATGCCGCGGCCATTGCGCATGTGCTGCGGGTTGGGATCGAGCTGATTTTGCGCAAAGGGCCCCTGGCCGTTCTGAACCGCCAGCCAAGAAGCCTGATCGGTCATGTAATCGATGCCGGGGGCATAGGTGGTCAGCAACTGATCAATGGGCACGGCCCCGAAATTGAAGGGCTGCAACAGAAACTGAGAAACATATGGGCCGACAGAATCTCCGGGAGTGAATCCGCGAAACAGATTTTGCGGCGTGACGGGGCGAGGGCCGGTAAACGCTTTGAGAGAATTCAGCTCGGCGATGGCGGCCTGCGTGAGAGGCTCGTTGCCATATTGTGTGAAATTGACGTCGCGGCATAAAGCCATCCAATAGCTTTCCACGGCAGCGTCGGCGATTTCGCGGCTGGCGACGGAAGGTGGTGTGCCGATGGCCAGAGCGTGCGAATCGGTGCCTTCCAGATCGAACGCCAAACCGCACTGCGGATCGACGAGCAGCGTATTGCCACCCATCAAAATCTGATTGAACGCTTGCGGTTCGCCAGTGTTTACGGCGCGAAGCAGGCTGGCATAGGAAGCGCTGTCGACTTCTCCGATGCTGTTGTGCACCAGGCCCTTGGAATAATTTCCGATGAAATTTGGAAAGCGGGTTTCGTCGCCGTTGGAGATTTCGTTGGGGATGGGGACGCTTAATTCGGCTTGGGCAGCGTTCACACGATTGGTGAAACTTTTGAATGCGCGCTGACGCGAGCCGGTCCCGCTACCGCCGCCTCCGCCGAACGAGGCGGCATCCGATTGCGCGGCTGACGCGGTTGGCGTTAATGGACCGGCCAGAACTGCGCTGGAGGCGATAGTGGCGGCTGCCGCGCCGCCGACCTGGCCCAGGAACGCGCGGCGTGTTGAGCCTTTGCCGGTTGGTTTATGAGGCGGTTCGTGAGAAGGCTCGGGCTTTGCTTGCGCGGCGACTGGAGCGGCCTGGGGTAACGCTGGCTTCGGATCGCTCATTCGATACTCCTGTGTGTGGTGTGGAACGAGAAGGCAATGGCATGCGTGGGCCTGCGATGCCTGGTAGCGGGGACGATCAGTTTATTCATTCGCATGCATCTCCGGTAGAGGGAACGCAGAAAAGTCGAATAAACGCTGTTGGGCGTCGAGTTCGCGAAGTGTAAATTGTTGAGGAAGGCAATGCTACTGGCCGGAGGTACAGAAGGAGGACAGTACGAATGGGAAATGAAGAAATAGAGCGATTTGTAGCGTAATGGAGTTCAGATTTTATAACTTAACATTCTTAATATACTTAACATTCGTGATATCGGGATGCGAGGCTGACGAGCTTTTGTCTGTGAGTTCTGGGGATGAGAAGGATGGCGATGACCAGAATCAGTGCCGTGGTGCGAAGCGGAGTCGCGATAGTGATTTGTGCTCTCGGGTTAGCGGCGGGGGCCAAGGCGCAGGAGTGGGGAGCGCCAGTCTGGAGTGATGAATTTAATTCGAGCGCGAAAGGCACGCCGCCTGATGCGACTAAATGGACTTTTGATGTGGGAGGAAGCGGCTGGGGCAATCATGAGCTGGAAATTTATTGCGCGGCGGGCGCTTCGACGCCGACACCATGCGACACGACAGATCCAAACGCGTTTCAGGACGGCGAGGGGCATCTAATCATTCGGGCGATGCGGGTCAGCGACGAGCCGGCACCGACGGGGACGTGGACTTCCGCGCGGATGAAAACGCTGGGGCTGAAAGATTTTCAGTATGGGCGCATGGAATCGTGCATGAGATTACCGGTGGGCGCGGGATTGTGGCCAGCATTCTGGATGCTGGGTACGATGGGAAAATGGCCGAGTGGCGGAGAAATCGACATCATGGAAAATGTTCCGCAGCAGGAAGGAGGCGACGGCGGGTTGGGACCGACGAAAGTGGAGTCAACGATCCATGGGCCGAGTACTGCGGCGAAGAGACTGTTCAGTCTCACGCAGATTTATTTGTTTCCGGACGGGCAGCGGGTGGACGATGCAAAACCTGCGTGCCATGCCTATGGCGCGATATGGTCGCCATTCATGATCGAAATGTACGTGGACGACTGGCGGAAGCCGTTTTACATACGCACGGCGGCGGACGTTCCGCCGGAGGGACGGTGGGTGTTCAATGCGGGGTTTTATTTTTTGATGAACCTGGCGGTGGGCGGAGACTGGCCCGGGCCGCCGGACAAGAGCACGCCAAGCCCGGCCGATGTGGTGGTGGATTATGTGCGGGCGTATAAGGCGGCGGCAGTGGCGGGACCAAAACTGTCCGCGGCGCCGCTGAAGATAAATGCCGGAAGGGTGGGCGAAACGGTGGTGCAGGTCAGTGCGGCGGCGGGAAGCGGTTTTATGTATCTGAGTTGCACGGCGGAAAGCGCTGATTTCGTTTGTATCGTGGAAAGCGGAACTGCGCTGAATCATTCGGTGGTGGATTTAAGTACGGAGGCTACCCAGACAGCGAAGGTCACGCTGAAGAAAGCGCCTGGGCATGAGAGCAAGGATGTCGCTTATCCAAGTATTAAGGTTACGGCATATACGGTAAGCGGAGGCGAATCCAGCATCGCCATTCCGGTTGAGGGGCGCTTGTATTCAGCGGCTGGGAGGGGCGAGTGAATCCATGAAGTCGGAGACGACTCTATTGAAATGCTCAGGATCGTCCACGAAGAGAGCGTGGGCAGCGTCTTTGAAAACTTCCACGCGAGCGGTGGGGAGAGCGGTTTGGAGCAGCTTGCCCTGCGAGGCGAGCTGCGGTTGGCAGATATAAAGGACGGGCTTGTCGATTTTGGCAAGAAGTGGAGTGAAATCGCCGTGGGCCAAAATGTTGAACATTTCGACCAGAGCCGTGTTCGTGGGGGTTTTTAAGGAAGTTTGCTCGACGCGATGAATGTAGTCTTCCGTTTGCTTGGAGGCGTACATGCTGCGGACGAAACCGTCGGTGAACTTGGCGCGGTCGGCCTGAAGGCTTTGCAGCATGCCGAAGAGACCTGTTTGTAATCCCGGGTCGCTGAAGTTGAGAAAGCCGTCAACCAAAATAATTCCGCGAAGATTGATGGTGCCATTCTGCTCGATGAAGGCGAGCACGTCGGGCACGCCGTTGGACCAGCCGAGCAGAACGACGCCATTGAGTTTTAAATGCTGGAGGAGTTCATTGATGTCGCGCGCGTGGCGCTCGAGATAATTTCCTTCCGGCGTTTTCTCGGAGTCACCCTGGGAACGCGGATCTAGCGCGATCACGTGAAAACGGCTGGAGAGCGCGTTGATTTGCGGCTCGAAGATTTCCGCGGCCATAGTCCAGCCGGGGATGAACACGATGGCGGGCGCGTTGGTGGGGCCGGCGTCGAGATAATGCAGCGTGACGTTGTCGGAGGTGCGAAAGGTTTCGCTTTTGGCCTGCACGGCGGCGGCGACGGGGTGCGGCATGGCAACCTTCAGCGCGAATAATAGTGTGATGGCGAGTACGCGGTGGCTCATGCGAAAAGAGTGTAACAAGGTTGGAGGAAAAGGAATGGATTGGGAGTAAGAAATTTTCTGAGTGGGACTGACGAAGAGTGCGGCTGCGCTGTTGGTTTACTCGGTTAAAGAGCAGGCGGGCATTTGTCGTGGAAAAGAAAGGTGCGTTTGGCGAGCTCGGAGGCGAGGGTTTCGTCCCGGTAATATTTCTTCAAGACACTATCTTTCCAAGTTAAGAGGTCGGGATTGGCGGCCGCGAATTCTGGCCAGGATTGCGGTTGGCCGTTGCGGGCCAGGCGTTCGTGGATCAGGAGGATGAACGCCCAGGTGATGGTTTCGTGGTAGAGCTGCGGCTGGGCATTGGCGATGGCGAACCTGGTAAGAGACGTGGAGAAACGGTCGAGTGCTTCCAGGGGCGGATACTTCGCGAGATACAGGAAGGCCACGCGGACGTGATCCTCGTGATGGAAGGCGGAACCAGGCAGAGTGCAGGTTTCGAATTGGTGCAGCAAGTCAGCGTCGGTCATGGGCAGGCTCCTGGGCGGCTCCGTCACGGTAAGCCATGACTACCAGTGCGGCCGCGGCGTAGAGCAGCAGCCCGAGGATGTCATCGTGCTGGCCGTGGAGAAGATGAATCACGGCGGCGAGGGCCAAAATCACGAGAAGCGCATAGCCGCCTAGGATGGTGGTGGCCGGAACAAGAAACAAAATCGCGGCTATGGCCTCCACGCTCGCGAGTACGCGTGGTAACCACACTGGAATTCCCAATTCTGCAGCGTGGTGAATCGCGGCGGAGGATGTGGCTAGCTGTAGAGATTTGAAAAGCAATAACAGACCGAGGATCCATTGCAGCGCGGGTACAGACCACTTTTTGACTGTGGGATTCATTTGCGGCTTCTATCTTTTTTGAGTTTGCTGTGGGGCGTTTTTGAGCTGCGTGAGAGGATGCCTGATTTTGTCTCGGTCAGTTGGTGACTGGCGCTGGCATCGAGGTTGAGGTCGTAGAATTTTTTGAGCTCTTTAATGCGCGCGAGGGAGTCCGCGCTGAAGGGAGCCTTACCGTCGAAGGCATGAAGAACGATGCCTTCCAACAGGTCTCCCAAGGTCATGTCTTTGAATTCCGCGAAGGCTTTAAGGACTTTGAGGAGACGCTTTTCCAGGCGAACGCCGGTTTGGACGCGCTCGACCAGGTGGCGTGGTTCTGTGGGCACCGGAAGCCTCCCTTCCCTATTGTTGGTACCATGGTACCAAGGTACATAAATGACTGCAAGAGACGGCAGTCGTGAGGCGAAGTTTTGAGTCGGCGGGCGGCGGGGGCGTGGTTAAACATAGATGGCGAGGAGCGGATGGAAACCTTGTAACTTTTTTGGTAGGACAATACTGTTGAGGTATAGAAGGCTGCGAAGGCCTAGGCCCTGGGAGCACCACTACTTATGGAAATGTCCACTGCTGCGCCGAGCCGAAGATTTCTGGCCGGCGGATTTGCGGGAGCGCTGATTTTAAGTATAGCCACGCTGGCGATGATCCCGATGGCGCTGCGAGGGATGCTGTCGTCGGGGCGCTTTTTGCCGCACACCTATTGCTACCTCTATAACAAGCAACTTATCGGATTGAACATAGGGACGGACGCGGCGATCTGGCTTTCGTACGTGGCGATTTCGTGCACGCTGGTGTACCTGGTGTGGCGGACGCGGCGGGAGGTGCCCTTCAGCTGGATGTTCCTGGCGTTTGGATTGTTCATCGTGGCGTGCGGATTTACGCACTTCATGGAAATCGTGGTGCTTTGGAAGCCGTTGTACTGGCTGGCGGGGGACGTGAAGCTGGTGACCGCATTCGCATCGGTGGTGACGGCGGTTGCGCTGCCCGGGTTGATACCGCAAATCCATGGAATGGTGAAATCGGCGCACGTGTCCGAGGAGCGACGCCTGCAAGTGGAACAAGCGAATGCAGAGTTACAGCAAATCTCGGCGCGGGTGATGGGCGCGCAAGACGAGGAGCGGCGCCGCGTGGCGCGGGAACTGCACGACGGCATCGGGCAATACCTGATGGCCATCAAGATGGCTATGGAGGTGACGCTGGACCGCTGCGAGGGCGATGAGCGCGTGGGCGCGCTGTTCAGCTCGCTGAAATTGATCGATCAGTGCACGGCGGAAGTGCGCACCATGTCGCATCTGCTGCACCCACCATTATTGGAAGAGGTGGGGCTGGCTTCGGCGATGCCGTGGTTTGTGGAAGGAGTCTCGGAACGCAGCGGAGTAAAGATTGATCTGGATATGCCGGAAAAACTGGGGCGGCTGCCGCAAGCCGTGGAGCTGGTGTTGTTTCGCGTGTTGCAAGAGAGTTTGACGAACATTCACCGGCACGCGGAAAGCACACAGGCGAAAATCCGTTTGCGTGTCGCGGATGGAGAGGCGACGTTGAGTGTTGAAGATAATGGGAAGGGGTTTGAAACGAACAACGGGAACCCGCCCAAGGCCGGCGTTGGACTGGCGAGCATGCGTGAGCGGGTACGCGAACTGGGCGGAGAGTTCCGGGTGACTTCAGGAGCAAGCGGAACGAAGATCCAGGTGGTTTTGCCTTTGGCGCAGGGCGTCGTGTGTAACAACAAGTTGCCAGCATAAAGCAGGTTCTCAGCTCAGGAGCTAAAGTCTCTGCGATTCGCGACCAGCACGATTACGGGTTCGTTGAAAATATCTAAGCTCTTATGCGCCAGGCGCGTTGCGAAAACTTAAATCGGTCAGCTCTGAGAGTGGGTCCTGGCGGGTTACTATAGCCAGCCGCTGAAAAGCCCAAACTGCCAGCGCCGTGAATACGATCGCCTGCCCGACATGTATCCAAAACCAATTGTCAGTACCACTGTCCGACACCAGTGGCCGCGCAGCATCATGCGGCCACACCAAAATGAAAAATATCAGGTCGCCGATCGCGTGGGGAAGAATGGCGGGAAGCGTGGAGTTGGTGAGATAGGCCGTCGCGCCAAACGCGACGCCCACCAGAAAGTACACCAGGAGCTTTGGCCACAAGAAACCATGAGCGAAGTGCGCCAAGGCAAACACCAGGGAGGAGAGGGTGACCGCGACCCAACCGCGAAATTCCCTTTCGAGAGCCACCTGAAAATATCCGCGAAACCCAGCCTCTTCCATGAATGGCGCAACCAAGGAGCCCATCAGAATCATGAGGGCCACGGTCACCCGGGGATAACTCGACATATCCGGGAGTGCGTTGGGCGGCATGCGGACCAGTCGGAATAGGACGATCCAGTAACCAGCCAGAGCAACCACGGATAGAACACCAGCAGCGAATGACCACAGGTAGGTGCGAGCAGATCTGCTGTTGGCCCGCAAGTAGTAGCGTCGCGCAGCGGAGGTGGTCCGGGGCCATCCCTTTCCACCGAGATAGCGCCACATCAGCCATAGCAGAAGAGCCATGACGGGGACGGACCAAGGAACAGCAGGGCTAGTCCGAAGATTGGTGACCAGTAAGGCGCTCCAGACTCCTCCGGCGAGGATGGTGATGGCAAACGCCAACAGAGCAAAGCCGACGAGGTGCAAAGCGCGAGCACCAAGGGAACGCTCTTCCTCCATCCTGAGCCTCCAGGCTGCTGCGTATGACTACGCTGCTACGTCGCGAAATATATCGCGGACGAGGGGGAGTGGGCCGCAAATGCGCATAGCGGCGGTGGATGGAGCGTGAACGGCACGGCGACAACACAAGCCGGGCAAATGTGGCTCAAGTGCGCCCGGTCGGATGAGAAAAACATCTTGGGGCTTAGTTATGAGTGGTGTACTGTAACCGGCGAGTAAAGGCTGGCCCAGGGTAACTGCGGCGGGCAGGCGGGTGAGATGAAACTACATTTCAGGTTGCTGGTTCTATTGGGGGTGGCGGCAGCGGGCGCGATGAGATGCGCGGCGCAAACCACTGAAAAACCGGACGTGCGGGCTGAAGCGGTGGAGCTAATCGAGCGCGCGAACGCGCTGAGCATGTCACCGCACCTGCCGAATCTGGAACGCACCGATATATTCCGCGTGTTTGGGACGAACGGGGGCACGAAGGAAGGCGTCCTCACGCGCGTAGTGGTGCAAGGGACGGGCCGACGAGACGAAGTGACCCTTGGGGATTATCACAACCTGGAAGTGTGGAATCAAAGGAACGTGGCGATGGTGCACACCGATCCCCTGGCGCCGCCGGAAGTGGTGGATTTGTGGACACTCACGCCCATACATCTGCTGCGCTTTGATGACTCCGATGTGATCCATGCGGTTACGAATAAGGCGGGTAATGGGCAGGCAGTGCGGTGCATCGAGTTTGAAACCATTCATGGAGAGAAGCACGAGCAGAACGAATTTTGCGTCGACGTGAAAACGGGGACTCTTGCGTCGCAGAAATTCGGAGATTCGCTGGTGGAATACAGCGAGTACTTCCCTTTCGCCGATTCGTTGATGCCTGGGAAAATCCGATACTCGGAGGCCGGTGTGCGCCGGATGGAAATCGACCAGAAGCTGACAGAGCTGAAGGATGCGACGGAAAATGTGCTGGAAGAGCCGCCGGGTGCAGTTTTGGGCCGAATATGCACGACGTTCCGCCGGGCGATCGGGGAGTCCATGCCGCAGCCGAAGGCAGGACAAGGCGCGGGCAAGGTCGATGTGGACGTGCGCGGCATTGTGGGCGTCGACGGGAAAGTTCATCACGCCGTGGTGCAGGATTCGGGAGGGCGGCCGGACCTGGAACCGGAAGCGCTAACGCTTATTGGGCAATGGAAATTTACTCCGATGAGCTGCGAAGGTAAGCCGACGGAAATGGAAGCGGAATTCATACTGCACTTCGCAGGGCGTTAAGGGCCGGAGGTTAGGGGCGGGACGGCAGAGGCGAGACGTTAGAGGGCGGGACGTTAGAGAATTTGCAGTGGATGAGAGCAGGTCAGCGAGTGAGCTCGGTTTCCTGATTGGCGCAGTGGTCCTGAGCAGGTTGTAAAACCGGCAGTGATTCCAAAACTGCATTGTTGAACGGAACTTCGGAGCGACGGGCGAGAACCGGTGCGGGTCGTGTATCTCGACTGGCATTGAGCGGAGTTTTGCGCTGCGGCGATGAATTGGCGCGGCGACCAGCGCGCATTTTGCCAATTTTAATGGAAGCCTTGAAGATCGCGCCGACAGGCAGAAAACCTCCCAGCTTGTGAGCCGCGACGGATGCCAATCCCATCGAAGCGATACAACCGCATTGGGCGCAATCGGGAGTTCCGCCAAACTGGCAAGGAGTGATTTTGGTTTCGAGATCAGCGGAGATGGTTTGGGTGGTGAGCGCAAACACGCAATCGGCGGGGCTGTGCGGAGGCGCGGCGAACTGCTGAATGACGGCGCGCGGCATGTCGAGCTTGGGATATTTTTGGCGGAGCTGGATCATTTCCGCGATGGCCTGAGCGCGCTCGGCGGGGCTGAGGATTTCGGCCAGTTGATCTCCCACCTGGGGAGTGAACATGCTAAACCACACTTTTTTGATTTCAGGGCGAGGCGTCCAGAATTCCAAAAACTCGGCGAGGTAGCCAGGGCGCTTCATCATCTGCGCGGTGATGGTGGAATGGATGGTGACGTTCTGGCCGGCAATATTTTTTAGAATGCGATCGTAGGTGGCGGGGGCGCGGCGGACGTCATGCTCAGGCTGCAAGCCATCGACGGAGACGACGACGTGAAGATGAGAAAGGCGAGCCCACGAAGGATCCATCTTGCGAAATGCGCTAGTGACGATCTGCACGTGGATGCCACGCGATAGGAGTTGGGGGACGAGGGCTTCGAGTTCGCGATAACGCACGAGTGGGTCGCCGCCGACGATGGAGAGGTGCAGGGGTTTCTCGCGGTCGACAACTTCGAGCACACCATCAATCAGAGCCTGACCTTTGCGATCGTTGAGGTCGCGCAGGGTTTGTCCACCGCCGAGATGATCGGCGTCAAAAGCATAACAACCCGGGCAGCGCAGAGGACACTCGCGGGTGATCTCGATGGAGAGGGCGGGTTGTTGTCCGCGAAGAATTTTGGCCCAGGCTTGGAAAATTTCTGAAGTTTGCACCGGTAATTGTCCCCTGAAAAAGCGATCAACAAATCCAGCAAGCTAGTCGGTCGCGAGCTACGCGAGTGGGTGCGGAGCGAGAACGGATTTAGAGTCGGTCAGAACGTTCAAATCTCCCCAATGAGCTTGAGCGAATGCCGGCGCCGGGCGGGACATGCGCTATTTATACGATGCGGCAGAGCGGGTAGAAGTCGCCTAAATAAAGCCGTGGATGTTTCCAAGCTGGCCCGGCGAGTGACGGCTATGGAATCCCGAAGAGAAAAATAATGTGGATGGTGGAGCGCGGGTGAAAGAATAGTTGCGCGCCATGCCGCATAATAAACGAATGGGAATCGATGGTTGACCTTAGAGAGTGGACTCCCAAGTCCTTCCTTTTATTTAAGAAATATTCCTGGCACCAGTTTGCAATCGACCTGCTTGCCGGAGTAACCGTAGGGCTGGTAGCGCTACCTCTGGCGATGGCGTTTGCGATCGCGTCGGGCGTGCCACCGCAATTGGGGCTGTATTGCGCGGTAATCGCGGGATTCTTGATTTCGGCGCTGGGTGGATCGTCAACGCAAATTGGCGGACCGACCGGAGCGTTTGTGGTGGTGGTGTTCGGGATCGTCACGAAATACGGAATCGAAGGGCTGTACCTGTGCACGTTGATGGCGGGGGTTTTCCTGGTGGTGCTAGGCGCTACCCGCCTGGGCACGGCGGTCAAATTCATTCCGCGGCCGGTGGTCGTGGGGTTTACCAACGGAATCGCGGTACTCATCGCCAGCACGCAGATCAAAGATTTTTTTGGATTGAAGGTCGAACACGTGCCGGGCGAATTCTGGGCGCGAATGGAAACGCTGGCCAGAACTTTTCACACCTTGTCGTATACGGAGACACTGCTGGGAGTGTGGGCGCTGGTGGTGATTATTTTTTGTGTACGCTATTTGCCAAAGATTCCCGGGTATATCGTGGCGCTATTCGTGGGGACGTTTCTGGTGTGGGCGCTGAAGCTGCCCGTGGAAACCATTGGTACGAGGTTTGGCGGGATTCCGTCGGGATTGCCGACGTTGAATATTCCGGCGTTTCACTTCAGCCATTTGCGGCCGTTGATCGGGCCAGCGATTACCGTGGCGATGCTGGGAGCCATTGAGTCGCTGATGTCCGCAGTGGTTTCCGACCGCATGAGCGGGGACAAGCACAACCCCAATGTGGAACTGGTGGCGCAAGGCATCGCGAACATTGTGTCGCCATTGTTTGGCGGGCTGCCAGCGACGGGAGCGATTGCCAGAACGGCGACGAATATTCGTTCTGGTGCGCGTACTCCGGTGGCCGGTATGGTGCACGCGATGACATTGCTGGCGATTCTGCTGTTTGCGGCGCCACTGGCGAAATTCATTCCACTGACGGTGTTGTCGGCGATTTTGTTTGTCGTCGCTTACAACATGGGCGAATGGAAGGAAATTCCGGAATTGCTGAAGCTGTCGAAGCTGGAAGTGGGGACCTGGCTGGTGACGTTTTTGTTGACGGTGTTTGCGGACCTGACAGTGGCGGTGGAAGCGGGCATGATCATGGGCGCGCTGGTGTTCATCAGCAAAGTGACCAGCACGACCAAGGTTGCGCGGGTAACGGCGGATTATGTGGAGCACGGGCGGCGGCACAGCCTGCAGGACAAGGAAATACCGCCGTACGTGGCGGTGTTCCGGATTCACGGACCGTTTCTGTTTGGCGCGGCGGACAAAATGGACGAGGTTATCCAACAACTGCCGGAGTTGCCGCCGGTGATTATTTTGCGGCTGCGCAATATGACGGCCATCGACGCCACGGGAATGCAAGTGCTGGAAAACCTGGCGGACGAGGTGCATCGAGCGCACAAGGAGCTGCTATTGTGCGGCGCGCCAGAACAGCCTGCGCTGCTGATGCAGCAAGCGGAGTTTGAAGATCACGTGGGCAAAAATAATATCTGCGGGAGCATCGCGGAAGCGCTGGAGCGGGCAGGCGCGGTGTACGAAGAAATGTGCGCGACGTTGTTAGCAGACCCGGTGTTAGCGGAGCCGGTGCAAGGCGAGAAGAGCGACGAATTAATCACCCGCGAGCACTGAAGAAACTGGGGCTCACCATTGACGTAACTTTGCACGTAAGTTCACGCCCGGAACTTCGCTTACGTAACTCTGCACGTTAGTTCGCACGTTAGTTCGCACGTAAACCTCACACGCAGGTTCGATGTAGCCTCAGTAAAAATTCAGGGGCGTGGATGGTGATATGGATTCCGAGGCGGAGCGTACTAGGATGGAGAAGCGATTCCGCGTGGTTATGCGGTCAGGGGGGAACGATGAGAAGACACGTGGGTGCGGCGGTGGGAATGGCGCTGTTGGTGTGCCTGATGGCGGCGGGCCAGCGAGGCGGCGCGCAGGAAAAGCCCGAGGTGAAGGGGACGCTGAAGGTGAAAATCCATTACAAGGGGGCGGGAAAAGTCGACGACAAACATAAAGTGATGGTGTTTCTCTTCGATTCGCCGGAGTTCATGCGCGGAAGCGCGATGCCCTTCACGATGTTGAGCACGGACTCGAAGGACGGAGTGGTCACGTTTCCAGAGGTGGCCAAGTCGCCGGTGTACGTGGGCGCTATTTACGATCCAAAGGGCGTGTACGACGGAGTTTCCGGTCCGCCGCCAAGCGGCGCATCGATGGGCGCGTACAGCAGCAAGCCGGGCGAAGCGGCTCCTGTGAATATCGCGGGCGGAAAGACGGCTTCCGTCGAAGTATCCTTCGACGACAGCGTCAAGATGCAGTAACGGCAGGTTTTTGACGATCCGCGGGATTTGAAGGCTCTGGCCCCCTGCCCGCTGCCGAGCCGTCATGCATGATTTATCCGGCGACTGGCGAGGCATGTTCGGATGAACTTTCGGCAGGGAGCGGTGATGCAAGTTCGGCGGTACGCCCGAATATTTTTGTGCGCACGCCATTAGGCCAGATCATTCCAGCGGACCAAAGTGCGCCCACGGCGCGGGCCAGCAGAGGTTGAGGCTGCTGGATCTCACGAGGTGGTGAATAGCGATCTGAGACGATGGGGCGCGAACCTGCCGGACAGGGTTGACCTTGGTGACCGGCCAGAAGGTGCTTGATGAGGGCGGTGACAACCTCATGCTTGAGACGATTGAGATCGGCGTCTTCAAAGAAGGAAATGTCGCGAGAGCGACGGATGCGTTTTACGTCGCTTAAGGTTTTTATGACAAGGCGTTCGAGATTCTGGAGTTCGGGACAAAAAGAATCGGGGAGCACGGTCGGGAATTATAAGAATTTTACAAAGTGGGACAACGGTACTTTGGTACTACGGGAAGACACAGGCAAAATTTAGGCTCTGGTTTCGGTGATCAGAGGATGTTGACGGCGCGGGCAGCGAGTAATACCAGGATAGTGAGGGAGATGATGGCCTGGGCCATCATGCCGAGCTTAGCGCCGCGCGAAAGAACCGCGGTGTCCGTGGGTGAGAAAGCGGTGCTGGTGTTAAAGGCCAGGAAAAGGTAGTCGACGAAGTGCGGATACCAGAAAGAGCGGGCTTTGCGGTCGTCCGAATCATCGCGGGAACTTCCCTGCTGCATCATTTGAGGAAACAAAAAGGCGCTTCGTAGATTTCCCCTGGAGCGTTCGCGTTCGTGAGGCCCGCCGGCATCCAATTTCCAGTACCACAGGGCAAAAACGAGAATGTTGGTGAGCCACAGGCCAACAGCGGAGCGCAGGAGAACTCCTGAGGATTCGCGATGCGCGGGAAGGCCCTGAATCAGAAAAGCGATGGCCGCAATCATGGCCGCGGTGATGAGTCCATTGGCGGTGAAAATCAGCATGCGCAGGACTGGAATGTGGTTGAGGCGGTGCGCGATGGTCATGGGGACTAATAGCGCAAGGATGACAACCAGCAGAAGCCAGCGGGGGCCGACAGAAAGGGTTTCCGGCAAGCCCATATAGAGAAATCCAACCGCGACCAGGGCGACAAAGGCGGGCCAGCGCGGCTCGGTTTGGAAGGTAGGGGCAGCGGACATTACGACTTTCGTCGGACGGAACTGTTGGGCATGGGAAAAAGTATACGCGGAAAAGCAGCGGGAGAAGCTGGTGGCGATAAGCCGAGCAGATGATTGGTTACAATGCTAGCGGGCAGGAACAAGAAGCCATGACTACTAGCGGGAAAACCTCACGACGGAGATTTGTGGCTTGCGGCCCAGCGGTTTCCGCAACTTGTCCGGTTGGTAATTGCTGGAGTTGATGAGCAGAGCTGGGAAGTTAAACCGAGCAGCGGCGCGGTAAAGATGCGGCCGTTCACAGGCATTGGCGCATTGGCGGCGGGCAGTACTCGACCTGCCTGACGGTCAACTAGCAAATTCACCTGTCCAAGTAACCTACCTGGCGGCTGAGCTTGGTTCGGCTTACGAACCCATCTGAGGACATCACTCATCCAAACTTGCAGAGGGCTATGCAGGGGGCCTGGCAGATGGAGGACTTGCTATGGATGGAAGGACAGGAACGGTAACGACGTCCGCGCAGTGGAGTTTGGCGCTGCTGCTGATTCGAATTGCAAGCGGACTGGCGTTTTTATATCACGGCTCCGCGATCTTGTTTGGGGCGTTTGGCGGGCCCGGGCCTGCGGGATTTTCCGCGTACACGCACATACCGTTGCCGGAAGCGTACCTGGTGGGACTGGCGCAGGTTGCGGGGGGACTGGCGGTGCTTCTCGGTGCGCTGACGCGGGTGGGGGCCTTGTGCATCATCATCGTGATGCTGGGAGCGATTTTCACGGTGCACCTGCCGCATGGATTTAATGTGGTGAATAACGGAATGGAGTATGCGTTGACGCAATTGCTGATTGGCGTCGCATTGCTGATCGTGGGGCCGGGAGAGTATTCGTTGGCGAGAATTTTGCCGGAGTCACTGCGAGGACTTTAGCTTGCATGAGGAAATGAAAAGAAGGGTGCAGCTGAAGATCGAGCCCTCGGTGTTTTTTTAGTGATTTTTTGGCAGCGATCGGTCAGGAGAGATGGTTTTCGATATCGCTGTTGGGGATGACCCCTTCACGAACGATCTTCCAGGTTTCATCGCCACGAAGCACCACGATGGTGGATGCCAGCGAGGCGTTGAGTTCTCCGACGTCGAGGATGAGTGACAGGCGAGCGCCGAGTTGGTCCTGAACCTGGGCGGCGCTGGAGCAGGAGGGATGCCCGGACAAGTTCGCGCTGGTTCCAGTGATGGGACCGCCGAATTCGGCGATGAGCGCGGCGACGACAGAGCTGCGCGGGAAGCGCAGAGCAACGCGGCCAGTGTTGGCAGTGACCTTGAGAGGTAAGCGATGGCCGGCATCAAGGACGATAGTCAGCGCGCCGGGCCAGAATGCCGTCGCGAGACGCAGAAAATTGTCGGGTATTTCGCGGGCCAGCAGAATAGCCTGCTCAATGGAATTAACCAGGATGGGTAGCGCTCGTGTTTCGGGTCGGCCCTTGACGCGATAAATTTCTTCCACGGCGGACAAGTTATAAGGATCAGCGGCGAGCCCATAGACCGTATCGGTGGGGATGCCGAGGACACGCCCACGGGCTAAAAACTCCGCTGCGTAGCGCAGGATACTGGGTTCGGGGGATTGCGCATTGATGCGCAGAAGTTCTGCCGGCAATTGATGCCCTTTAGCGAAGATGAATGAGCCGCCGCGGCGCTTCGCGCGCCGCCATTCCTGCGGGGACGCTACCATAGGGTGGAAGGCGGCGCAATAAGTACAGGGCTGTGAAATTGACGCAGTGCGCTTGTCGGGGCAAGGATGCTACGCTTTCGGGCCATGGGAACGCCTTCCAGACCGCTGCGAAATGCGCGCACGCCTCGTTCTGGTGGGGCGGGTGCGAGCGCGGCGGCGGGGGTGCTTACCAGCCGTGATAATCGCTGGCTAAAGCAATTTCGCATGACGCTGCGCGGAGGGATTCCTACGGAGTCAGGATTTGTGGGCGTCGAGGGCGTGCGGATGGTAGAGGAGGCGCTGCGCTCGGGCTGCCGGATTGAGGCGGTCCTTTTCAGCGAAAGCGGCGAGCGTTATCGAGAGAGGCTGGCGCCGCTGATAGCGCGACCGGAAATGGCGTTTCCGGTGTTGCGCACTACAGACAGATTGTTTGAAGGGCTAGCGGATACAGAGCATCCGCAAGGTGTGGCGGCGCTGGTAGAACCGCGCGTAACCACGTTCGATGACCTGGTGCACACGCCGGAAGGAGCTTGTTCCCCGCTGCTGGTGGTGCTGGCCGGAGTGCAGGATCCCGGAAACGTGGGAACGATTTTGCGTACCGCGGCGGCTTTTGGAGCGACCGGCGCAGCCATAGCAGCGTCCGGTCAGAGTGGAACAGCGAGTCCGTTTTCACCGAAGGCACTGCGAGCTTCGGCGGGAGCAGCATTGCACCTGTCGGTATTATCCGGGACTCCGTTGCCGATCCTGATGACGCAACTGAAAGTGGCGGGATTTCGCATGCTGGCTTCGAGCGTACATGAACCGGAAACGGGCGAGCAGCCGCTGCTGGCGCCGTGGGAAGTGGACTGGTGCGAGGCTTCGGCGCTGCTGGTGGGCAATGAAGGGTCGGGGCTGCCGGTGGAGGTAGAGCGCAGCGCGGATGCGCGCATTCGAATACCCATGGCCAGCGGGGTGGAATCGCTGAATGCGGCGGCGGCGGCGGCAGTTTTGTTTTACGAAGCGGCACGGCAAAGAAACTCGCTGGCGACGCGGAACATCCAAGAGCCGTGAGCTTATTTTCCAAAATACCATTGGGACCCGGCGGTAACTCGCTGGAATCAGAAGTACCCGCGGCGCACCAGCCGCTGGCGGAACGGATGCGTCCGCGCACGTTGGATGAGTTTATCGGGCAAGAAAAGCTGCTAGGGCCGGGCAAGCCGTTGCGCACGCAGATCGAAAATGACGATATCGGATCGATGCTGTTGTGGGGACCGCCGGGCTGCGGGAAGACCACGCTGGCAAGATTAATCGCACGGTTGACGGCGTCGGAATTTGTGTCGTTCAGCGCGGTGCTGGCGGGAATCAAGGAAATCAAAGAGGTGATGGCGGTGGCGGAGCGGAAGTCGCGCTCGGGACATCGCACCATCGTGTTTGTGGATGAAGTGCACCGCTTCAACAAGGCGCAGCAGGACGCTTTTCTGCCGTACGTGGAAGCGGGTCACATTACTTTTATTGGAGCAACGACGGAGAATCCTTCGTTTGAGGTGATCTCACCGCTGCTTTCGCGCACCAAGGTGTACATCCTGGCGGCGCTGCCGACGCCACTGATCGCGGAATTGTTGCGGCGCGCGCTGCTCGACAAGGAACGCGGGCTGGGAAATGAAGCGTATGAGGCCAGCGATGATGTGCTGATGCGCATGGCGTCGTTTGCAAATGGCGATGCGCGTTCAGCATACAACACGCTGGAACTGGCGGCGCGCAGCGCGATACGCGACAAGAATGGCGTGCTGTCCATTACGCCGCTGCTGCTGGAAGATATTTTGCAGCGCAAGCTGCTGCGCTACGACAAGGCGGGCGAAGAGCATTTCAATTTAATTTCGGCGCTGCACAAGTCGGTGCGTAACTCCGATCCGGATGCGGCGCTTTACTGGTTGACGCGGATGCTGGAGTCGGGCGAGGACGCGCTGTATCTGGCGCGGCGCATGGTACGCATGGCCAGTGAAGATATCGGATTGGCGGAGCCGGGCGCACTGGCGGTGACGCTGGCGGCGAAAGAAGCGTTCGATTTTCTGGGTGCGCCGGAAGGGCACCTGGCGCTGGCGCAAGCAGCGGTGTATTTGTCGTTGGCACCGAAGTCAAATGCGCTGTATGCCGCGCATGGCGAAGCTCTGGAAGATGTGGCGAAGACGGAAGCTGATCCGGTGCCGCTACATTTGCGAAACGCGGTGACGGGATTGATGAAGAATGTGGGTTACGGCGAAGGATATAAATACGCGCACAATTACGAGGAAAAGATTACGGACATGACTTGCCTGCCGGATAATTTGGCGGACCGGACGTATTACAAACCGACCGATCAGGGATTTGAAGCGCGGTTGCGGCAGCGAATGCAAGAAATCCGGAAGATAAAAAACAAAGCGGAGCCGCAAAGTTGAGTGCTGGCAGATATTTGCCAAATCCCGATGGTGATGGCATTCCACAGGTAGCGCATTTCAGAGACCAATCGTGAATTTGGTTAACTCGCGCAGGCGATTTCACTGGCTTCGAGAGTTGTGTGTGCTGGCGGGCATGGTGGTTGGGTGCGGCGCCCTGTTCCCTGTTGGCGCGCGTGCGCAGACGATCGATTTTGAAAAGCCGCTGCAAAATATCGATGAAGACATTACGGCGTTTTCTTTCGCGCCCGACGGACGCATCGTGTTTGCGGTGCGGCGCACGATGAAGACCAAGCTGTACGACCTGCAACACGACGACGTGTGGCTGCAGGACACGAATGGCAAGAAGCGGCGTCTGCTGCTGGGTGAGAAATTTAAAGTGGGCAATACGCCGTTCAGCTACGCGGTGGATTCGTTTCGCTGGTCGCCGAATGGAAGGCTGATCCTGGCGCGGCTATTCGTGACGTCAGTGATTGATGACGCGGGCAAAACGCAGGATTCGTATATGACCGTGGTGCTGGACGAAAGCGGCAAGGAAGTGCGCATCAACGGCGGAGAGAACGTGATCCGCGATTCGGCCAATGCGTTCTGGCTGAAAGATAACAACACGGTGGTGTATATGACCGAAGCGTTAAAGCCGCGACTGTTGTTTTCGTTTCAATATATGAATCTGGCGACCGGACCAGCTGGAGCGGCATTCGAGGGGCGGACATTTCTGGACGCGGGACAGATCCCGCGCAGCAATGTGGCGATCGGGGTGGAGCAAGATCGCGCACAGGCGGGGCCGCCGAGACTGCAGCGGCTGGATTTGCTGGCGCAGGAGAACAAGGAACTGGCGACGCTAAAGGATTTCGAGGGCAAATTCTCGGTGTCGCCGAGCGGCAAAAAGATTGCGTATTACATCGATAAGGAAGTGCTGGAGATTCGCGATGTGGAGGACATGCGACGCGAGGCGCGGGTGCGGATCGGATTGGGCGAATACCAGTGGGCGCCGGATGAAAACCGCATTCTGCTGAAACGCGCGGTGGAAAGAAAAACCGGTGACCTGGTGTGGATCAACATTCCTGAATTGAGTGAGATTGCAGACGGGAAAGATGCTTCCGTGGAGCAGCCGACTCCGCAGCCGATATTGCGCGATATTGGATTCAGGGATTTTGAGATTTCGGCAGATGGAAAATTGCTGGGAGTGATTACGACGGGAAAACACAACCTGATGGTGTTCCCGCTAGCGGTGCGCTGACAATCTTGGTGCGGCGCTTCGGCACGCCAGCGGCGCTTCCGCATACTAGCTACGCAAGCGAAGGCGATGTTCGATCAGGATACAAGCATCTTCTATAACCAGTAGTCCCGCGTCTCTGGCCTTTTCGGCAGCGGCTTGATTGGCAATGCCCTGCTGCATCCAGACAACTTTTGCACCTATTTTGATGGCGCTGTCGACCACCGGCGGAATGTTGGCCGAACGCCGGAAGATATCGACAATTTCTACCTGCTGAGGGTTGGGAATATCTTCCAGGCGCGGATAGCATTTTTCGCCGAGGACTTCTGTTTCGTTGGGATTTACGGGGATGATGCGATAACCGGAGGACTGCATGTACTGGGTAACGCCGTAGCTGGGGCGAGCGGGATTGGAGGAGAGACCAACAACAGCGATGGTCTTATAGTTTTTGAGAATGTCGCCGATCACGTCGGTGCTTTGCGGAGCATTCTTGGGAATGGAGATTTTCATGGATATGTGGCTTCGAGCAGAAAGGGCCGCTGACTTTTACCTAGCTAGCGTGGGCCTCGGTCGGGACCTCTGCCGGGACCTCTGCCGGCACCCCCACCAGGACCTCCGCCAGGATTTCGATCGCGATTCGGGCGAAATGGTTTTTTGAAGGTTTTGGATTGGTGCGAATTGCCGGGGCGGCCGGGACCCGGTGGCCGGCCAGGGCTCGAAGGACGGCCGGGGCCCGACGGACGATATGGACTGGCGGGCTGATCTCGACCCTCTGAGCGAACCGGGCCGCGACTTTGATTCCACTTTTGCGGACGATCCGGGCTTTGCCGATTCGGGCCGCGACTCTGATTCCATTTCTCGGGACGGTGCGAGGTAGGGCGACTCGGTCCGGGACGGCCGGGGGCGGGACGATTCGGGCTTGGGCGAGTCGAGCCTGGACGATTCGGGCTGAATGGGCGAGATGGTCTCGAACCTTCCTGTTGCAAGGCTTCGCGATCTTCTGCTTCCAAGCGATTTGGTGACGGAGGGCGGCTTGGGCGCGGACCGGATTTGCGGTGGCCTGGCGGGCCGGGGGCTCGTCCGGAAGTGCGGTTAACACCTCGTCCGTCAATGTGGCCGGGCCGGCGGCTGTCGCCACGATCAGTGTCGCGACCGAAACTGCGCTTCGGGGAATACTGCGGGCGAACGTGAACGAAAGGCTTGGGTCCTTGCTCTGCGACGGATTCGGCGGGCACAAACGAGCTGCGCAGCTTTGGTTTTATTTTTAGGGCGGTGCGAAGCTCGGCGACTTCTTTTTCGACGAGCAGACGGTAGCGACCTTGCGGCAGTCCTTCCAGATTGAGCGGGCCGAGGCCGATGCGTTTGAGTTTTTCGACGGGATGTTTTTCGGCAAAAAGCACGCGGCGAAGAATGTCTTTCCGAGAGTCCTGCAAGGTGGCTTCATACCAGAAATTTTCAGCGTGACCACGGCTGGCGTCCGGCTGGCGAACGGTGCGAATGACAGCGTCGGCGTTGCGGCCAAGGCGCTCCAGATCGCCCATGAGGAGGCGGCCTTTAATTTTTACGTGATACACCTGCTGGAGATTGGACCAGTCTTTCAGCATTTCAGCGGCGAGATCACCGTCGTTGGTGAGAAAGACGAGACCGCTGGCGTCGTAATCGAGGCGGCCGACGGGATAGACGCGCTCGGGCAAACCGCGGAGGAAATTCCTGAGCGTCTTGCGGCCCTCGGGGTCGGCCATGGTGGAGACGACTTCGGGCGGCTTGTTGAGGACGAGGTAGATGCGGCGCTCGTTGGCCTCGACTAATTTTCCGGCGGCTTCGATGCGGTCTTCCGCGGCGTCGGCTTTGCTGCCTAGTTCGGTGACCACCTGGCCGTTGACGCGGACCTGACCGCTGACGATGAGCTGCTCGGCGTGGCGGCGCGAAGCGATACCGGCGCGGGCGATGATTTTTTGGAGGCGTTCGAGCATGGGTTGTTGGCGACCTTCGCGTTTGGAAACTCTTTAGGCGGATTACGTTTCCGCTCGGAAATTATGCGGCTGGAGCCCGGATTCTAAAATCCAAAGATGGCGATGCTATTCGCCGGCGGCGGCTCCTTTAGATTCGCCGGGGATTTTGTTGGCGTTGCTTTCTTCCGGTGCAGAGGGGTGCTCGCGCTGCTCTTGTGCGTCGAAGGCCTCGGGTTGCTGGACGGCTTCGGCGTCTTTGGGCTCTTCGTCGAGTTTTCCCGCGGGCAGGCCTTCGTTAGTGGCGGTCACTTCGGCGGCTAGTTCTTCGTTGTCCGGTTGAAATCGCGGTGCGTTTTCTGCGTTTTCAGTTGGCATATGATCCCCTTGCAACTTGGATGCAAAGGCCTCGACGAAGGGGTCGGGCCGAGGATGATCGCCGGAGCCCGACGCGTCTTCAGGCGAGGTGCCGGCATTCTCGGGAGCGTCGAGGACCTCGTCCACTTCGTCGGTGGGCAACTCGTCAGGAACGGGAGCAACGCCTTCTTCGGTGCCGAGCGCTTCGCGCGCGAGCGCCTCGAACTCCTTGAGGCTGGGCAGCTCCTGAAGATCGCTGAGGCCGAAACGCATCAGAAATTCCTTGGAGGTGCGATACAGAATGGGGCGGCCGATGACTTCCTTGCGGCCAGCGGTGGTGATGAGCCGCTTGTCGAGGAGGGTTTTCAATACGCCGCTGGTATTGACCCCGCGAATCTCGCCGATCTCTGGGCCGGTGACGGGTTGCTTGTAGGAAATAACCGCGAGCGTTTCGAGCGCGGGCATGGTGAGGCGCAAGGGCGGGCGCAGGCTTTTGATGAAGCGGCGAACGACATCGTGGTGCTGCGGCTTGGTGTACAACTTGAAGCCGCCAGCCACTTCGCGAATTTCGATGCCGCGGCCTTCACCGGCGTAGCTGGCGACGAGCTCGTCAAGCGAAGATTGCACCGCGAGTTTTTCTTCGCCGAGAGTTGCAGACAACTGATCGATGGTGGCGGGTTCGTCGGCGGCGTAAATGATGGCTTCGAGAGCGGCTTTTCTTTCTTCGTTGGTCATGTAGCGTTCAGGGCCTTTTGATACGGATGTTGTGGCGTTGAATGCAATCGCGCGAACTGCACGCGGCGCTATTGGTATTGCTCGTCGATCTGGCGGATGCCGCCTTGTTCGTCAAAGACTACGTCAAACATCTTATGCTTGCGGAGCAGGATTTCCCCAAACTGTTTTTCCTGCACCAGGGCCACGGCCTGGAGCTTGACCATCTCGAGCACGGCGAGAAACGCAACGATCATGGCGTGGCGCGACGGGCAGGCTTCAAAGAACTGAATCAGACGCAGAGTGTTGTCTTCACTGGCGAGGATCTGGGCGCGTAACTGCGCGATCATCTGCGCTACGGTGAATTCCTCGTGACGTAGATCGATGCGCGAGACTTCTTTGCGGCGTTCGAGGACCTGCTGAAAGACTTTGACGAGATCGACGAGGGAAACGGCCAGCTCGCCTTCAGTGCCTTCGTCGTGGTAGAGGGATTTGTCGGGCTTGGACCAGACGTTTTCCTCGATTTGCTGCTTCTGGTAGAGAAGCTGCGCGGCATTTTTGTATTTTTCGTGCTCGACGAGACGCTGGACGAGTTCGGCGCGAGGGTCGGAGGATTCGGCACCTTCTTCACCGGCGCGTGGGTCGGGCGGAAGCAGCATTTTGGATTTGATGTAGATGAGCGTGGCGGCCATGTACACGAACTCGGCGGAAACGTTGACGTCGAGCTCTTCGAGTTTGTGGAGATAGTCGAGATATTGCGAAGTGATGGTGGAAATCTGGATGTCGTGAATGCTCATCTCCTGCTTCTTGATGAGATCGAGCAGCAGGTCGAGAGGACCTTCGTACATGGGGATATTGATTTTGTAGGGTGAGGCCATTTTTCGCTTTCTCGCTATACCCCGGGGCCGAACACTTCTTTGCGTTTGCTGTCCCAACCGAAAACCGCTTCGCGCACACGCGACATGGTTTTCTGAGCCACGTCGCGGGCGCGCTCGGAACCGCGATTGAGAATCTGCAAAACTTTTGCGGGATCCTTTTCAAATTCGAGGCGGCGGGTGCGCACCGGCTCGATCCACTTGATTAAATTGTCGGCCATGGCGGCTTTGCACTCGATGCAGCCGATTCCAGCGGTACGGCAACCGTTGGCCGCCCATTCCAGCGTAGGCGGCGGCGAGAACAGTTTATGCCAGTCGTAGACGGGACACACGTCGGGATTACCCGGGTCAGTGCGGCGCTTGCGGGCGGGGTCGGTAACCATGACTTTTGTTTTGGCGCGAATGTCGGCGTCGGACTCGCTGAGGGTGATGGCATTCCCGTAGCTTTTGGACATTTTGCGGCCGTCGAGGCCGGGGATGCGCGGGGTTTGGGTGAGCATGACCGCAGGTTCGCAGAGCACCTTATGGAACGACACGTACTTTTGCCCTCTAGAACCAATGCGTTCGATCCAATTAAAGATTCCATCCTGGAGGGCCTGATGCTTAATGAACTCCTGCGTAAGTGCTCCACCACTCTGGACCGAGAAAATAATCGATTGGAGGTCGCCTTTTTTCCAAGACTCGATATCAACGGATAGGCCATAGAATGCGTTGAATCGGCGGACGATTTCGCGGCTGAGTTCTACGTGGGAGACTTGGTCTTCGCCCACGGGAACAAAAAGTTGGAGCCCGTCTGAACCGTGCTCGTCGGCTCCGCTGTAGATGACGATGTCGGCGGTTTGCAGACAGGGGTAGCCGAGGAAGCCGTAGGTATGCAGATCTTTGTCTTTTACGTTCTCGAGAGCTTCCTTGTAAGTGGGGACGCGCTCGAGCCAGCCGAGCGGAGTGACCATGGAGAGGAGGAGATGGAGCTCGGCGTGTTCGCGAACCTGGGATTGCTGAAAGATGATGGATTTGTCGGGATCGAGGCCGGCGGCAAGATAGTCGGTGGTGATCTCGATGGTGTTTTGGGCGACGGCGCTGGCGTCGGCGTAGTCGCTGGTGAGGGCGTGCCAGTCGGCGATGAAATAAAAGCACTCGTAAGCGGGGTCGGACTGGAGGCGCACCCAGTTTTCGAGGGCGCCGAAGAAGTGGCCGATGTGGAGACGGCCGGTAGGGCGCATGCCGCTGACGACGCGTTTTTTGTTTGAATTACTCAGAACATGTTCCTTTTCGTCAGAGTTCTTTATAACAGCAGACACACCTCAAATTTTACGCAGCATTTCGGTGTAACGACTTGCATCTTCTTCTAAATTCAGCGCCTGACAGGTGTAGAGGAGAGCTTGGAGGATATGTTTATCCCTTAGATTTCCTCGGTCCGGGCACGCCCAGCACGCTTCAAACTCCATCCTCGCACGCGCAAGTTGACGACGATCGTAGTGTATCCGGCCAATATTATAGTGCGCGTAAGACCGATAAACAGAACTGGGATTAAGCGCGAGCAATTCCTGAAAAGCTGCAATCGCGACATCGAGATTCGACAACTTGATGTTAGCGGCCGCAATGGAATATAGCGTCCTTTCTCTTTGATAGTCGGTCGAGCGGACGCTCTCCAGAAGCGGAAGAGCGTCTGCGTCGCGTCCGAGCTCGAACAGAGCTATTCCGCGATTACGCTGCACTTCTTGAAACACCTCAACATTATCTTCACTTTTCAATAGGGTGCTCTGTGTTTCTAGTATGTGGTTCAGTTTTTTCAGCGCCGCTTTCCAGTGTTTCTGGTCAATATCGATAACCGCTTTAGCCAATAACAATCGCGGATAAATTTCGTCTGTTGAGCTTACGACGGCGCACGCTTGTCCCAATTTCGATCGCGCTGCTGAATAACGCTTTTGAATACTAAGGCCTTGTAAGATCGTCAGCAAAATAGCCGCTTTGGTGGGCGCATCCTTTTCAATGTCCGCAAGACTAGTTAGTTCAGTTTTGGCCTCTTCAAATCTGCCTTCGTGTACCAACGTTTGTAATTCGTTGAGGCGATTCCAATCCATCGAACGTGTTACGCGGGGGTGGTGCTGCGCTGTAAGAGTTCGCGGGCGATGATCATGCGCTGGATTTCGCTGGTGCCTTCGTAGATGGTGAGTACGCGGGCGTCGCGGTACATGCGCTCGACGTCGGTTTCGCGGGAGTAGCCTACGCTGCCGTGGATCTGCACGGCTTTGGCGGCCACGCGATTGGCCATTTCGCTGGCGTACAGCTTGGCGCGAGACGCCGCGGTGCCGAGGCGCGAAGGATGGGCGTCCTTGAGCCAAGCGGCCTGGTAGAGGAGCGCGCGGGCGGCTTCGATTTCGGTGTGCATGTCGGCGAGCATCCACTGAATGGCTTGAAACTCGGCGATATTTTTTCCGAAGGCCCGGCGATGTTTGGCGTACTTGACGGCTTCGTCGAGGGCGCCCTGGGCAACGCCGACAGAAAGCGCGGCGATGCCGATGCGTCCGCCATCGAGAGCGCTAAGAGCGATTTTGAGGCCTTGGCCTTGTTCGCCAAGGCGATTTTCGGCGGGGACTTCGCAATCGTTCAAAACAATTTCGACGGATGGAGAGCAGCGCTGCCCCATTTTTTCTTCGTGGCGGCCAGCGTGGAAACCGAGAAAGGTGGGTTCCACGAGAAAAGCGGTGATGCCCTTCCCGCCCGCGGCGGGATCCGTTTTGGCAAAGATGATGAAGAGGCCGGCGACGCTGCCGTTCGTGACCCAGGTTTTGGTGCCCTGAAGCTTGTAGACGTCGCCGTGGCGAACGGCGCGAGACTGGATGGCGGCGGCGTCGGAGCCAGCTTGAGCTTCGGTGAGGCAGAAGGCGCCGAGAATCTCT
>Ga0182024_10006313_pt1 | contig 26100 bp, 26 predicted proteins | sample P32metaG_FD_120480 | JGI IMG/M metagenome (GOLD analysis project Ga0182024, IMG submission 120480) | Permafrost microbial communities from Stordalen Mire, Sweden - P3-2 metaG (Illumina Assembly) | ecosystem: Environmental > Terrestrial > Soil > Wetlands > Permafrost | place: Sweden: Stordalen... | reverse complement strand
GATGGCCATCGACAAAATCGGGAGCCCGGCCGAACAGCTCGCCAAAGGTTTCGAACTGCACCATCAGTTCGGCGCGGACGATTTCAGGATCGAGCCTCCGCAGCAGGCCGGCGCGCAGGAGCTTCGGAAAGCCGGGAAACATGCCGCCGTCGATCGGACTGAAATGCATGGTCAGCGGGCGAAACGGCGCGGTCAGGGTCAAATGCAGGCCGATCGCGCAGCGGGGGCTGTTCGCAGCCGCGGTGCACAGCGCGGCGGCCTCGTCGCGGCCGAGCGCGGGGCCGACCACCATCGCCGATGTCGCGTTGAGACGGCCGCGCTCGACCAGATCGCGAATGCCGCGGTTGACGCCGGGACTGATGCCGTAATCGTCGGCGCAGAGCCAGATGCGGCGCGGCGCGGCGTCGCTCATTCGGCGGCGGACCTTTCGCCGTCGCCGCGGTCGCGTTCGGCCTCGATCCGTTTCTCGCTGTGTTCGGCCACGAAATAGATCGGGCGGGCCTTCAGCTCCGAGAGAATCTTGCCGATATATTCGCCGACAATGCCGATCATGATGAGCTGCACGCCGCCAATGGTCATCAGGCCGACCACCAGCGAGGGATAGCCGGGCACCGACTTGCCGTTCATCCAGGTCTCCCACAGGATCGAGAGGCCGAACAGGAAGGCGACGGTTGCGAGCAGCGCTCCGAGCAGACTCGCAAAACGCAGCGGTGCCACCGAGAACGAGGTCAGGCCTTCGATCGAAAGCCCGACCAGCCGGCCGGTGTTGAAATTGGTGACGCCGTGGGCGCGGGCCGCCGGCTCGTAGTCTACGCGGATCTGGCGGAAACCGATCCAGCTTGCCAGTCCCTTGAAGAAGCGATTGCGCTCGGGAAGCTGCCGCAGCGCCGCGGCGGCGCGCGGCGACAGCAGCCGGAAGTCGCTGGCATCTTCCGGGATCTTCTGCCGCGCGCCCCAGTTGATCAGCGCATAGAAGCCGTGCACGGCCAGCCGCCGCAGCAGCGATTCATTGTCGCGATTCGCCTTGGCGGTATAGACCACGTCATGGCCGCCATCGATCCAGTGGCTGACCAGCTGCTCGACAAGATCCGTCGGGTGCTGGCCGTCGCCGTCCATGAACAGCACGGCGCCGCACCGGGCATGGTCCAGTCCCGCCATCAAGGCGGCTTCCTTGCCGAAATTGCGCGACAGCGACACCACCTGAATGTCGAGCGCCGCGGCCGCAAGCCCGCGCGCAATGGCGAGCGTCGCGTCAGCGCTGCCATCATCGACGTAGACGACCTCGCAGGCAAGCCCATAGCGCTGCCGCAGGCTGGTTGCCAGTTCGCTGATCCGCTCGTGCAGAAAGGCCAGCCCGGCCGCCTCGTTGTACAGCGGCACGACGATCGACAGCCCGCGCGCGGCCGCCGTGGCCGCGGTGGTGGAAAGGGCGGAAACATCCGTGCCGAACGTCATCGATCAGGTCTCAAACCATCCGAAAAACAACATTATGGCAATCGTCGCGCCTTGTCGCCTCGGATCGTGCGGCGACCGTTCGCCTCAGCGCCGCAGGAATGCCTCGAGTTTGGCAAACAGCGGATTGTCGCGGTCGAGCACATAGTCGAGCGATGCCACCGACACCGTGTCGGCGCCGTGAGCGCGCAGAAAGCTGCCGAGGGCGTAGAGCTGCGACGGCGGGCAGTGCAGTGTCACCATGCCCGAAGAGGTCGGACCGCCAAACGGCGAGACCACGCCGAAGCGATTGTGGGCCTCGGTCAGCAGCGCGGCGTTGCATCCGGCAAAGCGGGTGCGGACCTCCCGGTACTTGCTGGCGCGGGCGCGGGCGGCGATGTGATCGAGGATGACGCGCGCGGTCTCGCGGGCCTCGTCCGACCAGTCGGCGTCGCGCGAGGCCACGAGGTTGGCCTGGCTGCGCAGGATCACGCCGTCGTCGAGCACCTTCAATCCATTGGCGGCGAGGGTGGCGCCCGTCGTCGTGATGTCGACGATCATTTCGGCCGTTCCGACCGCCGGGGCGCCCTCGGTCGCGCCGGCGCTTTCGACGATGCGGTAATCGACGACGCCGTGCGCAGCAAAGAACGACCGGGTCAGATTGATATACTTGGTCGCAACCCGCATCCGCCGGTTATGCTGGGCGCGGAATCCGGTGGTGACGTCGTCGAGATCGGCCATGGTACGGACGTCGATCCAGGCCTGCGGAACCGCGACCACCACATTGGCGCTGCCAAAGCCGAGGCTGTCGATCAGCAGCACGCGCGCGTCGGCGTCGAGGATGCTCTCGCGCACCAGGTCCTCGCCGGTGACGCCGAGATGCACCGTGCCGCGCGCCAGTTGCGAGGCAATTTCGCTCGCCGAGAGATAGGCGATCTCCACATTGTCGAGCCCGTTGATGGTGCCGCGATAGTCGCGGGCGCCGCGCGGCTTCGCCAGCCCCAATCCGGCGCGCGAAAAGAACGCTTCGGCGTTTTCCTGCAGGCGGCCCTTCGAGGGAACCGCCAGAACAAACGGCGTCGTCATGACGATGCGCTCCCGCTCGCGGCGGGCTTGCCGCCGATTTGCGCCAAGGCCTCGACCCATACCGAAAACCCGACCGCCGGAATCGGGGTGGCCGAACCAAGCTGGGTCATCAGCCCGTCATAGCGTCCGCCGGCAACCAGCGGCTCGACCCCGTTGCCCCTGGCATGCAGTTCAAACTCGAAGCCGGTGTAGTAGTCGACGCCGCGTCCGAACGAGGTCGCAAAACGGGTCATGCGGGTGTCGATGCCGCGCGCCGCCATGAAGCCGACGCGGCTCTCGAACTGGTCGATCGCGGCGGCAATGTCGAGCTTGGCGTCGTCGGCGAGCGCGCGCAACTGCGCGATCGCCTCGGCGGGGTCGCCGGCGATCGCCAGGAACCGCTTGATCGATTGAAGCGCGTCACGCGGCAGCGCGCCGCCTTTCAGGGTCGACTGTTCAAGGAAACGATCGGCGATTTCGGAGACCGAGCGGCCGCCGACATTGGTGGTGCCGGCGATCGACATCAGGTCGGTGACCAGCGCCAGCGCGGCCTTGCGGTCGGAGCCGGCAAGCGCGGCGAGCACGCCCTCATATTCGTTGCGGTTGGCGCCGGTCGCCAGCGTCAGCCGCTCGATATCCTGGGCCAGGCTGATCTTGCGGTTGAAATCCTTGATCAGCCGGCGCCGCCACACCGGATAGAGCTCGAGCGCATCGATCAGCGCGATGAACAGCGCGACGTCGCCGGTGCGAATTTCGACGTCGGTCAGCCCCAGCGCGGCGGTCGCCTCCAGCGCCAAAGCGAGCATTTCGGCATCGGCGGCGGCGCGATCCTGTCGCCCGAACGATTCGATGCCGGCCTGCAAGAACTCGCTCGGGCGGCCGCCGCGATAGCGAAACACCGGGCCGAGATAGCTGAAGCCGGCGGGCTGGCCGGCCCGACCGGAAGCGAGATAATCCCGCGCCACCGGAATGGTGAGGTCGGGACGCAGGCAAAGCTCCTCCCCGCCGGCATCGCTGGTGAGGTAAAGGCTTTTCCGGATGTCCTCACCGGACAGATCGAGGAACGGCTCGGCCGGCTGCAGGATCGCGGGCTCGGCCCGCGCGTAGCCGGCTTGCGCGAACGACAATAGCAGGGCGTCCGCCCATGCGGCGGACCCGGTCGCACCAGGGGCGGCGGTCAGGCTCATCTTCGAGGTCCGATGATCTCCGGAAACAGGTTCCAAAGGCTTGGGGTTGCGCCCCCTTAGCATGGTCGGGGCAGGGTTTCGACAGGGAACGGCCAAGTGGCTTAATGCCGATGGAACGCCGGCGGACGACCCCGAAAGGGCTGCCAAGGCTGGTTATCCGGGGCTGCCGGCGCCGGTCCAGTCGCCGAGCCCGGCCTGGACCAGGGCCAGCGCCGCCACCGCCGCGGTATCGGCGCGCAGTACCCTCGGGCCAAGCGAAACCCGCAATACCAGCGGCTGCCGCAGCAGGATGGCGCGTTCTTCCTCGGCAAATCCACCTTCGGGGCCGACCACGAGGTCGACGCCATTGGCCGCCCGGGCGTTGTGCAGCGCCTGCATGGGATTGGCGACCGCTGCAGCTTCGTCGCAGAACACCAGCAGCCGCTGCGCGTTGCGCTGGCTCAGATAGCGCTCGAGCGTCACCGGTTCCGCGACGGTTGCGATACTGAGGATGCCGCATTGCTCGGCCGCCTCGACGACATTGGCCCGCATCCGCTCGCCGTTAACCCGCGCGACCTGGGTGAAGCGGGTCAAAACCGGTTGCAGCGACGCCGCGCCCATCTCGACCGCCTTTTGCACCATGTAGTCGAGCCGGGCGTGTTTCAGCGGCGCAAAGACATAAGCGAGGTCGGGCAGCCGGTCCTGTGGCCGGGTCCGGGCGACAATATGGAGGCGGTCGGGCCGTTTGCACCCGGCGATCGAGGCCTGCCATTCGCCGTCGCGTCCGTTGAACACCAGGACGGTTCCGCCCGCGGAAAGCCGCAGCACATTGCCGAGATAATTGCTCTGGCTTTGCCCGAGCGCGATCATTTCGCCGGCGGCGAGCGGGGCATCGACAAACAGCCGGGGACTGCGGAAATCGAGTTGCGGCATGAGCAGTGTTCCAATCCGCGGGCCTTTTAGCCCAAAGGATGAGAATTTACGCCAATATTGGGTTCCGGTGCGGCCCTGCGCCGCGCTGTTGCCAAATTCGACGGGTTGTTATGCGCTGGCGGGAATCGTAAAAAGCCCCGCCGGAAGCAGCGCTTCCGTTGTGAGGGCGCTGGGGCTATCTGGACCTTGCCGGAGAAACAGCTTTGATCATGCGCCGCCTTATTGTGCCCGTCGCCGTGGCTGTCGTTACCGCCTGCGCCGGTCCGGTCATGGCACAGGGCGCGTTTCCCGCGCCGCTGCCGGGTCAGACGGTACAGCGGAACGATCCGGCTTTTCCACCCGTGCCGGGCCAGACCGTGCAGCGCAACGATCCGGCATTTCCGCCGGTGTCCGGTCGATCCGTGCCGCGCAACGACCCGGCATTTCCTGCGGTCAACGGCTCGGCGCCGGTGGCGGCGATCGGCGCGGCCCCGACTTCGTTCCCGGTCAATGGCGCGGCACCGCTCGCCGGCGCCGCATTCGAGCGGCCGCCGGCGCCGCCATCGCAGGTGGGTGGGTCGGACGAGTGCATGAAGGGATTCCTGCCGTTGCGTAACGAGGCCGAACGGCGAGGCAAGCTGATCAAGGCGGCCAGCGACCGCCACGCTTCGCCGCAGGAGGCCTGCAAGCTGATCGAAGGTTTCGGCCAGTCCGAAATCAAGATGATCAGATATGTCGACGCCAATGCATCGAAGTGCGGGATTCCATCGACGATCGCCGACCAGCTCAAGGCCGGCCACAAGAACACCGAGACCATGCAGAAGAAGGTTTGCGAGGCGGCGCAACAGGCAGGACGCGGGCCGGCCGGACCGAGCCTGAGCGAAGTGCTGGGATCGGCCGGCACGGTTCCTGAAGCCACCCCGACCAAGAAGGGCGGCAGCACTTTCGATACCCTGAACGGCAACGTGCTGGCGCGATGACCGGGCTCCGATGAGCGGCGCCGCCGCCCGCGTTGCTGACTCGACCGGCAACTGGGTCGATACCCGCGCGCCGACCTGGTCGCGGCCTTATCTGCGGCTCTCCCGCCTCGACCGGCCGATCGGATCGTGGCTGCTGCTGATACCGTGCTGGTGGTCGGCCGCGCTCGCCTCCGGCGTCATCGGCAATCTCGCCTCCTTGCCGCGCGTGCTGACGCTGTTCCTGGTCGGGGCCTTCGTCATGCGCGGCGCCGGCTGCACCTGGAACGATATCACCGATCGCGATCTCGACGCGCGGGTCGAGCGGACGCGGTCGCGGCCGATTCCGGCCGAACAGGTCAGCGTTCCGCAGGCCGTGGCCTTCCTTGTCGCGCAGGCGCTGATCGGGCTCGCCGTGCTGCTGCAGTTCAACCGCTTCGCGGTTGTGACCGGCATCGCCTCGCTGATCATTGTCGCGGTCTATCCGTTCATGAAGCGGATTACCTACTGGCCGCAGATCGTGCTGGGGCTCGCGTTCTCCTGGGGCGCGCCGATGGGATTTGCGGTGATCCTCGGCCGGATCGAGGCGCCGGCGCTTTGGCTGTACGCCGGCTCGATCGCGTGGGTGATCGGCTACGATACCATCTATGCCCATCAGGATACCGAGGACGACGCGCTGATCGGCGTCAAATCGACCGCGTTGCTGTTCGGCCCCCGCACCCGTCGGGCGCTCGCGGCGTTTTATGGCTCGGCGGTCGTTTTGATCGGCATGGCGCTGGCCTCGGCAGGCGCGCACTGGCCGGCGTGGATCGGGCTTGCCGCCTTTGCCGCGCATCTGGTCTGGCAAATCGTCCGGCTTGATATTTCGAATCCCGCGCTGTGCCTGCGCGTCTTCAAGTCCAACCGCGATGCGGGGCTGTTGCTGTTCGCGGCACTGCTCGCCGACGCGGCGATGCGAGCAAGCGCCTAGCATGTGATTCATTTTTCGTCTTGCCCGGGCTTGTCCCGGGCATCCACGTCTCGTTGCCGCAGCAGCAAGAAAGACGTGGATGACCGGGACAAGCCCGGCCATGACGGTGATGAGACGGTGATCAACGAGTGCGATCCTCGATCGGGTCTCAATCCCTGGCGATGATCTCGCGCTCGCCCTGGTGGATATTTGCGGGGTTGAGCAAATCGCCGCCGCGGCGCCGGACCAGGAATTTCGGACGCCGTGTCCGGATCGCGTTGTGGCGCCGCCGCCGCGCGGCCGGTTCATTGGTCTTGTCCTCGGGCAATAGCGGCAGCGCGAAGATGTCGCACCACATCTGCCAGGCGTGTGCGATTTCATCGTGGTCGGCGCTGACGCAGAGCGGGATTGTCAGTGACGGATCGCGATGTGCCAGCACCAGCATCTGGGCATCGTCGACGCCGCGCAGCCCAACCCCAAGAAAATCGCAGACCCGGATGCTGACCGCCATCTGCATGCCGTGCAGGGCCCGGCGCAGAACGACTCGCTCGCGATGAAGTTCGATCCGCCGCACGCCGCCATCGGCACGGTTGTCGTGCGCGTCGAAGCTGACGGGAAGGGAGAACGGGTCGAGCCGCAAGGCAAGGTTCGCACCACGGGGACACCGGTCAACACCAGGTTCCGCCCGGTGCGGGGATAGACCCGTCGGAATCGTGTGGGCAGGTTCGTGTTCCGTTGGAGCCTGTTGGGGCCACATGGTGATCCATCCGATACTACTTCGTTACCGGCCGAGCGTGGCCCGCGGGCAGCCAAAGGCGGCTTGTCGAAGTCGTTAAAATTTGATGGATCGGGCTCGTGAAATCCGTCAACCCTAACAAACTGCGGCGGATGAAGCTCGCCTGCGGTGCCGGCTGCAGGTTCCGTTGCCGATCCCGGGGAACCAAGGCATGCAGTTATCGCAACCTCAGGCTGCAGAGCACGACAGCGTTGCTGTCGTCATTTCTCGCCGCTGACGGCAGTGCACCATTCTGGTTTTGACATAAACATAAAAGAAATTGCACTCGTCGTTCGCGACCGTCATAGTTTCGCAAAACCTGCCCGGATTCTGAACGGGCCTTGAATTGCAGAGCGGGAGGCCCGGCCATGGAAGACATCGAGAAGCGCGTGATCGGCAAGGTTATGCGGCGGCTTATTCCGTTCCTGATCCTGTGCTATTTCGTGGCCTATCTCGATCGCGTCAATGTTGGCTTCGCCAAGCTGCACATGAACCAGGCGCTTGGTCTGAGTGAAGCCGCCTTCGGACTCGGCGCTGGCTTGTTCTTCATCGGGTATTTCCTGTTTGAGGTACCTTCCAACATCTTTCTGGAGAAGGTCGGCGCGCGCGTTTGGATCGCCCGCATCATGATCACCTGGGGAATCGTCTCGGCTGCCTTCGCATTTATTCCCTCGATATCGGCAGCGACCGGAATTCCGACCAACGGGCTTTTCTATTCGCTCCGTTTACTGCTTGGTGCCTGCGAGGCGGGCTTCTTTCCCGGCATCATCTTTTACCTGACGCTGTGGTTCCCGGCGGTTTACCGCGCTCGGGTCATCAGCCTGTTCATGCTGGCGATCCCGATTTCTTCCATCATCGGATCGCCAATCTCCGGGATGCTGCTCGGCGTGACAGGTTGGGGGCTGCAAGGTTGGCAGTGGCTGTTCATTATCGAGGGGTTGCCGTCGATTCTGGTGGGCATTGGCGTCCTGATCTATCTGACCGATTTTCCGCGACAGGCCCGCTGGCTGCAAAAGGACGAGATCGCCTGGTTGGAGACCGTCCAGGCCAACGAGAAGAGAAACAAGGAGGAGGTCGAACACCTTTCCCTGGTGCAGGCGCTCACGGATCCCCGCATCTTGCTGTGCGCTCTGGTGTATTTCTGCCTGAATGCCGCAAGTTACGGCGTCGCCTTCTTCCTGCCGACCATCATCAAGGGCTTTGGCGTCAGCGATACACAGACCGGATTGCTGGCTGCGCTGCCCTTTGTTTTCGGGGGCATTGGCATGGTGCTGCTCGGCCGTCATTCCGATCGAACCATGGAACGGAAAGGTCACGTCGCCGTGGCGCTGTTGATGGCCGCGGCTGGGATCGGCTTGTCAGGCCTCGTTACCAGTCCCGTCATCGTCATGGCATTGCTTTGTTTTGCCCAGATCGGCGTCTCCGCAGTACCCCCGATGTTTTGGCCACTACCGGCAAGTTTCCTGACTGGGGCATCGGCCGCCGCCGGGATCGCCGCGATCAACTCGCTCGGAAATCTTTCCGGCTTCGCGGGCCCCTACGCGATGGGCTATCTGAAGGATCTGACCGGCACCTTTACCGCGGGCCTGCTGTTGCTGTCGGGTTGCGCGTTGGTGGGCGCGCTCGTTGTCGTGATGTTGCGGATCGATGTGAGGCGCGAGCAGGTGTCGGGCGAAATCGCGATGGCGCACTAAAGGGCTGACGATGGCCGGCGAATGCGCTTCGATCTTGCGCCGGCGCCGAAACCTACTCCAACGTTTCTGACCGTACCTCTTCGGTCAACCAAGGGCCTTCAGCATCGAATATGAGGGTGCAAAGAATGTCGTCCCCGTCATTGGCGTCGAGAAATCCAATATTCTATCGTGGCGATCTGCGGTGATGCCCTTGAACATATTCGCCAGCATTTTTTCGATGACCCATAGATTTCTCGTGTAGCCAATAAAATACGTTCCAAACTCGCCGCGGCTGGGATTTCCGAACGGCATGTTGTCACGAAGGATGTCGTGCTCGATGCCTTCCGCGTCGACGATGGTCGTTAGTTGTTTGTGCGATTCCCGTCCAGCGGCGTCTTCCAGTTCAACGTTGTCCGCTTTGGTTCGCCCGATGATGCTCTCTTGCGTGGCTGTTTCCAGCAACCGCCACTTGTCCAGTTTGTGAAGGTACTTTTGCACGACGACATAGCTACCTCCCTCAAATGCCGGGTCCTCCGATTGGACAAGTGCCGATTGCGCCAGGCCAGCGCCGGTGGGATTTTCGGTGCCGTCGACAAAGCCAAGAAGGTCTCGGGAATCAAAGTATCGAAAGCCCTGGACCTCATCGGCGACCGTCACGGTATCCCCCAGCGCGTCGAGAATAAGCCGCTCGGTTTCAAAGCACATGTCGGCGCGATTTGCTCGTATGTGGAATAACAAATCCCCTGGCGTTGCCACTGCAACATGCACAGGGCCCCGGATTTCAGCAAATGGCCGCAGTTGCGCGGGACGGCGTGACTGGCCAAATCGATCCCAGGCGGCACTTCCAATCGCCACGTTGCAGGAAAGACGACCTTGTAAATCCCTGAACCCGACCGTCCGCACCAGGCCGCCAATATCAGCAATCACTCGGCGGACCCGCTGGACAGCTTCCGGTGCACTGCCGATGGACACGACCAGAAACACCGCGGCTCGCGAGAGCGGCGCGATGATGCTTTGCGGCTCAATCGGAACCCGATCGGAGGAGTCGACCATTGGAAATACCTCGCCACAGCATTTGCTCGCGGGCATTTTATGGGCCTCGGCCCTCCCTTGCAACGTGAGCAGCAGCCCGCCTGATGCGGCCCGATCACGTTCCGCCAAATAGTTCCTGCCGGTTCGACCAACAAACAAAAATGTTTTCGGCCGGCGTATCGTGAAAATGGCTATTGTCTTCGCAGCAAGCACCGAAGAGAGGATTTCCAGAATGAGCAACCGAATGCCTCCGATCCCGCCTGGCAATCAGAGCCATAAAGGCCCCAAGTCGGATGCCGATGCCGAGCGCGATACTTCGAAGGTCAACCACGGCGTTCAGAACTCCGCTGAACAGGGTGAGACCGCCAACATCAAGCAGAACACGACCAACGCCGGCTTTTTCAAGGGCCGCCGCGTGAAATAGCCGGGCACGGTTAAACGTGGTTGGTGATCATTCTCGATCTGTTGGAGAGAGGCCGCAAATGCGGGCCGCTTTTTCGGTCATATTCCGAGGCAGTTGGCACCTTTGAGTCATGCCGAAGAACACGGAAAATGTCTGCGCATCGGATAAGACTGGCAGACCCGGGTCCGAAGCGTCGCTTTTGCCCTGGACCCAATGCAGACATGCGGGCGGATCACCAATGCCCGCGCTTTGCCGTGAGGATCGGATGAGCCGGTTTCAGAATAACCCCGGGGCAAGGTCCAGGCCATAGGTCAAGCTGGCCAGCGACACCAGAAGGCCCACTCCGCAAAAAATGGCAATGAGTTTCAGGGTGTCGAATTCACCGGCCGATTGAACGGCGCGTGACAATGCCTGCGCGATAGCGGTCATTGTGACCTCCTGCTTGCAAGATTAAAACGAACGACGTCTGCCTCGGCGCCGCGACTCGGCCCTGCCGAGATTGCGGCCGAGCGTGCCCGAAGGTCGGGCGCGGCGCCTTCAGGACACCTTATTTTTCGCTCATGAAATTCATTATTTTTGTTTTGGAAGCTGCGCTAAGAGCGTGATGGATGACCGTTCCGGCACGGGAGTCTCTGAATTGATTTATATTTTTGACAAATACGCTCTCGATTCGGGCAGGCGCGAGCTGCGCTGTGGCGCAACCGCAGTCGCCATGGAACCCCAGGCCTTCGACCTTCTGGTACACTTGATCCGTCACCGCGAGCACGTCGTTAGCCGGGACGAGTTGATCGAACAGATCTGGGGCGGTCGCATCGTGTCCGAATCGGCGCTGAGTACGCGGATCAATGCCGTGCGCAGTGCAATCGGTGACAGCGGAACCGAGCAGCGTCTGATCAAAACCTTGCCGCGCAAGGGTGTGCGTTTCGTCGGCGAAGTGCGGCAGGGGCGGGAGCCATCCGAGGCGCCAGCCGCGGGTCCATTGCAACGCGGCTCGTTCGAAACCGTCGACCTGCACCAGGCCAATGAGGGGCTGCTGGCGTCGCAGGTGCCAGGCACGGAAATGATCGACGGACATTCGGACGCGCTATCCCTAGTCGTGCCAGCACCGATCGAGACGCGCCGCTTCGTTGTTCGGCGAGCGACCGTGGCAACCATCGCCGCAATCAGTCTTTTATGTTCCGCAGTTCTAACGTGGAGCTATTTCGCGCGATCGGCACAATCCGAACAAACCAGAGCGAATATCGAGACGGCAGCAAAGCTGACTCACATCGCCGAACAGATCAATATGACTTCTCGCGAGGATTATGAAACCGCCCGCGCGCTCGATCAATGGGCGGTCGACCTCGATCCCCATAACGCTGCCGCTCTGGCGCGTTTGACGTTTGCAATTGTGTCCGGTGTGCTGAATCATTGGTCGGATGGTGTTATCGGTGACCTTCACGCGGCTGATCTGGCGCTGCAGGATGCTATCCGTATTGCACCCGAGAGCATGATTGTGCGTGGCGCCCAGTGTCATATCCTTCGTGCCATGCGACAGTTCGAAGCTGCTATCAGAGTATGCAGCGAAGCCGCTCAGAGCTTTCCGGATTACCCGTTTCTTCACAAGGAGATCGGATATAACAGGCTCATGCTGGGTCAGCTCGATGAGGCTTTGGCCGAATTCCTTCAGGCCGATCGAATTGCGCCCGAATCGCGGTTGCGCTGGAGCTGGGAGCAGGGGATAGGCCTGATCTATCTGATGCAGGGGCAGGATCAAAAGGCAATCGACCAGTTGTCGCGCGCGGCTCTTGAGGCGCCCAATGCGGGACACCCTGCAGCCTATCTGGCTTCGGCCTATGCTTTGGCTGGCCGCAAGCAAGATGCACGCGACGCGCTGGACCACTACATGAAGCTGTGGCCGAAGACGGCCTTGAACAACTTCGGGCCCATGGTCGGAACGGCCGCATTCAATAGCAAGATGGAACGAGTGCTGGAAGGACTGCGGTTGGCAGGGCTCCCTGAGTGACGCGGCGGGCGGCCGCGCAGAGCTGCGCGATGGAACCGGCGTGGGATCAGATCAAAGTACCCAGCAGAGCAATCAAGCGGCTGCACTGATCTTCCGTTCCGACGGTAATGCGCAGGAAGTCTTCGATTCGGGGTTTCTGGAAATGTCGTACCAGAACGCCGAGCTCCCGAAGCCGGGCAGCGAGATGCGCGCCGCTGCGGCTGCGATGGCGCGCGAATACGAAGTTCGCCACCGATGGCAGAACCTCGAAGCCGAGTTCAGAGAGGGCGTGGACGAGCGATTCGCGGCTCGCGATGATGCGTTCGCGCGTCTCCTCAAACCATGCATCGTCCTGTATGGCCGCGACCGCACCGGCGATGGCGAGGCAATCAAGCGGGTAGGAGTTGAAGCTGCCCTTCACCCGTTCCAGCGCCTCGATCAAAGGGCGTTGGCCAATGGCAAAACCAACCCTTAGTCCAGCCAGGGCCCGCGACTTCGAGAGGGTCTGGACGATTAGCAGATTGTCGTAGCGCGCTACCAGCGATACGGCGCTTTCGGCGCCGAAGTCGACGTAAGCCTCGTCGATCACCACCAACTGGTCCGGATGTTCGGCCACCAACGCCTCGATCGCCTGGCGCGGAAGCCCAATGCCGGTGGGGGCGTTCGGATTGGGCAGAACGATGGCACTGCATGGCCGCCGGAAGTCGGCAATTTGCACCCTCATCGCCGCATCCAGCGGCACCTCCTGGTAACGGATTCCATATAGGCCGCAGTAGACCGGGTAGAAGCTGTAGGTGATGTCGGGGAACAGCAGCGGCGCATCATGCTTCAGAAGGGCCTGGAAGGTATGGGCCAGCACCTCATCCGAACCGTTGCCAACGAACACCTCCTCGGGCGCAACATCATGGCGGGCCGCGATCGTCTCGCGCAGCCGGGAAGCGCGCGGATCAGGGCAGAGCCGCAGACGATCCGTTGCGGAGGCGATCGCTGCCAGGACGCGAGGCGAAGGCTCGTAAGGATTCTCGTTGGTATTGAGCTTGACGATGCCATCCAGCTTTGGCTGCTCACCGGGCACGTATGGCGACAGGCGGTGGACGACTGAACTCCAGAAGCGGCTCATGATTTGCGACCCAACGGCGGGATCTGATCACAGTAGGATAGGCCAAGCCCTGGCGAAAGTCCGCTCTCCAGCCGGTGCCGATCCACTCGATGGCCTTGTTTCGTGCTGTCAATGACCTGCCTGGCTTCGCGACATTTGGTGCATTCAGTCCAGCGTGCAATCAGAATGCTTTGCAGCGCTCGGCTTCTGTGCGCGACAATAAGCTGTGACCTCGCGGCCCGGGGTGCGGCCAGTAAACGTGGCGGGCTGCTGAAGAGGCCTCAAAGGCCCATTGGACCGGGATTGGAAAAAGAGGGTCGGGCCGCATGGCGCGGCCCGACCCGGCGGGATTGATCCCGCTTGTTGCTGTTTGACGCCTCTCGGCTTGTCTCCCCGCCGGGATTATGCTCCCGGTCGATAGCCTGCAGCTTGCCAGAACCGCGTCCGTTTCGGCTTAAAAAGGCTGGTTAATCGGAGGTCACCTGCCGTCGATTCGCCGGCATGATTGACAAGACCTTGGCTCGCATGATTGACGAGTCGTTGCGGCAAGCCGGAAATTCTTTCGGTTTGGCATCAGGAAATGCTTGAAGTCCTTGTCAATCGGGCACATCTCAGGATGTCGCCGATCTGCATCGGACCTCACTGAGCGCGTGTTCAATCCCCGGGGAATTTGTTCGTGATCTCTTCACCATCTGCCGCATCCCCGCTTTCATCGAAGGCCGCCACCTCCGACCTGTTCGACCAGTCCGCCCTGAGCGCGCTGGCGCAGCGCCTGGTCGAGGCGGCGAAGCGCGCCGGCGCCGACGCCGCCGATGCGGTCGCCGTGCGCGGCGTTTCGCAGGGCGTCGAGGTGCGCGACGGACGGGTCGAGGAATCCGAGCGCTCGGAAGGCGACGATGTCGGATTGCGCGTGCTGGTGGGACAGCGTCAGGCCGTGGTGTCGACCAACGATGTCAGTGGCGATGGCATCGCCAAGCTGGCGGAGCGCGCCGTCGCCATGGCGCGGGTCGCGCCGGTCGACAAATATGTCGGGCTCGCCGACCCGGCGTTGCTGGCGCGGCAATTTCCCGATCTCGATCTGCTGGATCCGCTTGTGCCCTCGACGTCGGAACTCGAACGCCGCGCCTGCGAGGCGGAAGCCGCCGCACTTGCCGTCAAGGGCGTCACCAAATCGGGCGGCGGATCGGCCTCCACGGGAATCGGCGGCATGGTGCTCGTGACCAGCACCGGCTTCCACGGCTCTTACCTGCGCTCAAGTCAAAGCATCTCGATGACCGCCATCACGGGCGACGGCACCGGCATGGAGCGCGACTACGACTACACCACCGCGCCTCACGCGTCCGACCTGGCACCGCCCGAAAGCGTCGGCCGCACCGCGGGCGAGCGTACCGTCGCGCGCGCCAATCCGCGCAAGGTCGAGACCTGCAGGGTGCCAGTGGTGTTCGATCCCCGGGTGTCCGGATCGCTGGTCGGTCATCTGGTCGGCGCGGTGAACGGCGCCTCGATCGCGCGCAAAACGAGCTTCCTCAAGGACCGTCTCGGTGAACAGCTGTTTGCGAGCAACATCCGCATCATCGACGATCCGCTGCGGGTGCGCGGATTGCGCTCGCAGACCTTCGATGCCGAGGGTGTCAAGGTGAAGAAACTCGCCATCATCGATCAGGGCGTGCTGACCTCGTGGCTGCTGGATTCCGCCACCGCGCGCGAACTCGGGATGGTCACGACCGGCCATGCCCAGCGCGGCGTTTCGTCCTCGCCCTCGCCGGGGTCGTATAACCTTCATCTCGAAGCAGGCGAGCCGACGCCGACCGAACTGATGTCGGACATCAAACAGGGGTTTTATGTCACCGATCTGATCGGCTCCGGGGTCAATGGCGTCACCGGCGATTACAGCCGCGGCGCCTCCGGCTTCTGGATCGAGAACGGCAAGATCACCTATGCGGTGAGCGAGGTGACCATCGCAGGCCACCTGCTCGAGATTTTCAAATCGATGGCGCCGGCCAACAATCTGGAATTCCGTTATGGCGTCAACGCTCCGACCGTACGCATCGAGGGTCTGACGCTTGGCGGACGCTAGCGCAGGCGGCGCGTCCGGCAGCATTTTGGCGCGCGACACCGCGCTGCTGCGGGACACCGTGCGGGAGGCCGGCGCGCTGGCGCTGTCGCTGTTTCGCACCGACCTCAGGAACTGGACCAAGGGCGCGTCGTCGCCGGTGTCCGAGGCCGATATCGCGGTCAACGATCTGCTGGAGCACCGGCTGCGGTCGGCCACGCCGGACTATGGCTGGCTGTCGGAAGAGAGCGCCGACGACGAGGCGCGGCTGGGCCGGCAGCGGGTCTGGATCGTCGATCCGATCGACGGCACCCGCGGCTACCTCGCCGGCCGCGAAGATTGGTGCGTCAGCGTGGCGCTGGTCGAGAACAACTCCCCGGTGCTGGCGGCGGTATTCGCGCCGGTCAGCGGTGAATTCTTCTTTGCCGCGCGCGGCCGGGGAGCCTTGCGCAATGACGCCTGTGTCCATGCCACGCCGGGGGTTGATCTGGACTTTTCCCGCGTCGCCGGCCCGAAGCCGCTGGTGCAGCGGCTGAGCCGGGCGGCGGGCGACGTGGCGCTTCACCCCCGAATCGGATCGTTGGCGCTGCGGCTGTGCCGGGTCGCGGACGGCAGTCTCGATGCGGCCTTCGCCGGCGGCCAGAGCCGCGACTGGGACCTTGCGGCGGCCAATTTGATCGTGCAGGAAGCGAATGGTAGCATGACGGCGCTTTCCGGCGAGGCCATCCGGTATAATCGCCGGGAGGTGACGCACGGGGTGCTGGTGGCAGCGGGACGCGATCGTCATGCAAATATTGTCGAGCATTTTCGACAACGTCCGCTGCCCTGAGCGCTGCCGTTCGCGTCGGAAAAACTGGTGCGCCGGGCACCGCACTAGGAAAATGCATCATGTCGGATAGTGCCCAGCAGCAATTGCTCCACCTCGTCATCGGCGGCGAATTGACCGATCTCGAGCATACGACCTTCAAGGACCTCGATCAGGTGGAAATCGTCGGCGTGTTTCCCAACTACGCCACCGCCTATGTGGCCTGGAGGGCGAAGGCGCAGCAGACCGTCGACAACGCCCATATGCGCTATTTCGTGGTTCATCTGCACCGGCTGCTCGATCCGGGTCAAGACGCGAAGCCTGGCCGTTGAAAAGACTGCTTCGTAATGGGCTGCGCAGCAGCTGGGTACAGCGCGCTGCGGGGTTTCTTGCGGCCGAATTCCTGCGGCTGGTCTGGCACACCAACAGGTTCAGTTTCGATCCTCCCGACGTCTATGACCTGGTCGAGCCGGAGCAGCCGGCGATTTTCGCGTTCTGGCACGGCCAGCATTTCATGACGCCCTTTATCAGGACCAAGCAAAGCCATCGCGCCAAGGTGCTGATCTCGCGGCATCGCGACGGCGAATTCAACGCGATCGCCGCCGAACGGCTCGGCATCGCCACCATTCGTGGCTCCGGCGACCACGGATCGGCGTTTCACCGCAAGGGCGGCGTCGGCGCCTTCAAGGAAATGGTACGCGCGCTCGAAGAAAATTATAGCGTCGCGCTGACGGCGGACGTGCCGAAGCGCTCGCGTGTCGCGGGCCTCGGCATTATCATGCTGGCGCGGGAATCCGGGCGACCGATCATGCCGTTCGCGATGGCGACCAGCCGCTTCATCCGCCTCAACAATTGGGACCGCACCACCATCAATCTGCCATTCGGGCGGGGTGCATTGGTGGGAGGCGAAGTCATTGTGGTTCCGCCCGATGCCGACGCCGAGACCATGGAAGGACTGCGCGCGCGACTGGAGGCGACCTTGAACGAGGCAACCCGCCAAGCCTATGCGCAGGCCGGCCGTCCCGAAGAGGCCGGTCATGGCTGACGCCCTGCCGATCACGCTGCGCATCTATCAGAGGCTGTCCGCCGCGGCCGCGCCGCTGGCGCCGGCGCTGATCAAGCGGCGGCTGAAACAGGGCAAGGAGGATCCGGCGCGCGTCGGTGAACGACGCGGCATCAGCGGGGATGTCCGGCCGCGCGGACCGTTGGTCTGGATTCACGGCGCCAGCGTCGGCGAAGTGCTGGCCGCGGCCGCCCTGATCGAACGGGTGCGGGCGCTGAATATCCGCATCCTGCTGACGTCAGGTACGGTGACCTCGGCTTCGATCGTCGCCAATCGCTTTCCTCCCGATATCATCCATCAATATGTGCCGTTCGATTCGCCGCGCTATGTCGCGCGCTTCCTCGATCATTGGCGGCCCAGTCTTGCGCTGTTCATCGAGTCCGATCTGTGGCCCAATCTGATCCTGTCGAGCGCGGCGCGGCGTCTGCCGATGGTGCTGATCAACGGTCGGATGTCCCATCGTTCCTTCCCGCGCTGGCGCCGGATCACCGGCACGATCTCGGCGTTGCTGGGACGCTTCGACGTCTGTCTCGCGCAGTCGCAGGTCGACGCGGATCGTTTCGCGGCGCTGGGCGGTCGCAACGTCGTGACAACGGGAAATCTGAAGCTGGATGTTCCGGCCCCGCCGGCCGATCCGGCGCGACTGGAGCGGCTGATGGGGGTAACGCGCGGCCGCCCGATCGTGGTGGCGGCGTCGACCCATCCCGGCGAGGAGGAACTGTTCCTGGAGGCGCACCGCCGGCTGGCGGCGATCTTCCCGTCGCTGCTGAGCGTGATCGTGCCGCGGCATCCCGACCGTGGCCAGACCATCGCGCGCGCGACCGCGGCCTCCGGGCTGCATGTGGCCTTGCGCTCGCGCGAGGAATTGCCGATCGCGACCACCGATATCTACGTCGCCGATACCATGGGCGAATTGGGACTGTTCTATCGGCTGGCGCCGATCGTGTTCATGGGCGGCTCGCTGATTCCCCATGGCGGCCAGAACCCGATCGAAGCGATCAAGCTTGGCGCTTCGATCGTGCACGGCCCGCATGTCTTCAATTTCGCCGACGTCTATGCCGCGCTCGACAGTGCGGGCGGTGCCAGACTTGCCGCCACGCCGGACGTGCTGGTGAAACAGGTCGGTCAGTTGCTGGCCGATCCGGCCGCGCGCAGCCTGTCGATGGCGGCCGCGGAACGCGTGGTGGCGCAGCTCGGTGGCGCGCTCGACCGCACCTTTGCCGCGATCGAACCCTATCTGCTGCAGTTGCGGCTCGAGATGGGAGCGGCCAATGCGTGAGCCGGACTTCTGGTACCGGCCGCCATCCTGGATCTCGCTGCTGCTGTCGCCGCTCGGCGCCCTCTATGGCCTGGTCGCAGGCCTGCGCTTGCAAAGGGCTGGTTTCGCGGCCGGTATCCCCGTGCTTTGCGTCGGCAATTATCACGCCGGCGGTGCCGGCAAGACCCCGGTGGTGCTGGCGCTCGGGCAACTGCTGCACGAACTCGGCGAAACGCCGGTCGTGCTCAGCCGCGGCTATGGCGGACGGTTGCAGGGACCGGTCAAGGTCGATCCGGCGCGCCATGTTGCGGCTGATGTCGGGGATGAGCCGCTGATGCTGGCGCTGAGCCTGCCGGTTGTGGTGGCGCGCGATCGCATCGACGGCGTGGCCCTGGCGCGGTCGCAGGGCGCCAGCGTGATCCTGATGGACGATGGGTTCCAGAATCCCGCCATCGCCAAGGATTGTTCGCTGATCGTGATCGACGGCGACCGCGGCATCGGCAATGGCGGCGTGTTTCCCGCAGGCCCGCTGCGGGCGCCGCTGCGCCAGCAACTGATCCACACCGATGGCTTGATCGTGGTCGGTGACGGCCGCGCCGCCGATGCGGTGGCGGCCGCCGTCGCCGCCCGAGGCGGGCCGGTGCTGCGCGCGCATCTGACGCCCGACCCGGCCTCGGTGGCACGTCTCGCCGGCCGCCGGGTCTTGGCCTTTGCCGGGATCGGCGATCCCACGCGGTTTTTCAGAACGCTGCGCGGCAGCGGCATTGAGGTGAGCGCGCAACGCATCTTCCCCGATCACCATCCGTTTTCAAAAACCGAGATCGATACGCTGCTCGCCGAGGCGCGGCGCGACGGGTTGACCGTGGTGACGACGGAAAAGGATCTGGCGCGGCTGCGCGACGGCCAAGGCGTTCTGGCCTGGGCGCGCGACATCGTGCCGTTCGCGGTGACGCTGGGCTTCGAGGATGCGGGGCTGCTGCGGAAATTCGTGGCGGCGCGGCTGTTTCAGGCGCGCCAGAGCAGGTTTCAGCGCGGCAGCTAACGCTGCGCCTTCAGCACGCCGGGAAAATGCCGCTGCAGCACCGCGCCCGGTACGGCGTAAGCCTCCTGCAGGTCGACACTCCAGTATTTCAGCTCATCGAGCGGTATCCGTGCATCGGTCACTGCACAGCGCACATAGGTTCCCGGCGAGATCACCCGGAAATCGCCGTCGAGATATTGCACCTGCGCTTCGCCGTGTCCCGACGGACCGAATTTATTCAGCACGGTTGAACTCTCCGAATAGCCCGGACCGGCCGGGTGACATGCTTTTGCTGATGCGATCTATCATAAATAGGTCATGGTGTCCGCCCTTCAAACCCACCGATTTGTGATGAAATGCCGTCTTTGCTGCATGCTAGCCTTGACCGTGGACCGCTGTTTTTCCGGCGCCATCACGACCCGGCAAGCCCGATGCGCCTTCTGTCAGCAATCGCATTCCTGACGTCATTCGCCGTGGCCGTTGCCGCGCGCGCGGCGCCGTTGCCGCTGCCGCATCAGGTCGACATTCCCTCGGGCAACGCCGTCTTGCATGCGCAACTCTACAAGCCCGACGGCAACGGCCCGTTTCCAGTGGTGATCGCCCTGCATGGTTGCGGCGGCCTCGCCGGCCGCTCCGAGGCGGTGCTTCCGCGCTATCGGGACTGGGCCGAGCAATTGCTGAAGGCGGGCGATGCGGTGTTGCTGCCGGACAGTTACGGCTCGCGCGAACTCGGGCCGCAATGCCGGGTCAAGGAGCATCATGTACTGGCCCGCCGCGAGCGGGTGGTGGACATCATGGCATCGCGGGAGTGGCTGGTGCGGCAACCCTGGGCCGCCCATGATCGCATCAGCCTGCTGGGATGGGCGAACGGCGCCAGCGCGCTGCTCTGGGCGGTGCGCCCGCAACTCACCTCGCGCAATTTCGAGCCGGATTTCCGCTCGGCCGTCGCGTTCTATCCGGACTGCCGGATCTCCTCGGGGCTGGGCTGGAGCGCGCGGGTGCCGACGCTGCTTCTGATCGGCGCCAAGGATGATGTCAGTTCGCCGCCGGCCTGCCGCCAGATGATCGAGGGCGCGCGCGGGCGCAGCGCGCTGGCGCGGATCGTGGTGTATCCCGGCGCCTATCACGATTTCGACCGGGCGAACCTGCCGCTTCACACCATGGCGGGGATCGCGGACGCCAGCGTGCCCGAGCGCGGTCATCTCGGCACCGATGCCGAAGCGCGCGCCGATTCGCAAAAGCGCGTCGCCGAATGGCTGGCGCGGTAGTTGGTGTTCCGGCGGCTTCGCGAAGCCCGGCCATGACGAAACGCAAAAAACCCGCATGGTGAGGAGGCACGCTCTAAAACAGGCTGCCCTGACCGACCGGCTTCACCGCGCGTTTGGGTGGCGCGGGTCGGGGCTCGCTGGCGGCGGGTTTTGCCGGGCTCGCGGCCGCCGGTCGATCCGCATCTGCGGTTGCCGCGACGCGTCCATCGGCAAATTCGAGGGTGAGGGGGGCGCCGGGTCCGACCGCGGCCGCGGCGTGCAGCGCAACGCCCCGCGCATCGCGCACCAGTGCAAAACCGCGAGCCAGCACGCCGCGATAGGACAGCGCAGTCAGCAATTGTCCGCTATGGCTGACCCGCGCCTGGTCGCGTTGCATGGCGGTTGCGAGCGCGCGCCGGGCGCGCTCGGCGAGCCGCAACGTGCGTTCGCGGTCGCGCGCGATGACCTGGCGCTGGGCCTGCGCGTTCGAGAACTTTGAAGCCTTCAGTCGTATTTCCAGTCCGGCATAGCGATCCCGGCGAATTCGCAGCAGCGCTCGCGCGGCATGGATCATCCGCTCGCCCGACCCGGTGAGCCGCTGCCGCGCCTGCGCAACCTGTCCATGCAGCACCCGCCAGGTGAGGCGGCCGCTGGTGCCGGCAAAGCGGCGGAAATGGGCGTGGGTATTGGCCTTCAGCGCGCGGGGCAGGGCGGCGACCGTGGCGTCCAGCCGCTGCCGCGGGATCGCCAGCAATTCGCCGGCTGCGGGCAGCGCCCGCACCGCAGCGCGCAGCTCGTTGCGCCGGCTTTCCTGGCCGCGCTGCCAGCACATCATGGTGCGCCGTGCCAGGGTGGAAACCTCGACGAACAATTCGCTGCGCACCGGCACCGCCATTTCGGCCGCGGCCGTCGGCGTCGGCGCGCGCTTGTCGGCGGCAAAGTCGATCAGCGTGATATCGGTCTCGTGGCCGACCGCCGAGATCAGCGGGATCAGGCTGTCGGCGGCGGCGCGGACCACGATTTCCTCGTTGAACGACCAGAGGTCTTCCAGCGAGCCGCCGCCGCGCGCGACGATCAACAAGTCCGGCCGCGGCACCCGGCCACCCTCCGGCAGCGCATTGAAGCCGCGGATCGCAGCCGCAACCTGTTCGGCCGAGCCGTCGCCCTGCACCTTGACCGGCCACACCAGCACGCGGCGCGGAAAGCGGTCTTGCAGCCGATGCAGGATGTCGCGAATCACCGCACCGGTCGGGGAGGTGACCACACCGATCACCTCCGGCAACCAGGGTAGCAGCTGCTTGCGAGCCTCGTCGAACAGCCCCTCGGCGCCAAGCTTGCGCTTGCGCTCTTCCATCAGCGCCATCAGTGCGCCGATGCCGGCTGGTTCGAGGGTCTCAATGACGATCTGGTATTTCGAGGAGCCCGGATAGGTGGTGAGCTTGCCGGTGGCGATGACCTCAAGCCCCTCCTGCGGCTTGAAGCGCATCCGCGCATGGGCGAATTTCCAGATCACCGCCTCGATCTTGGCGCTCTCGTCCTTGAGCGCGAAATAGCAGTGCCCGGAGGAGTGCGGTCCGCGGAATCCGGAAATCTCGCCGCGCACCCGGACATGCCCGAAAGTGTCCTCGACCGTCCGCTTCAGCGCGGAGGACAGTTCCGAGACAGTGAACTCAGGCGCGTTGATCAGGGCTTCGGCTGCAGGCATCGGCCAATCGATTCGGGCTTTTTGGGCTCGAGCGCAAGGTAGGGATTTTGGCCGCGGCCGCAAATTGGGGATTGTGGACGGCCATACTCTGTAGTATAGAGTTCTCTGTCATAAAGGTTTTCCGGACCGCTCTCGGGAGTATTTTGCATGCGAAAGTCCCTGATCAACCACTCGCTCAAGGCCATCGGATGGATGCTGGGCGGGGTCGGCGCCGTGGCTGTCCTGTTCACGGCGCTGGTCGCCGCGCCGCTGGTGTCGCCTCCGGAGCTTCACTCGATCTCGCAAGCCCGCGGCACCGTCGATCTCAGCGCCTTGCCTGCCATCGAGCGATTTCAGGCCCGCGACGGCACCATGCTCGGCTTCCGCCATTATCCCGCGCATGGTCCCGCCACGGGTCGCGCAGCCATTGTGATTCACGGCTCGTCGGGTTCCAGCGGCGGCAGCATCCACGCGCTGTCGGCGGCCTTGGCCGCGCATGGTGTCGACACCTATGCGGTCGACATTCGCGGCCATGGCAGCTCGGGGACGCGCGGCGATATCGGCTATGTCGGTCAGCTCGAGGATGACCTGGCCGATTTTGTCGCGGTCGTTCGCAAGACCACGCCGACCGCGCCGCTGACGCTGATCGGTCACTCCGCCGGCGGCGGCTTTGCGTTGCGGGTCGCGGCATCGCCGATCCAGCAATTGTTCGCACGCACCGTGCTGCTCGCGCCCTATCTCGGCTACAAGGCCCCGACCAACCGGCCGCATTCGGGCGGCTGGGCCAACGCCGACATACCCCGCGTGATCGGATTGCAGGCGCTGCGCTCGGTCGGCATCGACTGCTGCGACGCGCTGCCGGTGCTGGCATTCGCGGTCCCCCCGAGTTCCGAGAAGTTCCTGGTGCCGACCTATTCCGACCGGCTGATGCGCAACTTCGCCAATCATCCGGATTTCCGCGGCGATCTCGCTGCCGCGACCAGACCGCTCACGATCTTCTCCGGCGTCGACGATGAGTTGATGATCGCGGACGAATATGCCGAGGCGGTGCGCGGCATCACCCCGCCGGTGGACGTCAAGCTGATCGCTGGCGTCGGTCACATAGGTATCGTCAGCGCGCCCGCCGCGGTGGCGGCGATTGCCGACGACGTGGCAACGCGCTGACGGGGAAAACATGATCGACAGCCAGCAAGCCAGCGAAGCGCTCGGTGAGATCGACGAGATCGTTCGCCGCGTGCGCCAGTCGCGGATCTACCATACCGCAAGCAAGTTGATGATCGTGTGGGGCGGGTTGGTATTTGCGGGCAATCTCGTGACGTACCTCGCGCCCCGCGACGCCGGTTACGCGTGGCTTGTGGTTTATGTCGCCGGAATAGCGGGTTCGGCGGCCGTCGACGTCGCCGGTCGTGCCGGCTCGAAGCGGCGCAGCCTTGATCTCCGAACGCTCGCCGCCTTCCTGCTGTTCTTCGCGTTCGGCTTCTTCTGCGTCAATGTGCTCGGCCACTTCACGCCGCGCCAGATGGGAACGTTCTGGCCGATCTATTTCATGTTGATGTACTGCATGGCCGGGGTGTGGTTCGGCTATGCCTTTATCGCGATCGGACTCGCCGTTACGGCGCTCACGCTGGTCGGCTTTTTCTTCATCGGCGCGGCATTCCCGCTGTGGATGGCGTTCGTCAATGGCGGCGGGCTCATCCTGGGCGGTCTCTGGATGCGCCGGAGCTGAGCGATGGCAGAGCTCGACGACATCATTCACCAGCCGCTGCGGCTGAAGATCATGGCGGCGCTGAATGCCATGCCGATTGCCGCCGGACTGGAGTTTTCAAAACTGAAAAAGCTGACCGGCGCCACCGACGGCAATCTCGGCGCCCATATCGAGACGCTGTCGCGGGCCGGCTATGTCGCGGTCTACAAGGCCTTCGTCGGCAGGAAGCCGCAGACCACGGTGACGGCGACTGCGGCCGGGCGCGGCGCCTTCGCCCGCCACGTCGCCACGCTGCAAGAGATCATCGCGGCCTCGGCGCGGCAGGAATGACGACCGTCATTCCGGAGACACGTAGCCCGGATGCAGCGCAGCGCAATCCGGGGCCGTCGCATCCGCGTCGCGATTCCCGGATTCCGCTTCGCTCCATCCGGGCTACGCCCTTTCCCCTTGCGGAAGGAGGGAATTTCGTGCGACCGAACCGGGTTCGTACAGCTCCCTTGGTTGTCTCATGCACATCCTTCTGCTCGGTTCCGGTGGCCGCGAACATGCCTTGGCGTGGAAGATGGCGGCCTCTCCCTTGCTGACCAAACTCTGGTGCGCGCCGGGCAATGCCGGCATTGCGCGGGAAGCCGAATGCGTGGCGCTCGATATCGCCGACCACGCCGCTGTGATCGATTTCTGCAAACGCAACAATGTGGCGCTGGTGGTGGTCGGCCCGGAGACGCCGCTGGCGGCCGGGATCGTCGACGATCTCGCGGCAGCCGGCATCAAGGCGTTCGGTCCGAGCCGGGAGGCGGCGCAGCTCGAGGGCTCCAAGGGCTTTACCAAGGCGCTGTGCAGCGAATTCGGGATTCCGACCGGAGCCTATCGCCGCTTCACCAGCGCCGCTGACGCGCTGGCTTATGTGCGGGCGCGGGGCGCGCCGATCGTGGTCAAGGCCGACGGGCTGGCGGCGGGCAAGGGCGTGGTGGTCGCCAGCACCCTGCGCGAGGCCGAGGATTCCGTCGCCATGATGTTCGAGGGCGCGTTCGGCGCGGCCGGCGCGGGAATCGTGATCGAGGAATTTCTCGCCGGCCGCGAGATCAGCTTCTTTGCGCTGTGTGACGGCGAAACCGCGATCCCGCTCGCCTCGGCGCAGGACCACAAGCGGGTGTTCGATCACGACCAGGGACCGAACACCGGCGGCATGGGCGCTTATTCGCCGACGCCGTTCGTGACGCCGGAGATCCACGACGCGATCATGACCAGGATCATTCGCCCGACCGTCGCCGGGATGAAGGCGCGCGGCACACCGTTTCGCGGCGTGCTGTATGCCGGGGTGATGCTGACGGCGGAGGGCCCAAAACTGTTCGAATACAATGTCCGGTTCGGCGATCCGGAATGCCAGGTGCTGATGCTGCGGATGATGTCGGATATCGTGCCGGCGTTGCTGGCCGCCTGCGACAGCCAGCTCAGGAATTTCGATCTGCGCTGGTATCCGGACTCGGCGTTGACGGTCGTGATGGCGGCGAAAGGCTATCCCGGCGACTACAACAAGGGTACGCGCATCGAGGGGCTGGATGAGGCCGCCAAAATCGAGGGCGTCGAGATCTTCCACGCCGGCACGACCGCGAAGGATGGGCATGTCCTCGCCAATGGCGGCCGGGTGCTGAATGTCTGCGCGCTGGGCAAGACGGTGGCGGAGGCACAGCGACGCGCCTACCAGGCCGTCGACCGCGTCCAATGGCCGGACGGTTTCTGCCGCCGCGACATCGCCTGGCAGGCGGTCGAGCAGGAGAAAAATTCGTAGCCCGGATGCAGCGCAGCGTAATCCGGGAAT
>Ga0182024_10006312_pt1 | contig 26102 bp, 16 predicted proteins | sample P32metaG_FD_120480 | JGI IMG/M metagenome (GOLD analysis project Ga0182024, IMG submission 120480) | Permafrost microbial communities from Stordalen Mire, Sweden - P3-2 metaG (Illumina Assembly) | ecosystem: Environmental > Terrestrial > Soil > Wetlands > Permafrost | place: Sweden: Stordalen... | reverse complement strand
GTGGTGGAGAACGTGGGGGACAATGGGGTCGCGGCCGGATACTTTACGGCTTCGGAGAACGGGATACTGGCGTACCGCGAGAACGATGAGAAGAACTCGCGGCTGACGTTCCTCGACCGCTCGGGGCGGGCGGTGACGACGATCGGGGAGGTGGGCGAGTTCAACACCATGGCGCTCTCGCCGGACGGGACGGCGGTGGCGGCGGAGCGAGTGGACAGTCTGACGCGAAACAGCGACCTGTGGGTGTTCCGGGCGGGCGGCGGGAGCATGCGGCTGACGTTCGATGCGTCGCGGCAGACGTCGCCGGTGTGGTCGGCGGATGGCAGGCGCGTGGTGTTCAACTCCGACCGGGGCGGCCAGCATGGAGTGTATGAGAAGGCGACGAGCGGAGCGGGCGGCGAGCAGCTTCTGTTTCAGTCGAAAGAAACGATGACCCCGAGCACCTGGACGAGCGACTCGAAGTATCTGCTGGGATATAACACGCTCGGCGAGGGGCATCTGTGGATGCTGGGGTCAGGAAGCCAGACGCCGGTGCCGCTGTTTACGTCGCAGTTCAACGAGGTGGGGGCGAGGCTGTCGTATGACAACCGGTGGATCGCGTACCGATCGAACGAGTCGGGGAGGTTCGAGATCTATGTGAGGCAGTTTGATGAAGGAGCGGCGGGCGGGCCGGCGGCGAATGGGAGCGAGTGGACGGTATCGCAAGGCGGCGGGGATGGGGTGCGGTGGCGGAGGGATGGGAATGAGGTTTACTACATGGCTCCGGATGGGACGCTGATGGCGGCGGAGGTGGTGAAGAGCGGGGAAGGGTTGGAGATCAAGACGCCGAAGGCGCTGTTTCGCGCGCCTGTGTACAGCCGGTTCTGGGATGCGACGGCGGATGGACAGCAGTTTTTGTTTCCGCTGCCCGTGGGCGGGACCGTGCCCAAGCCGTTTAGGATCGTGCTGAATTGGACAGCGTTGTTGAAGCGGTAATACGTCTCACCACTGCACCCCGGGATACAGACTCGGGATCCGGTAACACCGGTACGCATACGGCGGGGTAATATCCAGCTGCCAAACCAGCTCCTGGGTCTGGAACGTCACCTCTCGCGCAAACGAATGCACCGGCGTCGGCACCGCGGGCAGCGGCCGTGACATGCAGATCTCCATATTCCCGTTCGGCAGTTGCACCACATTCCCGCCCCAGTAGGAATAGAAGTCCGGCGTAACCGGATACTGCCACGCCACCTCGACCGTCAGCTTTTGCTCATCGACATTTACGATCAGCCCCCGGCTGTAAGGGTTGGGATACGTCCCCGCCCGGTAGTTCCCGTTATCTACCACCGTTAAGCTCGTGATGTACCCGTTTGCCGAGGCTAGAATATGCGGGTAGTGCTGGGCGAAGAACCAGTCCGCCGTGTTTGGGTCCGGCTCGCCTCCACGCATCAGCGTAAAGTCCCCTTCGAACCCCATCTTCCACAGGATCGCCCCTGTTCCTGTGCCGTTCGCGTAGTCCAGCTTCAGCACCCAACTCTGGTCGCGCACGCCCAGCAGCAAATTTCCATCCGGAGTCGGTTCGATCGTATTGCAGTGTGTCCAGTCGTGGTCCGGCAACCACTCATACGGATGCCGGTTCACATCGAGCACATCGAACCCCGACCACACCCACACCGGGGTAAACGAATCATCCAGATCCACCAGTGCGTCGCCCCACACCAGCGTATTCTGGCCGTCCACCTCCACGGTCAGAAACTCCTGGCACAGCAGGATCACGTGCCCATTCGTCATGGGGTAGAAGTCGTGCGAGTAGTAGTTCACCTGCACCGTCCTCCCATAATGCGTCGGCACCTTCAGCAGCAACGTGTTCAGCGTCGTCATGTCGATCTCGCGCGGCCCGTACTGGTTCGACACCGTGTCTCCCGCCAGGTCGAACTCCCGCAGCACGGAGTACGGCGTCTTGGCCTTGGTATAGCGGTTCGTGATCAACGCCATCATGTTGCCGTTGCTCAACGGCCGCAGCGGCATCGGATGCCCGTCCTGCAGCAGATCGGCCTGGTTCAGGTAGTACCAGATGATGTTGCCCTGCAAGTCCGCGACGCACGCGGCCATCGGGTTCAGGTTCACCAGCTCCACCCCGGGGCACGGTGTGCCACTCACGGGGTTTGTCGTTACCGATAATGTTGGCAGATGCTCCGTCGGCAGTGCTCCCGTGGTAAACGTGTGGTCGCTATCGCCCATGGTCGTTCCCGTCCGCAAATGAACCAGCGCCGCCATGTGGTAGGTCGTGCTCGCCCGCATCCCCGCCACCAGGATCGACACCTCCCCGCCACCCGTCGGCGCATCCACCTGCCATGTCGACGTGCCATACGCGGTAGTCAGCCCGAACTGAATCGAGACCTGCGACCCATCCGGCACCGTAATCGTGTACCTGGCCACCAGCGGATTATTGGTCGGCGAAACCGTTGAATTGAAGCTACCCGAAGCAGGAGCTGCCGCCACTCGAAGCCTCCATCCATGCATTTCACAACGGGGCCCAGAACCACACCAAACCTGAGTACAACATCTTCGCACAGCCACCCCTACGGCAAACCTCTCACCTTCCACGGCTCAAAGGATCCAAGTAGGCCCCACAGCTTCACAACCCCGCTGCACCTCCATGCGCGCGATGTCGGATCTCCAACCACAGACCATGCCCAAACAGCAATAACGGCGGTTTTGCTATCGATCAGCAAGCCAGAATCCCTCTATGGGCGGAACGCTCTCCACTTTTCCCTAAGATTCTTGTCCGCGAGCGCCTTGATGAAGACGCCGCCCACCACCGACCGAGCCTGGAAATGAAGCATCGCGCCCGTCTTGCTGTCATACCAGTCGGTCAGTGGTACACGAGAAGGCGTCTCGTTTAGCCACTTACCGATGGGGTCTATCAAAGCGGTGAATTGAGACGCATCTTCGGTGAGCGTAGCAGTCCAAAGCTCCCAATCGAGCTTGGTGTAATCTGCACGGTTGTCAAGCGGCAAGCCATACTGATTGAGGTGCTCTAGATAGAAGGCCATCTCGGTCTTGCGAATGGGCGCAGGAAAGAGATCCAGATCGAGCAGCTTGTCCCAAACCAGGTTGTATTTCTGACTCCAGGTTCCAGGTTTATCAAAAGCCAGTTTGTAATGATCGCCATCCAAAGCCATGCCTTGCCACTGGCCGGCCATTTGCTTAGCGGCGACGGCGTATTGTTCCGCGAGCTTGGTCTTACCCAGCTTTGTTGCCATTTGGGAATAGGCGGCGATTCCTTCGATAGCCTTGATGGATAGGTTGGCGTTATGGGCAAGGTGACCGGCAAAATCGTCGGTACTGAGTTGATTTTCAGGGTCGAGACCGTTGGCGTTCAGATAGTCCGCCCATTTCGTCAACTGCGGCCAATACTCTTCAGCCAACTGCCAATTGCCTTGTGCCATACCAAGCGCGTCCAGAAGGATCAGCATGTTCGCGCTCTCCTCGACAGGCATTTGATTCTCTTCGGTGAGCTCCCCTCCCCCATACACCTGTCCATCAGCAAGCGGATAAGTGCCCAGATCATGCGGCGCGAAAGGCCAGCGCCATCGCGGAAGGGCAGAATATTCAAGCACCGGCTTCAGCTGGGCCTCGAGTAATGCGGGATTGAAGAACAGGAAAAACGGCGCTGACGGATACAAAACATCTACGGTCGAGATACAGCCGTTGCTAAAGTTTTCCTTTGGAAACAGCATCGGCGTGTTGTCAATGTCGGCAACGAAGCCATGAGCAGCGAGGGTTTGGCGGTACGCTAGCGTTCCCAACTCCGCATAGGATTTGCCTCCGACATGTTCCAGGTCGCTCGTGAGTTCCGCATCAAAGCGGTTCCCACGCTCTTCGAGGCGGGTGTACTGAGTCTCCGATTCGACTAACATGGCACCGGCAGTCTGCCCGTTTCTGCGCCAATAGGGGCGCAACTTGCGGTCAAGATATTCGATGGAATCGGCCTCGTCATAGGCGAGGAGCACATGCCGGCTTACTGGCTTGCCGCCAGACACTTTTGCGTTGAATCGAACCGCCAGGTGGGATGCGCCTTCACGGGGCTGTCGTGGCATCTCCATATCATCGGATTGCGGCAGTTCGCCAGAGGCCACGAAGGCTGGAATTGCGTTCCTCGATGTGACCAGAGTTGTATCCTCCTGTTCCGCTACAGCAAGATAGAAATATCCCCAGTCGATTCGCAGGTTATCGCCCCCACGATTCAGGACACGCTGATCGCGTGACCCAACCCGCAGCACCTCCATTCCAGGAAGCTTTGATCTTCCCCACGTCACTTCCTCGTCATCGGAATTCACGGCTACCCGGGGACTCACATCGAGCAGCAGGCTGACGGAATGGGGTCGCCCATCGGCGGAACTGATCTTCCACGTGAGATAGTCGACAGGACGTGATAATGCTTCGAGATCTTGCGGCAGCGCCGCAGTAAAGAACCTGACCTCCAATTGCACTCCGGCAGTCTCGAAGGTGTAGAGGGTGTGCAATGGAGTCACGCGAAGCGATACCTGCTGCATCGCGGGGACCTGCCGGGGATCGGCACCCATAAACCGATAAACGATTCCATCGATGCGCACCAAACCGGTCAAGGGCTGATCCAAACCTGTCCAGTGACGTGTATTCACGTCCGTCAATCGGTCAGACATCGACCAAATGCTGAAATATGGATCGTGAGTTACGAGTGGCACCGCCGGCGGCCGCTGCGCGTTCGCTACCGTGGCGCCAGAAAAACAAACGATCGCCGCACACAATGCGCTAAGCCAACGGCCCAATACACCTAAAGCAGACTCAAGTGCTTCTCCCATTTGAATCCCTTTCAAAGGCGTGAGGGCACGCCTTTACCACTGCTGCTGAAGGCGAACGACGAGATATCAAAACAATACAGGAGCTCTTACGGCACGCAAACCCGGGAAACTCAGAGACCTCAGTGGGCAGATTCGCCCACTGTGATCTCCTGAAGTTGATACCGCTTATTCTGTGCCGCCTCAGATTGCGTCGGATTTCGCAATGCTGCCAATTGCTTCAGTAAGGAGGATATGCGGTCTTTTTGGCCGGTCTTCCGGAGCCCGAGCACCAGATGAAAAATGGCCTGCTGGTCCTTCGGGTCAACTGCGAGAGCGGCGTTGGATTGCTCGATAGCAAGCGAGGTATGTCCATCCCGTAAGTAGATAGTTGCAAGCAGGTCATGAGCCGCGACCATCGATGGATCGAGGTCGCATGCCCGTTTGGCCGCGGCTACTCCCTCCGCATAGTCAGAGCTGCCCTCGTGTTGGCTCTCCTGCGAAAGCGCCTCGGCAAGTAGGTATTGGGTCAGAGCATCTTTTGGTTGGGCTTTGGCCGCCGCGCGAAATGCGGTGAGAGCTTCGACGGATTTGTGTTGCTGGGATGCTGCCAGTCCCTGTACCGCGCCAAGCACCGAGAGTCCTGAATCGAGGCGATTGGCCGTAGCGAAATCCTCCGCAGATTGGTCGAAGTTTCCGAGTTGCGTATACAGGATTCCGCGAACCAGATAGAGGCGGGCTTCGTTCGGAAGCTGGCCAATACCGGCATTCAGAATGTCGATGCCGACTTGCATCGACGCGTGATCGTAGGACAGATTTGCGAAATCGAGATAGGCGTCTACTTTCTTTGGATCAGAGAGAATTGCTTTGCGCAACAGATCGACAGCATGTTGCGTGTCGTTCCTCGATTCGTAGATATCGGCAGCGAGCAGAAGAGCATCACCGTGGCCTGTGCCGGCCTCAATGACGGGCTGCAGGGTCAACAAGGCGTCTTCAGGGTCATTTGCTTTCCACTGCGCGAGAGCCAGGTTGAAGCGAATGCCTTCAACGGCTGGTTCGGCACTCAGGGCTCGCTGGAATAGTGGAATGGCCTGGTTGTACTGGCCGGCCTGCGCCAGGCAAGCACCATAGGCCGCCAAGGCCATGGGCTGATTTGCGAGTACCTCTCCTCCCTTCTCAAAGTGAGGGACCGCGCCGGTGCAATCTTTCGCGGCGTAATCGAGAAACGCGAGCATGGTGTGCGAGGTAGGGTCGTTGGGCAACTGAGCGAGCACTCTCAAAATCAACGGCTTTGCTTGTGCGCTGCGTTGTTGGTATTCAATCTGCGCCGCCCCTTCGAGCGCAGGCAGATAAGCTGGATCCAGACGGAGCGCATGCCGGTAGGAGTCCAGTGCCGCTGATGGCTCTCCTTTCCCCGCATAGGCAATTCCGCGCAGAGCCCAAATTCGTTTATCTTTCGGGGTTTTCTTAAGGGCGGCATCGCAGTCGCGCAATGCGTCATCGAAATTCTGGTTGCGTAGAGATTGGGTAATCCCGTCGATAGGGCTGCCGCCCAGATTGGTTTGCGCAGATACCCCGTGCGCGGTCCCCAGGAAAGCGCAAATAAGGAGAGCACTCGCCCATGGCAGGGCCATCTGTCTCCATCGTATACGGCAAATTCCGGGTCTCTGCATTCTCGACACTGCTCGACCTAATCAGACATGAGGAAACGTCTATCGCCGGTCAGGGCTACCGGGCACTCTTTTCAACAACTCCAGATCCAGCCTCAATTCGGCTATCAGCCGCCTTAGTCGAGAGTTTTCGTCCTCCAGGAGACGCGATGGTCCTGCAGTAGGGCGATCATCTAAGCCGGGGGCTGGATGAGGAGTCAGCTTAGCGGTCGTGTCAGACGAAGCGACCGCATACATTCCGCGCTTCCGGGGGATACCTCTATTCCCCCGCCCCAGTTCGGCCGCGTGGTTGTTTGGGCGATACTGCGAGCCCGAAATAGCGCTCGACACCTTTTTTTTTGCTTCGCGCGATACGGCCCCGGATCCATTGACGACGCGCGATACCGTCGCTGTCGAAACCCCTGCCAGCCTGGCAATATCGATCACCGTGCATGATCGGACGTTTCGTCTCTCCATAGACATGCGCTTGCGTTTAGAAATTCAGCCTGGCGCCGAGCAGCAAATTGCGCGGCGGCAGGGTGGAAGAGGTTTGTCCAAATCCTCCATCCTGCAGGTTCGTATCGACGCCATTCAGGTTGACGCGATTGAAAAGGTTGAAGAAATCGACCCGGAATTCAAAGTTTATGTTCTCTCGAATCTGCGTGACTTTCTTTACGGAGAAGTCGGTGTCGGCATATCCCGGATTTCGGAACTGGTTCGGCGTTTCGCTCCCCTCTTTTCCGAGCGTGGGTAGCGTGAACTGTCCACAAGGCAGGACCCCACCGGGACAGATTGGAAAAATTCCGTTCCCTACTTGATAGTCTTTTCTGCTGCGCTTCTGCTGGTAGCCGGTCACACTGGGATAATCATTGTTATCACCGTCAGCGTTGAAATCACCGCTGCCCGACGCGAACCGCAAGTTTCCTGCCGCCATTTCAGCAGCATAGTTTGCCGACGTCAGCGGAGTACCATCGGCGGCGGTCGTGCTGACGGACAAGGGAGCTCCGGTAGATACCGTAAAGGGATAACCAGACTGCAGGACGGTGAGTCCCGAGATCGTCCAGCCCCCCAGAGCGCGGCTGGCAATGGCATTGGACAGGTGGTCTCCGGGCAACAGATAACTGGCGCCCAGAGAGAACCGATTGGGGATATCCCAGGGAGACGGAGCATAGAACTGGCTGTAGGGAAAGGCAATGGGATAATTTTGCCAATTATCCATTGATTTTCCGTGGGTATAGGAAGCAGTCAGGAAGCCTCTTTGCGCAAAGCGGCCTTTCACGGCGACGATTAGGCTTTGATAATTCGCGATCGCTCCATTGAAGGCATAGTTAATGTTGCCGAAGCTGGTGTTCAAACGTGTCTGGGTCCCGGATCCGGTGTAAGCGCCGGTAGCGGAAAATTTGGGTTCCACGAGCAGGTTGCCGGAGAACGCATTGACGTCGTTTCCATAGGAAGTAGAGCCCTGGTTCCCACCACCGGTTATCAGGTTCCCCGAATGGGAAGCGGTGTAGCCAATGCTGGCGACCATGTTGTTGGTGATCTGATGTTCGATCGCCAAACTCCAATTGAGCGTGAAGGGCGAACCCAGGGTCGGGTTAACTCCACCTACGTTGATCTGCGAGCCGGTGATGCCTCCCTTGGCGTCGAGCGGAGTACCCTTGAAAGCAGGATATTGAAATCCGAAGGGATATTTATTTTGTGTTCCATAACCAAAGATCGGTGGAGCGGTGGAGCCGTTGTTGAAGAAGGTGGGAACCACCGGTCCGGGCGGATTGCCGCCCAGCCCGTTCTCCGCGTTTCCCAAAGTGAAGTAATCGTGGTACAGACCTATTCCCCCCCGCGCTACCCATTTGCCATTGCCGAACGGATCGTAGGCAAAGCCTCCACGTGTTGTGAAATTCCAATTCAAGTCGTGGTTGAAGACATGGTTTTGTTGCGTCATGACTGCGTTCGCCACCTGGTCCTGAAAGTTGGAGCCGGAAGCCAGGTGGAGATTCGCGAGGACCGTCGATGGAAGTGCTATGTACGGATTGCCAAAGTTATCGTAGCGAATTCCATAGTTCACGGTAAGCTTCCGTGTCGCCTTCCAGGTGTCTTCGACGAAGGCTCCGCCCGTTGTTTCCTGATAACCATAGGTGTGGTTGCCGGGCGCCCCAGTCACCGGATTGTAGGCCAGGCCGCTCTCGCTGTAGGGGTTGTCGTTGATCAGCTGGATCATATTCGTGTAGGTGAGAGACGGCTGAGCGTAGGCGGCGGCAAAATAGGCAAGGTCATTGCCGTGCCATCCTTCATACCCCACCTTGAACGCATGTGCGCCATGAATATGGGTCAGCACATCGCGCCAGTGGTAGCTATGTTGGACGTAGTCACCTAACGCGAAACCATCTCCAAAACCCACTCCCAGCCCGGTAACACTGACCCCGGGTACGGTGAAGAGCCCAGAGGACGGGGAAAAGCCCTCGATCCGGCCATATCCAAAGAAGCCCTCGTTCAGAGTGGAAGGAGAGAAGGTATGCGTCTCGCTCCCCTGTAGCGAAAACGTGTAGTAATTGTTCGTGGTGTTAAATGCGGGCCTGACCGCTGGCCCGCCGGTGCTGATGGTATCGCGATAGAACAAACCGTACACCCGATCTTTATCAAAATACTTATCGATGCGGATGTTGTACTGCTTCGAGTTGTTATAGCTTGAGGAATTGAAGTTTCCCTGGTCGAAGACAGGCGTGGCACAAGGAATATTATCGGTGCTCGGCGTGCCGCACCCGGTGTTCGCCGCCAAGTCCTGAGGTCCGAACTCCTGCAGCGCATTCTGAAAAACATTCCTGAATGTCGCGTTTGAGGGTTTGTATTTGGTCAGCAATTGAACTTCTGGACTATTGGGCGCCGCCGTCTGTGCAAAGGCTACGAAGGCCGGATCTTCATAGGTTTGCAGCGACGATCCATTCGATGCGAGGGAAAAGTAAGGTTCGTAGCTGACGAAGAAGAAAAACCTTTTATGCGGGATCACCGGGCCGCCGACACCGAAAGACATGTTGTTCACATGGTAGGGAGCCAGTTTTTGCGGCTGAGGAACACCGAACTCGCCCCTCGCCGTTAGCCCCTGATAGGTGTAGTAGTAGCTGGCAAAGCCGTGAAACTTATCTGTTCCAGACTTGGTTGTCATGACTGTCTGAAGGGAGCTGGCGCGGCCATAGTCGACGGTATAGGTATTCACCTGGATCGTGGTTTCGGCCAACGAATCGACATTGGGTGTAAGGTTGAGCACGCCGGGGCGGATGCTACTGGTGACATCGAGGCCGTCTACGATAAATTGGTTGCCGTTCTGTCCGCGCCCGTTGGCGCTAGCATCGATGTAATTCTCCGGGTTGAAGTTGGTGGCGGTTCCGGCACCCAGACCCGTGACCCCTGGCGTCAGGGTGAGCAACGCGGTGGGATTGCGCGCAGCCAGGGGCAGGTTCTCAAGCGCCAATGTATCGAGTGTCTGCTGGTTTCGGCTATCGCTGGTGTCGAGCAGGGCCGCTTGCGTGGTGACCGTGACGCTGGTAGCTACCTGGCCGACAGACACGGTGAGCGGCACGTCGCGAGTCTCTCCGGCATTCAGCACAATCTCTGTTTGTGCTGTTGAAAATCCCTTTGCTGTGGCAGAGACTGTGTAGTTGCCGGGACCAAGGCTGGCAAACCGGAAGACCCCGCTCGCATCGCTTTGCGTGGCTTGGGTTACTTTATTGTCTGCGTTAGTGAGCGTGATGGTCGCGCCCGCGATCGATGCTCCGGTAGAATCCTGGACGCTCCCTTGAACGTCTGCATTAAATTGCGCGAATGCCGCCGGCGCTACCATCAACAAGAACATCCACACAAACTTCAGTGTAAGTTTTCCAAACGTGCCCACCGTCTTCAAGGACCAGCGGGCTGTGTTCTCGAAACTGACGAAACCTTGCGTCAACTGTGCCATTTTCATCCTCCAAAACGTTACTGACCGGAAAATTTTATTTGTGTCTTCGAGAGAGACGCGCATCATGTAACCGGTTTCATGAGTGTCTCCGGAGCCCTTTTCCAATCCACGCGAGACTATTGGCCGCGAGTGCAGGTGCGCATGAGCTACAACGGTGAGTTTTATATAGTCCGTTCCGACTATGCTGGCGCGCCCACGCATGTTGAGTTGCTGTTGTCTGGCGCGCGGAGTACACTCCCGCCATCCATGCAATGGTCATCGTGAGTCAAAGGCAATTCTGGATCGCGAAACTAAGAACTTCTCTGCGGCTCCTGTATTTGGCAGACCTGGCGCTGCTGTTCCTTGCAGGCTGCCAGCGCCATTTGCCGGTCGCCATCGCGGTCATTCCACGAACTTGTGGCACGATCATGTGGGAGCCTGAGCACAGCGGCGCCCAAGCCACCGCTCTCAAGCTCGGCGCCCGTATTTACTGGAATGCCCCTACTCGCGAAGATGACGTGGAAGGCCAGATCGCCCTGGTAGAGCGAGTCAGCAGCAAGAATTACCAGGGGATTGTCCTAGCACCCGATCAAGCACGCTCGCTGATAACGCCAATACTGCGGGCCATGCAGCGGGGTCTGTCCATCGTGGTGATTGGATCGCCCTTGCCTGTGCCGGCAGGCGAAAGACTTGCCTATATCCTGAATGACGAGGAGGCAGGAGGCAGGATTGCCGGCCAGCGAATCGCTACCATCCTCCACGGCACAGGCTCAGTCGCGATACTCGGCATTGATAGCGACATCACCGGTATCATGACCCGCGCACGCAGCCTGGAGCAGTTCCTGGTCAGCAACTACCCACGCATTCGCATCATAAAAAGGACCGGCACTTTTAACGTGCCGCATGAGCAGCAGGTAGCCGAGGAAACACTCAAGAGTAATCCCGATCTGGATGGAGTGGTTGCGCTGACATCTACGTCAACTTTCGGAGCCCTCTCGGCGCTTGGCAACGCCCGCTCGGGACGACAGATTCGTGTGGTCGCGTTCGATCCTGATTCTCTCAACTTTGAAAATCCACACCTCGATTCAGAGGTGCTTGAGGACACCCAGAAAATGGGCGTCGATGCAGTTCGCCTGGTGGTCGCGAAAATTCATGGACAGAGGGCACCCCTGGTCACCCAATGCGAACCGCTATTGGTTACGCGCGAAAACGTGCATTCGGCCGAAGTACGTCAACTCACATCCATGGATTGGAGGCCGGAGCATCTGCGACGAACTTGGGGAGCTGCTACGTGGGGAGCCGCTCCGTGAGAAAGCTGCTTCACTACCGGCGACTGATTTTTATTGCGTTAATCACCTGCCTATTGGTGGCTGGATTTTTCGGTTTCTTTGAATACCGCCAAAATCCAAGTCGCGGCTTGCCCTACCATGACTCTTTCGCGACAGGTAAGGCCGAAGAATGGAAAGCGTTTGGCGGCACATGGGAACTGTTGAACGGCTCCATGCGAAACGACTCGGACGAACGGGGAGCCAAGCTGCTTACCGGTTCGGCGCATTGGCAAAATTACTCCATTGAAGCGGATGTCATGCTGCTGGGAGAGGGCGGCAATGCCGGTCTGATTCTGCGATCGAGTGATGAGGAAGAAGGAGTCGATGCCTACACCGGCTATTATGCCGGGCTTCGCACCCTTGACAACTCGCTGGTCCTGGGAAGAGCCGGGCATGGATGGATGGAGGTTGCGAAGCCGTTCTTTTCCGATCATAGTCAGGTGCTGACTTCTCGGTGGTATCACCTGAAATTAATGGCTTATGGTTGTCAACTTGTTGCTGCCGCCAACATTCTCCCAGAGGGCTCACGAACGTCTGTCACGGTCAACGACGTTGATTGCGTGCAATCCGGCCGTGCGGGCTTGCGCTCCTATGCCGTCGGCGGAGTTTGGCGGAATGTCGTGATTCGTCAGGCGACAGAGCTTGATGCGGCTGAGATGTTAGGGCAAGAACAAACTCAGGATGGGCAGAGTTCACCCTATCAAGCCGCGAACAGCGAGTCACAGAGTAGTTTCCATGCGCCTCCAGTAGGGTATCCTTCGCAAACTCGGCCTTCCAATCCCGACGCTCAGCCAATCAGCAGCCTGAAACTTTTTCCTATTACCCGCCCGCAGAGCGCGACGATTCGCGGCATTGTCATTCTTACTTCACCGGCCTTGTTCGTTCAAGACTCGACCGGGGGCATCCTGGTTAAACAATCAGCGGGCGAACCGGTAAGAGTCGGGGATGAAATCGAAGCTACCGGGATTGTGCACCCTGGTACCTTCAGTGCAACGCTGGAACACGCCGGCGTACGAGCCCTGTGGGGCGGAACGCCCATGCCGGCCCTCGCGGTTACTGCGTCGCAGGCAGCCACTGGGGCGTTTGACGCGACATTCATCGAGGTGGAGGGCCGCTTACGTCACAAGGAGTACGGACCAGATGACAACCTCGTCTTCGACTTCGACTCCGGACCGCAATCGTTCCGCGTCATGATGAAAAGAGGACGCGGTGATTACCTCTACAACCATTTGAAATTGGACAGCCGTTTGCAAATACGCGGAGTCGCCGTCGTTGACGCAGCGTATACGCAAGATCTGACGCCTTTCACCTTACTCGTACGTTCCACCGATGACATCGTAGAGTTGGCCGGACCGCCATGGTACAGCGCCCCGCACCTGGTGGGGATGGCGATTGGCTTCCTGCTTCTCGCGCTGTTAGCGAACTTTGTATATCACCGGGTTGATCACTGGCGCCTGCGCGCGATCGTAGAAGAGCGAGAACATCTGGCATTCGAGATGCACGATACACTCGCCCAGGGCTTCGCGGGAATCGGCTTTCAACTCGAGGCAATTCGGACTGGGGTTCCCGAGGAACTGTTGCGTATGCACCAGCAGATCGATTTGGCGAGTGACCTGGTCCGGCACAGCCACGCGGAGGCGCGTCGCACTGTGGATATGCTCCGGCCTCGGCAACTGGAGTCTGAAGGGCTGCTCAGCGCCCTTGCTCTCTGCGCTCGAAGGCTGGTCGCAGGGGGTTCGGTTGCGGTAATCTCCAGATCACTCGGCGAAGTCCGGCCCATACCATTGCGCATGAGCGACAATCTCTATCGCATCGGGCAGGAAGCGCTCGCGAACGCAGTGCGCCACGCACGGCCGACCACGCTCAGCATAATCCTCGAATACAGGAAAAACTGGGTGCGTCTACTGGTCGGTGACGATGGGGCTGGATTCGTCCAGCGGGAAGAACTGGTCGGTTTCGGGGTGCTTGGCATGCGTAAGCGCGCCACCAGCATTTCCGCCACGCTCGATATTTCGAGCGTACTGGGCAAAGGTACCCAGGTGTCGGTCACGGCTCCGCTGCCACCGCGCCTCACGTTTATTTCATGGCCAAGGCACTTGTTCAAGTTCTTAAGGGAGCATTTTACCAATGCCACAGCAGCCGATCCGCCCCATCCGCATCCTTATCGTGGATGATCATCCTGTCATCCGCGCCGGCCTCAGAAGCATGCTCGGCACCCAAGCCGAACTCGAGGTTGTTGGCTCGGCTGCCAGCGGAGAAGAAGCCCTTTCCAAACTCAGCCAGGCGGAGCCGGACGTGTTGCTTCTTGACCTCAGAATGCATGGAATGAGCGGAGTAGAAACGCTACTCGCCATGAGGCGCGGAGCTCACGATGCCCGGGTGATCATCCTGACCAGCTTTGAAACCGACGAAGACATCTATCGCGCCGTGCAGGCCGGTGCACAGGGTTATCTGCTGAAAGACACTAGCCTGAAGGAGATGGTGGAAGCGATCCGCACCGTACACGCAGGAAAAAAATATATCCCGCGCGACATAGCCTCCCGCCTCGCGGAGCGCATGATGCGGACCGATCTTACCCCACGCGAGATTGAAATCCTCAAATTGCTTTCAAAGGGACCGACCAACAAGCAGATCGGCCACGCGCTTGGAATCAGTGAGAATACAGTAAAAAATCATGTGAACAGCGTCATCGAGAAGCTGGAAGTCTCTGACCGTACCGAAGCCGCTACTACGGCAATTCAAAGAGGCCTTATCTCTGTAGATGACTAATGAAAGATCCGGCAACATGCTCCTCGCCGGGGCCCCCGCGTAGGCAAGGTGGACTATAGACCGATGGCAAGCGGCAGGTGACACTAAACGAGCGCAGGTTTTGCGTGGCCGCTCGAACTTGAGCGTCCGCGCTGCGTAAATACTCCTGGAGGCGCTCCGACATTGCTTGGCCGCCGTGAATTTCTGCAACTTCTTGCCAGCGCCGGCACCGCTTCTGTCATCGACCCGGCATTCGCTCTTGCGCTGTATGGCGAACAAACACACACCCGAGGAGGCTATGAGGCTGGGCGAATACCGAATGAGTTCTCTCTCTTTCTGCCCGGCGAGGAAGAGTCGTTGAAGACCGCGCCCTCGGTCAGCAAGATACGAGGCGGTGAATTAACAGCAACGCTTGGTGGCCGTTCGGCTTCACTTGGCCAAGGTGACTTCACGGAAGGCTGGCAGCTTCTCGCCATCGGCAGCATGAATGGAGTCGAAACGGCCGTATTTGAAAAGCATGTCACCCATCGAGGCGCCATAGCTTATGTCACGGAGACCCGAGGGACAATCGCCCTAATTCCGAAGCAAGTGGGGGACTTGTCCAAAGTTCGCCCTCGTCCTGTTAACACCTCTCAAGGAGTTCGGTTCGAACGTAACGCTCATTATGTGCCCGGACCGGATATTCCGGGGTTGTATATCCTGAATTCCTCAGACGATCCATGCTACGAGAACGTCGCAGCGCTTGGCGCGGAGTATATCGCCTGGACCTTGGTCGCGAATGAACAGGGAGGTCCCAAAACCTCGCTGTATCTTGAACCAGACGGTAAGTCGCGGGAGATTGCCGGTAAGCCGGACGGGGACGGTACTTGGGAGCAGGACCAACTCGGCGCTTATTTCGATCCCACGTCTCTGCTCCCTGGAGAAAATCCCCAGATTTACCAATACAGCCCTGGATACAGCAAACGCACGTTGCTGGGGGGCTATCTTCCGGTCGCCGACATTGGGGTATGGAATCCTGTGTATCAGTGTGGCTATGAAACGATGGTATTGCTGCCACCGGGAACTGATGCCCGGCCGCTCGGCCGAGTGCGTTCGATCGTGCTCGATGAACATGCTCCGCACTATGCCGGTGCCCATACACTGCGAAAAGCTCCCGACGGCAAGACGTATCTCGATCGCTACTGGAACTGCTCTCCGCAGGAGTTCTACGAAGCGCTCGTGGGAATCTGGAACCGCTGGTCTTCGCTCTATGAGACGGCCATGCCGGTCAAGATTCCTGACGAATGGCTGCTGAACTCCGCGCGAGCGGGCATCACGCTCTGCCGGTGCAGCTATCGCGGTCTGGAACCCACCTACCAAATTGGAGAAGGGGCATACACCAAGATTCCGGAACGCAGTCATGCTCTATTTCCTGTGGCCCAATACGAATTCGTGTGGGCGCACCAACTTTGGAATTTGACCAACGACTCCGATGAGTACCTTCAGTACTACCTCGACAAATATGTGTTGCCGAATGGGGATTTCCTCTACAACACGCAGGACCAGGTGGAAGCACCCATGAATATTGGGGTTTTTCTCGCTAACTCGGCACGTTCGTTCGACTACACGCGCAATTTGGCGAACCTTCAGAAGCGCCTGCCTGTGCTCGAACGTATGATTGGGTTTGCCCTGGCACGTTACGAATACAGCAAGGAGCAGTTCCCCGCCGGCGACCGCAGGCACGGTCTCATTTATGGATCTCCCGAGGCCGACCTCGGTGATCCTGCGAACGATTTCCCAAATTCCCACCCTTTCTATTATCAAAACTCCGTTTGGATATGGCGCGGCATCTCAGAGCACAGCCGATGTCTGAAGCTGGCGGCGCAGGTCACACACGACGAGACCACCCATTCGGCGGCAGCGCGTTATGACGCGATCGCAAGAGAGATGCGCGCAAATATTCAGGCATCGCTCGCAGCAACCCTATCACTCTGTTCGCCGGAGATGAAGACGACCTGCATTACACCTTTTACCCCGGATGATGTTGATCATCCGCCGAAGGAGTTGTCGAGTTACGAGAATCACCGTTTCATGCAGGACTGGTTTCTCGCCGACTGGGGTGATGCTGGGCTCGATCTCGGCCATCTGAAGCATCGGGAGATTGCCGGCATGCAAATCATGGGCCTTCACACCGACGGTGCGGTGGCTCGCACCTCTAACTTCATGGACCACGGCAGCCTTGCCGTCAAGATTCGGCAGCAAGATTATCGGCCATTCCTGCTCAACCTCTATGCTCTCGTTTGCTATGCCGCAGATTCCGGCAACCGGTACTCGCCCGAGGATGCGTACATCCCCGGTAGCTTTGCTGGAGAAGGCAGCCCGTACGGCTGGGCCTCGGTGGTCAACAGCACCCTTCAACCCACTCTCGGCCTGCGATGGCTCCTATGCTATGAAGAGTGGGACAACGATGTCTGCCATCTGCAAAAGGCGGCGCCGAAGCACTGGTTCGCAAGTGGTGAAACCATCTCGGTGTCGAAATGCCCAACCCGCTTTGGCTTCGTTAGCTGGTCGACACAATCAGTTTCCGACCACCAGTGGAAGGTAACGGTCGACGTGCCCACAGGATTCAGCGGCGACCTGATCATCCACATCCACCCTAACGATGGGAAACCCATCCGTCGATCTTCCGCCGGTGCGGTTGACGCTGGCTTCATCACCTTGCATAAAGACCTATTTGCTGCTAGTTCGCATTTCGAGATAGAGGTTAGTTGACAGCTGATGCATGCGCGAACCGGGACAACCTGGATAACGGTGATGGCAGCAGGTGGCAGGAGATAGTTATGAGGAATAATTGTCAACATATGGTAAGCCGCCGCCACTTTCTGAAACAAGCCGGCGCAGTCGCTGTTCTATCTCTGCCTGGAAGCGATCGTCTGGCGTTGGCCAGCCTCACTTCTGCCGGAACAGCGGATCTATCGCCAAGCGTCATCAAGAACAAGGCGCCGCTCGCGCAAAACGCCTTCTATATGTTGCCCCTCGGTGCCGTGCGCCCTTTAGGATGGCTGAAGAAGCAGATGCAAATCCAGGCAAATGGCTTGAGCGGCCACCTCGATGAGACGTGGGCGGATGTCGGTAGCAATAGTGGCTGGCTTGGCGGAACCGGTGAGTCCTGGGAACGCAGCCCCTATTTCCTTGATGGGCTTGTTCCGCTCGCTTATTTGCTGGACGACGCTCGCCTGAAGTCCAAAGCACAGAAATTCCTTGAGTGGACGTTGACTCATCAGGCGACCAACGGGATGATTGGCCCGAGTGGCAACAACGACTGGTGGCCACGCATGGTAATGCTCAAGGCGCTGGCGCAATATCAGGAAGCGACCGGCGATCCACGAGTGATTCCCGTATTATCGCGGTACTTCGCGTACCAGCTAAGTGCGCTTCCCTCTCGCCCTTTGCGCGACTGGGGTAAGTTCCGCTGGCAAGATAACGCTCTGATTGCGATCTGGCTCTTTAACCGCACGGGTGACCCCAAGTTACTGAAGCTTATCCGCCTGTTACATGCCCAAGGACACGATTGGCAGGCGCAGTTCTCAGATTTCAAATTCACTCAACCTGTGACGCGAGAGATGATCAAGCTGGTTGAGGGGCGCGGGCTTGGCGATCTGGCGCTCTCCACTCATGGAGTGAACAACGGGCAGGCACTCAAGGCAGCCCCCGTCTGGTCACTGCTGTCAAACAGCGATTTGGATCGTGCCGGTTTCCAGCAAATGCTCGCAGCTTTGGATAGATATCATGGCCTGCCGAACGGTATGTTCGCCTGCGATGAGCATCTCGCTGGGCGCAACCCATCGCAGGGAAGCGAACTCTGCACAGTCGTCGAGACGCTGTTTTCCCTGGAGCAGTCGCTTGCCGTCCTGGGCCACTCCGCGATCGGCGATCGGATCGAGACGATAGCTTTCAATGCTTTACCTGGCACTTTCAGCGACGATATGTGGGCCCACCAATATGACCAAGAGCCGAACCAGGTTGAAGTCAGCCTGCATCGAAAGCCCTGGACGACAAACGGCCCTGAGTCCAACCTTTACGGCCTCGAACCTAACTTTGGCTGCTGTACGGCCAACTTTCATCAGGGATGGCCCAAGTTTGCGGCGAGCCTTTGGATGCTTAGCAACGATGACGGCCTTGTCGCAGCACTCTACTCACCGTGCGAAGTCCACACCATGGTCCGCAACACAGCGGTACACATCCTGGAAGAAACTGAGTACCCGTTCCGGGGAAGTGTCCGAATCAAGATAGAGCCGGCTATCGCGCTCAGGTTCCCCCTGCGACTCAGGATCCCAGCCTGGTCCAGCGTCCCAGTCATCCTGGTGAACGGACTTGAGGTCGATACCTCGCATGACGCTGGATTCGCGAAGATCGAACGCATCTGGAAGGCAGGGGATGTTGTGGAGTTGCGGCTACCGATGTCTCCGAGAACCGTCAAAGGTTACAACGATTCCGCCTCCATCGCGAGGGGGCCCCTGGTTTTCTCATTTCCCATTGGCGAAAGCTGGGTGAAGTTACGAGACAGAGGGATGACGGCCGATTGGCAGGTCTTTCCCAGCTCGCAATGGAACTACGCTCTTGCGGTTTCCGGGGATGATATACCCGGGCATGCTGTTCAGGAATTTCCGGTCAACGGGTCGCCTTTCTCACTCAGCGAAGTCCCCGTCAAGCTACAGGTTAAAGCGCGCAAGTTGCCATCGTGGCTGGCGGTCGACGGAGTGGCCGATCCAGTCCCTCAGAGTCCGGTGCTCAGCAGCGAGCCGGAGGAGACGATTATGTTAGTTCCCTATGGCGCAGCGAAACTTCGAATCACTGCTTTTCCGCAACTCAAATCATGATCGTATTTAGTCGAGAACGGCGATCATCGAAGATGCCGCAAACGTACATACGGGATCATCATCGCCGCTCATCAACTGCATCAGCCAGCGATCGCTAAAATTGAGAAACCGCTGCGTTCGAACGCCAGCGGTTCTCAACTGTTCAGTCTTTAAGTCGACACGGATGTTAAAACGGATGGTTCACGATCGGCAATTGGGGAAAGACCGAGTTGCGATCTGCCCAGCGGCGTAAGGTCCGCTTCGGTGCCGCGCCCCTCAACGTCAACCTCGAAGTCATCGGCCGCGAAGTCGGGTGGTGTTTTCCCGGAGAGGAACGCAGGCGCCTGCTTGGCCAGGTAGGCTGTGTTCTTTGCACAGCCGGGCGCGGAGGCGACATACATAACGTTGCTGTAGCCGCTTCCCTTATGCTCGTTCTCAACGGCGTGTACGACGTCTGAGTGCCAGAAGACAGTGTCTCCAGGCTCCATAAGTGGGATGGAAGACAACGCTTCAATCAGGAGACTGTGGTACTGCGGATTGACAGAGAGGGCACGGCCGGGCGCTGCTCCGCACAGCTCATCGTCAGGCACGTCCTCCTGCAGAGCGCGAAGGAGCACATACATCATCGCGTTGGCGATGGGAATGAGCTGCAGCGTTCCGTCGCCTTTACCCTGGCGGGTCAGGGCAGTCCAACCCTGGAAGGTACGGAACATGGAGCACACCGCGGGCGAAGCGACTTCGCGAGCATCGGGGCGATAGGCCGCGTCATAAGCGTCGTAGGCTTGCCAATTGCCAGAGAAGACGTGACGGTAGACTTTGCGGAAGTTCTCATCGAGCCAGCGTTCTACGGACCCGCCATCTACATGAGGCGAGAGCCCCAGCGAAGCAGACCCAGGAGGGCGGCGACGGATCCGGTCCGCGTAGGCAGGTGTCTCGTTTGGATTAAAGTGCCGCTGACCTTCGCTCTCGGCCTTCCAAAGCTTGTTAAGGAAGATGCGGACCCGCGTCAGCGACTCGGCCTGTCTTGCTTGTACCTGCGGCCGTGACCAGTAGACGCCGTAAATCTGCGGTTTGGCGGAAGCGAGCGTGCCAAAGTATTTGTCTTCGGCTGCATTCGCCAATTTCGCGTCGAGCCCATTCTCGTCGACGTATTGGGCGATCTCTCTGTCCCAAGCCTCCGCTTGTTCGCGTATAAATGTGCCGCGAATCACGCAAGCACCACGATCTTGGATCTTCGCGATTAATTTCGCTGGTACTACTCCTGCCTTCACCTCGGAGTAATGCACGATCGGAATGACCGGCTCTCCGCTTTCCCGCTCTTTCACGATGGCGTTTACGCGCTGGCGCATTTCCGCCTCGACTTGACGAAAAACTTCAGCGTGATTGGGAAGAGCCTCGCGTAGCGCCTTTTTCGCGCTGCGGATCGCTTCCGGTAAGTTGTCGATTACGAATGCCATAGTCTTTCCTCCTCAATTCTTGGCAAGAAGGATGATGAGCACGGAGTAGAACGCGGTCAGGAACTGCTGCGAACTAGAGATGCCCTTGCTGCGAACCGGTCATCCCCCAAAGAAATCTGACATCATGCCTTCGTATTGGTCGGTTCCCCTCGAACCGGCCGCGTAGATCAGTCTAGGGTTTGCGAGGACTGTTCGATGATGCATAAGGGCCAATTATTGATACTATTCGGACACCAAGTGTCGGGCAGATGTCTGAATAGGTAGCCGATGAAACCTCAATTCGAGCGCGTCACCTTTCCAAAGGGCTGTTCTTTTCGCATCTACAATCGCCGCGTGCCGGAACTACCTTTCGAATGGCACCACCATCCGGAATATGAGCTTACGCTGACTTTGAATAGCCGCGGTTGGCGGTTTGTCGGCGATCACATCGCGCAATATGAGGCGCCGGATCTCGTCCTGGTGCCACCCGATATGCCGCATACCTGGGCCTCCACTGAAGCCCTTGAGAAAAGTGAACTGCACACAGCTATTGTGATCTGGTTTGCAAGAGAATGGGCACTGCGACTTGCAGAGCTTTGTCCGGAATATTCAGCCGTGCGAAGGCTGCTGCAAAATGCTTCCACAGGTTTGTCATTCACGTCAGGAATAGCCACGCAGGTGGTTGGGCGCCTTCCGCATCTATTATCCGAAGTTCCTCAGGTGCGTCTCCATTCAGCCCTCGATCTTCTGGTATTCATCGCGGGAGACCAAGCAACTAACCTTTCCAAGAACGCGATGACAGTTCCTGCTTCCAGCGATGGTGAACCGGCTCAGCTTACCCGCATGCTGAATCACCTTCACAAAAGATTCCACGAACCTATTTCCATCCCGGGTCTATGCAAGATCGGCAATATCTCTGAGAGATCCCTGCATCGCCTGTTTGTAAAACATACAGGCGAAAACGTAAGCGAATACCTGTGCAAGCTTCGTATCGGACGCGCCTGTATGCGTCTCGCGGAAACGGATCTTCCCATAAGCATGATCGCTTTTGAAGTAGGTCTCTCTAATCTAGCCAATTTCAATCGTCAATTTCGCCGCGTGCGTGGCATCACTCCGTCGAGCTACCGCAAATCATTCAGGCAGCAAGGCGACCTACATGAGACTTCCGGTTCCGAGGATCTGTTCACTCGACCGCATTCGCTTGATCGCCAACGGAAACATGAGGGAAAGCCCAGACAAGTCCTGAAGTGACTCCTTATCCGGGTGAACCCTCCTATAGCGATGCCGGATCTGTCTGCTCAGAAAAACAGCTGTATTTGCTGGGGGGTGGCTGTGTTCAGAAAATGCAGGAGCAGTGTGCGTCCAATTTGACGATATTGGCCCGGGTCGAGACGCTTGCCGTTCACCGTGATTTCCCGTGGGGGTTTGGTGGACAAGATGCGAACGACGGCGAGGGCCTCCCAGCTATCGAGGAGGCGATCTTCGCGGGTGTGCCGGTCAACGTGACCCTCCTATTCTCTTGCCCACAGTACGTGGCGGCCGCCGAAGCTTACATGCGCGGCATTGAGCGGCGTATCGCCGCCGGACTGAATCCCCAAGTGGGTTCTGTCGCTTCGTTGTTTGTTAGCCGCTGGGACGTCGCCGTCGTGGGCAAAGAGCCAGAGTGGCTGCGCAACCAACTCGGCATCGCGGTAGCCTGGCAGACCCATGAGAGATACCGGCATCTGCTCGATTCACCCCGCTCGGAAATACTGGGACTCTCAGTTGCGCGCAGGGCATCGCCTGGCAGCGGTTGGCGGCAGCGACAACCACAACGCGACGATTCCGGCGGGTGACGTGGGAGCCATCGGCTGGCCAACGACTGCGATCGAGGCTGATGAACTTTCTGTGCCGGCGATGCTGAATGGAATTCGGGCCGGACGCACCTTCATCGATCTAACTGCCTCGCGGGACAAGATGCTGGACTTCGAGGCTGACGCGCAAGGCGCATCGGCAAGGATGGGCGGCACGTTACACATCCCTGGGCACATCCCTGGTGGGACGGTCATTTCACTGCGTATCCATACCGTTGCGACCGAGGGATCTGTGGTTCACCTGTTGTTAGATGGTGAGGACACAAACACACCTCTTCCGCTCGAGGGCGTCGACTCGACCGTGAAAACTACGGTCACGCCAAGCGCCGGCCGGCATTACCTGCGTGTAGAGGTGCGCGACCACGCAGGGGTCAGCGAGTTGATCAGTAGTCCGCAGTATATAAATTTTCCTGAGGAATAAGCGATGCGAAGGTTTGCCCTGGCTCTCCTGGTTTGTTGTTCTTCGCTGAGCGCGCAGCAATGGCATCCGGGTGCGCGCACAGTGATGGATGCGCACAACTGCTATCCCTACTTTGAATGGTGGGGCGATCGCATTGATCGTGCCCTTTCTGCGGGCACGCCCCTGGCTATCGAGCAGGATCTGGCTTGGCATACCGATCCCAAGACAGGCCGCAGTTGGTCGGTGGTCACGCATGGAGAACCGACACACGGCAACGAGCCAACCATGGATCAGTATTTCTTCGAGCGGGTCCGGCCGATCGTGGAGAAGGCGCTGCGCGACGGCAACCATGGTAATTGGCCGATCATTACACTCAATCTCGATTTCAAGGACAACAAACCGGAGCACCTGGCGGCTGTGTTGTCGCTGCTCCGCAAATATCAGTCGTGGCTTACGACTTCGGTGAAAGGGGCAGAGGCAACGGAGGTACAGCCACTGGACGTGAAGCCAATATTGGTTCTGACCGGCGAGCCAGATGAGCAGCAAACGGTGTTCTACGATCAGCTGCAAACAGGGGACCGTGTGTTGCTGTTCGGCGCCATTCACACAGAAGATAAAGATCCTTCTGCGGCACCTGAGATGATGGATCCGGGGAAAGCGACGAATTACCGGCGGTGGTGGAATAATCCGTGGAAAGTGGTTGAGGCCGGCGGGCAACCAAATGCGGGTGAGTGGACGGCGGCCAAAATAGACCGGCTACGCGCGCTGGTAGAGCGCGCTCATAGGAACGGTCTATGGATTCGCTTCTATACCCTTGACGGGGCGACCAAGGCACAGCTCAGTTGTAACGGTTGGTTCCATGATTACAACTTTGGCTCGCTGGATAAGGCTCGTGTACGGTGGCGCGCCGCGATCGCCGCACATGTCGATTACCTCGCGTCGGATCAGTATGAACTGGTCGCGCAGGAGATTCATCGGGTTGGAGCGACGAGCAAGACCAGATGACTGTTCGTTGTTCCGCGGGGATGAGGAGTGGAAGCCGCGCAGGTGCCCAGGAACGCACCGAGCGTCCATTGCGTCACTCGGTCCTGGGAAAAGCTGACGATGGGCGCTCGTGCCCATTCGGTTTAGCGGAGGCGGAAGACAATCCCGACCCCGAGCCTGAGGTTGTTCTGGACGTTTGTAGTTGAATTGGGCAACGCTGTGCGCAGCCAATCGGCTTCGAAGGCGCGCACACCGATATGACTGGAAAGAGGCAGGTTCATTCCACCGCCTACTTGAAGGGCAAGGCCGTTGGCACTCGAACTCACCCCCCCGGTCGAAGGGAAAATGCTGTTCATGCCAAAAGCTTCACCAACCAGGAACTGTCCAAAGAGGGCCAAGCGGCGATGCACCGGCAACCAGGTGTACTGTGGACCAAAATCTGCTGTGACCAGATCCAGGCCCGCCATGGAGTGAGGCAGCATGTTGGCGTGCAAGCCGGATACATCGGCCACCAAACCCCACCCGCGAAAAAACTGGCCGCGGACCTGCACGCTGGCTCCTTGCATGGAAAGGCCATAACCGCCCACGGTGTTGGCCAGCGTGGGGTTGTAAGTCACAGCCACTTCCATGGATCCCCTCGCCTGTGGTTCCATTTGCGCGCCGGCCCGAGCAGCGAAGATGAGTATGATGCAAACCGCCGCGTGGAGGGCCTTCGTACGCATTGTCGTCATCATTTGAGTGGTCCTCGGCTACTCGACGTTGAGTGTCAGGTAAGTGGAGTGAGACAGCGCTCCCGTGGTGATCGTCACGGTCACGTTGTAAGCCGCCTGTTGTTGGCCGAGGAAACCGTTGAGCGCGCCACAACCGGTCAAAGCGATCGAGGATACGGCTACACACGCCAGCGCAATCAGCAGAGCTGTTACGCGGTTCAGTTGTCGCCTTACCCGGCGAAGACGGCGCGCAAAAGGCAATAGGAAAAGTGCTAGCGTGAGCGGATGTATACGATTGCGATTGCCGGGTGGCATGGGCGATGAAACGTTTGCCGAGGCCCCAGGCACATGGATCGACAAGGACACATCCTGTAGAGAGGCTCTCGCCGGCAAGGACCACGATGTGTTTGTCACCCCCGTCCAGCCCGCCGTCGCGAGTGTCGCAGTGGCTCCCTTGGGAAGGCCGGTCACGGTCAACAGAGTCGCGGTGGGGAAGGTTGATCCTGCCGTCGGTGCGATCGCGATGCTGTAGGTAGCTGTACCGCCTGGAGTAACCGTCTGGGTTGGTGTGCCCGAGTTGCCGCCGCCACCGCCGCTGCTTCCGCCGCCGCCACCCGCGGTGACGCCGAAGTCGATCACACTCTGCGACAGCGTAGCGCTGGTGGTGCCGAGGAAGTTGGCATCACCACTGTAGACAGCAGTAATGGAGTGAGTCCCCATCGCCAGGGACGAGACAGTCAACGTGGCGGCGCCGCCCGAGAGCGTGCTCGCAGCAAGCGGTGTTGTGCCATCCAGGAACGTGACAGATCCGGTTGGCGTTCCCACCGTCGAACTCAGCGTGACGCTGAACATCACAGCAGTCTGAGCGAGCGACGGATTGTCATTGGAGGTTAAGCTTGCCGCTGCCCCGGCCTGATTGACCGTAATCCCTACCGTCTGTGTGGTGGGGGATAAATTCACCGTATCGCTGGGCGTAAACGTCACCGAGAGTATCTGATTGGGTCCTCCTCCGAGCACGGTTCCGGGGGCCGGGCTATAGGTGAACGATCCGGCAACGTTCGAGGTCGCATCAAGTTGGGCTACGGTCAAAGGCGTTCCATAAGGGATCGACGCCGGTGTCACCCACTGCACGTTGACCTTCTCTTTGCCGATCACCAGGGTTCCTGTGGCTGTGCCCTGGTGGTTGGCATCGTTGATGGTCGCGACTACGGCATAGCTGCCGGCTGCGGCCGGCGCCGTCGCACTGCCGTTGTAAGTGAAGCTCACTGTCAGACCGGTGGGACTGGTGGTTGCCGTCGCCACCAGGGGAGAGCCAGTGTAGGCCTGCGCCAGGTTGCCCAACGATACAGTCGCGGTGGCTTTGCCGATCACCAGGGTTCCTGTGGCTGTGCCTTGGTGGTTGGCGTCGTTGATGGTCGCGACTACG